>Ga0335075_10010452_pt1 | contig 14085 bp, 13 predicted proteins | sample Lox_Sample_24_FD_206723 | JGI IMG/M metagenome (GOLD analysis project Ga0335075, IMG submission 206723) | Soil microbial communities from Loxahatchee National Wildlife Refuge, Florida, United States - Lox_Sample_2.4 | ecosystem: Environmental > Terrestrial > Soil > Wetlands | place: USA...
GCGTCACCGCGTTGCTGGCCGAGCCGAACAATTCGAAGCTGGCACCGGCAGCATTGGTGAGGCCGCCGAGCGTCATGCTGGTCGGCGCACCGAGATTAGCGAAACCCGAACCGATCCCCACGAAGCCACTGTTGGCGAGCGTGCCGTCCACCGTCAGGCTGCTGCCGCCCTCGCCGGAGCCAGTATCGAGGTCGAGCACGCCGCTGGTGCCGTTGGTGAAGTTGCCGCCGACCGTAAGAGTACCGTCGACCATGGCCAGGATGGCGTAGGTCAGGGAGAGGGAGGCCGCTGCGGCGTTTGTGGTGCTGAGGGTGACGGTGTCCGGGCTGCTGGCAGTGCCGTCGATGACGGCATCGAGAGAGGCATTGGGAACGCCGTTGGACCAGGTCGGGTCGGTCCAGTTGCCGTTGGTGCCCGTCCAGGTTGTGGTTGTCATGGTTGCTCCCCGAAATGTGCTTCTTGTCGGCCGGCACGGTTTTCAGCGGGACGGTTGGCGGGGTGGAGGCGTCGACCAGAGCCAAAGCCGGAACCCACTTACGGAACGATGCCGGGGCGGAAGGACAGGATCAAGCGCACTTCATCGCGATGGGAGCAGAGAAACGATCACGAGGACGTGTTGTTTGCCCGGCAAGCCCGCTCAGGCCCCGAGGCACAACCCTCGGTTTCCGATGGTCAGCGGGTCGCGCCGGTGGCAGGCACGGAGCCGGATGTAGGAGTTGCAGCGCCGAGCTTCGATTCTCCCTTGATAATGCCGAGCGCTGTTGCGACCACGGAGCCGATATTGCCGAGATCGGCCGGCACGATCATCGTTGTGCTCTGCTTGGCAAGATTGGCCCAGCGATCGATGAAATCCCGCGCCACCTGAAGCTGCAGCGCCTCCAGACCGCCCTCGCTCGCGACCGCGGCGGCGATGGCGCGGATGGCCTGGGACGTCGCCTCGGCGACAAGCTGGATCGCGCGCGCCTCGCCTTCGGCGCGGAGAATTTCCGCCTGCTTGCGCCCGTTGGCGAGATTGATCTCCTGCTGCTGCTGGCCCTCGGAGGTATTGATCTGCTGCTGGCGCTGTCCTTCCGAGCGGGCGATCAGCGCACGCTTCTCCCGCTCCGCCGTGATCTGCAATTCCATGGCGCGGAGAATTTCGGCGGGCGGGGTAATATCCTTGATCTCGTAACGAAGAACCTTGATACCCCAATTGACCGCCGCTTCCTCGACCGCCTTGCCAACCGCCGCGTTCAGCATCTGGCGCGAAGAGAGCGCCTGGTCGAGATGCAGCTTGCCGATTTCCGAACGCATCGAGGTCTGCGCAAGCTGCGTCGCGGCAAGGAACGGATTGGACGAACCGTACGCCGCCTTGACGGCATCCGTGATCTGCAAATAGAGAAAACCGTCGACCGTGAGCGTGGTGTTGTCGAGCGAGATGCAGATCTGCGAGGGCACCTCGGTCGGCATTTCGCGCATGTCGAAGCGGTAGGCGACACGGTCCGCGAAAGGCACGACCAGGTTGAGGCCGGGCGGCAGCAGCGCGTGGAATCGGCCAAGACGTTCCACCACCCAGGCGCTCTGCTGCGGCACGATCAGGATGCCGCGGCGCAGGACCGCCAGCGCCAGCAGCACGAGCAGCGCAACGACAACGACATCCGTCAGGATCGCGGCGGGCATCGCAAGCCTCCCGGATGCCGTGCTCAGCCGCCGATCACCGCCATGGTGCGGACTTCGATGCTCTCGCGCGGCGGCGCGTTCTCGGGCGTTGCCGGCAGATCGAAGGCGCTGTGCGGGGTGAAGCGCGCGCGGCCGTCGGCCAGGCTGTCCCAGCCCTTGATGAGCAGCACCTCGTCGCGATCCATGCCCGGGGCGTAGTACCAGCGCTGCGCGGGATTGAAGGCGAGGTGATAGATTTCGCCGACCCGGTCGGGGAAGATCTGGTCGGTGGCGATCAGATCCTCAGGCCGGACGCTCGCGGTGTCGGCCAGCGCGAGCGGCGAACGCGCCACCGGGCCACAGATGGGGCGCCAGACATTGAGCTGCACGATGCGCGCGCCGGCGGCGAGCAGCCGGGCCACCTCGGCCTCGCCGAGCGCGTCCTTCAGCCGCTGCGGGCCGCTTTTCGGCGTGTAGTCCACGTGGACGCGGCTGGCCGGCCCACGCATGCCGTCGCGGTTCCTGGCACCCGTCCCGCCATCGGAGCGACGGGTGGCGTCGAAGACGACGACCCGGGTTGCGCCGACAGCGGCACGCAGCAGGGCCTCGATTTCCCGATAGTACGCGTCTTCAACCGCCGCGTCGTCATAGAGATCGGCAACCGCGGTCGGCGAGCGACGCAGCTCGAAGCCATGGCGGTCGAGCGAAAGGCCGGCGGCAAGCGGGCGCATGTCCCGGATCCCGACGACGTGCTGCTCCGTCTCGAAGTGGACGCGCGGTGCCCCGCCGGTCAGCGCGGAGCTTTCGAAGACAGGCTTCTTGTCCGATCGCTTGATGAAGGTGAGCGCAGCACGGACATCGGCCGGCGCGCGCGCGGCGGGAAGGTCGGGATCGAGGGTGGCTTGGCTCACGGCTAGCCTCCTGGATGGGGGTGCAATTGCGTCGAGAGAGATAGGTCGGGTCGGGTGTCGCTGCGAGCCGCACCTGGCCCGGTCAGATGCAGGAGCTTGTCGGTCCTCGCGGTGATCACGGCGGCCTCCCCTGGCAGGGGCGGGGCGCCGCTTTCCATCACCGCCTCCCAGCGGGAGCCGCGATAGCTGACGGAGAGATGGCGTGCATCGGGTGCGACCTCGAGCACGGTGACGGTCTGGCCGATATCGGGATCGGGGAGGGGTCGGGCGGTCGAGAGACGGCGGCGAAGCAGCAGTGCGGCCGGCAGGAGCGCGATGCAGAGTGCCAGGAAGAGGAGGGGGAGATAGGCCGGCGCGAGCCAGATGCCGGCAATGGCGGTCGCGATCGCCGCGATCGCCACGGCGGAAAGGTAGAAGGTCGTGGCGTGCAGCTCGGCGAGCGCGGCGAGGAGGCCGAGGACGAGGAACAGCCATTGCATGGCGGCAATTCCGGCGTGCAGATGGCGCCAGCATAGCCAAGGCCAGCGTTGCGGGGCAGGCGGGGACGGCGGCGGGAGGGCGACACGCGCCGCGCCGCGGGGAACCGCTTCGCCGCGGTGGGGCAACCGCGTATCATGTCGGCAACGATAGCGCGGGGTGTCCGGATGAGGCGTTGGAGAATGGGGCGAGAGCGCGGTGGCTGAGCGCGATCAGGCCGCGGGTGCCGTGGCGGCGCCGGCGTCGGCCGCGGCTACGGCACTGGAACCGCCACCAGCGGTCGTGGTGAGGGTGCCGGGTGCGAACCTGCTGGCCGGCGTCGTCATCGGCGTGGCGGCGGTGGCGACGCTGTCAATCGGCCGGGACGTGCTGATTCCGATCACGCTCGCCGTGCTGCTGAGTTTCGTGCTGAGTCCGCTCATGGCGGCCCTGCGCCGGCTCTGGATCGGGCGGGTGGCGGCCGCGGTGCTCGCCGTCGTGCTGGCCGTCGGCATCATCATCGCGGCGAGCGCCGTGATCGGCACGCAGGTGGCGGCCGTGGTGGCGCGCGCGCCACAGTACCAGACGACGATCAGCGGCAAGATCGCGGGCCTGCAGGAGCTGATCGGCGGCAGCCTGCATGGACGGATCAGCGCGCTGATCAAGCGTGTCGAGAGTTTCGGCGCACCGAGCGGACCGACCCCGCCGCCGGCACCGGCCGAGACGCCGGTGCTCGCGCCCGGTGCACAGATGCCCGTGCCGGTTTTCATCACCCGCGCCAATCCGCCGTCCACGCTCGAGATCGGGCAGCGCATCCTGACCCCCGTTCTGAGGCCGCTCGCCACGCTTGCCATCGTGCTGGTGGTTGCGGTCTTCATCCTGCTCCAGCGCGACGATCTCAGGGACCGGCTGATCCGGGTGCTGGGCGCAGGCGATCTGGTTCGCGCGACCGCGGCGATGAACGAGGCAGGAAAGCGCCTGAGCCGTTATTTCCTGACCCAGCTTGCCGTGAATTGCGGGTTCGGGACGGTGATCGGGACCGGGCTCTTCGTGATCGGCGTGCCGAGCCCGGTGCTTTGGGGGGCGATGGCGGCGATGCTGCGCTTCGTCCCCTATGTCGGTTCCTATCTTGCGGGCGTCCTGCCGGTGCTGCTGGCGGCCGCGGTCGGGCATGGATGGGAGAAGGCGATCTGGACGGCGGTGCTCTTCGTCGCCAGCGAGGTCATCATCGCCAATGTCGTGGAACCCACGGTGTACGGCCGCACCACCGGGCTCTCGCCGATTGCCGTGGTGGTCGCCGCCATTTTCTGGACCTGGCTGTGGGGGCCGATCGGGCTGATCCTGGCGACGCCGATCACGCTCTGCCTGGTGGTGCTGGGCCGGCACATCGAATCGCTCGCCTTTCTCGACGTGCTGCTCGGCGAGGGGCCGGCGCTGACGCCGATGGAGAGCTTCTATCAGCGGCTGCTCGCCGGCGATCCGGACGAGGCGGAGGAGAACAAGGAGCGGTTCCTGGAACATCATTCGATGGCGGAATATTACGACGCCGTGATGCGCGAGGGCCTCAGGATCGCCTCGCACGATGCCGGGCGCGGCGTGCTGGCGTTTGACCAGGTGGGGCGCATCCGCCGCGCGGCGAACGATCTGATGCAGCCGCCGGCGGCCGGCGCCGGGCATGTTCCGGCCGCCCCCCCGGCGGACGCTCCAGGTGGAAAGCCGGCGGTCGTGCTCTGCGTGGCCGGCCGCGGCCCGTTCGACGAGGTGGCGGCGCAGATGCTGGCCGTGCTGCTCGGGCGGCGTGGGGTCACGGGGCGGGTGGTGCCCTACGATGCGGTGTCACGGGCGCGGATTGGCGAGCTCGATGCGCGCGACGTCGCGATGGCCGCGATCATGTCGTTCGATTATGCCGGCACCCCGGCACCGCTGCGCCTCCTGGTGCGCCGCCTGCGCGAGCGGCTGGGCGGCGCCCCGGTCCTGCTCGGGCTCTGGCCGGTCGGGGATCCGCTGCTGACCGACGCCGGCGCGCAGGAAGTGCTGGGCGTTGCCTGGTGCGTCAGCTCGTTCGGTGAGGCGCGCGAGGCAGCGATGGTGACCGCCCAGCGCGCGGCGGAAGAGCCGGCTTCAGGCACCGAGACGGGGCCGGATGCGGGTGTCGAGCCGGCGGTGCAGACCGCCTGAGGAGACGCTCAGGCGTGGCTGCCGGCGCTCGCGCCGGCCAGGGCCTTCACCTTCTCGGGGTCGGTGGCGAGTTCGGCGGCCGGACCTTCATGGATGACGGCGCCGTCGCTCAGCACATAGGCGCGATCGGCGAAGGGAAGGGCGAGGAACGCGTTCTGCTCGACGAGGAGGATCGCGGTCCCCTCGGCGCGCATCCTCTGCACCGAGCGCATCACCTCGTCGACGATGACCGGGGCGAGGCCCTGCGACGGCTCGTCGAGCAGAAGAAGACGCGGATTGAGGAGCAGCGCGCGGGCGATCGCCAGCATCTCCTGCTCGCCCCCGGAAAGGCGGCCGGCCTTGCTCGCGCGCCGCTCGGCGAGGCGGGGAAAGAGGGCGAAGACGGTGGCGACCGACCAATGGCCCTGGGTCGGGTGCGGGACGCGAAGATTCTCCTCGACCGTCAGATGGCGGAACATGTGCCGCCCTTCGGGGACGTAGCCCACGCCGCCCTGCGCAATCCGGTGCGTGGGCCAGCGCGTGACGTCGGCGCCGTCGAGGCGGACATGTCCGCCCCGGGCGGGGGTGAGGCCCATGAGGGCGCGGAGCGTGGTGGTCTTGCCGGCGCCGTTGCGGCCCAGGAGGGTGACCAGCTCGCCGGCCGCGACGCCGAGAGAGACGCCGTGCAGGATGTGGCTTTTCCCGTAATAGGCGTCGATCCGTTCGGCTTCGAGCAGGCGGGTCATTTGGGGCGGCCGAGATAAGCCGCCTGCACGGCTTCGCTGGTTGCGATTTCCGTGGCGGTACCCTCGGCGAGCAGGGTGCCGTTGTCGAGGACCGTGATGCGATCGGCGACGCCGAAGATGATCTCCATGTCGTGCTCGATGAACAGCATGGTGATGCCGCGCTCGCGGTTGAGCCGGCGGATGATGCCGACCATGTGGGCGGTTTCCTCCTCGCCCATGCCCGCCGTCGGTTCATCGAGGAGAAGCAGGCGCGGCTCGCGCGAGAGGGTGATGCCCATCTCGACCACGCGCTGGTCGCCATGCGCAAGCTCGCTCGCGACGCGGTCCGCCTTGTCGGAAAGATGCACTGCCTCGAGCAGATCTTCGGCGCGGCGCGTGACCTCGCGCCGGCCGGCGGCTCCGAGAAAGGGACGGAACGTGAGGCCCATCGCCGCTTCGACGGCGAGGCGAAGATTCTCGAAGACCGTGAGGTCGGGGAAAATCTGGGTGATCTGGAAGGTGCGGATGATCCCCTGGGCGACGAGATGCGCCGGGCGGAGGCCGGTGATCTCGCGGCCATCGAAGACGATCCGGCCGGCACTCGGCGGAAAGAGGCCGCTGACGAGATTGAAGAGCGTGGTCTTGCCGGCGCCGTTGGGGCCGATGACGGCGCGAAGCTCCCCTTCGCTGACTGCCATGTCGATTTCGGAGAGTGCCTGGAGCGCGCCAAACCGGCGCGACACGCCGTGCAGCTCGAGGAGGTTCACGCCCTCCTCCGTCGCTGCAGCACGCCGAGCAGGCCGCGGGGGAAGAAGAGCACGACCAGCATGAACATCAGGCCGATGACCGAGAGCCAGTTCTTGGTGACGCTGCTCGCATAGTCCTGCATCAGGACGTAGATCGCGGCGCCGAGGAAGGGGCCCCAGAAATTGCGCATGCCACCGAGCACGCAGATGATGACGAAATAGCCGGACAGTTCCCAGTAGAGATCGAGCGGCGAGGTGAAGTTGTTGAGGAGCGCGTACATGCTGCCGGCCAGCGCGGTGACGAAGCCGGAGATCGCGAAGGAGACCCAGGTCAGCCGCTCGACGCGGACGCCGAGGAATTCGAGACGTTGCGCATTCTCCCGCGCGCCGACCATAGCGTGGCCGAGCGGGGAGTTCAGCACCCACCAGAGAACGAAGGCCCCAACGGCAAAGAAGAACAGCACGAAATAATAGAAGGGCACGCTGGTCAAGACGATGCTGCCGCCGGGAAAGGTGAGAGGCTGGCGGGAGAAGCCCGTCAGTCCGTCCTCGCCGCCGGTGAAGTTGTTCCATCGAACGGCGATGAAATAGAACATCTGCCCGAAGGCGATGGTGATCATCGCGAAATAGATGCCGCGCTTTTTCATCACCAGCGGGCCGAGCACGGCCGCCGCGATGCCGCCCAGGACGACGCCCGTGGCGACAGCCAGCCACATGTTCGGCCCGGCATAGCGGAGCATGAGGCCGGTGCCATACGCGCCGAGACCGAAATAAGCCGCGTGACCGAAGGAGAGGCCGCCGGTGAAGCCGAGCAGGAGGTTGAGGCCCATTGCCGCGAGCGCATAGACGAGCACGCGGGTTCCGAGATCGGTGTAGCTGCCGACCATGGGCAGCCAGAATGGAGCGAGAAGCAGCAGGGCGGCGAAGACCGCGAAGATGAGCGGTTCGCGACGCGGCGCGGCGGCGCGCCCGGAACGCGGCTTCACCCCGGCCCCGACGCTCACTCGAAGACGCTCACTCGAAGAGGCCTTCCTGACCGAACAGGCCGCGCGGGCGGAGGAGAAGGACGAGCGCCATGATCAGGTAGATCACGACCTCGCTTGCCGCGGGCAGGTAGATCGTGGCGATGCCGGACGCGACGCCGATGATGAGGCCGCCGAGCAGGCTGCCGACGAGGCTGCCCGCGCCGCCGACGATGATGGCGACGAAGCTCGGCATGATGAGGCTCGAGCCCATGGTCGGGGTGAGGCCGAGCTGGCCGCCGGCGAGGATGCCGGCCAGGCCGGCCAGCATGATGCCGAGCGTGAAGTTGGCGGCGCGCAGCACGTAGATATTCACGCCGAGAGAGGCGACGGTCTCGAGATCGGCGTTGCCGGCGCGGATGCAGACGCCAAGGCGCGTGAAGCGCAGCACGAAGAAGAGAAGGCCGGTAGCGACCAGTGCTGCGATGACGACCAGCAGCCGATAGCCGGTGAGGAAGAAATAGACGTTGCTCAGCGGATTGTTGAGGAAATTCGGGATGGCGAACGGCAGTCCCTGCGGACCCCAGATGGTGCGCGTCATGTCCTCGAGGATGAGGGCGAGGCCGAAGGTGAGGAGCAGCGAGTAGAGCGGATCGCGGCCGTAGAGCGGGCGGATCAGGCCGCGCTCGGCGATCAGGCCGAGCAGGCCCGCAGCGAACGGCGCGATGACGAGCGCCCCCCAGAATCCGACCAACGGCACCAGGGTGAAGGCGAAGTAGCCGCCGAGCGTCATGAAGCCGCCGTGCGCGAAATTGATGACGCTGTTGAGGCCGAGGATCAGCGAGAGGCCGAGCGCCATCAGCGCGTAGAAGAAGCCGACGATCAGGCCGTTGAAGGCACCGAAGAGCAGCAGTTGCATCAGCGTGCGCGGAGCTGGGTGAGCATGCCGGGGCGCGGCGGAGAAAGCTGGCCGGTGCGGCGCATCAACGCCGCACCGGCCATGACCGGAAACGAACCCAGTCGCACCTTCAGGACGGATAGACCATCTTGCAGCCGTCTTCTTTGGGCGAGAGGGCGATGATCGCGCCGGGCACGATGTCGGCGACGTGGAAGAGGTCGGGGTAGGTGCCGTCGGTCAGCACGTAGCCCGGAAACTCGTTGGCGATGAGCTGATGGTCGGCGGCGCGATAGTACGGGTTGTTCGGCTGCAGCGCGACCTCGGGTGGCAGTTGCAGCCCCTCCATCGCCTTGACCACGCTCATCGTGTCGAGCGCCTTCGCCTTATTCGCAGCGAGGGCGATGGCGTGAACGCTCGCGAAGCCGAACCAACTACGAGCCGAAGGCACCTGGCCGTTGGCCATTTTCTTGTATGCGGCGACGAACTCGGCAACGTGCGGTTGGTTCGGCTGGTTCCAGTACCATTCCATAGTCCACCAGCCGATGCGGGCGGCCTTGGGCAGGGCGGCAAGAACTTCGAGCTCCATCAGCGATCCGCCGAAGGCCATCTCCTTGTTCATGCCGAACTGGATCGCCTGCTTGAGCGAATTGATGAGATCGTCGCCGGCGGTCAGGAAGACCAGGACGTTCGGCTTGGTTGCCCGTGCCCTGATGAGGTATGAGGAGAAGTCGGTCGTGCCGAGCGGGGTCAGTGCATTGCCGAGGACCTTGCCCCCGGCTGCGAGGAGTTGCTTGCTATAGTCCTTCTCGAGCGAGTGGCCAAACGCATAGTCGGGCGTGATGAAGTACCAGTTCTTGCCGAACTTGTCGAAGAGCGTCTTGAAGTTGCCTGCCGTCAGCATCCAGGTGGTCGAGCAGGTGCGGAACGTGGTCCAGCGGCATTGCGTGCCCGTGACCTGGTCGGTATGGCCACCGGTATCGACGTACAGCATCTTGAGATCGTTTGCGGTCTGATTGAGCGAGAGCGAGACGGCCGAGGAGACGGAGCCCGTCAGGAAGTTGACCTTGTCGCTGTGGACGAGCTTACGTGCCTTCTGCACGGCAAGGCCGGGCGAGGCGGCGGAGTCCTCGACGAGAAGCTCCACGGGACGGCCGAGGATGCCACCTGCCTTGTTGATCTCATCGAGCGCGAGCTTGGCGCCGGTAATTTCGCTTGCCCCCAGTGCTGCGTATGTACCGGTCTGCGGATCGACCATGCCGATCCTCACCGGCGCTTCGCTGGCGGCGAATGTTCCCCGCACGGGATAGATCAAAGAGCCGGCTGCGGCCGCGGCAGCACCGCCGAGCACGGTACGCCGGCCGATCTTGCGGCTGATGACTTCATGCATATTGGCTTCCTCCACACAGAACTCCGAATAGACGGTCGGGCGCGCAAACGGACCTGCGCCGAACCATTTTCGCCTCGGCGCCCCCCGAATCGGGGCTATAGATCACAGCTTTGCGGGGCGTGGCAAGTTGCTCATTGTTTATGTCCGCTCGGCGGCGCCGCTCGCGCGAAGGTGAGTGCCGGTTGCGGCACCATGGGCCGGCAGGGCGTGGGTCCGTCGCGTGGCGCCGGGCACACGTGTCGCGTGCATGGGAAGCCGGGACACACACGCGCAATCCGCCCCTCCTTTCCCGAAGGCTCGCTCGGCAGCGGCGGGTTGGGATGCGCGACGCAGCAAGGAAGGGGCTGGGCGGGACTTTACGGCAATCATTCCGTTCCTATTCTGCCCGTTCTTATTCTGCGTGTGCGGCCGAACCGTGCGGAAAGGAGAACGGAATGACGCGGCGGTGGTTCCCGCACTACGCGTGGTCGGTGGCGGGCGTGACGTTCCTCGTCTTGCTGGCCGGCGCCGGGGTGCGGGCGACGCCGGGTGTGCTGATTGTGCCGCTCGAGCACGAGTTCGGCTGGACCGACGCGACGATCAGCGGCGCCGTTGGCGTGAATCTGCTGCTCTACGGCCTGATGGGGCCGTTTGCCGTTGCTGTCATGGAACGGTTCGGCATCCGCCGCACCGTCGGCACCGCACTCGTGATGCTCAGCGTCGGGGCCGGGCTCACCATTTTCATGCGCGCGCCCTGGCAGCTTGTCGCGCTCTGGGGCTTCGTCGTCGGTGCGGGTTCCGGAATGGTTGCGCTGGTGCTGGGCGCGGTTGTTGCCGAGCGCTGGTTCGCCAGGCGGCGCGGGCTGGTGCTCGGGCTCCTCACGGCGAGCAGCGCCACCGGCCAGCTTGTTTTCCTGCCCCTGCTGGCCAGCCTTGCCGTGCATCTCGGCTGGCGTGCCGTGTCCCTGGCGCTGGCCGCCGCCACATTGGCGCTGATGCCACTCGTCCTCCTCGTGTTGCGCGACCGGCCGGCGGATCTCGGGCTTGCCGCCTATGGCGCGAGCACGATCGAGCCCCCGCGCCGTGCCACCCTCAATCCTGCCCTGCGCGCGCTCACCGCACTCGGATCCGGAATCCGCTCCTTCGATTTCTGGCTGCTGGCCGGGACATTCTTTGTCTGCGGCGCGTCGACGAACGGACTCATCGGGACACACCTCATTCCGTTCTGTGGAGATCACGGCATCCCGGAGGTCCAGGCGGCGGGCCTGCTTGCCGTCATGGGCGTGTTCGATTTCTTCGGCACCACCGGCTCGGGCTGGCTCACCGATCGGATCGACAGCCGCTTCCTGCTCTTCTGGTACTACGGGTTGCGCGGCCTCTCCCTGATCTATCTCCCGTTCGCGTTCTCCTTCACTTTTTACGGGTTGCCATTGTTCGCGATGTTCTACGGGCTGGACTGGATCGCGACCGTGCCGCCCACTGTCAGGCTCGCGGAGAAATCGTTCGGCAAGGAGAACGCGGCGGTCATGTTCGGCTGGATCGCCGCTTCGCATCAGATCGGTGCGGCATGCGCGGCCTGGGCCGCCGGCTATGTGCGGACGGTCACGGGCAGCTATCTCGACGCGTTCGTCACGGTCGGCACCATCTGCCTGGTGGCCGCCGCCCTGGTGCCCTTCATCGGCATGCGCTCGCCGGCGCGCACCGGGCCTGGCAGTCGATTGCCGGGAGGTGCCAGCGGACAAATATAGCGAGCCGAGTAGGCGCAGGACGGGAAGTAGGAAAAATTGAAGTCGAGCACGAGCATCCCGTCCGGTCCGACCGCCCCGAAGTCGGCGCCCTTGATCGTGTCGAGAAGATTGCGGCCGCCACCGTAGGTCTCGACGCCCGAGGTCGCATCCGCAAACGGCAGAAGCACGCCACCGCCGTACCCTTCGATCCAATAGAGCGTCAGCTCGCCGCCCAGTCTCGCGCGGAGACCGTCAGTCTGCGCAAAGGCGTGCATTGCCGTGATCCCGTCTACTCCCGTCGGGACCGCCAGGTGCTCAGATGCGGGCGGCCTCAGCCGGACTGAAAAATGCAGCTCGGGATCGTAAGGAAACATCTCCGGGCCATCGAACGCCGTGCGGTCCACCGGCTCGATCGGCGACTGCGGGTGAGTCCGGAACATCTCGGCGCGGGTTTCGCACCATAGCCGCCACGCCGCCCCGGCGTCCGGACTGGAGCGTATCTCATGATAGAGATCGGCGACTTTCCGCCGCCAGTCCCAGAGCATCGTGACTTCGTTCATGATCGCAGGTCCTTCATGACGCGGCAGTCAGGGGCGAAACTCCGGGAGCACTCCGGGAGCGGCCAGGCATTGCTGAAACCTCGGCCTGGTGTCCCGATTCCCAGGTTCGCGGCATTGGCATACGGAGGAAATCGGGACACTACTCTTTATTTTCAGTGGCCTGCTGATCCCCTTACGTTCGTTGCCGCGGGCAACGAACGACGGGGGCAGGACACTAGATGTCCACGAGCCCACCGCCGACGATGATTTCGCCGCCGGTGACAAACGTCGCCTCGGAAGCCAGAAAAAGGACAGCCGCTGCGACTTCCTCCGGCTGTCCCACACGCTTGAGCGGGACGCGAATCTTGACGTCCGCGATAAAGCCCTCGATCTGTTCATTGCTCAAACCCGTCTTGCCAAAAATCGGAGTACTGATCGGGCCCGGACTGACGGTGTTGACCCTGATGTTCCGCGGCGCGAGCTCGGCAGCCAACGTCCGACCGAAGGAGCGAAGAGCGGCCTTGGTTGCCGAATAAACGCTCATGGCCACACCGCCCGAAGAGGCCGCCGTGGAACCGGTCAGGATGATCGCGCCGCCGTCCGCAATGATCGGGGCTGCGTGCTTGACGACAAAATAGGCGCCACGGACATTGATGTCGAATTGATTGTCGAAGAATTCCTCATCCACGCCCTCAAGCGGAGCGAAGTGCGCGACGCCCGCGTTCACAAAGAGCACATCGATATGGCCGTGCTTGTCCTTGACCTCCTTGATCATATTCTTCGTCGCGGTCGTATCTTTCTGATTCGCGTGCAGCACTTCGATGCCGGGAAGCGCTGCCCGCGCCGCTTCGATGGTCTTGGTATTCTGGCCGGTGACAATGACCTTGGCCCCCTCGGACTGAAAGAGCCTGGCGGTCGCGGCGCCAATGCCGGTCGTGCCCCCGGTAATCAGTGCAACCTTGCCGTCGAGTTTGGACATCGGGAAGTTCTCTCTGCTGTCATGGGTCGCCGACCAACCCTATGCTGGCCGGCACGTGCAAGTTCGTGGTGGAAAGCCCGTCTGGATAGGACCAGATTCGCAGTGAATCGGTCAGGCGACCGAAGCGGGGCTCGATGAGGATGGTCCCGAACGAGCCCGCAAGGGCACCTGGAAGCGACAACCTGCCGCCTCCGGCCATGCGACCTCACGCTCGGGGAATGGGTCCCCGTTTCGTTCCAGAGGCATGCGATTGCTCCATCAATTGTGGACCGATCGGTCCAGTGCGTGAGAAGATTCGATGTCCGGAGTGGACTGTCAAGTCCAATAGCGGTCAAATGTCACGATGAGCACCAGGAGACGACCGAAAAGACCGCAACCCGCGACCGCGCGAGGCGCGGCGACACGGGCCCGCATCGTCGAGGCCGCGGCACTTCTGGTGTCCGACCGCGGGGTGGCCGGCACGAGCCTCGACGATATCATGGCGGCAAGCGGGACCAGCAAATCGCAGCTCTATCACTACTTCGCCGACCGGGAAGCGCTCATGTGCGCCGTTGTCGAGGCGCGGGCCGGGCGCGTCCTGGACTCTCAGGAATCCTGTCTGCTGAGTGTCAGGTCCTTGGCGGACTTGCGAAGATGGCGCGACGAGGTGGTCGAGATGAACCGCGTGGGCGGTTGCATTGGCGGCTGCCCGATCGGATCCCTGGCGAGTGAACTGGCCGATCACTCCGAGCGCGCCCGGCGGCTTTTGGCCGGCAGCTTTGCGAAATGGGAAGCCCGCCTCGCCGCAAGCCTCACCGCAATGCAGGACCGAGGCGAACTCGATCCCAATGCCAATCCGGATGATCTCGCGACCGCTGTCATAGGCGCGCTGCAAGGCGGTCTATTGCTTGCCCAGACGGCGCGCTCGACCCGCCCCCTCGAGTTGTCTCTCGACATGGCCCTCGATCATGTCGCGCATCACCTGGTGCGGGGCCAAAAAAA
>Ga0335075_10010453_pt1 | contig 14084 bp, 10 predicted proteins | sample Lox_Sample_24_FD_206723 | JGI IMG/M metagenome (GOLD analysis project Ga0335075, IMG submission 206723) | Soil microbial communities from Loxahatchee National Wildlife Refuge, Florida, United States - Lox_Sample_2.4 | ecosystem: Environmental > Terrestrial > Soil > Wetlands | place: USA...
ATTCCTGAATCGTGTAATGGAAAAATGAGAGCTGCCCCGATCTCTCGACGACCAGCCCACTCAAACGCAGTGCCTCTTCGACCAAATCTCGCCACTTTGCTACTGGCAGGTGGATGGGCCGGAGGTCACGCACATGCATGATTGCGGAGTCCAGCAGCGCCTCCGGGCCGCCAGTTTGCAGGCGCTGATCCGCGATGTGCTCCAGCAACGGCCGCAAGCCTGCTAGCAGCTGATCCACGGCCTCTTCAGCCGCCGTTCCGTAAGGCCGAATCCACTGCTGGAGGCGTTCCAAAGCATTGATCTGGGTATGTTGCTTGGCCATCAACAGCGAGACGAACAATTCATACAGACCCACGCGACTAGGGGGAAGATATTGACCGCCCTGGCTTGCGAAGACCACGCAGAGCATCGTGGCGATCAACGGAACCTCAGCGAGGCGGCTTAGCCGAGTATCCGCTAGTTGGTCGAGGAACGAGTCAACAAGAGAGTTCGGATCGGGTATACCCAAAGCCGAAAACCATCGTCTCGCGAACTCGGGGAGTTGGTCCTCCGAGAAGGGTTCTATATCGTACAGCGGCACCCCATCGTTACGGAGAGTATCTAGCTGTCCTTGAGGCAGCGGACGACTCGTCACAAGGAAGCGAAATGGAGAAGGCCGAGAGCGCCAGAAGGTAAGTGTTTCAAGCACGCGCTTGCGACGTTCAGGATCCAGGATCTCATCAACCCCATCTACTAGGATCATCCATGGAATGCCGGGCAGAGGCTCGTCCTCAAAAATGTCTGCAAGTCGCCGATCCGCTAGGCGGGCACCTAGCTCCGCCATTACGCCTTCGGCAAGAGCCTCGGCCAGCGGACGATCCATGGCCAGCGCACCGGCCGAGACGAGGATGGGCACACCCGGTGCACTTGCATCATCGAGCCAACGGCCAGCGGTGGTCTCGGCAAGATAACGCAGCAGGCTCGACTTGCCGGAGCCCGGCCCGCCCACTACAAAGACGCACCGTCGGTCACCTTCGAGAACGAGATCGGCAGGGATCGGCTGATCCTCCACCCCGAACTCGTCCTCGTCCTGTATTGCTTCCTCGCCGTCGATCACGCGGGTAGCCTGCTGGCGCAGGTAGACAGTACTGAGCTGCGGGGCGTTGGGCAAAGCCAGCCGGTAGGGGTGTTCACGCGCGGTCACTCGCGCCGCTTCTAGATAGCCCCGAAGACGGGGCCCCGGATAGCACCAGCGTCCGGCGGCCAGCTGCTTATCATCCAGCAGCCGGAACCACGCAACGCGGTCTGGTGTCAACACCGACGGTGGCTCGATGAGACGTGAAAAGGCCTCCAGAATGCGCGCCGCTCCGATAAGCCTCGCCCCAGGAGGACCACCTGGTGGGGCGTCAGCGCGACGCAGCACACCGCATACTCCGCCCGTGCGCCAATTGAGCACAGGACCGCCGCTGAAGCCCTCGACGGCCCGGCCCTCGGTAACCCTCAGCAATTCCAACCCATCCGCGTCCACCGAGGGACCGTCGTAGACCGAGCGAATGACGTCGCCTCGGTGGTAGGCGCCATCTGGATGTCCGTACGTCCAAAGTTCATCCCCCGGTTCGATCTGTGTGGCCAGGCACGCCACCGGATGAACCAGCTCTCCTACCACCTTCAGCAAGGCCAAGTCGTGGTCTGGCCGGAATTGCAGAACCTCCAGGTCTAGGTCGGCATCGCCCCATTGCCCGGCCAAGCGTTCGGGCGGCTCGCGGGTCGGCCCGACGACAACATGGGCGCATGTCAAGACTTGGCCAGCCGCCACGAAGAATCCTGTGCCGGTCCGGCCCGGAGCTGACACCATGACCGTTGCAGCACGTAGCTCCTCTGCTAGCGCCGCGCGGTCTCCTGTCACCGACCTGACTGTTCCCACTCCAAGGTCACCTTCAGAGTGGACTTCGCCGAGGCCTTAGCCAGGACCGCGACAAGCTGCCCCGTCTCCAGCGCGACCTCACAGCCGAACTCGACGGTGAACCGAGTCGCGCGGCTCTCGCGGAGCGACTCTCCGAGTCTGCCGCTGAAGGCCCTAATCGCTTGAATGACCTCAGTCATGTCCGGCTTCACGGCGGCGACGTCTCGCTCCTCGCCGAGGCCTCCAGCACTCTCGGGGTGCAGATCGTACGCTTCGACATAAAATGGCGCATCACCTATATCGACGCGGACGCGATTGAGCCCATCCGTCACAACCCCTCCCTGAACCTTCTTAAGGCTGCCAGTCGCAGAAAGCGACTGAAGACCAGGCTGCCAGAAATCATCCCCATTGGACATCCCAGCGCTGAGAAGGGCAGCCGCTCGCCATCTGTTTGCGCAAGCAGCCACCGTCTCCCGAACATGTCCAGCGACCGGGTCAGCAGAACAGACCCCTAGCGGGCACCTCGCCGTCGGCGGGCTGTCCGACGGCAGCTACACCGTCACCACCTGTCCAGTTGGCGCCCGGTATCTCTACCGCTTCATGGTCACCGCCGGACACACGTCACGGCCCTTAGCCCGTGACCATCTCCGCGGGCGACGTCGGCTTGGGCCTGATGGAATCCCCTCAAACGTTACAGATCTGGGTGTTCTGCGCGGACCTCCCCGCGGTAGCACGAAGCGGGCTTGTCTGCGGGCCGCCGGCCAGCCAGTACGCCGGCTCCGTTGACGGAAGGAGGCGGCTGGCTACACCATCGACACCAGGATCAATAGTGCGGGATTACCTAACCTGCCCACCGGATTTGCTGAACGAGACGCCATTCGGTCATGGCCTTACCGGCTAGGGGTGGTGCCACGTCGCCGGCGCGCCTGGCAACCAGTGGTCCTGCGGGCAGCTGTCGGGCGCGGCGGAACTTGGCCGAGCGTGTGGTTGTGGCCGATGGCCCCGGGTGTCAGGGCCCGGGGTGGCTGGCTCCTGTCGAACGGCGAGGCCATGGATAGACAGACGTGCCCGAACTACGACTTCGGGGTCAGGAGAGATAGATGACACCGATCCCGGGACGCTGGCATGACGACAGCGGAGTCCTTGACCTGAATCCCCCAGCCCCCGCCACGCAGGCGGCGCTGGCCTTCGCACTCTACGGCCTGAGGCTCCAGGCCGAGGGCATCTCCCCCGGCCCGGTCGAGGCGACCATCACCATCGCCGACCGCACCGGGCACCTGATGGGTCGGCTCGACTTGGATGCCCGCGACGCCCAGTGGATGGTGGACGCGATCAGCGGCAAGCTCGAAATCGATTACGGGCCGTGGCGGGCTGAGTCCGTGGACCGCCTGTTGACCGACCATGCGCAGTCAAATCCCTACAACTGGTATGAAGGGAGATAATGTGTCCGCCCAGACGTCGGGCCACAGGCCTTGGGATCAGGCGCGGGCGGTCAGAGATTCCAGGACCCGGGGCACGTTCTTCTCGAGATCCCGGGCGGCGCTTGCGTGGCCGGCCAGGTGGCTGATTAGTGCGTGCTGGAACAGCCCGTCGAACATGGCGTAGGCCACGTGGGAGGTCACAGCAAGCGGCGTCCCGGCGAGGTCGGCGAACTTGGTGACGATGCGCCAGATCATGCGCTCAAGGCTCTGGTCGATTTCGTGCACGTCATCGCGGAACGCCTCGTCGAACAGGCTCTGGTTCCGAAGGTCGTACCAGAGCCGGTGCAGGGTCGCGTCCTCGCGCAGCGTGGCCGCCATGGCGGCACCAAACCCGCGCTTGAGTTCGGCTGCTGAGCCTGCCGTGGCGACGATGCTGTCGTAGCGGGTCACGCATTCCGCTTTGTATTGCCGAACGCAATGGGTGATCAGCTCGAACTTGTCGCTGAAGTAGTAGTGCAGGACCCCGTGGGAGAACTCGGAATTGTGCGCAATGTTGCGGAGGCTGGTACGTGCATAGCCCAGCTCGGCCAGGGTCTGCAACGCCGCCGCGGCGAGTTGCGCTCGCCGCTCGGCGAACTTGTCCACCTGCCGGCGCGCGACCCGGTCACGGTTTCGCTCCGCTACCTCGGTCAATGTCAGGGTCCGATCGTTCTGGGCCGTCGCCCCAAGCTACCAGCCGGGCACAATCGCACACGGTCCTGCTCTTCTTGGCGACCGGCCAGACTTCTCTTGACGATCGTCAAACAATCTCTTGACAGTCGTCAAGACTGCGGGCAAGGCTATGAGGCACGTCACGTCCCCGGTTTGCCTGCGGCGGTGAAGCCGCGGAGAGAGGTGCTCGATGAGCGTGTATGACCTGACCGGGCGGAAGGCGCTGGTGACCGGCGGGGCCCGCGGGCTGGGCGAAGGGATGGCGCAGGCGCTCGCCCGCGCTGGCGCGGCGGTGGTCGTTGGCGACATCCGCGAGGATCTGGGCAAGGCGTGCGTCGATGCGCTTCGGGTATCCGGCGCCGCCGCTGACTTCGTGCCGCTGGATGTCACTTCGGAGGAGAGCTGGGAACGGGCGATCCCCGAGGCCATCAGCCGCCTCGATGGCCTGGACATCCTGGTCAACAACGCCGGGGTCGAGATCACCAGTCTGCTGGTGGACCTGGACGCTGGGGACGCCCGCCGGATGCTCGAGGTCAACGTGCTCGGCACAGCGCTGGGCATCAAGCACGGCTTGCGGGCGATGCGTCCCGGAGGCCTCGCTGGCCAGGGTGGGGCGATCGTCAACGTGGCGTCGGTGGCTGCGACGATCGCTTTCCCCGGCATCGCCGTCTATTCGGCCACCAAATCCGCGGTGGACCGGCTGACCCGGGTGGCCGCGATGGAGGCGGGCAAGCTCGGCTACGGAGTGCGGGTGAATAGCGTCTATCCCGGCCTGGTGCCCACCGAGATGGGCAACCAGCTCGCCCAGGACATGGCAGCCGTGGGCTTGTTCCCTAGCGCGGAGGCAGCCGTCGCCGGGGTCGTCGGCCTGACACCGGCGGGGCGGCTTGGCGAGGTGGCCGACATGGCCGACGCGGTAGTGTTCCTCGCCTCCGATGGTGCCCGGTTCATCACCGGGGCAGGCCTGCCCGTCGACGGCGGCATGGGCATGTAAGAACGGCCTCGACGCCTCGCTGATCTGATGATTCGTAGCTAGAAAGGTGAACGTTCATGGGCACTAGCAAGCCCGTCGTGGTGTATGGAGCCTCCGGCTACACCGGCCGGCTGGTCTGTGAATACCTGCGCGAGTACAACGTCCCGTTTGTAGCCGCTGGCCGGGACAAGGCCCGGATCCAGGAGGCGCTGGACAAGGTGCCCGGCATCGACACCGTCGAGCACGAGATTGTCGAGGTCTCGCATGATGTCGAGCCGCTGAGCGAGCTCTTCGACGGCGCCAGCGTCGTCCTCAACACGGTCGGCCCGTTCGCCCAGTACGGGGGCAAGGTCGTGGAAGCCTGTCTCAACGCCGGATGCCACTACCTGGACACCACGGGCGAGCAGGACTGGCTGATCGTCTGCGACGAGCAGTACGGCCCGCGGATGGCGCACAAAGGGCTGCTGCTTGCGCCAGGCATCGCCCAGATGTACACCACGAGCGAGATCGCCGCCCAGATGTGCCTCGACAATCCGGGCGTTGACACGCTGGACATCCTGGTGTTCTGGAAGGGGACGCCGACGGTGGCCTCGACCCTGACCATCCTGATGAACGCGTGCCTGTCCAAGGCGTACTACCTGGAGCAGAACCAGTACGTCGAGTGGCCGGCCGACGCCGGCCTGTACGACGTGGTGATCCCCGGCCAGCACGAGCTAGGCCTGGCCCTGCCGTGGGGCGGCATGTCACATCCGGTGTGGTTCAAGCGCGACCCGCGGGTGGCCAACGTCAAGGCCCTGGGCGGCGTGTTCAACCGCCCGCTCATGCTGGGTGTGCCGCAGATCGTCAGCGCCGCTCTTCAGCAGACCGAAGGGCTGCCGGACAACGAGAAACTGCGCGTGCTCACTGAGCACGCCTCGGCCGTGATGAACCAGATGCCGCCGCGGGAGAACACCCGCATCAACACCTCACTGGACTCGGTGCACGGCTCGGGCCCGCTGGGCCGCGCGCACTGCGTGATCCACGGCAACTCCAACTACAAGCAGACCGGCCTGATGCAGGCGTACGGGGCGTACTCGCTGCTCCAGCAGCCGCCCCGGCGAGTCGGCTTCGCATCCGGCTGCCAGGCCTTCGGCCACCGCGAGCTGCTCGGCGCGCTGCGCAGCTTCGGCCTGGTCATGGAGCCTCGCCTCACCGTCTACCACTAGAAACCGGGGACAGCGTGCGCCTGACCGAATTTCTCGACAAGGGCGTCTCCCTGGGCGCGGAAGCTCCCTGCCTTACTGCGGCCGGGCGCACACTTACCTACGGTGACGTCCAGCGGCTGTCCTGGAGGATCGCCCGGGCCCTGGACCGGTCCGGGGTCGGTCGCGGCGACAAGGTCGCGATCTTGTCGGCCAATGACCCCATCGCGTTCAGCTGCGTGTTCGGCGTCTCCCGCGCGGGCGCGGTGTGGTGCCCGGTCAACCCGCGGAACGAAGCGGCAGAGAACCGCGACCTGCTCGATTTCTTCGACTGCAGCTGCCTGATCTTCCAGGCCGCCTTTGCCCCGCTGATTGGGAAGATCCTGCCCGGCCTGGCGAAGCTCACCACCCTGGTCTGCCTCGACGGCGAGCCCCCGGGCGCGATCCCGTTTGACGACTGGATCGGTCCCGAGGCCGGTGAGCCCTATCAGGCCGAGCCGGACGGGGACATGGTCATGCTGGTCGGCACCGGCGGCACCACCGGACGCCCCAAGGGGGTGATGCTGACCGGCCACAACATCGAGACCATGTCCGCCCTGACGCTGATGAGCTATCCGTTCCGGCCGCGCCCGCGGTACCTGGCCCTGGCCCCGCTCACCCACGCGGCCGGCGTGCTGTGCTTCCCGGTGCTCACGCTGGGCGGCGAGATCGTCATCATGCCCAGACCGGACCTCACCGAGTTCCTGGCCCTGGCCGAGCGACACCGGATCACGCACACCTTCCTGCCGCCCACGCTGATCTACATGCTGCTGAGCCACCACGACCTGCCATCCACAGACCTGACCAGCCTGCAGTGCCTGTGGTACGGCGCGGCCCCGATGTCGGCCAGCCGGCTAGAGGAGGCCCTGACCAAGATCGGCCCGGTCATGGGGCAGCTGTTCGGTCAGTCCGAGGCCCCGATGATGATCTCCACGCTGGCTCCCGCCGAGCACTTCCGCGACGACGGGTCGCTGGCCCGCGAGCGGCTGTCCTCGGCGGGCCGGCCCTCCCCGCTCACGACGGTCGCGATCATGGATGACGCCGGGGTCCTGCTCGCCCCGGGCCAGCGCGGCGAGATCGTCGTGCGCGGCCCGCTCGTCATGGCCGGCTACTACAAGAACCCGCAGGCCACGGCCGAGGCGTCCCAGCATGGCTGGCACCACACCGGGGACATCGGCTACCTAGACGAGGACAACTTCCTGTTCATCGTGGACCGGGCCAAGGACATGATCATCACCGGCGGCTTCAACGTCTACTCCGCCGAGGTCGAGCAGGTCATCCTGGCTCACCCGGCCGTCCAGGACTGTGCGGTCATCGGCCTTCCCGACGACAAGTGGGGCGAGCGGGTCACCGCGGTGCTCCAGCTGCGCTCCGGCCAGACGGTCACGGCGGACGAGATGCGCGGCTACGTCAAGGAGCGCCTGGGCAGCGTCAAGGCACCCAAGCAGGTCGAGGTCTGGCCCGACCTGCCCCGGTCCAAAGTCGGCAAGGTCCTCAAGACCGACGTCAAGGCCCGGCTGAGGGCGGAGACCAGTTAGGGGCACAGGCACCACGCAACCACCCGCCGCAGGTCGGTGAGACCGTGTTGAAAGATCGTTATGGGGACTGTCGGTCATTGGCTGAACGTTGACATCCCAGCACGGGGGCGTACCTCGTCGGCTACGTACCTCATAGGGTCAGATAAGAGCGTTACAGGCGTGGAAGGCGGCGTGTCCGGCGGGCCGGGTGGGCTCAGCCGGCCGGCGATCTCGCCGGTGCGCTGCTCGCGCAGCGCTCGCAGATGAACGGCGGCCCAGGTCCGGTAGGGCCGCCACGCTTCGGAGACTTCGGCGAGCGTGTGTCCGGGGCCGTACCGCTCGGAGATCTCGGCGTCGAGCCGACGCTCGTGCCGGGGCAGGGCGTCGGGAGCGTTCGCGCCGCGCATCACCACCAGGTCGGCGGCGAAAGGGCCGAGCCCCTTGACCTGCTCCACGCGCTGGACCGCTAGGGCGGGGTCGAGGGCGCGCAACGCCGCGCCGTCCAGCAGTCCATCCAGCGCCGCATCGGCGACCGCTCGCAGGTACTCGCTCTTGCGGGCAGGCAGATCCAGGTCGAGTCGGCGCAGGTCGCGCGGCGGGGGAAACGCGCCGTCCTGCCCGTGGCGGGCGATCAGCTCGGCGCGCAGCCGGGCTGCCTGCACGGTGCGCAGCCGTTGTGACAGCACCGACCACGCCGCGGCCTCATAGGGGGAGTGAAAACCGCACGGGCGCAGGCCGGGCAGGCGCGCCCGCGCATCCGCGATCACTGGGTCCCGGCGACCGACCTCCGGCCAGCCCCGGGCGTCAACGTCCAGTGCCAGGAACCGGCGCGCCTGCGCGGCGGCCGCCTCAAGATCACCGTCGCCAGTCGCTACCATGTGTGCGCTGTCCCCGGCCTGGGTCACCTCGACTTCGGCGCGGCGCCAGTCGCCCTCGGCGCAGAACACCGTGCGCAGCCCGGGCCCGGCGATCTGGCCCGCCAGGGCCGCAGGGGTGAAGCCCTCCCAGAAACCCCGGCTCGTCTGCAGCGACCACGGCCCCAGCACCTGAAACTCGGCCACGTACTCTGTCATCGCCCGCTCCGCCCGATCACCGATACCCGCACCGTAGCGGAGGGCGCCGACATCAACATCATGATCGATCGGGCCCAACGCGGCGACGGACCAGCGCGCCGATCGTCAAATCGGCGCGGAAGTCTACCGCGCTGATGTTGGCTGCGCGCCCGCGCACAGCCGCGGTTAGCGGTCGTTGTCCGGATCATGGTCAGGGTCAGAATGCCTGGCGACCTTACGGCTGGCGGGTCTCCGCCCAGCCTCTGGGGTCCGGCCGGGCTCAGATCGTTCCTGGCGAGCGGGTTCTTACCGGGCGGCACCGGCCACGTAGGCGGCGACGATGTAGGCGGCGTGCCGGTCGAGGCTGCCGCGGGCGCGCTCGTATCTCGTGGTGGTGTACGGCAAGAGCCTAGGCATGGTCAATGGGACGGCCATGATCGAATACCTCGAAAGACCCATCCGGAAGAAACATCGTCAAGCGCGGCGGCAAGCTCGCCGGCGCGGGGAGTGCGTAACCCCCTCATCGCGGAGTTCGTCGCCCTTGCCCTGGCCGCTCACTAGCAACGCGCCGCCCGCACTCGCGAGCATCGCTGCCGAACAGGTCACATCATTCATGGCGACCGGGCATGGCGACCCTGTCCCCGAGCGCCTCCCGCAGCCGCTCGGCGCCTTCCGCGGTCGGTTCGTTCGCGCATTTCCCCTCGCTCAACGAGCGATCAATGCCCGGAGATGCGCCCGGCCGCGCTGTCAGCGCCGGCCCGGGCCCGCGGGCGGCTCAGCTCAGCGCGCTGGCGGGCGCGGGCGGCCGGCGGGCCCGCCAGGCGGTCTCGGCCTCGCCCATCGGGGTGGTCGGCGGGGCGAGCACGAAGGGCCAGATCTCCTCGGCGATGGCGCGCCAGTTGGCGGTCGCGTTCAGCTCGCCCAGCAGGCCGAACAGGCCCAGGTTGATGCGCTGCAGGATCACGTACGACCGGGGGATCTGCGCGTAGGCGGTGACCGGGCTGCGCACGTCGAAGAACCGGCGCACGACCGCCGACGAGTAGTCGACGGTCATGGTCAGCGGCCGCGACTCGCGGACGGTGTCGTAGAACACGGCCATGTGGTCGACGACCTGCTCGGTGCTCAGCGGCGCGTCCGGGCGCAGGAAGCCGGCCTTCTCCAGGTTCCTGCGGAACTCCTCGGGGTCGTGCTCGACGCACAGGTAGCGGGCCATCTGCGCCAGCGGCTGCAGCTCGGCCGCGGTGAACCGCCGCACCAGGCCGAAGTCGAGGAACGTCACCCGGCCGCCGCCGTGGAACAGGTAGTTGCCCGGGTGCGGGTCCCCGTTGAACGCCCGGAGCTCATACAGGCTGCGGAACACGAACCGGTAGATCGTCTCGGCGGCGAGGTCGCGCTCGCGCTGCGGCCAGCCGGCCAGGTCCGCGAACCGGGCGCCGTCAGACAGCTCGCTGGTGATCACGCGCCGGGTGGACAGCTCGCCGACGATCGCGGGGACCACGATCGTCGGGTGGCCGTCGTAGTAGGCGGCGAACAGCCGCTGGTTGCCGGCTTCCTTCCGGTAGTCGAGCTCCTCCAGCACCCGCTCCCGCAGCTCGTCGAGCAGCGCGTCCACGTCCTGGCTGGGCGCGGTGATCCGCAGCATCCGGCGCAGCAGCGCGACGTTGCCGAGGTCAGCGGCGATGGTCTCGGCGATCCCGGGGTACTGCACCTTGACCGCTACCGCGCGGCCGTCGCGAGTGATCGCGCGGTGCACCTGCCCGATCGAGGCCGCGGCGATCGGCTCGGGATCCCACCGGGCGAACAGCTCATCCGGGGGCTTGCCGAGCTCCTCCCCGATCACCGACGCGGCCAGCTCCGGGCTCATCGGCGGGACGCTGTCCTGCAGCCGGCTGAGCGTGCGGCGGACGCTGGGCGACAGCCCGTTGTCGATGTAGCTGGCCATCTGGCCGAGCTTCATCAGCACGCCCTTCATCGTGCCGAGGGTGCTGGCGACGTCCTCCGCGGTCTGCAGCGCGAGATCGTTGCGCAGCTGCTGCCGGTGCTCCCCGGCGGCCGCGAACAGCCGCGGCGCGTTGCTCGCGTAGCGCACCCCGCCGCGAGCGGCGAGCCGGAGCGCGGCCAGTCCGCGGCGCAGCCGGAGGTTGCCGCGGATGCCGCGGATGCCGCGGATGCCGCAGCGCCGCGCCAGCAGGATGCCGGCCACGGCCGCAGCGCCGGCCATGGCAACGGCAACGATCTTCTTCACGCCGGCCGCGCCGCGCGGATCCGCGCGGCGATCCGCTGCCGTGCCTCGAGCACGCCGGGCTCGCCGAGGAACACCGCGTCGAGCACGCCGAGCACCTGGCGCACCTCCTCCCGCCGCTCCGGGGTGAGCGGCGGCACGCCGTAGCCGTACATCTCCCGCGCCCAGCCCGGCAGCGTGACGACCGCGCCGTACCTGATCTCCTGCCAGATGTCGGCGATCTCCTCGTCCAGGCCGGGCGGGTCGAGCAGGTAGGCCATGGACTCGGCGGCCGCGGGCGTGCGGCGCAGCTCGGGCCGGACCGAAGCGATGTAGTCCTCGAGCTCAGCCACGCTGGCCGGCACCAGGCCGGCCGGCACCCCGACGAGTTCGGCGGCGACCACCATTTCGGCCACGTACCGGTCCGCGTCCCCGGGCGCCACCGGCGTGCCGAGCAGCGCGCGGACGGCGAGGGCGGACTCGACCAGCGCCGCGTGCACCCACAGCAGCAGCGCGGGATCGCTCGCGTCGTACTCGCGCCCGGTGACCTGGTCGACGCCGTGCACGCGGGTGTGGATCCGGCGCACCAGCGCCGCGGCCCGCTCCGCCGATGCGCGGTCGCCGAAGCTGACGATGGTCACGTAGGCCGAGGTGGCGGCCAGCCTGCCCACCGGATCCTCGCGCCAGCCGCTGTGCTGGTCGACCCCGGCCATCGCGAGCGGGTGCAGCGCCTGCACCATCAGCGACCGGAGCCCGGCCACCGGCCCGGTCACGTCACCGCTGATCTTCCAGGTCACGCTGGACGGCCCGAAGAAGCCGTCGTCGGCGGGCTGCTCCGGCACCCCGGACACGTAGGCGGCCGCCGACCTTTCGATCAGCCCCGCCGCGGTCGCGTACTGTCCCCCGGTCACGCCGACTCGCCCGATTGACGTGAACGTGACGGCCCGGGGTTCGCCCGGCCCGGAATGGGAAACGCCATACCAGCCAAACTACCGACTCGCGGGCCTGCGGCCGGCATCCAGGAGCCGCCCGCGGCAACCCTCGCCTGATTGGCGCTGGATGACCCATCTGTGCTGCGCTCTCCTGTCATTTCCTTGGCAATTACTATGTGTAATCCAATGACTACTTGGGGTATTGACGTCCCTGCCGCGGATAACGATGATCGCCTGGACGGGGCCGGGCGGGCCGCGGCATGGGGGGAACGTCATGCCGGAACCGGTACGCGCCGGACAGCGTTACATGCCGGGCCTGGATGGCCTGCGCGCGCTCGCGGTGCTCGCGGTCATCGCGTATCACGAGCAACTGGGCTGGGCACCGGGCGGCCTGCTTGGCGTGGGGGTGTTCTTCACCCTGTCCGGTTACCTGATCACGGACCTGCTACTGGGCCAGTGGGCCGCGCGGGGCAGGCTGGCCCTGGCGGACTTCTGGGCCCGCCGGGCGAGGCGGCTGCTGCCGGCCCTGTTCGTGATGCTGGCGATCGTCACCGCCTGGGTCACCCTGTTCGACCGCGCACGGCTGTCCGGGCTCCGCGGCGCCGTCGCCGCCGCGGCCACGTACTCGTCGAACTGGTACCTGATCGTCCAGGGCCAGTCGTACTTCGCCAGGTTCGCGCCGCCCGCGCCCCTCGACCATCTGTGGTCCCTGGCCGTCGAGGAGCAGTTCTACCTGGTCTGGCCGTGGCTCCTGCTGGCCGGCCTGCTGGCGCTGCGTAAAGTCCGCCGCGGCCGGGCCGGCGGCGTCGCCTGGCTGGCCCTGCCCACGCTGGCGATGGCCGCCTGCTCCGCGTGGGCGATGCTGCTGCTCTACCACCCGGGGTTCGACCCGACCCGGGTATACGAGGGCACCGACACCCGCGCGTCGGGCCTGCTGATCGGCGCCGCGCTGGCGATGGCGTGGCCGTCGCGCCGCCCCGCCCCTGGCCGCGCCGCCCGGCGGCTGCTCGACGCCGGCGGGGCCGCCGGGCTGGCCGTCATCGTCCTGATGATCTGGCGCACCGGCCAGTACACGCCGTTCCTGTACCGGGGCGGCCTGATCGTGCTGTCGCTCGCCTCCGCCGCGGTCATCGCCGCCGTTGCCACCCCCCGGGCGGTCACCGGGAGAGTGCTCGGCTGGTCCCCGCTGCGCTGGCTTGGGGTGCGCTCCTATGGCATCTACCTGTGGCACTATCCGGTCATCGTGCTCACCTCCCCGGCGAACTCAGGCGAGAACCTGGTGCGCGCCGCCTGGCAGACCGCGGTGACGGTCGCGGTCGCCGCGCTGTCCTGGCGCTACCTCGAAGAGCCCATCCGCCGGGGCGCCCTGGCCCGGGTCTGGCACCAGCTGCGCGCCGCCACCGGCCGGCCTGCCCGGCCCGCCGGCGCCCACGCCGCTACGGCTCCCGCCGGGCGGCCCCTGGCCGTAACGCCAACCGCCCTGGCATCCGTTGCCGCCGCCGCTGTGCTGCTCACCGCCGGCGCTGGCCTGTCAGGCGCCGTGTCCGCCCCGTCGTCCTCCGGCAACGCGGCCCTGGCGGGCTCCACGCTGCCGCCGCCCGCGGGCGGGTCCGACCAGGCCACCGCGGATCACCTCGGCAAGAAGCTCCCGCCGGCCGCCCGCTCGAAGAAGACAGCGAAAGCCACTGCGACGCTGCGGACCTCGTGCCAGGCCGTGGCCCACCTCGGGGATTCCACCTCCGAGGGCATGGTCTCCTCCGCCTACCTGCCGAACCCGGCCGAGCGGCTGACCGCGCAGTACCAGGACGTGGGCGTCAAGAAGGTCGTCACCAACATCGTCGGCGCCAACTCCGTCGTCGAGACGCTGCCCGGTGACACCAACGGGTACAACGCCGCCCGCGACATCGTCAGCCAGGGCTTCCACGGCTGCTGGGTGATCGCGCTGGGCACGAACGACGCCGCCGACGTCGCCATCGGCTCGGGCGTGGGCAGGATGGCCAGGGTCCAGGAGATGATGTCCGTCGCCCACGGCGCGCCTGTGATGTGGGTCAACGTGATCTCGCAGCTCACCAGCGGCCCTTACGCCGAAGCCAACATGCAGGCATGGAACGCCACCCTGCAGCAGGCGTGCTCCCGCTACCCGAACATGCGCGTC
>Ga0335075_10010455_pt1 | contig 14081 bp, 15 predicted proteins | sample Lox_Sample_24_FD_206723 | JGI IMG/M metagenome (GOLD analysis project Ga0335075, IMG submission 206723) | Soil microbial communities from Loxahatchee National Wildlife Refuge, Florida, United States - Lox_Sample_2.4 | ecosystem: Environmental > Terrestrial > Soil > Wetlands | place: USA...
CCTCGCCATCACGTTCGGACTGGATCTCGACACCTCCCGACCGCTGGCGCAGCGCGTTTCCAGCGCTCTGGTCGCCGCGGACGAGGCGGCACGGGACGGCAAGCGCTGGGCGAGCTTCAACCCGGCCAGCGTCGAAGATGCCGATTGGGCGATGTCGCTGCTGGCCCGGCTCGATCATGCGATCGACACGAACGAACTCTGGGTCGCTTATCAGCCCAAGCTCGATTGCAGGACCAACCACATCGTCGGCGCGGAGGCTCTCGTCCGCTGGACCCACCCCGAAAAGGGGCACATCTATCCCGACCAGTTCATCGGCGCGGCCGAACAAGGCGGGCGGATCGACCGCCTCACCTATTTCGTCCTCGACAAGGCGCTCGCAGCGGCGGTGCGGATCAATCGGGGCGGCCAGAAATTCTCGATCGCGGTCAACCTCTCGGTCCTTCTGCTCAACAGCGACGAGCTTGTCCCGACGGTCGAGGCGCTGCTGCGAAAGCATGGCCTCGCGCCCGAACTGCTCACCCTGGAGGTGACGGAAACCTCGACTCTGGGCAGCGCGGCCAACCAGATCGCCAATCTCGAGCGGCTCAGCGATATCGGCATCCAGTTGTCGATCGACGATTATGGGACCGGTTTCTCCACGCTCGAATATCTGCGCCGCATTCCGGCCTCCGAGATCAAGATCGACCGCAGCTTCGTTAGCATGCTCAACAGCTCGCAGAGCGACCGCATCATGGTCAACTCCACCATCCAGCTCGCCCATTCGCTCCGGCGAAAGGTGGTGGCCGAAGGGGTGGAGAATGAGGAGATCCTCGAGGAGCTCAAGCGCATGCGCTGCGACATCGTCCAGGGTTATCATGTCGGCCGCCCGGTCCCGCTCGAGGAATTGCTGAAGCGTCTCGGCCTCGGCGACGCGCGCCAGGTCGCCTGAGCCTGGCCACCCGCGCGCGTTCGTAGAACCTCACCTTCAAGCCCCGCTTCGGCGGGGCTTTTGCTGTGCGCGCAGCCACCCAAGACCCGCCCAGCCGGGACGGATGCGGATCGATTTTCACTCCATGGTAAATTTTTTGGTAACCATGCGACATGTTTTCGAACGGCGACAGACTAAGGGCTTGAGGAACGGTTGGACCCAGTCCGGTGGACCAGTCGGATTCGGCGCTGCGAATATCGTCTGCGCCGGCTCCGCTGGAGCAATCCACCGCAGCTTTTGGCCAAGCTGAATGGGTTCCGCTTTCCTCTGGTTGGTTCCAACTCAGATGGAGGTAATTATGTGGTCCTGGCTCTTTGGTGATGGCGGCTGGCGCTAAGCTGGCAGTTACAAGGGAAAGGCCCGCTTCGGCGGGCCTTTTTTTTGCTCGCATCACGCGAAAGCGCGTCGGCGCCTGAGGGTTCCTAGGCCTGGTGTCGCAATACGCGACGCGGGAGGCTCAGTGCCGCGCTCTCCGCAGCGGACAGCGCCGCATCTCGGATTGGGCGCTCGAGCTGCGAACTCTATCGACGCCGTGCCGAACCTGGCCTGTCGCCTCCCGGAACTCTGAGCCCCGCCAGCTGTGCGCCGCCTCCAGACAGGCGGCATTTTCAGCGTGCGCCGGCGCAGCACGCCTGGACCAGCCCCAACATCGTTGCCGATGTCCAGCAAGGCCTGTGCTATACAGGCGCGGGCGGAAAACGGGGCAAGCGCGCATTGGCGCGCCTTCGCGCCCCGGCCGCCCCGTCGTCGATTCCGTCGCGTTCGTCATGTTCGTCGCAAGCGTGCCCGGTGCCGGTCGTGCGCCCCGTGTCGCCGCGTCCCGGCCGGCGCAGGGCGCTGCCGCATTGCCAACGGAGACAAAGATGCAAGACGAGATCAGCCCCGCCCACATTCTGCAGACCGGCATGGCCTTCTGGGCGTCGAAAGCGCTGCTGAGCGCGGTCGAGCTTGGCCTGTTCACCGAGCTTTCGGGCGGTCCGATGACTGGCGCCGAAATCGAGCAGGCGCTCGGCCTGCATCCGCGCGCGACCTGCGATTTCCTCGACGCCTTGGTCTCGCTCGACCTGCTGGAGCGGTACGGCGACGGCACCACCGCGCGCTACGCCAATACGCCGGCGACGGCCCGCTTTCTCGACCGCAACGGCCCCCATTATGTCGGCGGCATCCTCGAAATGGCCAATGCGCGGCTCTATCCCTTCTGGGCCGATCTCACCCCGGCGCTGAAGACCGGCCGGCCGCAGAACGAGATCAAGCACAGCGGCAAGCCGATGTTCGACGAGCTCTATGCCGATCCCGCCCGGCTCGAACAGTTCATGAACGCGATGTCCGGCGTGTCGATGGGCAATTTCCACGCTTTTGCCGAGGCGTTCGATTTCTCGCGCTACCAGACCATGGCCGATGTGGGCGGCGCGACCGGGCAGCTGTCCTGCATTGTCGCAGACCGCCATCCGCACCTCAGCTGCACGTCCTGGGATCTTCCGGTCGTGAAGCCGATCGCCGAGCGCCGGATCGGCGAGCGCGGCATGGGCGCGCGCGTCGCGGCGGGGACCATCGATTTCTTCACCGACGACTTTCCCCAGGCCGACATCATCACGATGGGCATGATCCTCCACGACTGGAATCTCGATCACAAGAAGATGCTGATCGCAAAAGCCTATAAGGCGCTGCCCGAGGGTGGCGCGCTGGTCGCGATCGAGAACCTCATCGACGACGAGCGCCGCCGCAACAGCTTCGGATTGCTCATGTCGCTGAACATGCTGATCGAATTCGGCGACGCGTTCGACTTTACCGGCGCCGATTTCAGCGGGTGGTGCCGCGAGGCGGGTTTCAGACGCTTCGAGATCCTGCCGCTCGCCGGCCCGGCCAGCGCCGCAATCGCCTACAAATAAGGGCGTCAGCGCGCAGGAGTGCTTGCCGGGGACTGGCCCTTCAGTGTCTCCAGCCCCCGGACGCTGGTCCGTGCCCAGCTCCGGAACAATTGCTCGGCGTCGGCCTCATTGCTGACACGGGTGCGAAGGCCCGGCATGTCTCCGAGTGTGCGTCGGTCGACCGCCCGTCCCAGCAGTGCGCCGGTCACCGAGTCTCGCGCCTCGATGACGAGGGTCGCCTCGCCCGCCTCGACGGAATAGGTGCGCGTGATGCCTGGCGTCATCCGCTCCGGCGCGTCGATGTAAAGGTCGACCACACCGGTGCGCAGTCGCAGCACGTCCGGGCCTGCCTCGGTCACCACCTGGAAGCCGGCCTGCCGATACGCTTCGGCAAAGATATTCTCGAAGCCGGTCTGCACGCGCCCGGCCATCTGCCGCGCCTCGTCATCGCTGATCCGTGCGGTGATATCGGCATTCGCGTTGTAGTCGCGCTGCCAGTTGCGCCGGAAGGACACTTCGGTCGGATCGAGCTTGACCTTGGTATAGGCGCTGAAATCGGCACCCGGCAGCAGATAGACGGCGTCCATGTGCGGCGAGCGGACCTTTGTCAGACCGTCCCATTCGTGTGAATCCTGCGCGGCGATCGGCACGGCGACGAGGAGGGCGGCGGCGATGGCGAGGCTGAGGCGCTTCATGGATCATGCTCCCGCTGGGGTGATGCACCCTAGGGGATCGTGCGGAGTCCTGCCCTCGGGAGTTTCCCCGGGATTGCCCGGTTTTTTGCTGGGTCTTCATCGTTTCGGAGGCTCGCTTCGCGCCAAGGGCGACGTTATGACACCCTCCCCGATCCCGTGAGGAGTTTCCCCGATGCGCCCGCTCCGCTCCGTTCTCATTCCCGCTCTGGCCCTGATCGGCTGCACCGCCGCAACCGATGCCGGCAATGCTGGACAGGAGCCGCAGGCGAACGCCGCCGCCGCGAGCGCCGACGGCCGCCCCTTCCGGGCCGAGCCGGTCGGGCAGTTCCGCGAGCCTTGGGCAATGGCCTTCCTGCCGGGCGGCCGGCAGGCGCTGATCACCGAGAAGCGCGGCGCGCTGAAGCTCTGGACCGTCGGCGGCGAGGCCGTCGACGTCGCGGGCGTGCCGCAGGTCGATTATGGCGGTCAGGGCGGCCTCGGCGATGTCGCCGTCGCGCCCGATTTCGCGACCAGCGGCATCATCTATCTGAGCTTCGCCGAAGCCGAGGGTGACATGCGGGGCGCGGCGGTCGGGCGCGGCCGGCTCGTCACGGAGGGCGGCGCGCCGCGGATCGAAGGCTTCCAGGTGATCTGGCGCCAGGTGCCGAAATTCGGCGGCAATGCGCGCGGCCATTATGCCCATCGCCTGCTCTTCTCGCCGGACGGCCGCCATCTGTTCATCAGCTCGGGCGAGCGTCAGCAATTCGATCCCTCACAGGACATGGCGTCGAATGCCGGCAAGATCGTCCGCCTCAATCCGGACGGCAGCGTGCCCGCCGACAACCCGTTCGCGTCGCGCGGCGGCGTCACTGCCCAGATCTGGAGCCTCGGCCACCGCAATCCGCTCGGCATTGCGTTCGACGGCCAGGGGCGCCTGTGGAACAACGAGATGGGCCCGCAAGGGGGCGACGAGCTCAACCTGGTCGAGCGCGGCGCCAATTACGGCTATCCGATCGTGTCCAACGGCGATCATTATGACGGCCGGCCGATCCCCGATCACGACACCCGTCCCGAATTCGCGGCGCCGAAGATCACCTGGACGCCGGTCATCTCGCCGTCGAGCATGATCTTCTATTCGGGCGACATGTTCCCGGCCTGGCGCGGCAGCGCGCTGATCGGCGGCCTGTCCGGGCAGGCACTCGTCCGCGTCACCTTCGACGGCACCAATGCGCGCGAGGCCGAGCGCTTCCCGATGAACGCCCGCATCCGCGAGGTGGAACAGGCGCCGGACGGGTCGATCTACCTGCTCGAGGATGAACGCAACGGCTCGGGCGGACGCCTGCTGCGGCTCACGCCGGCGCGATAGGTCTCACGGGACGCCGCCGATCGCCTCGACGAGCGCACCGATCCGTTCGGCAGCCTCGCTCCGCCCGCGATGGCGGGCCTTGGCCGCCTCGACCTCGAGCACCCCTGGCCGCGCCTCGGTTCCAGGCGCGCGCCGCTCGTGAAGCACCCGGGCGGCATTGACGCCGTCTTCCTGCGCGGCTGCGGCCAGCGCCATGCTGTGCCGGTAATGGCTGGTCGACATGCTTTCGCCGCACAGCAGGTCTTTGACGAATGCGTTGACGCTCCAATAGCCGTCGACATCGCCATTGGTGAGCAGCGCAAGCGTCCAGCCAAGGTCTTCGAAGACCATCACCTCGCTGGCGATTCCGATATGGCCGCCGGTATGGCCGACGATGCGGTGGCCGTTGACGATCTCTTCGCTGAAGCCGAGGCCGTATTGGCCTTTGGCATAAGGGAAGCGACCGCGGGTTGCGGTCTCCCGGGTGGCGCGCGCGAACAGGCGGTCGCCAGCCAGAGCCTGCGCGAAGCGCGTGAGATCAGCGGCGGTCGAATAGCCGCCGCCGGCCGAGTTGCCGCGAAAGGCATTGACGAAGATGTTGTTGCGCCAGACGCCGGGCCTCTGCTCATCGCGCGTGAAGCCGGTGGCGCGGCCCGGCACGACGAGGTCGAGCGGCCAGGATTCTGTCGCCGACATCCCCAGCGGTTCGAAGATCGTGGTGCGGACATGGTCGAAATAGCTGGTCCCGGTCACTGCTTCGACGATCAGGCCGAGCACGACATAGCCCACATTGGAATAGCCGAAGCGGGTTCCGGGTTCGAATTCGAGTGCCGCGCCGCGGAACAGGGGGACGTAGTCGGCCAGCTCCGAGAAAGCGTGGGTCGGCCGAGCGGCGATCGCTTCCCAGTAATTGCCGAGACCGGAACTGTGGGTGAGCAGCTGCTCCACGGTGATGCGCCTGGCAATGTCGGGGTCGGGGTAATCCCGCAGGATGGCGGAAACGGGCGCGTCCAGCCGGAGCCGCCCCTGCTCCGCAAGGCGCAGGATCGCAGTGGCCGTGAAGGTCTTGCTGATGGAGCCGAGATTGAATTTCGTCTCGATCCCGTTCGGCACGCCATGATCGCGGCAGGCGAACCCGGTCGCGCGCGCCAGGATCGTCCGTCCATGCTTGGCAAGGAGCACGGCGCCGCTGAAATCCGACTCACGCACCGCTATGTCGATATGTGCATCGAGCCTCGCGGCCATGCGCGCGTCCTCCCGGCTCCCCGGGGCGGCGGCGGCCGGCACCGACTTGCCGATCGCGAGCGCGCCTGCCGTTCCCAGTACCGCTCCGAAAACGCTTCTCCGGCTCCATCCTCTCGCCGCACGCATTGCCATCTTTCCTTGCTCCAAGCCGCGAATCACCGTAAGTGCTTACGCATATGAAAGACCGGATGGAACAGCGTCAAGTCGGCGGCGCCGCGATCGGAGCCCGGCTGCGGCGATTGTCGGAGCGGATCGATCGCGAGGCCAATGCGATCTACGCGGCTTGCGGCGTCGACTTCGAGCAGCGCTGGTACGGCGTGCTCTCCCTGCTGGACGAGCGCGGCTCCTTGTCCGTCGTCGATATCGCGCGGCTGCTGGGGGTGACCCATGTCGCGGTCAGCCAGGTCCGCCGGGATCTGATGGGTGCTGGCCTTGTCATGGCGACGCCGGACGAGGCCGACGGGCGCCGGCGAACGCTAAGTCTCAGCGAGGAGGGGCGTGCTCTGGTTCTGCGCCTTCAGCCGATGTGGGACGCGCTGAACCGCGCGGCCGAGGGCCTCAACGCGGAGGCCGGCGATCCGTCGGCCGCGCTCGACCGGCTACAGGCGGCGCTGGACCGCGCCAGTCTTGGCAACCGCTTCGACGCCGAAGCCGGCCGGAAGGCTATTTGAGCGCGTTCATTGACTGGTAGACCACGTAGAGCAGCAGCACCGTCATCGCGATCATCAGGAAGATGAAGATGCGGTGCTGCTGGCCCCTGGCGATCATGTAGATGCCGTTGACGGTCGCGAGCAGGCCGAAGGCGATGATCGTGTAGAACAGGTAGAGCACCCATTGCGCCTGCTCGGCGGTGCCGGAGAAGCCGTCGCTGGAGCCGGTGCGGACGGCCTCGTTGAGGTCGGGCGCCAGATTGATCGTCACGAGCCCCATCAGCCCGACGAGGAACAGGCCGCACAGCAGGCCCAGCCATCCGCGCCACGGCGCGTCGCCGACCTTGCGCGTGGCCCCGCCGCATTGCGTACAGGTGTCGGTCTTCGTGTCGAATGTCCGCGCGCAGGTCGTGTCGTTGCAGGTCCACACGGTCGCCATGACTTCCCCCTTCGTCCGGCCTCGGATGGGGAAGTTATAGCTCAGACGCGGCGGTAGCGGAAATACCAGACCTCGTGGCCCTTGCGGCGGGCCTTGGCTTCGTAGCGCGTCTCCGGCCAGCCGCCGGGCCGGACGAGGAAATCCTTTGCGCTTTGCGCCAGCCACTCGAAATCCCGGCGCTGGTTCATCACCATCATCGACCAGCGGCAATAGGTCGGGTCGTCGGTGCCGAGGCGAAACTCGCCGCCGCTCTGAAGCTTGGCGGCGATGAGATCGAGAGGGCCGTGATTCAGCATCCGGCGCTTGGCGTGGCGTGCCTTCGGCCACGGATCGGGATGAAGGAGGTAGACGAAGCGCAAGGATGCGTCCGGCAGCCGTTCCAGCACGTCGAGCGCATCGCCCATGTGCAGGCGGACATTGGCGAGATGCCTGTCGCGGATGTGGCCGAGCGCACCGACGACACCGTTGAGAAAGGGCTCGCAACCGATGAAGCCGTGATCGGGCAGCAGATCGGCGCGATAGGCGAGATGCTCGCCGCTGCCGAAGCCGATCTCGAAATGGAGCGGCCGTTCGCCGCCTCCGGATTCGCCGAACAGGCTCAGCGCGTCGATCGGGCCCTCGTCCGGCACGCTCAGCGCCGGCAGCAGCTCCTCGACCAGGCCGGACTGGCCGGCACGCAGCTTGTGGCCCTTGGCGCGCCCGTACAGGCGGCGGATGCTCATCGGATCGGACATGGCGGCTCCTATCGTCGCAATTGCCGATTCAGCCAAGCAGGTCCATGCATGTCGGCATGAAACGCATCGCTCTGGCCTGCATCCTGCTCGCCTCCGCCGCACCGGCTCTTGCCACCGGCGGCTTCGATTGCCGCGCCACCGACAATAGCGGGCTCGGCCTGGCGGGAACGACCGGACGGGTGGTGATCACGCCGCTCGTCGGCGCGCGGCTGACGATCGGCCAGCAAACGCTCGCAACCGACGATCCGGAGCCCGCCATCGTGGTCGGCCAGAGCTGGATCGACGACCGCGAAATCCGCATCGATCTGGTCGATCCGAATTTCGAGCGCATCGAAGCGCAGCTGCGCGCGCGCATCGTCCGGCCGGGGATCGCCACGGGCACGCTCGTCCGCGAAGGACGAACGCACCCGGTGCGCTGCGAAATCGAATAGGGCTTAGAGCGCGGCCTTCAGCTTCTCGACCAGATCGGTCCGCTCCCAGGAGAAGAAGTCGCCCTCGGCCTTGCGGCCGAAATGGCCATAAGCGGCGCTCTTCTCGTAGATCGGCTTGTTGAGGCCGAGATGGGTGCGGATGCCCTTCGGCGTCAGGCGCACCAGAGTCGGCAGCACTTCCTCGAGACGGTCGGCGCTGACGCCCGCGGCTTCGGTGCCGTGCAGGTCGACATAGACCGACAGCGGCTCGGCGACGCCGATCGCGTAGGACAGCTGGATGGTGCAGCGCGTGGCGAGGCCGGCCGCGACCACATTCTTGGCGAGGTAGCGGCTGACATAGGCCGCCGAGCGGTCGACCTTGGTCGGGTCCTTGCCGCTGAACGCGCCGCCGCCATGGGGAGCCGCGCCGCCATAAGTGTCGACGATGATCTTGCGGCCGGTGAGGCCTGCGTCGCCGTCCGGTCCGCCGATCTCGAACGATCCGGTCGGATTGATGTGGTAGACGGTTTCGTCCGACAGGAGCTGGGCCGGGATTACCTTGGCCACCACCTGCTTCACATAAGCGTGGAGCTCGGCTTCCTTCTCGCCTTGGTCATAGCCCTTGGCGTGCTGGGTCGAAACGACGATCGTCGTCGCGGCGACCGGCTTGCCATTCTCGTAACGCAGCGTGACCTGGCTCTTGGCGTCCGGCTCGATGAAGGGCGCGGCGCCGGAATGGCGGTCGGCGGCCATCGTCTCGAGAATCTTGTGGCTGTAATAGAGCGTCGCCGGCATCAGGTCCGGCGTCTCGTCGCAGGCGAAGCCGAACATGATGCCCTGGTCGCCCGCGCCCTCGTCCTTGTTGCCCGAGGCGTCGACGCCCTGCGCGATGTGCGCGCTCTGGCCGTGCAGGTAATTGTCGAACGCAGCGGTCTGCCAGTGGAAGCCGTCCTGCTCGTAGCCGATCCGCTTCACGACGTGGCGGACGACCTGCTCGATCTCGTCGCGTGCGCCCGGCGCCCAGCCATGCGTGTCGCTGAACTTGTCCTCGTCATAGACCGGCGTGCAGCGGATCTCGCCGCCGATCACGATGCGCTGGGTGGTCACCAGCGTCTCGCAGGCGATGCGTGCTTCCGGATCCTTGCCGATGAAATAGTCGACCAGCGCGTCTGAAATCTGGTCCGACACCTTGTCGGGATGGCCTTCGGACACCGATTCGGACGTGAAGTGATAGGAAGTGCGCATTCGAAACCCGGTCCTTCCGAGAGGGGGAGTTGCGGATATAAAGATATCCTTATGTGCGCCGCTCGCTAGCGGGTTTTGCGCCGCACTGCAATCGCCGCCGCGTTGAGAATGGCGGCGAAGAGAAAGGCCAGGATGTTGCCGAAGCGCGCGAACAGGGTCGGCGCGGCGGCACCCGGCAGCCGGGCGTCGATCGCGCCCGGCGTGCCCGGCGGCACGCTGTGCAGCAGCCGGCCATGCGCGTCGATCACCGCCGAAATGCCGGTGGGCGTCGAACGGATCACCGGCAGTCCCTCCTCGATCGCGCGCAGCCGCGCCTGGGCGAGGTGCTGGGGCGGTCCCCAGGCGCCGAACCAGGCGTCGTTGGAGGGGTTGAAGATGAAGCCGGGGCGATCGTGCCGATCGACGACCTGGCCGGAAAAGATGATCTCGTAGCAGATCTGTATGCCCGCGCTGCCGAACGCGCCGAGATCGAGCGTGCGCGCGCCCGGCCCGTCATGGAAATCGAGATCGCCCGGCGCGAGCCGGCTGAGGCCGATCGCCGACAGGATCGGCCGCATCGGCAGATATTCGCCATAAGGCACGAGATGCGCCTTGTCGTAGCGGCCGCGCAGCGCGCCGGAGGGGTCGAGCGCGAACAGGCTGTTATAGGCCGCGTCCGCATAGCCGTCCGGGCCGAAGACCAGTTCGACGCCGCCGAGCAGCATCAGGTCGTTCGGCCCGAACAGGCTCGCGATCCGCCGCCGTGCGCGCGGCTGGAGGCTCAGATAATCGGGCGTCGCCGCCTCGGGCCACAGGATCAGCCGCGGCTCGGCGCCGGGCCGGCCGGACAGATTGGCGAGCCGCCGGAAATTCTCCCGCTCGAAATCGGGGTCCCACTTGTTCTGCTGGCCGATATTGGGCTGGACGACCAGGATGCGCGGGCCTTCGGGCGCCGTCGCCGGACGCAGCGCCCAGGCGAGGGCCGAGACGCCGAATATGACCAGCGCCGTGACCGCGGCCGCCTTGCGCTCGGCGCGCAAAGCCAGCCACAGCGCGCCGCCTCCCAGAACCGCAAGGCCCGAAAGCGCATAGGTCCCGATCCACGGTGCGAGCCACGAGGCGCCGGTTGGCAGCAGCGCCACGCCCACCGGGTTCCAGGCGAAGCCGGTGAACAGGGTCGCGCGCAGCCATTCCGTGACGATCCACGCCGCCGCGAGCAGCAAGGCGAGCGCGATCCGGTTGCCCCGTCCCCACCGCCAGGCCAGCCCCGCGGCGACAGCCGGAAACACCGCGAGATAGAGCGAGAGCAGCACGACCGCGACCCAGCCGAGCCAGGCCGGCATCGCCGCCTGATAGGTGAAGGCGGTCGCGATCCAGTTGAGCCCGAGCACGAACTGCCCGACGCCGAACCACCAGCCGCGCGCCAGCGCCGATCGCAGCGACGGCGCGCCTTCGATCAGCCAGAGCAGGCCGGCAAAGGCCGCGAGCGTGAGCGGCCACAGCCCAAGCGGCGCGAAGCCGAGCGCGGAGACCAGGCCGGCGAGGAAGGCGAGACCGAGATGCTTCATCGCGCGCTGCTATGGAGACGGCGAGCGCGGCGCGTCAACGGCAAGCGCGTTACTCCTCGATCCGTTCCTCGCGCAGCACGCGCTTGGGATCGTCGCGATCGACATAGACGGTGCGCGTCGTGCGCCCGCCGCCGCGGCGGAAGAGGGGGATGAGGCCGAGCAGCCCAAGCAGCCCGAGCAGGCCCCAGTCGAAGCCGCCGCCCTGCTCCTGACGCGCGAGCGAGAGATCGTTGCCGAACGGGTCGGCCGGGTCGGCGAAGCCGTTGGGATAGGCGACATCGGGGGAGATGGTGACCGGCTCGCGTGCCGGCTCGCGCTCTTCGACGACGACGGGTGCCGGCGCCGGCTCGACGACCTCGGTGACGGGCGGCGGGGTGGTCGGCTGCGGCGCCGTGGCGGGCGGCGGGGCGGTCCCCGGGGCCGGCGGCGGTGCGACCGGCACGGGCTCCGGCGCGGCGCTGTTCTGCGCGATGGCGGGCAGGGCCAGGAGCGACGCGGTCAGGGCGGCGGCCGGCATGGTGAAACGCATCTGATTCCCTCCCAAAGATCCGCCCAAAAGCTTTGTGAGGCCAAGGGCTTATGCGGCTAATACGGGGTTTGCCGTCCGCCATCATCCACTCGCCGACGCGCGAAAACAACCCGGCGCAGCGCCCCTCGCGCGACGACACGAAACCTGCACAAGTCCGTTGCGGGGCTCCTTATATAAATCTGAGGTCCCCGGGGTGTTCCAATAGGCCGCGTCCGCGGCAGGTGGGGGTCATTTTTAAATGGCGATGTACGTCTACGATACGGCCGGCGATCCGGTCGGCTTCGTGTTCGAAACCAGCATCTACGATCTCGACGGGACGCCGCTCGGCCGCATCGTCGGCTCGCGCGTGCACCGGTTCGACGGGTCCTATGTCGGCGAATGGTTCAAGGATATGGTGGTGCGCCGCCCGCAGGGCCGCCCGCGCGTCCTCCCGCCGATCAATACGCCCGCCCGCCGTCCGGCGGCGATCGCGTCCTACAAGCTGCGGGCGGTGGTCAATTACGGCTATCCGGACGCCTTCCAGTCGCTTCGCGACGGCGCGCTCAACGAGGCCTATTACGCCCAAGCGGCGGAATGACCTTCCGGAAATAACGCACGGCGCCGTCAGGCGCTGTGCGTGGCCACCACGGTCATGTGCGGCATGCTGATGCCGCCGCGATAGGCAGTGATGCGGGCGCGGTAGAGATCGGCAAGTGCGCTGTGCGCGTTCCTCGCCTCGATCGATGCGGCGATATCCGCGCGCATCCGTTCGATCTGCTCACGCTTCAGATAGTAATTGACGTCCATCGCCGCTGTCTCCCTTGGGCGGGGTGGGAGGTGCCTTGATTGGGCGCCGGCATCCCGAGACTCGCCGGCAGGACGATCATAACATGCAGGTGGCGAGACTCCGAGTCTGCGCAGAGCCAGTGTGGTGGCAGGGAACCGCACGCCCGGTCGCTGCATTGCAGGCGCGTGCTCGACCATGATCCGCTCGCCCTTTTCTCCTGGACCGAACTGACGCTGCGCCTCGGCGTCGCCTCGCTGGTCGGCCTGCTGTTGGGGCTCGACCGCGAGTTGAAGGGGCATCCCGCAGGCGTCCGCACCCACGCGCTCGTTGCGATGAGTTCTGCGATGATCATGGCGTCCTCCCTCATGCTCACCGTGCAGCTCGGCGACGGGGAATCCGCGCCGGATCCGCTGCGCGCCGTTCAGGGGCTCAGCCAGGCGATCGGCTTCATCGCCGCCGGCGTCATCTTCGTGCGCGGCGCCAATGTCGTGAACATGACCACGGCCGCGAACATCTGGGTCGCGGCCGCCGTCGGGATCGCGTCGGGCGCTGGCCAGTACCGGCTCGTCATCGTCGGCGCCGGCCTCGGTGTGCTGCTGCTGACGATCGTGCGGCTGGGCTCACGCTTCCTGCCGGTCCCCAAGGACGAGGACATCGAGGACTAGGCGTTCACCGCCATTTCGTGCGCCTTCGTCGCTGAAACCGCCTGCTTCGTAGGAACCTGCTCGCCAGTTCAGGCGACGTTTAGCATTCGGCGGCCATGGGAATTCCAGCACCTGCAATCCTCGTGATCGCATGTGTGTCGGGAGATCCCGGCCACCGCTGCCCTGCAGCATCGAGTTGAACAGCGTAAGAGACGTGTCATGAACGTGTTGAAGAAGCTCCAGAACCCCTTCGCCCTCGTTGGCCAGGGTTTCGTCGTCGGCGGCATTCTCTTCTTCGCGACGACGCCCCAGTCGAGCGAGGCTGCGACGCCCGCCGCGCCGGTCGCTGCGGAAATTTCCGTTACACGCTAATCGCTTGAACCTCGCCGCCGCCGCGATATAGCGGCGCGGATGGTTCGCTTTTCGTTCTGCGGTCACGATCTGCGCGCGCTCGCCAAGGGCGCGCTCTACTGGCCCGCGCGCCGCGCTTTGCTGGTCGCCGATCTGCATCTCGAAAAGGCGAGCTGGTTTGCGCGCGGCGGCCAGATGCTGCCGCCCTACGATTCGCTCGCCACGCTCGGCGATCTCACCGAAATCGTCGCCGCCTGCGACGTTGGTGAGATTTGGTGCCTGGGCGACAGCTTCCATGACCGCGAGGGCTGCGATCGGCTCCCACCGCTGGCGCGTGAGATGCTGACCGCGCTCACCGCCGCGACGCGCTGGACCTGGATCGTCGGTAATCACGATCCCGGTTTCGCCGACCATTGCGGCGGTGAGATCGTCGAGGAGGCCGAGGTCGACGGGTTGATCCTGCGCCACGAGGCGGACCCGCGCGAGACCCGCGGCGAATTGTCAGGCCATTTCCATCCCAAGCTGCGCATCAGCCAGCGCGGCCGGCTCGTCTCGCGCCGCTGCTTCGTGGCGTCGCCCAGCAAGATCGTTCTCCCTGCCTTCGGCTCGCTCACCGGCGGGCTCGATGCGGCGCACCCGGAGATCACCCGCGCGGTCGGGCGCCCGG
>Ga0335075_10010457_pt1 | contig 14078 bp, 12 predicted proteins | sample Lox_Sample_24_FD_206723 | JGI IMG/M metagenome (GOLD analysis project Ga0335075, IMG submission 206723) | Soil microbial communities from Loxahatchee National Wildlife Refuge, Florida, United States - Lox_Sample_2.4 | ecosystem: Environmental > Terrestrial > Soil > Wetlands | place: USA...
GCGGCCGAGCCAAGGCCAAGCAGGTGAAGGTTGCCCGCCAGCTCAAGTACAGCGGCGGAGGCATGGATCTTGACCAGCTGCGGGCTGAGTTTGGTGTCGGCACGGACCGGCAGGATGCGGACGATCATGCCGCATACGCGGACTTCGCGAATCGCTACTCCGTGGACGACGAGGAAGACGAAGACGACGAGGACGACGACTACGCCGTGGACGACGAGGACGACTACGGCGTGGACGACCTCGACGAGGACGACCTCGACGACGACCTTGATGAGGACGAACTCGACGACGAGGACGACCTCGACGAGGATCTGGACGCCGAGGACGCCGAGGACGCCAGCGATCCGCAGTATCCGCGCGTAAGCCGCTGAGCCCGTCAGGCGGGATGTCGGCCGAAGAGCCGGGTCACGCCCGTGCCTTGGGTTATCTCGCCGGCGAGCCATGCGGGCACGCCGCGGGACGTTAGCAGGCTGAGCGCGGCGTCGCTGTCGTGCGCGCCGACCACGGCGACCATGCCGACGCCCATGTTGAAGACCCGCTCCATCTCCTCGCTGGCGATGCCGCCCTGCCCGGCCAGCCAGCCGAACAGGGGGGGCGGGCTCCAGGCGGCGCGGTCGAGCGCGGCGTCGGCGTGGGGCGGAAGCACCCGGGCCAGGTTCAGCGCGAGGCCACCGCCGGTCACGTGCGCGAACGCGTGCACGTCGCAGCGGCTGGCCAGGGCGAGGCAGTCGCGGGCATAGATGCGGGTCGGAGTCAGCAGCTCCTCGCCCAGCGGCCGCCCGAGTTCTGCTGGCGTGGTGTCGAGTCCTCGCCCGCCCAGCACCTTCCTGACCAGCGAGAAGCCGTTCGAGTGCAGGCCCGATGAGGCCATCGCGATGACCGCGTCGCCGGGCACGACCCGGTCCGGCCCGAGCAGCCGGTCCGCCTCGACCACGCCGGTCGCGGCGCCCGCCAGGTCGAAGTCGTCCGGGCCCAAGTGGCCGGGGTGCTCGGCCGTCTCCCCGCCAACAAGAGCACAACCAGCGAGAACGCATCCCTCCGCGACTCCGCCGACAATCGCGGCGACCCGCTCGGGGCGAACCCGGCCGCACACCACGTAGTCGGTCAGGAACAGCGGCTCGGCTCCGCAGACCACGAGATCATCCGCGACCATGCCGACCAGATCGATGCCGACCGTGTCGTAGACACCGAGCTGCTGCGCGATCACCACTTTCGTTCCCACGCCGTCAGTGGCCGTGGCGAGCAGCGGCCGCCGGTAACTGGTGAGCTTGGACGCGTCGAACAGCCCGGCGAAGCCGCCGATGCCGCCGACGACCTCGGGCCTGGTGGTGCGGGCCACCGCGGCCCGGATCAGCTCGACCGCGCGTTCCCCGGCCGCGATGTTGACGCCGGCCCGTGCGTAGCTCAGGCCGCCATCGGCGGGGCCGACGGTCACGAACCAGCCCGCGCCGCGCTCACCACCGCGCCCTCCAGCAGGTGCTTCCCCTGCTCGTCCGCGGCGACCCCGAGCGGATAGTCGCCGTCAAAGCAGGCCCGGCACAACCGGTCCTTGGGCAGCGTGGTCGCGGCGATCAGGCCGGGCAGCGACACGTAGCCGAGCGTGTCCGCCCCGATCGATTCCCGGATCTCCTCGACCGACATGTGGCCCGCGATCAGCTCGGCCCGCGTCGCGAAGTCGATCCCGTAGAAGCATGGCCAGGCCACGGGCGGGCTGGAGATACGGACGTGCACCTCGGCCGCTCCCGCCTCGCGCAGCATGGCCACGATCGCCCGCTGGGTGTTGCCCCGGACGATGGAGTCGTCCACCACGACGACCTTCTTGCCCGCGATGACGTCCCGCAGCGGGTTCAGCTTGAGCCGGATTCCGCGCTGACGGATGGTCTGGCTCGGCTGGATGAAGGTCCGGCCGACGTAGGAGTTCTTGACCAGTCCCTGGCCGTAGGGGATGCCGCTGGCCTCGGCGTAGCCGATCGCGGCCGGCGTGCCGGACTCCGGCACCGGGATGACCAGGTCGGCCTCGACCGGGTGCTCGGCGGCGAGCCTCCGGCCGACCTCCACCCGGGTGGCCTGGACGCCCCGCCCCGCGATCGTGGTGTCCGGCCGGGCCAGGTACACGTACTCGAACAGGCATCCTCTCGGCTGCGGCTGGGCGAACCGGCGGGACCGCAGGCCGCGCTCGTCGATGGCGATCAGCTCCCCCGCTTCGACCTCCCTGACGAAGGATGCCCCGACTATGTCCAGCGCCGCCGTCTCGCTGGCCACCACCCAGCCGCGTTCGAGCCGCCCGAGCACGAGCGGGCGGAAGCCCTGCGGGTCACGCGCCGCGTACAGGGTCCGCTCATCCATGAAGACCAGCGAGAACGCGCCGCGCAACAGGGGCAGCGCGGCCAGGGCGCCGGCCTCGATGCCCTGGCCCTCGCCGCTCACCGGCAGCGTGAACAGGGCGGTCAGCACGTCGGTGTCGGACGTTGCCTCCGGGAGGTCGCCGTTCGCGGCCGCCCCGCCCGCCGCCCGTACCAGCTCGGCCAGCTCCAGGGTGTTGATCAGGTTGCCGTTATGGCCGAGCGCCAGGCTGGCCGAGGGCGTCGTGCGGAACGTCGGCTGGGCGTTGTGCCACACCGACGACCCGCTGGTCGAGTACCGGGTGTGCCCGACCGCGATGTAGCCGCGGAGCGTGCTGAGCACCGATCCGTTGAAGACCTGCGGCACCAGGCCCATGTCCTTGAACACGACGATCCTGCTGCCGTCGCTGACCGCGATCCCGGCCGACTCCTGGCCGCGGTGCTGCAGCGCGTAGAGGCCGAAGTAGGCGAGCGTGGCCACGTCCTCATCTGGCGACCAGACACCGAACACCCCGCACGCGTCCCGCGGCGGCCTGTCGGCGGGGTCGAGATCGTCCGTCAGGCGGCCATCAGGCTTGATCACCTCGACAGTCTATGGCAGTACCATCCGGGGACTTACCGGCTCACCTGGCCGCCGCGACCAGCGGCAGGTACTCGGAGAGGTCCGAACGGGGGCCGCTGGCCCGGACCCGGCCGTCCGCCGCGGCGCTCGCCCACGCGATCCGCCCGGCCGCCAGCATGATCCAGGTGATCGCGTCGGTTTCCACCACATTTGGCGGGGTGCCGCGGGTGTGCCTCGGGCCGGCCACGCACTGAATCGCCGCATACGGCGGTATGCGCACCTCGACCGCGCGCCCGGGGGCCTGGCGGGCGAGCAGACCGAGCAGGTCCACGACGGCCCACCGCGTGGCGTCCCGTTCAGGATCGGTGTTCAGGTCGATGGCGGCCAGGACCGCGCTGACGCAGGCGGCCTCGAGGGCATCCACCGTGACCGGCCCGGACCACTCAGCCCGGCCGAGCGCCGCTAGCTGCGCGTTAACGGCGGCAAGCAGGCGGGCTGGGTCACCTCGTCGCACTGGCATCGCAGCGAACCTAGCCCCTGGCCGGCCGGGCGCACCAGCCGCCCAGCCGGCCGGGCCGCCCAAACAACACGAGCCTGGTGGTTGTGACCACAGACAGAAGTTTCTGGCGGTATTTTCATCCCATCTACTGGCAGAACTGCCCGGATGCAGGTAATCGTTCGTTATGCCTGGTAAGCGGAATGCTCGTTCGCGGGTCCGCGGATCTTGGGCGGCCAGGCTGACCGGGACCGCCTTCGCCGTGCTGCTCGCCGGGGTCGGGGTTGCGGTGTACCTGATCGTGGGCGGGGCGCACGACGACAACTCCGCCTCCGTGCTGCCCACGCGCGTGCTCGGGACGCAGGCGATCGGCCTGGCTGATTCCGCCGCGACGCACTCGGCGGGTGCGAGCCCAGCCACCGAGACGCTCCTGACGTCGCCCTCTGGCCTCAGCTTCGAGGCGTCCGGGCAGGTCACAGCCGACTGGACGGCCGACCAGATGGCCGGAGGCAGCTACATCTTCATCTACCTGCCGAACGGGCTGTGCCTGGGCCCATCCCGCGCGAACACCGTCTCGCTGCAGCGGTGCAACCTGCAGGCCGGCCAGCGCTGGATCCGGGAGCACCCGGTCCTCGGCAACAGCGGGCTCGACTACTGGCAGCTGCGCAACCTGGCCAACGGCCGGTGCCTGACCGCGGAGAGCGTGCCCGGCCAGGGCGGGGCGAACGAGTCCGTCCCGCGGCTGGAACGCTGCCAGGCATCCCCCGGCTCAAGTCAGCTCATCGCGTTCGTGGTCAATTCCTGACCCGGGGCGGCCCGGGGCGGCCCGGCGCGGCGCGGCCCCAGCGCGGCCAGGACCGCTCTCAGCCGAACAGCGCGGGCAGGGTGCCGCGGTGCACCGCGGCCAGCTCCTCGAGCGGGATCGTGAAGCAGCCGGTGACCTCGAGGCTGGTGCCGCCGGTGACCCCGAGCACGGTGGCCGGGACCCCACGCTCGGAGCACAGCATGGCGAACTCGGCCTCGGCACCCGGCGCCGTGGCGACGACGGCCCGCGCCGCCGACTCACCGAACAGCCCGGTGAACTCCTCGCCCGGCAAGCGGACCACGCATCCCTGGCCGCCGGCCAGGCAGCACTCGGCTAGCGTGATCGCCAGCCCGCCATCGGACAGGTCGTGCGCGGCCTCCAGCAGGCCGCAGCTGGCCGCGTCGACCAGCACGTCCGCCAGCCTGCGTTCCGCGTCCAGGTCCACGGCGGGTGGCCGGCCGCCGAGATGCCGGTGCGCGACCTGGGCCCACAGCGAACCGCCGAACTCCGCCTCGCTCCGGCCGAGCAGCACCACGCTGCGGCCCGCCGAGCCGAACCCGATGGTCAGCCGCTTGCGCACGTCGTCGTGGACGCCGAGGACACCGACCACCGGGGTCGGGTGGATCGCCGCCCCCGCGGTCTGGTTGTAGAAGCTGACGTTGCCCCCGGTTACCGGCACGCCCAGGGCCAGGCAGGCGTCGGCCAGGCCGCGCACCGCCTCGGTGAACTGCCACATCACGCCGGGATCCTCGGGAGAGCCGAAGTTGAGGCAGTTGGTGACGGCCAGCGGCCGGGCCCCGGTCGCGGCCACGTTGCGGTACGCCTCGGCCAGCGCAAGCTGGGCGCCGGCATACGGGTCCAGCAGGCTGTAGCGCCCGTTGCCGTCGACCGCCAGCGCGACGCCGAGAGACGTCTGCTCGTCGACCCGGATCAGGCCGGCGTCCTGCGGCATGGCCAGCACGGTCTCGCCCCGCACATACCGGTCGTACTGCTCGGTCACCCAGCTCTTGTCGGCCGCGTCCGGGGAACCGAGCATCGCCAGCAGCGCGTGGCGCAGTTCATCGCCGGTGCCGGGGCGGTCAAGCCTGGATGGGTCGTCGGCCTGCCGCTGCGCCTGCCCGGGCGGGCAGCTCACCGGGCGCAGGTAGACCGGGCCCTCGTCGGCCGCGGTGCGGGGCGGGATGTCGACGACGAGCTCGTCGCGCCAGGTCATCTCCAGCTGCCCGGTGTCGGTGACCTCGCCGAGCACGGTCGCCTGAACGTCCCACTTAGCGCAGATGCTCATGAAGCGGTCAAGCCGGGCGGGCTCAACGATCGCCATCATGCGCTCCTGCGACTCGCTCATCAGGATCTCGGCCGGCCCCAGCGAGGCATCCCGCAGCGGCACCGCGTCCAGGCGGACCCGCATGCCGATCCCGGCACCGCCGCCCGCGGCCAGCTCGGTGGTGGCGCAGGCCACGCCGGCCGCGCCGAGATCCTGGATGCCCAGCACCAGACCTGCGGCGTACAGCTCCAGGCAGCATTCGATGAGCAGCTTTTCCATGAACGGGTCGCCGACCTGAACGCTGGGTCGCTTAGCTCCCTGGGCCCGGCCGCTGTTTGCTTCCTCGTCATCCTCGAACGACGCGCTGGCCAGCACCGACGCACCGCCGATGCCGTCCGGCCCGGTCTTGGAGCCGAGCAGGACCACCTTGTTGCCCGGCCCGGTGGCCGCGGCCAGCTTCAGGTCGGCGTGCCGCATGACGCCCAGGCAGAGGGCATTGACCAGCGGGTTGCCCACGTAGCACGGGTCAAAGGCCAGCTCGCCGCCGATGTTGGGCAGGCCCAGGCAGTTGCCGTAGAACGAAATGCCGCGCACCACGCCGGGCAGCACCCGGTGGGTGTCCGGTGCGTCGGCGGGACCGAACCGCAGCGCGTCCATCACCGCGACCGGGCGGGCGCCCATGGCCAGGATGTCCCGCACAATCCCGCCCACCCCGGTCGCGGCCCCCTGGAACGGCTCGACGTACGACGGGTGGTTGTGCGACTCAAGCTTGAACGTGACCGCGTAGCCCTGGCCGATGTCCACGACGCCCGCGTTCTGCCCGATGCCGGCCAGCAGCGCGGTGGTCTGGGGGGCCTTGTCGGCGAACTGCCGCAGATGGGCCCGTGACGACTTGTAGGAGCAATGCTCGCTCCACATCACCGAGTAGATCGCCAGCTCGGCGTCGGTGGGCCTGCGGCCGAGCATCTCGACGATGCGCAGGTACTCCTGGTCGGTCAGCCCGAGCTCGGCGTGGGGCTGCGGCCGGTCCGGCGTGGCGGCGGCTCGCGCCACCGTGTCCGTGGTGCCTTTCCGCATCCGGGGTGCACTGAGGCCGCCTTCCGCACGTGGCTGGGTCATGCCGCGGCCAGGGTGCGTACGACCGAGGTGAAGAAGCCGAGCCCGTCGGTGCCCGGGCCGGTGAGCGCGTCGATGGCATGCTCGGGATGCGGCATCAGCCCGACGATGCTGCCGCCTTCGCTGCAGATCCCGGCGATGCCGGCCACCGAGCCGTTCGGGCTGGCACCGGCGTAGCAGGCCAGCACCTGGCCCCGCTCCTCCAGCCCGCGCAGCGTGGCCGGGTCGGCCACGTAGGCGCCCTCGCCGCTCTTCAGCACCAGCGTCAGCTCCTGGCCGGGCGTGTAGCCACGGGTCCAGTACGTCGCGGCGTTCTCGATCCGCACCTTGACCTCGCGGCTGACGAAGCGCAGCCCGCTGTTGCGGGTCAGGGCGCCAGGCAGCAGCCGCGCCTCGCACAGGATCTGGAACCCGTTGCAGATGCCGAGCACCGGCAGCCCGGCCCGGGCGGCCGGCACGAGCTCAGCCATCACCGGCGCGAACCGCGCTATGGCACCGCAGCGCAGGTAGTCACCGTAGGAGAAGCCACCCGGCAGCACCACGGCATCGACCGCCCGCAGATCGCGGTCGCCGTGCCAGAGCGGGACCGCGATGCCGCCCGCCCGGGTGACCGCGCGGGCCGCGTCCTGGTCATCAAGCGAGCCGGGAAACGTGATGATCCCGACGCGGGCAGTCAAGAGCGTCCTCGCGCACCGGGCATGCTGGCAGGCTACCTGCTCAGCCGACGTCCCTGAGCGGAAGCACCTGGGGGACCGCCCGGACGGCCGCCTCCGGGCCCGCCTCGCGGCGGGCCAGCGGCGCGTCGCTGCGCAGCTCGATCCGCTTCTGCAGCGACACGACGGTGCCGTGCCCTGGCCGGCTGCGCAGCGTGACGTCATCGACGCAGGCACGCATGATGGCCAGGCCCCGCCCGGACTCGGGAAGCTGGGCCAGAGCCCGGTGTTCCTCGCGCCTGAGCCGGGACAGCCGGTTACGCCGCGCGGACGACGCGGACGGCGGCGGGAATGGCCACTGCGCGGATGCCCAGCGCCGCCGCCGGAACAGCGACACCGTGCGCAGGGCGGAACCATGCGGTGGCAGCGTGGCCGGATCGAAGCCGCGGCCATTGTCGACCACCTCGAGCACGCAGATGTGCTCACCGACCGTCGCCGTGACCTCGTACCGGAACCCGGGGCCACTGTGCCGCAGCACGTTCGTGCACGCCTCTGTCACCGCCAGCAGCAGGTCAGCAACGCACTCTTCGTGGACTCCGAGCATGTCCAGGGTCTGGCCGAGTATCCGGCGCATGACCGGGACGCTGATCGTCTCGCGGGGGAACACCAGGCAGAACCGAGCATCCACGGCCGGCTCCTCTACGGTTGTCACCCGAGTACGCATCCGCTCCTAAGCTCCCCGTATCCACAGGTCACCGCTGACCTCATTGTGAATGCATTCCCGTGACCGACCGTGGTAATCCTGAACTTGGGCGATCTCTGGACGAACAGTGCTGTTCCCCGTCGTTAACGAACACGGCTCTGTATCGTTAACGAACACCAACGAAGCCCGTCGTTCATCCCGTGCTCACGCGAGCCGGACCGAGAACTCCTCCATCACCGGGTTGGCCAGCAGCTCACTGGCCAGCTCGGCCATCCGGTCCAGGGCTGTCTCGTCGGCGGGCTCGCTCAGCTCCACCTCGAACCTCTTGCCCTGACGCACGCCGACCACCTGGCCGAAGCCGAGGCGATGGCACGCGCTGGCGATCGCCTCGCCCTGCGGATCGTGGATCTCGGGTTTGAGCATCACCTCGACGACGACTCTGGCCACGAGGGGCAGCGTACCGCCAGCCAGCCGGCCAGGCTGGCCAACAGAACACGGGCCGGGCTTGTGGCCGAGGCATGCAGTGATGTCTGTCACGATGGACATATCGAGCATGCATCGCTTGACCCTGGGCAGCTACTGCCAGGTACTGTCGCAGCGAGCGCCGATCGACAAACCGGCCGGTCCGGGCAACCGGGCCCCGAGTGAAGCGAGGAGTGGCACGTGACCGTCAATGACGCCGGGCGAGCTGCTTCAGCTGACTCCCTTCCCGCCAGCGGGCAGCCGGAGCCAGCGGAATTCGTCCAGCTGCTGACGCCTGAGGGCGAGCGAATCGACCATCCCGACTACCCACTTGAGATCTCGGCCGAGGAAATCCGGGCGCTGTACCGGGACCTGGTGCTGGTCCGCCGGATCGACTTCGAGGCCATCGCCCTGCAGCGCCAGGGCCAGCTGGGAATCTGGGCCTCGCTGCTGGGCCAGGAGGCCGCGCAGGTCGGCTCGGGCCGGGCGCTCGGGCCAAAGGACATGGCCTTCCCCACCTACCGCGAGCACGGTGTGGCCTGGTGCCGGGGCCTGGACCCGACGAAGCTGCTCGAGCTGTACCGCGGGGTCAGCCATGGCGGCTGGGATCCCAAGGCTCACAACTTCCACCTGTACACGATCGTGATCGGCAGCCAGACGTTGCACGCCACGGGCTACGCGATGGGCATCCAGCGCGACGGCGCCGTGGGCGGCGACGACGGCGAGGCGGTGATCGCCTACTTCGGCGACGGCGCGACCAGCCAGGGCGACGTCAACGAGGCGTTCATCTGGGCCTCGGTGACGAACGCGCCGGTCGTGTTCTTCTGCCAGAACAACCAGTGGGCGATCTCCGAGCCGCTGGAGCGCCAGAGCCGGGTCCCGCTGTACCGCCGGGCGCTCGGCTTCGGCTTCCCGGGGATCCGGGTCGACGGCAACGACGTGCTCGCGTGCCTGGCGGTGACCAGAAAGGCGATGCAGGCCGCCCGGGAAGGCCAGGGGCCAACGCTGATCGAGGCCTTCACCTACCGGATGGGCGCCCACACCACGACCGACGACCCGACCAGGTACCGGCTGGCCGCCGAGCTGGAGACGTGGAAGCTGAAAGACCCGATCGAGCGGGTCAAGGCGTACCTGGTCCGCAACGAGATGACGGACGAGAAGTTCTTCGCCGACTTGGAGGCCGAGTCGGCCGAGGTCGGCGCGAGGATCAGGAAGGCGTGTCTGGAGATGCCTGACCCAGATCCGATGGCGATCTTCGAGAACGTCTACGTGGAGCCCAACGCGCTGCTTGAGTCCGAGCGGGACCAGTACGCCGCCTACCTCGACACGTTCGAAGAGGTGGCCCGATGACCAGGCTGACCCTGTCCAGAGCCCTGAACGAGGGGCTGCGCAAGGCCCTGGAGAACGACCCGAAAGTCCTGATCATGGGTGAGGACGTCGGGAAGCTTGGCGGGGTCTTCCGGGTCACCGACGGGCTGCAGAAGGACTTCGGCGAGGCCCGCGTGGTAGACACCCCGCTCGCCGAGTCCGGCATCGTCGGCACCGCGATCGGGCTGGCCCTGCGCGGCTACCGCCCGGTGTGCGAGATCCAGTTCGACGGCTTCGTGTTCCCGGCGTTCGACCAGATCACGACCCAGCTGGCCAAGATGCGGTACCGGTCGCGCGGCAACCTCACGCTGCCCGTGGTCATCAGGATCCCGTGTGGCGGCGGCATCGGCGCGGTCGAGCACCACAGCGAGTCTCCCGAGGCGCTGTTCACCCACACCGGCGGGCTGCGCGTGGTCGCCTGCGGCGACCCGGTCGACGCGTACGCGATGATCCAGCTGGCCATCAGCTGCGACGACCCGGTGATCTTCTTCGAGCCCAAGCGCCGCTACTGGGATAAGGCCGAGGTGGACACGGGCGGCGGGCTGGCCGCGGCGCTGCCGCTCAACAAGGCCAGGACGGTGGTCAGCGGCACCGACGTGACCGTGCTCTGCTACGGCCCCATGGTCAAGACCTGTGCCGCGGCTGCTGTCGCCGCCGGGAACGAGGGGCGCTCGGTGGAGGTGATCGACCTGCGCTCGCTGTCGCCGCTGGACACAGAAACGATCTTCGAGTCGGTCCGGCGCACCGGGCGGTGCGTTGTCGCGCACGAGGCACCGGTCACCGGCGGTCTCAGCGCCGAAATCGCCGCCCGGGTGACCGAGGAATGCTTCTACCAGATGGAGTCCCCGGTACTGCGGGTCGGCGGCTTCTCCACCCCGTATCCGCCATCCAGGCTGGAGGAGCACTACCTGCCCGATCTGGACCGGGTGCTTGACGCCGTCGACCGGACCTTTGGCTACTAGCAGTAGGGAAGCGCAGAACTTAGGAGGCGGCGTGTCCGAGCTGAAGCAGTTCCTGCTTCCTGACGTCGGCGAGGGCCTGACCGAGGCGGAGATCGTCACCTGGCATGTCCAGCCCGGTGACCAGGTGACAATCAACCAGATCATCGTGGACATCGAGACCGCCAAATCGGTCGTCGAGCTGCCGTCCCCTTACGAGGGCGTCGTCGCCGGGCTGCTCGTGCCCGAGGGCGAGACCGCCTACGTCGGGACGCCGATCATCTCGGTTGAGGTCGGCGCGGAGGCGGGCGGCGGGCCGCCGCCCGTTCCCCAGGGCAGCACCAGCGCCGACCTGGTTCCGCCGCCTCCGGCCGAGGGCGGAGCCGAGCCCGGGATCCACGGCGTCCTGACGCCCAAAGACGACGAGCGGCAGTCGGTGCTCGTCGGCTACGGGGTCAAGCCGAGTGCGACCACCAGGCGCGCCAGGAAGGCGGCCGTGGCCACATCCGCCGCAGCCCCAGCCGCCGCCAGTCACGCACCGGCCGCAGCAGCCCCAGCCGCAGCAGCCCCAGCCGCCACCCACGCGCCGAGCACGCCCGGCCCAGCCGCCGCCAGTCACGCACCGGCCGCAGCAGCCCCGGCCGCCACCCGTGGCGCTTCAGCCCCGCCCGCCGCCGCCTCGGCGGCGGCGGCCCCGGGCAACGGAACGTCCGTCCTGGCCAAGCCGCCGGTGCGCAAGCTGGCCAAGGATCTTGGCATCGACCTGTCCAGGCTGTCGGGAACGGGCCCCGGCGGCTCGGTTACCCGCGACGACGTGCAGTCGGCCGCCCACGGCGGCGGCCAGGAGGCGGCCAAGCTCACGGACGTCAGCGCGCCGGCCGGGCCACCCGCCTCGCCGGCCCAGCCGGCGGCGGTGACCGCGGTGGCCCGCGAGGAGCGCATCCGGATCCGCGGCGTGCGCAAGCACACCGCGGCCGCGATGGTCGCCAGCGCGTTCACCGCCCCGCACGTCACCGAGTTCCTGCAGATCGACATGACCGAGACGATGGCCGCGACCGCGCGCCTGCGGTCGCTTCCCGAGTTCGGCGACGTCCGGGTGTCACCGCTGCTGCTGGTGGCCAAGGCATTGATGGTCGCGGTGGGCAGGCACCCGATGGTCAACTCTTCCTGGGACGAGGACGCCCAGGAGATCGTGGTCAGGCACTACGTGAATCTCGGCATAGCGGTGGCCACCGACCGCGGGCTGGTCGTTCCGAACGTCAGGGACGCCCACGCGCTGTCGCTGCCCGGACTCGCCCATGCGCTGGCCCAGCTCAGCGAGACCGCCAGGGCCGGCAAGGCAACCCCGGCCGACTTGAGCGGAGGCACGATCACGATTACCAACGTCGGCATCTTCGGCGTGGACACGGGCACCCCCATCCTGTCCCCCGGTGAGGCAGCGATCCTCGCGTTTGGGCGGGTCAAGGATGCACCGTGGGTGCACGACGGGCAGCTTGCGGTGCGCAAGGTCACGACCCTGGCCCTGTCCTTCGACCACCGCATCGTCGACGGCGACCTGGGTTCCGCCGTGCTGCGCGACGTCGGCGCGATGCTGGAGGATCCACTGCGGATGCTCGCCTGGTCATAAGCTCAGCATCGGGCGAGTCACCGAGGACTCACACCCCAACCACAACCGAGCGACCCCAGCCAACCCCCGCTATGGAAGGGACCGCGATGATCAGGCATGTCGCGTTATTTGCCTGGATTCCCGAGGCGACCGACATACAGAAACAGCAGGTGGTCGAGGAAATCCGGGCGCTGCCGCCGCTGCTAACCGGCCTGTGCGCTTTCCGCGCCGGGCCCGACGCCGGAATCATCGAAGGCAACTTCGACTTCGCCGTCGTCGCGGATTTCGAGGACGCGGAAAGCTACCTCGCCTATCGCAATCACCCAGCTCACCGCGCCGTCGTGGACCAGGTGACCACCCCCATCACCAGGGCGCGGGCCGCAGTCCAGTACGAGATCTAGCCCGTCCCGCCGGGTGCGGGCGCGCTTTCCATGATCTCGGTAGGTGAGACCCAAATACGCCACCTCAGCCACCGGGATCATGGAAACGCCGCCTTCCCGGGTCGCGGAGCGGTGAATCCCGTCCGTCTTCTTGGCGCGGGCCTGGCTTCGATTTTCTGGGTGCCTTAAGTGGTCTATTTGAGCCTTAAGGTACCCAGATCATGGAAAATGCTGCGTTGCTAGGGTCGCGGAAGGCGCCAAACCTCTGCTGCGGGCTCAGCAGTCACACAGGTAACAGCCAAAGCTCCAGGCGACAGGTTCGCGGTCGGTCTGCGGATGCGCGCCGTTTGTTCCGACGCGAGCCCTTGAACGAGGAGGGCGGCGGCGGCTTGGTCAGAAGGCTTCCTCGGGCAGGTCCATGAGGTCCGGGGTGGTCGCCTCAGCGATCTCGCGCTCCGCGGCCAGCCTAGGCAGCACCGTGGCCGCGAAGAAGCGGGCGGCGGCGATCTTCCCCTCGTAGAAGGCCCGGTCGGCTCCGGCCAGTCCCGCCTCGTCGAGCCGGGCCTGCGCGACTTCCGCCTGCCTGCCCAGCAGCCACCCGATGATCAGGTCGCCGAGCACCAGCAGCAGCCGCGTGGTGTTGAGGCCGACCCGGTAGATCTCCGAGGGCTGCTGCATGCTCGCACCGAGGTAGCCGTGCAGCGCGGCCACGATGGCCTCGGCGTCGTCGGCGGCCTTGGCCAGCGCGGCGCGCTCGGCCTTGAGCCTGCCGTTGCCGCCTTCGGCCGCGGCAAACTCCCTGACCTGGGCTAGGAGGTAGCTGAGCGCCTTCCCCTCGTTCCGGACGATTTTCCGGAAATAGAGGTCCATGCCCTGGATCGCCGTGGTGCCCTCGTACAGGCTGTCGATCTTCGCGTCCCGGATGTACTGCTCGATCGGGTAGTCCTGCAGGAACCCGGAGCCGCCCAGGGTCTGCAGCGAGTGGGTCAGCATCTCGTATGCCCGCTCCGAGCCGACTCCCTTGACGATCGGCAGCATCAGGTCGTTGGCCGCCTCGGCCATATCGTCGGCTTCCCCCTGCGCGGCAGCGACCTGCATCGAGTCCTGGAACGTCGCCGCGTAGAGCACCAGAGCGCGCATGCCCTCGGCGTAGGACTTCTGCAGCATCAGCAGCCTGCGGACGTCCGGGTGATGGATGATCGTGACCCGCGGCGCGGTCTTGTTGGCGAACTGCGTGAGGTCGGCGCCCTGCACCCGGGTGCGGGCGAAGTCCAGCGCGTTCAGGTAGCCGGTCGACAGGGTGGCGATCGCCTTGGTCCCGACCATCATGCGGGCGAACTCGATGATGACGAACATCTGCCTGATGCCGTCGTGCACGTCACC
>Ga0335075_10010458_pt1 | contig 14077 bp, 12 predicted proteins | sample Lox_Sample_24_FD_206723 | JGI IMG/M metagenome (GOLD analysis project Ga0335075, IMG submission 206723) | Soil microbial communities from Loxahatchee National Wildlife Refuge, Florida, United States - Lox_Sample_2.4 | ecosystem: Environmental > Terrestrial > Soil > Wetlands | place: USA...
CTCGCTCGGCTACATCGCCGACGAGCTGGTCGCGCCGCGCTCGCCGGAGGCGATCGACCCGGCGCTGACCGAGTTGAGCCACGCGGCCTCGCGGCTCGAGGCGATCGACTACTACCGCGCCGCGATCGTCCACCGCGATGAGCTCTACCGCACCGTCGCCGACCTCTTCACCGGCGCCGACGTCCTCCTCACACCGACCGTCGCGACCGCCGCCTTCCCGCATCCCGGCTGGCATCCCGGCCCTGCCGAGGTCGCCGGACAGGCGGTCGACCGGCGGCTCGGTTGGATCTTCACCTTCCCCTTCAACATGACCGGCAGCCCGGCGCTCTCGATTCCCTGCGGGTTCACGTCCGCGGGCCTGCCGGTCGGCCTGCAGCTGGTCGGCGCGCGCGGGGAGGAGAGCGTCGTGCTCGCCGCCGCGGCCGCCTACGAGCGCGCCAACCCGTGGGTCGACCGCCACCCGGAGCCCGCCCGATGAGCGGCCCGCGCTTCAGCCTCATCCACGATTTCCGCGTCGGGCCCGGGCAGCTGCCGACGCCCGCCTCCTTCGACCGGGTCGTCGAGTTGATCGTCGAGGCCGAGCGGCTCGGCTACTTCACCGCCTGGACGACCGAGCAGCACGGGGTCGACGACGGCTATCTGCCGACCCACCTGCCGGTGCTGAGCGCGCTCGCCCGCGAGACCGAGACGATCCGCCTCGGCGCGGGCGTCATCCTGCTGCCGCTGACCCAGTTCCGCCGCGTCGCCGAGGAGGCGGGGGTGGTCGACGTGATCTCCGGCGGTCGGCTGACGCTCGGCCTCGGGGCCGGGCACCACCCACACGAATTCCGCGCCTTCGGGGTCGAGCTCTCCGATCGCGCGCGGCTGATGGACGAGGGGCTCGCCTACCTGCGGGAGGCGCTGCGGCCCGGGGCGATCGCCCCCGACGGGCTGCCGATCAACATCCCGCCGGTCCAAGACCCGCTGCCGATCGTCGTCGGCGCCGCGGTCAAGGCCGGGGTCGACCGGGCGGCCCGGCTCGCCGACGGTCACTTCTCCTATGCCTACGTCGACGCCGAGGAGTCGCTGGCCGCCCAGTGGCGCAACCGGATCGAGCCAGCGATGGCGGCCCACGGTCGCGAGCGCGGTGAGTTCCAGCTGATCTTCTCGACCTTCGTCTGGGCCTCGCCCGATTTCGAGCGCGAGTGGCAGGAGCACGTCGGCCCGGCCTTCCTCTATCAGCAGCGCAAGTACTCCGAATGGGCCGGCGAGCAGGCGCCGCCGGCAGGCGTCCTCGCCGAGGCGCCGCGCCTGGCCGAGCTGCGCCACTCGATGTTGGTCGGGCCGCCGGCGGAGATCGCCGAGCGCCTCGCCGCGCTGCGCGCCGTCTATCCCTTCGACGAGATCGTGATCTGGCCGCAGCTGCCGGGCGTCCCCCACGAGCTCGCCCGCCGCGCGCTCGCCTGCTTTGCCGAAGAAGTGATGCCGAGGCTCGCCGAGGCGCCGGGCGGGCCGGTCGCGGGAAAGGAGGAGGGGTGAAGCCGACCGAGGTGATCGAGGCGGCGATCGAGGCGGTGCAGGAGCACGACCTCGAGCGGGTCGACGGGCTGCTCGAAGACGACTTCGAGTTCGAGGACATGCCGACCGGAGCGCGCTACTCGGGAGTGGCCGGGATGCGCGAGCTGCTTGCCGACACCTGGGAGGTGCTGCCGGACTACCGCCTGCTCGACCCCCGGATGCATGCCGGGGAGGACTTCCTCGTGCTCGAGTGCACGGTGGCCGGGACCCACTCGAGCACCTACTTCGACGTCCCTCCCTCGGGGCGCGAAGTGATCTTCCGCGCCTGCCTCCTCTATGAGTTCGGGCCCGGCGGGCGGATCAGCCGCGAGCGCTACTACTACGACGTCGACGGGCTGCGGCGAGCCCTCGCCGCGGCCTGAGCCGTGGACGCGACGGTCAACGGCTACGACTGGGCCGGCGCCGCTCGCCGCGCGGGGATCGGCGCCGACGGCGCCTTCAACTCGGCGACGCTCCGGTTCGACCAGCGGCGGGCGTTGATCTGGCGGCGCGCCGACGGGCGCGCCGAGGTCTTCTCCGGCGCCGACCTGACCCGGCTGGGCGCCGACCTCGCGCAGGCGCTCGCGCGGGTCGGCATCGGCCCCGGCGACCGGGTGGCGGCAAAGCTCGGCCGGCGCCCGGAGAGCTTCGCCCTGCCCTTGGCGCTCTGGCGGCTGGGGGCGATCTACGTGCCGCTCTTCAGCGGCTTCGGCGTCGAGGCGATCAGCGTCCGGCTCGCCGACAGCGGCTGTGCGGCGATCGTCGTCGATGCCGCCAACGCGGCGAGCGTGCAGGGCGCCCGCGGCGCGGTCGACGGTCTGCGGGTGCTGGCGCTCGGCGGCTCGGTGCCGGCGGCGGAGCAAGACGTCGACCTCGACGCGGCGCTCGAGCGCGCGCCCGGCGAGCCGCGGCTGCACCCGACCGCGGCCACCGACCCGGCGACGATCATGTACACGTCGGGGACGACCGGGAAGCCGAAGGGCTGCGTGGTCCCGCACTACGGCGTGCTCACGCTGTGGCCGTTCGTCGAACACGCGCTGGCGATGAGATCGGGCGGCGTCCTCCTCTCGACCGCCGACGCGGGCTGGTCGTTCGGCCTCTACACGACCGGCCTCGCGCCGCTCAGCCTCGGCGCCACCCGGGTGATCATCGAGGGCGCCTTCGACGCCGCCGAGTGGTGGCGGATCGCGCGCGAGCTGGGCGCCGACCACCTGGCGAGCGCCCCGACCGGATTCCGCCAGCTCGCCGCCGCCGGGACCGACGTCCTGCGCGCCGAGTTCCCCACCTCCCTGCGCGCCGCGACCAGCTGCGGCGAGCCGCTGACCGCCGAGGTGGACGGCTGGTTCCGCGAGAACCTCGACTTCCCGATCTACGACAGCTACGGCGCCACCGAGCTGGGGATCGTGATGGCCGACCTGCGCGACCCGGCGCAGGACCAGGCGCTCCTCGGCGGCATGGGCCAGGTGCTGCCGGGGTTCGACGTCGCGCTGCTCGACGAGAGCGGCGAGGAGGTGGAGGAGGGGATCGGCCGGGTGGCCGTCCGCGACCACGGATGGCTCCTCAGCCGCGGCTACTGGGACCGCGAGGAGGTGTGGAACGAGCGACTGCGCGACGGCTGGTGGTGGACCGAGGACCTGGTCGAGCGCCGCGCCGGGCGCTACCGCTACGTCAGCCGCGCCGATGACATCATCGTCACCGCCGGCTACAACGTCGGCCCGGCCGACGTCGAGGCGGTCCTGGTCGAGCACCCCGAGATCACGGACGCGGCCTGCGTCGGCGTCGCCGACGCGCGCAAGGGGCTGGTGGTCGCCGCCTTCGTCGTCGTCGATCCGGCCGGCGAGGACGCCGGGCGGCAGGAGCGCCTGCTCGAGGAAGGCCGGCGCCTGGTCGGCGAGCGGATCGGCTGGCACGCCGCGCCGCGCAGCATCCACCGCGTCGAGGCGATCCCGCGGACCGAGAGCGGCAAGGTCATCCGCCGCGGCTTCAAGGAGTCGGCGTGACGACAGCCTGTCCACCCAGGTGCCGAATCGGAGACGGTTGGTGGTTGCCTGAGGGGTCGCGCCCGCGCCTACGATCATGCCACGGCGCGCCGCGTCGGCGCGGTGGGAAGACGCGGATTTCCCGAGCACCCGATCGTCGAACTCAATTGCCAGAAGAAAACTCAGTCCTGCAGGCGCAGGGCGTCGACAAGAGCTTCGGCGCCACCCGGGCTCTGGAGGGAGCGGGGATCGAGATCGCGCCGGGCGAGATCCACGCGCTGGTCGGCGGCAACGGCTCCGGCAAGTCGACCTTCCTCAAGTGCATGGGCGGCATCCACCAGGCCGACGCCGGCACGCTGCGGATCGAAGGCCGGGAGCACGACCTGCGCTCGTTCACGCCGCAGGCGGCGCGCGCCGCGGGCCTCCACTTCGTCCACCAGCAGCTGACGACCTTCGCCGGGATGACCCTGGCCGAGAACCTGGCGATCGGGCACGGCTTCGAGCCGGGCTTCCCCGGCCGGGTGCGCTGGCGACAGATGAACCGGCACGCCAAGCAGGTGCTGGAGCGCTTCGAGCTGCCCTTCGCGCCGACCCAGGACGTCGCCTCGCTCTCGCCCGCGACGCAGACGATGCTGGCGATCGCTCGCGCCCTGCAGGACCAGGAGCACGCCGACACCGGCGTCCTCGCCCTCGACGAGCCGACCGCGACGCTGCCGACCCAGGAGGTCGACCTGCTGCTCGGCACACTGCGTCGGTACGCTGCCGCGGGTCAGGCGATTCTCTTCGTCTCCCATCGCCTCGACGAGGTGATCAGCTTCGCCGACCGAATCACGGTCCTGCGCGACGGGCACGTGATCACCACGGTCGCCACCGAGGGGCTGGCGAAATCGGCGCTCGCCGAACTCATCGTCGGCAAGGAAGTCTCGGAGATCCGCAACCACGCGCGGGTCCCCGCCTCGGCCGGCGACCAGCTCGAGGTGCGCGGCCTCTGCGGCGGCAAGGTCCGCAACTTCGACCTCACGGCGTTGACCGGTGAGGTGATCGGGATCGCCGGGCTGGTCGGCTCGGGGCGCTCGACCCTGCTGCGGATGCTCGGCGGCGTGCAGGCCGCCGAGGCCGGGTCGGTGAAGGTGGGAGGGCGCGAGGTCGCGGTCGGCAGCCCCCGCGCGGCGATCAAGGCCGGCATCGCCTACCTCTCCGAGGACCGCGCCCGGGACTCGGTCCTCTCGGGGCTCTCGGTGGCCGAGAACCTGGCGATCGTCAACGTCTCCGCCCATCGGCGGCTCTGGCAGGTCTCGCGTCGGGCGGAGCGGCGCGGTGCCCGCGAGGCGATGAAGCGCTACCAGATCAAGGCGCACTCGCCCGACAGCTCGATCGCCTCGCTCTCCGGCGGCAACCAGCAGAAGGTGGCGCTGGCCCGCTGGCTGCAGCTGCAGGTGAAGGTGCTGCTGCTCGACGAGCCCACCCAGGGCGTCGACGTCGGCGCCCGGGCCGAGCTCTGGCGGCTGATCCTGACGGCGGCCGCGAACGGCACCACGGCGATCGTCGTCTCCTCCGACATGGAGGAGCTGGTCCACCTGAGCGAGCGGATCCTGGTGATCGAGGACGGCGTCGTGGGCGCCGAGCTGGCGGCCGAGGAGACGACGCCCGGGGCGCTCTCGCACGTGATCCAGGAGGCCGGGGTCAGGTGAGCGAGAAGCGCCGGAAGCGGGGGATCAACTGGGGCTACCTGGGTGAGGCGACGGCGCTGCCGATCCTCACCGTGCTGCTCGCCGTCTTCTTCGCCGTGCTGCCGGAAACCTCGGAAACGTTCCCGACCTCGGAAAACCTGAAGATCATGCTGGGCAACCAGGGGGCCCTGATCGTGATCGCGATGGCGGCGCTGATCCCCCTGATGGCCCAGGAGTACGACTTCTCGGTCGGCGCGACAGCCGGGATGGGGGCGATCTTCGGCGCCTCGGCGTTCGCGAGCGGCGTCTCGATCCCGGTGGTGATCCTGCTGACGATCGGCATCGGCGCGGTGGTCGGGATCGTCAACGGCCTGCTGGTGACGCTGGTGAAGGTCAACTCGGTGGTCGCCACGCTCGGCACCGCGACCCTGATCGCGGGCGTGGTCGGCTGGAAGTCGAACGGCCTGAGCCTCACCGCGGGCATCCCGAGCGCGCTCTCGACCCTCACCACGAAGGGCATCTTCGGCATCCCCGACAGCTTCATCATCGCCCTGATCGTCACCGGCCTCGTCTATTACCTCCTCCGCCACACGCCCTTCGGCCGCTACCTCGACGCGATCGGCGCCAACCTCTCGGCGGCGCGCCTGCTCGGCGTCTCGGTCGACCGCTACGTGCTGGCGAGCTTCGTCGTCGCGGGCGTGCTCTCGTGCAGCGCCGGGCTGCTGCTGATCGCCCAGTCGGGCTCCGCCAGCCCCTCGATCGGGCCGGGCTTCACCCTGCCGGCGATCGCCGCCGCCTTCCTCAGCGTCGCCGCCGTGGTCCCCGGGCGCTTCAACGTCTGGGGGACGCTGATCGCGATCATCTTCCTGGCGATCCTGAACAGCGGTCTCACGCTCGTCGGCGCCAGCCCTTACGTCAACGATTTCGCCAACGGCGGCGCGCTGATCGCAGGCGTCGCCCTGGCAAGCCTGCTCGGGCGCCGACGGCGCCAGTCGGCGTAGTGACCAGCGGTCCAGCGGATGGAAGGAGACTGAAGTGAGGCACAAGGTGAGAGCATTGATCCCGTTGTCGGCGGTCCTGTTGCTGAGCGGACTGGTCCTGGCGGCCTGCGGCGGCGGCAGCAAGAGCGGCGGTGAGGGCGGCGGCTCGGACTCGGGCTCGACCGGGGCGGCGCAACTGGCGGCGGTCAACAAGATCGTCAAGGGCCTTTTCACCAAGGAAGGCACCTTCTCCTCGCCGCCGACCACGGCGCCGAAGCCGAAAGCGGGCACCAACGTCTGGCTGATCTCCTGCGGCCAATCGATCTCGATCTGCAGCCATCCGATCGGCGCCGCCGAAGAAGCTGCCGCGTCGCTGGGCTGGAACTCGACCACCTTCGACGACAAAGGCGAACCGGCGAAAGCCTCGGAAGGCATCCGCTCGGCGATCGCCGACCACGCCGACGTGATCTATGACTTCTACATCGACTGCCGTTACATCCAGGGCGCGCTGAAACAGGCGAAGGCGGCCGGGATCCTGCTGGTCGGCGCCGACGTGACCGACTGCGGCGAATCGAACGCGGGCAGCGAAAACCTGTTCGACTACATCACCACCTACAGCGGCAACCTGACCAAGGCCAAGAAAGGCGAAGAAAGCTACCTCGACCACATCAGGGCCTGGGGTGCCTCGCTGGCGCTCTGGTCGATCCAGGAAACCGAAGGTCACGCCGACGCGCTGATCTACCAGGACAACGTCGGCTACGGCGACCGTGTGCTGGCCCACGCGACGCTCGAAGCGTACGAAAAGTACTGCCCCGAATGCGAAGCCGAAATCATCGTCTTCCCCTATTCGGCGCTGGAAACGGGGATGCAGGAACGGGTCCGCCAGGACCTGCTGAAGAACCCCAAGGTGAACGTGCTGAACCCGACCTATGACACGATCGCGATCGCCGGGCTGGTGGCCGGGGCGGAAGCCTCCGGGCGCGACCTGCTGATCAACTCTGGCGAAGGCGACGAGGCCGGCGTCAACCTGACCCGCGAAGGGAAGCTCGGCGCGGGCTCGGGCTGGTCGCTCGAATGGGACAGCTGGGCCGCGCTCGACGCCGCCAACCGGCTGATGAACGGCGAGGAACCGCAGCCGACCGGGATGGGCCTGCAGATGTTCGACAAAGAACGCAACCTGGGCCCGTCCGGGCCGTGGAACCCGCCCTACGACTACGCGGCGATTTACAAGAAGGCGTTCGAAGGCGGCGAAGGCTGAGGTGAGCGAGGCGGTCGCGGGGCGGACGGTCCTCGTCACCGGGGCGGCCGGCGGCATCGGGCGGGCGTTGGCGCTCGCCGCTGTCGCCGGCGGCGCCCGGGTCCTCGCCACCGACGTCGCCGCGGCGGGGCTCGGCCGGCTCTCGGCCGAGCTCGGCGAGGGCCATCTCTGCCTGCCTTGCGATCTGCGCGACGCCGAGGCGATCGTCGCCCTGGTGGCCACGGCGACCGACCGGCTCGGCCCGATCGACATCTGCTTCTGCAACGCCGGGGTGGCGATCGGCACCGACCCGATGGCGACGAGCGCGGGCGAATGGGAAGACGCGATGGCGGTCAACGTCGGCGCCCACGTCGCCTTCGCCCGGGAGCTCCTGCCCGGCTGGCTCGGCCGCGGCCGCGGCCACTTCGTCAGCACCGCCTCGGCGGCGGGCCTCCTGACCCAGATCGGCAGCGCGCCCTACACCGTCACCAAGCACGCGGCCGTCGCCTTCGCCGAGTGGCTCGCAGTCACCTATGGCGACCGCGGGGTGAAGGTGAAGTGCCTCTGCCCGATGGGGGTGGAGACCGCGATGCTCGGTCCGGTCGGGCTGCGTGGGCAGGCCGAGGAGGCGGTCCGCGCGGCGGGCGACGTCCTCACCGAGGAGGCCGTCGCGGCCCAGGTCTTCGCGGAGCTGGAAGGCGACTCGTTCCTGATCCTGCCCCACGCCGAGGTCGGTCTCTTCTTCCGCCGCAAGGCTGAGGACCACGACCGCTGGCTAGCCGGGATGCAGCGGCTGCGGCGAACCGTGGAAGGCGTTTGAAACGCCGGACCTGGGCGGCGGGTCAACACCCGCTGCTGTCGAGTCGGCTCTCATGAAGGGCCCGGACTGACCTAGGCTTTCCCCGTCGAGCTCGATGCAGTGGCTGGGGTGCTCGCCGATGCGCGGGGCGGCATGAATATTTCCCGGAGGGTTCTTGAAACTCGAGGGGCCAACGGCATCTCGGAGGGCGCAGATGAAGCGGCGAACCTCAATCGCTGTCTGGACATTGGTCCTGTCGCTGATCGTCGGGATCGGCTGTGGTTTGGCTGGAGGCTCAGCTTATGGAGCAGACGGAAGCGACCCGTTCCGTTCGTACGAACTCGACCGGGACATTCCGACCTCCCGCGACGTACTTCTGCATGAGCAAAGAACTGCAGCCACGGCCTGGGCCGGCTATGCGTACAGCCAACCCACCCCACAATCGAACCACACTCCTTGTGTCTATCTTGGTGCCCTCAATTTTGTCGGGCATCACAGCTTTTTCGCGACCGAAGCGGGGTGCCTGCCGATCTGGCCTGGCTCCGAATCTCGCCGCCCACTTCTCGCCTACCGGCAAGTATCCAGCGAGTGAGAATTGACTTGGCCGAAGGGCCTCATGTCTGGGTCCGGGCTTCTCAGATCTCGCGGAGTGACGCGTCTCGCGCGCGGATCACGAGATTGCGTTATGGAGCGTTCTCGGTTCTCAAGGATAGGTGCGTGAGCAAGGTAACGGCCTATGACGCCGTCGACCGCGCTGTGGACAGTTTCAGGTATCGGTACTGCAAGTAGGTGGCTTTGTCGAGGACGTCCGTTCGGGACGATGCGCAGTCGCTGTCGTTCCCTACTGGAGCCAGACCCCTTCATCGAGGCGGATTTCGTCGCGCGTCCGGCTGGACTCGGTTGAGCTCATCGCGGGTAGCCGACGGCCGGCGAAGCCGATCTCGGATCCCATCGAGAATGAGTGGCTTCTCCAACTCGAACCGAAATCCGCGACGGTGAGAATTTCGGACTGAGAAGGCCACTTTGGTGGCCCGGCGCCTTGTCTTACGAAGGCCGCCTCCGACAGGATCAGGACGACGGTCGGCCAGAACCGCGAGCTTCGCCATTGACATACAACATGCGATCTTCAGCTTCTGATCAAGGACGTCCGCGCGACCATCGAAGCGGCCGGGGAAGCGCCAGGCGACTAGCCACCTGTTCAACCGCGCGGGTGTGCCTCGATCAGGATCTCGGTGACCCGGCCTTCGACCACGGTGAAGACGGTGGCGCTTTCCTTCGGTCCCTTCAGCGTGTAGAGGTCGACAGCCGGGTCGTGTTCCTTATTCAGCCCGCGGTAGGCCGCGGTCAGTTCCTTGACGGTCGAGCCGAGGTGGATTCCCTTCGACGTCGCGAACCGCGTCAGCCTCGTATCGAAGTCGGGCTTCGGCGACGCGCCGCCGGTCGTGCCGACCTCGACGTAGATCGTCGCGACGTATGGGGTGCCGCCGCTCTGCTCCAAGTTGGCGACGGCCTGTGCGGGGATTCCGCCGCCCTTCGTCGCACCCGCGTAGTCGCAGGTCAATTCGCAGGCGGCGTTCTTGCCCCAAGCCTTGGTCACCTCGGTCGAGGTGCTGCCGAGGGACACGTCGCCGATCGATTTCGCCGGGACGATCAGCGTATTTCCCGGCTTCGGCAAAGCGGCCCCGGCCGTGATCGATAGGGCGATCGTAAGCCCGGTGGTCAGGAGGAGAAGGGCCAGGAGGCGGAATCGGTTCATCGGTGGCGCCAACGTAGTCGCGCTCGCGCCGGCCGCCAAGCGGTGCGCGAGGATCGAGTACGCGCCGGCGCGTATAGCCCTGGAGTGACGGTTCCAGCGACCGGCGGGATCGCGGCTAGGTTTGCTCCGCATCTGCAATTTCGCCCGGAAAGTGAGAGACGATGGCTCGTGGCGTGAAGAGGTCCGGCCTGCTGGCGGTCGTGATGGTGTGCGCGTGCGCGTCGGTCGGCGCAGCCACGGCAGACGGTGCCACCGTGTACACCTTCGGCGCCGAGATCAACCAGAGTCCGATCACGGCCGGCACCTGCGGCTTCGAACACTCCACCGAACGCCCGTGCGTGTTCGTCGACAACACGATCACCTCGCAGGCGGGGCTGTTGACCGCGCCCTGCAACGGCACCATCACCCGCTTCCGGTTGAACGGCATCCCACGCCCGGGCAACTCCTACTCCCTGCGGGTGCTCGATCGCAACGGCGACGGCAGCTACACGGGCACCGCGACCAGCGCGCCGGTGGAGATCGCCACCGAAGGGATCAACGAATACGCGTCGAGCCTGCCGGTGTCGAAGGGTGAATCGATCGGCATCGATTTCGACGGCTCGACCGAAGAGCACGGCCTCTTCTACGTCAGCGAAGCCGGGGTCAGCTCGGCCGTCCTCTTCGCCTTCCCCGCCGACGGCACCCCCGCCTTCCCCAACATCCCTTCGACCGGCTTCTATTACCTCTACGACGCCGACGTGGAATGCGCAGCAGGGTCGGCGCCCCTTGGCCCGCCCGCGACCACGCCAGCCCCGGCCCCGGCCCCGGTCGCCCCGACGCCGAGCAACTCCTTCACCGTGGTGGGCCTCAAGAAGGCGACGGTGATCCTCAACCTCGCCTCCGCCGGCCAGGTCACGGTCACCGAAGCGACGGCGAAAAAGAAGAAGGTCGCGGCGGGAGGGAAGTCCGCCGCCCTGCTCCGTCCCTCGAGCGCGACCGGCGGCCCCGGCCGGACCAGGCTGAAGCTGGCGCTGACCGCCGCCGCCAAGGCGAAGCTCCGTGAAACGGGCAAGGTCAGGATCCGCGCCAGCCTGGCCTTCACCCCGACCGGAGGCACCACGGCACTCCAGACCCGCTCCTTCACGGTGAAGGGCAAGGTCAACCAGCCCGGCCATTCCTGACGATAGGTCGGGAGTTCTGCCACTCGGGGAATCCGAGAAGGCAACCGGGCGCCACGACCGGCGGGTGACACTCCGGTGGTACACTGGCGCTTGTGCCGACCGACCATCCCCGCATCCAGGTGACCGAGGATCGCGAGCTGCGCGCCGCCCTGCGCGCCGCGGCGCCCCACCTGCCCGCTGGCCTGCCGCGCTCGCGGCAGGTCCGCGAGCTGGCGATCGTCGGCGCCCGCCACCTCAGCGGCGAGGAGCCCGAGGGCGCCCGTCGACAGGAGCTGCTCGAGAGGTTGGCCGCCCGCTTCGAGGACCCGGAGCGGTCGGGGATCGACCTCGACCTGCTGCGGGACGGCAAGCGGGATGCCTGGCCGGTCCGCTGAGGGCGGGCCCTGGGGCGAACTGCCCCTGGTCATCGACACCTCGGCCTGGGCGCGGGTCGGCGACCCCGTGGTGCGTGGGCACTGGCGCGAGGCACTGTTCGAGGATCGGCTACGGCTCTCGCCGCCCGCCCGCCTCGAGTTCCTGCTGAGCGCGCGGAACGCCGAGACCTTCGACGCGCTGACCGAGGAGCTCTCGACCATCCGCCCGGCGCCGCTCACCGCCGCCGTCCTCCGCGCGGCCGAGGACGCGATGCGGGCCCTGGCGCGCCGCTCGGCCGAGGCGCAAAGGCTGCCGATCGTCGACTACCTGGTGGCCGCCGCCGCGCAGGAGCTGGGCGCCGCGGTCCTCCACTACGACCGCGATTACGACAGGCTGGCGGAGGTCATGGAGTTCGAGTCGGTCTGGCTGGCGCCCGCGGGCACGCTGCCCTGAGCGACGTCCGCCCGAAGCGGCGCTCTCATGTGTCAGCAGATGGAATTCACGCTGCTCCTCCCCGGTGCCGGCGCGCAGGGCACCTTGCCTTATCTTGGTCTGGAAATACCGGCTGAGAACTGAGGCAAACATGCGTTCGGCTGCAATATCGGCAGGGGTGGGGGCACTGCTGGCGGCTTGCATCCTCGGCGCCGCGGGCGCCGCGGGAGCGGGCGACTCGAGCACACCTGCGGGAAAAATCATCCCACTGCCGATGGGGGGCGCCGGATGCTCTCTGGCCTCTGTCGAGCCTGGGCCACGAGCGGCGATCATCGTCTTCTCGACCCGCTGCTCCGGTCGCCGCCGCGTTCGGACGGTCGGCTTCGCGATCTGGCGATACCCGGGCCGCCCGTCGGGGATCGTCGGCTACGGACCGGTGCGGGTGATGGGCGCCGATGGGAAGTCGAAGCCCGCGCGTTGCGCACTCCAGCGGGGTACTCTCAGTTGTGACACTTCGGTTCGCGGTCCTTTCAGGATCTCCGGTCGCATCGAGGTCCGGCCGAGAACTCGTTGTCGGCGAAGGGTCTCGGTCGTTCAAGTCAGCCCGGCACCCTGCTCCGGCAAGGTCTGCGCCGGCCCGTTGAGGCTGACCCAGCTGGCGCGTCGCAAGCCTCGCGGCTGCGGTTGAGCCGGGGTGGCTTCGTCGCACCGCCGCGCGGCGCCGACGCGCGGCCTCCCTCGGCCCCTCGACTTCAAACGAGCAGCCCCATCTGACGAACCGATATCCGGTCGCAGAATTGTGCCGAAACCGCCCCGCTATTCGGAAGGTCCTACAGAGCAGTCATTTCTGCTCTTCGCTCCAGTGTGGCTTCCCGGGACGGATGACGACCGGCGGGGTCTCCGCCGTGCGTGGGGGAGCCTCGATGGAGACGTTCTCCCCCGGACCTGCGCCAACGAAGCCTGCGCGGGTGCATTGAGGGTGAACGGCCTCTATCGTGGGCGGCCGCGAGGTGGTCGGACGTCCTCTATTTCTTCGAGTCGATCCTCGTCTGTCTCCAAGGTGCGGCCGATGCCGCCGCTCGCCTGGTCCAAGCGATATTCGGGCTGAAGGGTGGTCGGACGATGGCGAACTGGGGACGACGTGATTGGTGGTCGGCCTTGGCAGACAGCGATGCACCATCCGAGGAGTTTGACCGAGGGTGCCTGGAAGACATCGATCTGCTGGTCGGTGAGCTCCGCAACTCGATCCACGGCAAGATCCTCGGCAGCGAGTTACGCGAGCGCGTCGAACCCACCGACCCCGCAGCGGTGACCGGCTATCCACGACAGACGGTGGTTCTCGATGGTGAGCTCGGCGGCGCCCTCCTCCCGGCCGTGGAAAGACAGGGCGGGCCGAGTAGATGGGCCATCCACAGGATCTCGGCGGCCGGTGCAGCGTGGTTCGACCCGTGGCGTTACGCCGACGCCGCCATCGCGACCACCGGCGAAGCGCTGTCTTGGGTGCTGGCCGCGCTTGCTCAGACCCCCGACTTCTCAGGGCTGGCCGATGACGCAGGGGTCCGCACCCTGTACCTCGGCCGCGTGGTCCAAAGGGAAAACGCCCGGTTGCTCTTTGGTGTCGAGAGTCTGCCTACCCCGCCTCGTCGCGTGCCCTGACCACTTCGGTGGGTAGCGCCGCGGCCCGGTTGATCCATTCCTGCGTTTCATCCGTGGACACGGACTTCCGGTCCGACGCGCGATTGACGCTCGGCTCGGTCGAGCGACCCTGGGTCGATGTCGGCTCGCCCTAAGATCGAGGCAATGGTGGAGCCACAGGTCCAAGGCAGGAAAACCGAGGCAGCTAAGGCCGAACTGAGCCAGGCACTAGCCGAGATCGTCGGAGATGTGGCCGACGCGGTCGTCGGTGGACTGGTCTGGGTGGTCGAGCGCGTCGGTGAAGCGGCACGTGATCCCGCACTGCGCACCCAGGTGCAGGCGGGCATGGCGGCGGTCAAGGAGGTCCTCGAGGAGGAGCTAGAGCGACACGAACGGGATCCGCGTTCCTACCTCTACGACGAGATGCTCGCTGGAACAGCCGTCGTCCTAATCGCCAAGGTCAGAACGGACGACGAGTCGTTTCTTCTAGACGGTCTCGAGTCCGCCTTTTCTGTCGCCTCCCTGGTGCCCGAAGCGCA
>Ga0335075_10010459_pt1 | contig 14077 bp, 12 predicted proteins | sample Lox_Sample_24_FD_206723 | JGI IMG/M metagenome (GOLD analysis project Ga0335075, IMG submission 206723) | Soil microbial communities from Loxahatchee National Wildlife Refuge, Florida, United States - Lox_Sample_2.4 | ecosystem: Environmental > Terrestrial > Soil > Wetlands | place: USA...
CCGCATCCGCGAGAGATCAAGGCTGATCCCGCCCGCGATCGGCGTGACATGGCCTTCGAGTGAGGTGCCGGCGCCGAACGGCACCACCGGCACCGCGGCCGCGTGACACTGCCGAAGCAGGTGCGCCACTTCCTCGGAGCTCTCGACGAACGCGACCGCATCGGGAAGCACGTGCGGCTGCGTATCCTCGCCATGCGCGTGCTGTTCGCAGATATTTGGGTTCGTGCTGAGGCGCTCGCCGAGCCAGTCGCGCGCCGCCGCAATCACCGCATTGACCGGGCGAACCCGCCCTCCGTCCTCCGGCATGGCCCTTCTCCCGGCCCAGGATGCGAGCGCCGCGCGCCGCCCGCAACCCCATATGCATCGCTGCGGCACTCTTTCTCATCAAGGGCGCTTGGCGGGTGGAGGCAGGCGATGCAGGCAATGGTTCTAAGGCGGCCAGGGCAGAAGCTCAGGGCAGAGGCCCTGCCGGATCCGGAGCCGGGCCCCGGGCAGGTGCTGATCCGGGTCCATGCCTGCGGCGTCTGCCGCACCGATCTCCATGTCGTGAGCGGGGAGCTCGAGCATCCGAAGCTGCCGATCGTGCCCGGGCATGAAATCGTCGGCCGGGTAGCCGCGCTCGGTCGGGGGGTCACGCGCTTCCGAGTTGGCGAGCGGGTCGGCGTGCCCTGGCTCGGCTTCAGCTGCGGCACCTGCGATTTCTGTCGTGCCGGCCGCGAGAACCTCTGCCCGAACGCCCGCTTCACCGGCTATCAGATCGATGGCGGCTACGCCGAACAATGCCTCGCCGATGCCCGGTTCTGCTTTCCGATCCCCGACAGCTATCAGGATGCGGAAGCGGCGCCACTGTTGTGTGCGGGCCTCATCGGCTATCGCGCGCTCGGCATGGCGGGTGCTGGACGGCGGCTTGGCCTTTACGGCTTCGGTGCGGCCGCCCACATCATTGCCCAGGTCGCGCGCTGGCAGGGCCGGCAGCTGTTTGCGTTCACCCGCTCGGGCGATGGCGCGGCGCAGCAGTTTGCCCGCCGACTCGGCGCCGAATGGGCAGGAGGGTCGGACGAGGCGCCACCTGAGCCGCTCGATGCGGCGATCATCTTTGCCCCGGTGGGCGGCCTGGTGCCGGTGGCACTCGCCGCGGTCGCGCCGGGGGGAACCGTGGTGTGCGCAGGCATCCATATGAGCGATATCCCCTCCTTCCGTTATGCTCTCCTCTGGGAGGAACGGATGCTGCGGTCGGTCGCCAACCTCACCCGCCAGGACGCCGAGGAATTTCTTGCCCTCGCTCCCAAGGTTCCGGTCCGCACGACGACCATTCCCTATCCGCTGGCCGCCGCCAACGATGCCCTTGCCGATCTTGCCGGCGGGCGACTACAGGGAGCAGCGGTGCTGAACGTGGCTTGAACGCGGCCGGACGAGGGAGTGGCGCCCGATGCAGATGAAGCGCGAACACCACATCCATTTTTGGTACTTTGTCCTTGCATTCCTGGGCGTGCTGCTGATCGAGCAACTCCTCGCCCAGCCGAGCGATGTCAAAACGATCCCGTACAACGCGTTTCTGACGCTCGTGCATGAGCACAAGGTCAAGGATCTGGTTGTCGCCAAAGACCAGATCACCGGCAGCTTCACCCAAGTAAAGAAAGGCCAGCCGTCGCAGTTCGTGACGCAGCGCGTCAGTCCGGAGCTCGCCGCCACGCTCGAGAAAGCCGGCGTCACGTTCTCCGGCGCGCCTTCTCCCGGCTTGTTCGAAACCGTACTCGCCTGGTTCATGCCGGTGCTCGGATTCGTGCTGTTGTGGATGTTGCTGGTCCGACCCGCCGCCGGCGGCGGGATCGGCGGGATGGGCGGCCTCTTCAGCGTCGGGAGAAGCCGGGCGAAGATTTACTCGGAGAGCGACGTGCCGGTTCGCTTTTCTGACGTCGCAGGCGTGGACGAAGCGAAGGCGGAACTGCAGGAGATCGTGGCCTTCCTGCGCGATCCCAAACGCTACGGCCGGCTCGGCGCCCATATCCCGAAGGGAATCCTGCTGGTCGGGCCGCCGGGCACCGGCAAGACTTTGCTCGCCCGTGCGGTCGCCGGCGAGGCGGGCGTGCCGTTCTTCTCTATCAGCGGCTCGGAATTCGTCGAGATGTTCGTGGGCGTCGGCGCCGCGCGGGTGCGCGACCTCTTCAAGCAGGCGCGCGACAAGGCGCCGGCAATCATCTTCATCGACGAGCTGGACGCGCTCGGCCGTTCCCGTTCGGGTTTCATGGGGGGTAGCGGCGGAAATGACGAGAAGGAACAGACGCTGAACCAGCTCCTGGCCGAGCTCGATGGGTTCGATCCGTCGACAGGGGTAGTGCTGCTCGCGGCCACCAACCGGCCGGAGATTCTCGACCCCGCGCTGTTGCGCCCCGGCCGCTTCGACCGGCAGGTGCTGGTGGACCGGCCGGACAAGCAGGGCCGGATCCAGATCCTCGACATTCACATCCACAAGGTGCGGCTCGCGCCGGGCACATCGCTCGAGGAGATTGCCGCGCTCACACCGGGATTTACCGGCGCCGACCTCGCCAATCTCGTCAACGAGGCGGCCTTGCTGGCGACGCGCCGCAATGCCGAGGAGGTTACGTTCGAGGATTTCCAGCAGGCGGTTGAACGCATCGTCGCCGGGCTCGAGAAGCGCAACCGGCTGCTCAACCCGCATGAGCGCGAGGTTGTCGCGCATCACGAGATGGGGCATGCCATGGTCGCGATGGCGCTGCCCGGAACCGATCCCGTGCAGAAGGTCTCGATCATTCCGCGCGGGATGGGCGCGCTCGGCTACACGATTCAGCGGCCGGTCGAGGACCGCTACCTGATGGCGCACGGCGAGCTGCTCAATCGGATGGCGGTGCTGCTCGGCGGACGCGCCGCGGAGAGCGTGATCTTCGGCGAGATTTCCACGGGCGCGGCCGACGATCTTGCCAAGGCGACCGAGATCGCGCGCAACATGGTGGTGCGCTTCGGCATGGACCCGCGACTCGGGCAGGCGGTGTACGAGGCTCAGCGCTCGCGCTTCCTTCAGGGGCCGGAGGGAATGGACTTTCAGCCGCGGCAATATGGTGAAGAAACCGCGAGCGCAATCGACGAGGCGGTGCGCGATCTCGTCGATGGGGCGTACGCGCGGGCGCGTGCGATCCTGGCGGCGAACGAGAAAGGTGTCAGGGCGGCGGCGCGCGAGCTTCTCGCGAAAGAAACGATGACGGCGGAGGAGATCCAGGCGATCATCGGGCCGCTCAGCACCCCGCCGCCGGCGCTCGCCGCCCCCGCCGAGCCTGCACCGGCTGGCTGACCGCACCGCCGCCGCGTTGACGCATCGGGGCCTCGGGCCTAGTGTCCGATCCATCTCCCCGAAGCCGCATTTCGGAACGCGAAAACGCGCAAGCTCAGAGGCAGCAAGGGCACGCCTGCGCAGGTCGGAGATTCGGGTCGATCGCACTGCGCCAGCTTCGATCGGGCACTGGCACGAACGCCTGGCGGACACGCACGGAGGCAACCGATGGCGAACCGGGTGAAGCAGCTATGGGCGGAAGGCAAAGCCGTGATCAACGGCTGGCTCGCCATTCCGTCAGGCTTCTCTGCCGAGATGATGTCGCAGGCAGGGTGGGACAGCCTGACCGTCGATATCCAGCACGGCGTGCAGGACTACCATTCGATGGTCGCCTGCTTCCAGGGATTCCAGAGCCGGCCGATCACGCCGCTGGTCCGTGTGCCTTGGAACGAGCCCGGAATCATTGGCAAGGTGCTGGACGGCGGCGCCATGGGCGTGATCTGCCCGATGGTCAATACACGCGCCCAGGCTGAGAGCTTTGTTTCTGCCTGCCGTTATCCACCGGCGGGAACGCGGAGCAACGGGGCGATCCGTGCCGGCATCTATGGCGAGGCCGGGGAATACGTGAAGACCGCCAATTCGGAAATTTTGTGCATTCCGATGATCGAGACGCAGGAGGCGCTCGACAATCTCGAGGCGATTCTCGACGTGCCCGGGATCAATGGCATCTATGTGGGCCCCAGCGATCTCGGGTTCTCGCTTGGCATCGGCCCACGTATGGACCGCGAGGAGCCGCAGGTGCTGAAGATCTACGAGCGGCTGGTGAAGGAAGCGAGCAAGCGCGGCATCGCGCCAGGCCTGCACAACCTGACCCCGGCCTATGCCGCGCGGATGATCGGCATGGGCTTTCGCTTCGTCACCATCGGCAATGACAGCGGGCTGATGTTCCGCGCCGCGCAGGGCGCCGTTGCGGCGGTCCGGCAGGCTGCCGGAGGCAAGGCTTGATGGCTGCGCCCAGCGCCCCGACCTGATACGATTGGACCCGATACGGGAGTACGCCCATGTCCCCTCCGCCCGTGATTCGCCTCCATCCCGATGACGGGGTGGTGATTGCGCGTGCAACGCTGCTGCCGGGAGCGCCGGTGGCGCCCGGCATCGCGGCGCTCGATCGGATTCCGGCCGGGCACAAGGTTGCCGTGCGCGCACACGAAACGGGCGAGCCGATCCGCCGCTACGGCCAGGTGATCGGGTTCGCGACGAAGCCGATCGAGCCCGGGCGGCATGTACACGTGCAGAACTGCGGGATGGGCGACTTTGCCAAGGATTATGCCTATGGCATCGACGCAAAACCGACCGAGACGATCGATCCACCGGCGACGTTCGAGGGGATCAGGCGGGCGGGCGGCAAGGTCGCGACGCGCAACTACATCGGCATCCTGACGAGCGTGAATTGCAGTGCGCACGTCGCGGACCTGATCGCGGACGCGTTCAAGCGGAGCCCGTTCTCCAACGCCGATCCGCTGGCCGATTTTCCGAATGTCGACGGGGTGGTCGCGCTCACGCACAAGACCGGCTGCGGGATGAGCATGGGCGAGCCGTTGAAGCTGTTGCGGCGAACACTCGCGGGCTATGCGCGGCATGGCAATTTCTCGCATGTGATCGTGCTCGGGCTCGGCTGCGAGGTGAACCAGATCGGCGCGATGATGGAGGAGCAGCGGCTCGCGGGGAGGCTTCGTTCCATGGACATCCAGTCGATGGGCGGGACACGCAAGACGGTCGAGAGCGGCGTCGGCTTCGTGCGCGAGGTGCTGGCCGAGGCCAACGCAGTGAAGCGCGAGACGGTGCCGGCCTCCGAGCTTACGGTGGCGCTGCAATGTGGGGGCTCGGACGGATATTCGGGCGTCTCGGCCAATCCGGCTCTCGGCGTGGCGAGCGATCTTCTGGTGCGCCATGGCGGCACCGTCATCCTCGCCGAAACGCCCGAAACCTACGGCGCCGAGCATCTGCTGACACGGCGCGCCAGAAGTCGCGAGGTCGGCGAGAAGCTGGTCGGACTGATGCGCTGGTGGGAGGAATATACGAGCCGCGAGGGCGCGGAAATGAACGCCAATCCCTCGCCCGGCAACAAAGCCGGCGGCCTCACGACGATTCTCGAGAAGTCGCTTGGCGCCATGGCCAAGGCCGGCAGTACCAACCTCACCGAGGTGGTGCGCTATGCCGAGCCACCGAGCCAGCGCGGTTTCGTCTTCATGGACACGCCCGGCTACGACCCGGTTGCGGCGACCGGGCAGGTGGCCGGCGGGTCGAACCTCGTCTGCTTCACGACCGGGCGCGGCAGCGTGTTCGGCTGCAAGCCCGCGCCTTCGATCAAGCTCGCCACCAACACGCCGATGTACGAGCGGATGTCGGAAGACATGGACGTGAATTGCGGCACCATTCTCGACGGCGACGAGACGGTGCAAGAGTGCGGCCAGCGGATTTTCGACTTGATCCTGCGCGTTGCCTCGGGCGAGCGAACCAAGAGCGAGACCTACGATTTCGGAAGCTCGGAGTTCGCGCCGTGGGTGATCGGCGCGACGATGTGACCGCGCTCTAGAACGTGTTCAGGTTGACTGAACACGCTCTCCTTGGTCTGACCGAGCGGATTCACGCGCTCCTGGATCGCTCCGCGATTCCAGTCAAGCGCGATCCGCTCTAGTCTTGCCAGAAGGGCTTGCTGTACTCGAAGCTTGCCTGGGCGCGGGTGATCCCGAGGTCCTTGAGGTCTGCATCGCCGAGTGAAAGGAGCTGAGCGCGCTCGCGCCGGCGTAGAGACCACGCCGCCAGCCGAGCCTTCACAACCTTGAACGCAGCAAATGCGGCGTGAGTGGGCCGGGAAAATTGCGCCGAGTGGCGCGCAATTACGAGCTGGCTCATCGGCTTTCTCCTCACAGTAATGCGGGGACGAGGCGTTGCATCATTCGTCTCGCCATGTCTTGAACCCCGAGGTAAGCCCGGTTTTCGCTATCCACAATCGAAATGTTCTCATAGAATACGTGAGGATATCTCACGCGAAGAGGTCGGCTGGTGACAGAGCGACTGCCCCCGCTCAACGCGCTCAGGGACTTCGAGGCGGCGGCCCGGCATCTCAGCTTCACCAAGGCGGCGGAGGAGCTGCACGTCACCCATGGCGCCGTGAGCCGGCAGGTTAAATCGCTCGAGGACTATCTCGGCCTGCCGTTGTTCCGGCGCCTGAATCGTGCACTGCGGCTGACCGACGAGGGGCAGGCCTACGCGCGCTCGGTGCGTGAGCTTCTCGATTCCCTTGCCGAAGCGACGCGGCGGCTGCGCACGCCCAGGGAGACGGGAGGGCTCACCGTGAGCACGACCTACTCCTTCACCAGCGGCTGGCTGGTGCCGCGGCTCGGGCGCTTCCGCGCACTGCATCCGGATATCGACGTGCGCCTGCAGGCAAATGACCAAGTGGTCGAATTCGCGCGCGACAACGTCGATCTGGCGATTCGTTACGGGCGGGGCAATTATCCGGGCCTCGCGGCCGAGCGCCTCATGGGCGACGACTATACGCCGGTGAGCAACCCCGCGCTTCTCAAGGGAAAGCATCCGCTCAGGAAGCCGGCGGATCTCAAGTACCACGTGCTGTTGCACGAGGAAGGCAACGAGGTCGACTGGCGCATCTGGCTGATGGCGGCCGGAGTCCAGGGCGTCGATGCGACGCGCGGGCCGGTCTTCAGCCATTCGACCATGGCGATCCAGGCGGCGATTCGCGGCGAAGGCGTGGCGCTCGGCCGCACAGCGCTGATCGAGGAAGAGCTGGCGTCCGGGCAGCTCGTGCGCCTGTTCGACCTCAGGCTCGACGCGGTGATGGCGTACTACATCGTCTGCCCGCCGCGGGCGCTCGAGCGGCCGAAGGTACGCGCCTTCCGCGATTGGCTGCTGGAGGAGGCGAGCCCCGTGCTCAAAACGTAAGGGGCGTCACCTGCACGACGAGCGGGAGGCTGCGCACGGCGGCAAGCACAGGCTCCGGCACCGGCTCGTCTACCGCCACCAGGCAGATCGCATCTCCGCCGGGAGCAGAGCGGCCGAGATGGAAGGTCGCGATATTGATTCCGGCCTCGGCGAGCGCCGCGCCAAAACGTCCGATGAAGCCCGGCCGATCCTGGTTCGTCACATAGATCATGTGCCGGAAGAAATCCGCCTCGATCGGGATTCCCTTCACCGCAACGATGCGCGGGCGATTGTTGGCGAAGAGCGTGCCGGACACGGCGCGCGTCAGGTGCCTGGTGGTGACGGTGAGCGTGACCAGCGTCTGGTATTCCCCGGGGCGGTCGTGCGCGGTCTCGGCGACTTCGATGCCGCGCTCGTGCGCACGCGCGAGCGCATTCACCATGTTCACGCCCTCGAGGATCGGCCCGAGCAGCCCGGCGAGAATCGCGGCCGAGAGCGGTTTGAGGTTGAGCGTGGCCGCCGCCCCCTCGTACTCGATCGTAACGGCATGGATCACGCCTTCGCGCGCCTGGGTCAGCTGCCCGGCAAAACTTCCGAGCAGCCGACAAAGCTCCATGTAGGGGCGAAGCCGCGGCGCCTCCTCGGCCGAAACCGACGGCATGTTGATGGCGTTCACCACCGCGCCGTTCAGCAGGAAGTCGCTCATCTGCTCGGCGATCTGGATGCCCACCTTCTCCTGCGCCTCTTCCGTTGCCGCGCCGAGGTGCGGCGTGCAGACGACGTTCTCGAGGGCGAACAGCGGGCTCTCGCCGGGCGGCTCGGTCGCGAACACATCGAGTGCCGCGCCCGCAACATGGCCCGATCGAATTGCCGCGGCCAGCGCTGTCTCGTCGAGCAGACCACCGCGCGCGCAATTGATGATGCGCACGCCCTTCTTCATCGCCGCGATGGCGTCGGCCGACAGGATGTTGCGCGTCGCATCGGTGAGCGGAGTGTGCAGCGTGCCGATGTCCGCGCGTGCGAGCAGCTCGTCAAGCTCGACCTTCTCTACGCCGAGCGCAAGAGCGCGCGCATCACTGAGATAGGGATCGTAGGCGATGACTTTCATCCCGAGGCCGATTGCCCGTGCGGCAACAATGGAGCCGATATTGCCGCAGCCGATCAGGCCGAGCGTCTTGGAGAAAAGCTCCATTCCCATAAAGCGGTTCTTTTCCCACTTGCCTGCCTTGGTGGAGGCGGAGGCTTCCGGAATCTGTCGCGCCAGCGCCATCATCATGGCAATCGCATGCTCGGCGGTGGTGATGGCGTTGCCCTGCGGCGTATTCATCACGACCACGCCGCGGGCAGTCGCGGACGTTACGTCCACGTTGTCGACACCGATGCCAGCGCGCCCGACCACCTTCAAATGCGAGGCGGCATCGAGAAGCTCGCGCGTCACCTTGGTGGCTGAACGCACCGCCAGGCCGTCATAGGGTCCGATGATGCCGCGAAGCTCCGGCGGTTTGAGACCAGGGCGAAAATCAACCTCGATGCCGCGTTCGCGAAACACCTCGAGCGCAGTCGGAGAAAGCTTGTCGCTGACGAGCACCTTCACCATTGCGCTCACTCCGCGGCGCGCGCCGAGCCTGCAGCCCGCGTCGGGCCGATTTCGTCGGCCAGCGCCGCGAACGCCCAGTCGAGCCAGGGGAGGAGGGCCACGATGTCCGCTGTTTCGACGGTCGCCCCGCCCCAGATGCGCAAGCCCGGCGGAGCATCGCGATAGGAGCCGATATCGTAGGCGACGCCTTCGGATTCGAGCAGGCCGGCAATGCGCTTCGCGGCCGCCGCCTGGGCCTCCGGGGCAAGCGCCGAAAACCACGACGCGGTGATCTTCAGGCAGATGGAGGTGGGCGAGCGCCATTCCGCCCGTTCGGCGAGAAAATCGACCCAGGGCGTCCGGCCAACCCATGCCGAGACCGCGGCGAGATTCGCCTCCGTGCGCGCAATCAGCGCGCTAAGACCGCCGATGCTTTCGGCCCAGCGCAGCCCGTCGAGCGCGTCTTCGACGGCCAGCATGCTCGGCGTGTTGATCGTTTCACCTTTGAAGATGCCTTCGATCAATTTTCCGTTTGTCGTCAGGCGGAAGATTTTCGGCAGCGGCCAGCCGGGCTTGTAAGTTTCCAGCCTGGCCACGGCGCGCGGCGACAGTGCGAGCATGCCGTGTCCGGCCTCCCCGCCCAGTGCCTTCTGCCAGGACCAGGTCACGACATCGAGTTTGTCCCAGGGAAGCACCATGGCGAAGGCGGCCGAGGTCGCGTCCGCGATGACAAGGCCTGCGCGGCGATCGGGAATCCACTGGCCGTCAAAAACACGGACACCCGAGGTGGTGCCATTCCAGGGGAGTACGACGTCGCGCGCGAAATCGACCGAGTCAAGGTCCGGGAGCCGGCCGTAGGGGGCGTCGAGCACCCGCGCATCGGAGAGACGAAGCTGCTTCACGACGTCGGTCACCCACCCGGCGCCGAAGCTCTCAAAGGAGAGAAGCTCGACCCCGCGCGCTCCGAGCAGCGACCAGAGCGCCATTTCGACCGCGCCGGTGTCGGAGGCGGGCACGATCCCGAGCCTCCAGTCGGCGGGCATGCGAAGCAGGGCGCGGGACCGTGCGATCACCTCGAGCAGGCGCGCCTTTGGCTCCCGCTCGCGATGGCTTCGGCCGAGCAGGGCGCCAGCCAGCGCCTCGAGGCAAAAACCGGGGCGCTTGGCACAGGGACCGGATGAGAAATTCGGGTTTGCCGGCCGGATCTCCGGCCGACGGGCGGCAACTGCCATGTCGGCTCTCCCTTGCAGAAGAGAAGCGCCCCGGTGGGGGGGCGTGGCCCGAAAGCGCGCATAGCGTACGGCGGCGCGCCGGGCAATGTGTTTGCGGCAGTGCTGCAACCATGTGTAGTCTTAGATGGGCTATCTAACCAAATACGGGGAGGCTGCCATGCGCCTTGGGCCTGGTTTCGTCGGCAGCAGCCTGGCGTTTGCAGTGATGCTCGCTATGCCTGCATGCGCCGCCAGCCGGAAATACGTCTCGCTCCGTGGCGTCGAGCACTTCTCAAGCCTGGCCGACGCCCAGAAGACCTGCGGCAAGGACCCGGTGGTCTGGGCGAACCTACGCACCCGCGTCTATCACCTGTCCGGCTCGCGCTGGTTCGGGAAAACCAAGAAAGGCGCTTACTTCTGCGAAAGCGCGGTCGAAAAGGCGGGAGTGCATGCCTCGAAAGAGTGATGCCGGTCGGGGACGCCCAGAACAGCGAGAAAACAGCGGGCCTAGTCGCGCAGCGCGCCAATGCGGTCGGGATCGAGCGTGACGGCATGATTGAGCGAGCCGGTGCCGGCGGCGATCGCCGCATGCACATAGGCCCTCGCCCGCCGGATCGCGCCCGGAAGCAGAAGGCCTTGGGCAAGCCCGGCAGCAATGGCGCTCGCGAGCGTGCAGCCGGTGCCATGACGCGGCGGACCCGGGAACCGCGGCGAATCGAACCAGATGACGGCTTCCGGCGAAGCCAGCACGTCCATCACCGTCTCACCCGGAAGGTGCCCACCCTTGACCAACACGGCGCCGGGGCCGAGGGCGCGCGCGGCCCGCTCCATCGAGGGCCGGTCGCGGATGGTGATGCCGCTCAAGAGTTCCGCCTCAGGAATGTTCGGCGTGATCAGGGTGGCGAGGGGGAACAAGTCGGACCGGAGAACAGCGAGCGCATCCTCGGCAAGAAGCCGGCGCCCGCTCGAGGCCATGATGACGGGATCGACGACGATCGGAATGCCGGCCGCCGGCCTGAGCGCAGCGGCCACGGCAGCGACGACCGCCTTCTCGGCGAGCATGCCGACTTTGACGGCATCCGCTCCCGGATCGGCGAGCGCGTGCTCGATCTGGCACGTGACGAAGGAAGGCGGCACGGGGTGAACCGCATAGACGGCACGCGTGTCCTGGACGGTAAGCGCCGTGATGGCGGTGGCGGCGTAGCCGCCAAGCGCAGTGATGGTCTTGATGTCCGCCTGGATACCGGCCCCGCCGCCGGAATCTGAACCGGCGATGGCGAGCACCCGGCTCCGCATCAGGAGCCTGGCGCGCGCGCTCCGGCCTGAGCGATCCGCTCGCACAGTGCGGCCACGACGGATCTGACGAGCGCCTCGTCCTCCGCTTCAGCCATGACGCGAATCACGGGCTCGGTGCCGCTTTCCCGGATCACGAGCCGGCCGGCGCCGTTCAACCGGGTTTCGGCCTCGGCAATCCCTTGCCTGACGGCAGGCATCGAAAGCGGCGAGGCGCCGGCAAACCGCACGTTCTGCAAATGCTGGGGGAGCGGGTGGAACACCCGTCCGACCTCGCTCGCCGTTCGCCCCTTCGCCACGATCACCGCCAGGACCTGGAGCGCAGCCACAAGCCCATCCCCGGTGGTTGCGAAATCGGAAAGGATCATGTGGCCGGATTGCTCGCCCCCGACATTGATGCCGCGGCCGCGCATTTCTGCCGCCACGTAGCGGTCTCCTACCTGCGTGCGATGCAGCGCCAGGCCGAGCGTGGCGAGAAACCGCTCCAGTCCGAGATTCGACATGACCGTCGCGACAACGCCGCCGCCGGAAAGCCGCCCCTCGCGCTGCCAGGAACGGGCGATGAGTGCAAGGATCTGGTCCCCGTCGATCAGTTCGCCGTGCTGGTCGGCGAGAAGAAGCCGGTCGGCATCGCCGTCGAGGGCGATCCCGAGGTCGGCTTTTTGCTCCAGCACCGCTCTGCGCAGATGCTCGGGAGCCGTGGAGCCGCAGCCACGGTTGATATTGAAGCCGTCGGGTGAGACGCCGAGCGGGACGACATCGGCACCGAGCTCCCAGAGAATCGCCGGCGCAACCCGGTAGGCAGCGCCATTGGCGCAATCGAGGACGATGCGGAGCCCGTCGAGCCGAAGGCCGCGCGGGAAGGTTGCCTTTGCGCCCTCGACATAGCGGCCGGCAGCATCCTCGAGCCGCACCGCGCGACCGAGCTTGCCCGGAAGCGCAAGCCGGGTGGAGAGATCGGCTTGCATCAGGGCCTCGATCTCGGCCTCGGTTGCGTCGGACAGCTTCTGTCCGTCCGGCCCGAAAAGCTTGATCCCATTGTCCTCGAAAGCATTATGCGAGGCCGAGATCATCACGCCGAGGTCGGCGCGCAGCGAGCGCGTCAGCATGGCGATGGCGGGTGTCGGCAATGGCCCGGCGATTGCGACGTCCATGCCCGCGCTGATGAAACCGGCAACCAGCGCCGGCTCAAGCATGTAGCCAGAAAGCCGCGTATCCTTGCCGATCAGGACCCGATGACGGTGGCTGCCACGGGTAAAGAGCAGCCCGGCCGCCTGGCCAAGCGTGAGCGCGGTCGCGGCGGTCATCGGATCGGCATTGGCGGTGCCGCGAATCCCGTCGGTGCCGAACAAGCGGCGTGAATTGCTCATGCAGATCCTTGCAAAAATCGACCCCGCGACGGCTTTTTTGCGCTATCCGGCGGCCCGTGCAAGGGGCAGCGGAACAACGGTACGTGACCACTCCGGGACGCCACCCAGGGCCTGCCAGACAGCGAGCGCCTGGACCGTTTCGCGGACGTCATGCACCCTGAGAACCGTCGCACCCCGTGTGAGCGCGAACAGCGCCGCCGCAAGCGAGCCGGCAAGGCGCCGTCGCGGCTCGGCCTCACCGGTGAGCCGGCCAAGAAACCGCTTGCGTGAGACGCCGACGACGATCGGGCAGCTGAGATTGAGCAGGAGCGGCAGGCGGCCGATCAGCAACCGATTATGTTCGCCTGTCTTGGCAAAGCCGATCCCCGGGTCGAGGAGCACGCGGGCGCGTGCGATGCCGCCCTCCTCGGCCGCGGCCAAGCGCGCCGCGAGCTCCATGGTGACCTCCAGCGCCACGTCACGATAGCTGGCCTCTCTCTGCATCGTAGCGGGGTTGCCCCGCATATGCATCAGGACCACCGGGACATCCGTCGCGGCCAGAAGCGGCAGCGAAGAAGGATCGTGCGCGAGCGCGGAGATATCGTTGACCATCGCCGCCCCGGCCTCAAGCGCTCGTTCCATCGTCGCAGCATTCCGGGTATCGACGGAAACCCGCACGCCCTGGCGTGCCAGGTCGCGAATCACCGGCATGATTCGCGCTTGCTCGATCTCGGGCGGCGTTAGCGCCGCGCCCGGGCGCGCGCTCTCCCCGCCGACATCGACGATCGCCGCACCCGCAGCGACCATCGCGAGACCGGCCGCGACCGCCCGCGCCGGATCGAGATGATCACCGCCGTCGCTGAAACTGTCGGGCGTTACGTTGAGCACGCCCATCACCTCGGGCCGGCTCGCCGAGCCATCCGTGCGGGCAGGATCGCTCGCCGGCGGCCGTGTAAGGCGCGCGAGCGGCTCGAGCCACGCCTGAGGAACCGCACCGATCGGCAACGGGCGCGGATCCGGGAGGAGGCGCACGAGACTGAATGCGAGCGGTCCGCCCGCCAGCGGCAATGCGGTGCCGGCTGCGATTGCCGCCTCTGCGTCGGAACCGCCGAAGAGCCCGAGCGGCTCGATCAGCCGCATGCGGCCACGGCTCTCTCTGTCAGCTCGGCTGAGGTTGGGGACCGAGACCGCCGGCCGGAGGAATCGCAGGCCGGCCGCTGTTCGGTACCGAGGCGCGGCGTTGATCCGGGGCAGGCTCATCCACCACCTTGCGAATCACCGGCTCACCGCGCAGCACCGTGCGGATCTCGTCCCCGGACAGCGTCTCGTACTCCAGAAGCCCGTGCGCGAGCCGATGCAGCTCCTCCAGATTTTCCGTGAGGATCTGTCGCGCCTTCGCATAGGCACTGTCGATCAG
>Ga0335075_10010460_pt1 | contig 14076 bp, 15 predicted proteins | sample Lox_Sample_24_FD_206723 | JGI IMG/M metagenome (GOLD analysis project Ga0335075, IMG submission 206723) | Soil microbial communities from Loxahatchee National Wildlife Refuge, Florida, United States - Lox_Sample_2.4 | ecosystem: Environmental > Terrestrial > Soil > Wetlands | place: USA...
CACCAACGTGGATCAGCAGGTTCGGCTTGGACCGGACACGGCGGCCGGGCTCGAGAACTTTCCGTAGCCCTGCCACGTAGTGATGAATGATGCCGGCTGCGCCGCCCGGCGGCTCCTGGTCCCACAGTGCTTGGATGATCTCCGACCTGGACACCGCCCGGCCGGCCCGCAGCAGCAGGAAGGCGAGTAGGCCGCGCTGCCCAGGTGAGCCCAGGCTGATCTCGGCACCGTTGCGCCATGCCCGGACCGGACCAAGCACCTCGAACCGCAAAGAGTCAGACATTGGGGATTCTCAGGTTCACGATCTGCACCCGGTGGTCGGAACGAACGCCTGGCCGAGCCAGCCGGTAGCGTCTGGCGGTGACTCCGCCGCGCAGGAACATCCAGTCGAGCCGCCACATCGAGAGCCACCAGCGCCCGGCGTGCCATGACACCGGATACAACGGACCGCCGGACCGGGCGGCATCTACTGCGCAGCGCCGCAACGGCCGCAGGTCGCCGGTCAGCGAGGTCGCGTTGAAGTCGCCCGCCACTACGGTCGGCGCCCGATTGGCGCGCAGGTCGCTTACCAGCATGGCTACGTGCGCTTGCCGCTCGCGGGAACGCCGGCACAGCTCGCGCAGATAACCGTTGGCCGGACGCATCGGCGGTACCTGGACGGGTATGTGGACGTTATAGGTGGACAGCACATGACCAGCGGTTTCAGTTCCGAGATCAACCCGGGAAACCTCGGTAGAACCCACGAATGGCTGGCTCTTGATCGGCAGCCGAGAAATTGTCACCAGTTGCCCCTTGATGGCCACGTGATAATCCGGGAATGCTGCTCTCAGCCGCTGATCGTCATCGAGTTCGCGGAATGTTCCATTGCCGGTTGCGACGATGTATTCCTGAAGCAGATAGACATCGGCACCCAAGCTGGCGAGGTACTGGTAGAAGCAGTCCGGGCCGGATGTCCCAGTATACCAGTATTGTGTATTCCAGGCGACAATTCTTATCGTCTCGCCTGGAGGTATTGATGATCTAGGGTGGATCAGTGGTGCCAGGTTGAGACCGTTTTCCGGCCAACCCGCGACCAGTGAGGAAGCGGCAAGCACCAGCGCTGGGCCGGTTGCAGCACCGCGCATGCCCAATGCGGCCGCGGCGAGGACGAGGGAGACCGCAGCCAGCGTAAACGGTGGCATGAGAGCCGGAATATGCCAGATCCAGTACCGTTCGCCGACCACGATATGGCAGGTCAGGAAGCATGCCCAAGCCACGCAGGCCAAAATCTGTGCTGACGTCGGCCATGGTCGCCACGCGGTCCACGCCAGAAAGGGCAGCCATAGCACGAGAATCCGTGCTATCTGCCGCTGCCTGATCCGCATTGTTGTCTCCGCTGCGGCATCCAGATCTGCCTGTTTACTCGAGGTCATTTCTATCCTAAAACCTCTCAGCATCGTCTGGTTAAGTAAAGCAATATCCGGCTATCGGCCGCAAGTATGAAATGCCTAGCGGAGCCAATATCTTTATGTCTCTGACTATTAGGGGTCGCGATTAATGACTTGCGGCCGGAAGAGGCGCCGCACCTCGCCAGGCGCGTTCAACCGACCGGCAATTGCAGTTGAACCTCACACGTGTTTCATCTTGCTGCCTTATTTCCCGCGAACCTCACTGAGATTCCTGCAAACATCACTTCGTCTGGCGCGCTCGGCGGAACGGCCACCATTGGCTGCCGCCATCCAAGTGCTTCCGCTAGCTCAGAAGTCGAGTGATCTCAGCCATCTCGGTGTCGCCTAGAGGCCCGTATTCCAGTGCGCCCGCGTTCTCCCGCACATGCTCTACCGTGCGGAAACCTGGGATCGGGACGGTAGCGGGACTACGTGCCCAGATCCAGGCCAGCGCTCCCTGCACAGGCGAGCGGCCGCCGCTAGTCAGGATGTCCCGAATCGCATTCCGCCGGGCAAGCCACTGCGGTGACGGCCGGCCGTCCTGGAAGTACCGCATCCAGTCCGGCGCGGGCCTGCCACGCACATCGTTATCGGGAAGCAGGATCGCTGACGCGTACTTGTCGCTGATCAGGCCCATGGCCAGCGGACCGCGATTGACGCTGGCCCACCCCTGGCTCTGTACGAGGGCCAGCATCTGAGGTGCGTCCTGGAGCACGTTCAGTTCGTGCTGCACGACCGAGCAGTGCCCTCCGGCCGCCCAGGCGGCGGCACGCTGAGGATCATCGGTACTCCACCCGTACGTCCTGATCTTCCCAGCGGCGACGAGCGACTCCAGTTCCTCAAGCAGCGGCATGGTCTCGGCGGGTTCGGCATCGCCGATGTGAAACTGGTAGATGTCAAGGTAATCAGTGCCGAGACGGCGCAACGTCGCCTCCAGTGCCCGCCGCACGTAGCCAGGCGTGATGTCCGGTGCCAGTAGCTGGCGGGCCGACTCGTCATAGGTGTTTCCCCACTTGCTGGCGATGATCACCTCGTCGCGGTGACCGGCCAGTGCCCGGCCCAGGACTCGTTCGCTGTGCCCAGTTCCATAAACGTCCGCCGTGTCGAAGAGCCTGATCCCGAGGTCGACGGCAAACTGGATAGCCTTCGTCGACTCGCTGTCATCTACATCCCCCCAGCCGAGCGGCGTGGTGCCGTGCCAGAATGGACCGCCTATCGCCCAGCAGCCCATACCCAGTGGAGGAATAACTATTCCGGACTGGCCAATCCCGCGTTCATTCGTCTTCGTCATGAAACAAGTCTCGCATCCGTACCGTACCTGTAGGTCCCTTGGCCTTACCGCAACGGTCACCCGCGATCCCGCGGCTGATGCCGTCAGCCCCTGGCCGCAAGCAGGTGACGGGGCTCATCGTCCTGCCGTTGTGAGATATGCAGGTCTTCGGGTCGGCGCGTCCGGCGCAGCAACACGGCAAGGATATGCCACGGCCTAGCTAGCCTTGCGGCCAGTTCGCCGCGCGCGATGTCGATCTGGCGCTGCTCGGCACCGCTAGGCGCGCGTTCGGCTTGGTAGACCAAGTACCACGTGTTCATCGTGGTGTCTCCTCCCAGTCATGACAGCGGCTTGGAGAGCGCCGCTAAAGGAAAGGTAGGCAAGGCCTGTTCCCGCGATGTTCCCGCCCGAGCCGGGCACGCGGGACAATGAGGGCATGGACGGGGAAACGACGCCGCCCTCGCCGGACCAGCAGATCGTCCAGGCCAAGCTGCTCGGCACATTCGCCGTCAGCTCCGCCGGGCGCACGGTCAGCCGGTGGCCACGGCCGAGCGCCCGGCGGCTGTGCCAGCTCGTCCTGGTCAGCCCCGGCCGGCGGATAACCCGTGACCTGGCTTGCGAGAATCTGTTCAGCGACCTGGATCCCCGGGCTGCAGCTAGATCGGTGTCCAAGGCGCTGACCATGGCCAGGGGCACGCTATCCGAGCTGGGCGAGCCGGCCGCCGCCTTGCTCACGGCGGACCTCAGCCACATCTGGGCCTCGCCCCATGCCGAGGTCGACGCCGAGGTGCTCCGGCAAGCGCTGGATGCCGCGCTGGCCATGGACCCCGGGATGGTCCGTGACCAGCAGCTTGTAGCCGCACTCGCTGGAACCGGCGAACTGCTCGCCGACGAGCCGTACGCCGACTGGGCCATCCGCCCGCGAGAGCACCTGGAAGCCCTCCGCCAGCGGGCGCGGCTGACGCTCGCCCGCGATCGGTCCAAGGGCGCGGGGCAGTCCGGTCCGGAGGCGGTGACGGTCGCCTGGGAGACCTGCTTCGAGCACGACCCAGCAGCGGAAGAGGCGGCCGGGGCCCTGATCCGTGCCTACTATGCCCAGGGCCATCGCGAGCAGGCGGCACGTACCTACGGGCGCTGCAGCGCCGCGCTCGAAGAACTCGGGCTGCAGATGTCGGCGTGGCTGGAGGAGGTCTACGCTACAGCGGCCTTCAAGGTGGCTCCGTCGCCGACGCCCGTCTCGTCGCTGACCACCGCGGTGCCGGGCGGCGGAAAAGCGCTGCGCGAAGAACTCAGGACGATCAGCGTCCTTGCCGCCGAGGTAGAGGCTCCCGCCGTGCCGGACGGCCCGCTGGACCCGGAGAGCCTGCGGGACGCGGTCGGTGGCTTGCTGGCCGCGGTCATCGCCGAGGTGGAAGCGCTCGGCGGAACGGTGATGACAGTGTCAGGCAGCGGCGTGCAGGCTGTGTTCGGAGCGCCCGAGGCGCACGAGGATGACCCCGAGCGGGCAGCCAGGGCGGCATTCCGCGCCCTGGCGGCCGTGGCGGCCACACCAGGCGACGTGATGCCGAGACTACGGATCGGGATCGAGACCGGGCCTGCGGTGCTCGGCCCCGTCGGTGGCGGCGGCCGGGTCGAATACGGCGCGGTCGGGGAGGCCGTCGGCGCGGCCGCGATGCTGCGGTCACTGGCCAGGCCAGGATCGGCGCTGGTCGGCCCTGTCACCCGGGCCGCCACCGATCACCTCTTTACCTGGGGGCCAGCCGAAGAGATCCCGGCCGACCCCTGCTCCCCGCCGCGGGTCGCCAGCTACCTGGGCCATCCTAGGCCGCAGACCACCAAGCGGCGGCTCAGGCTGGGCGGGCGCGGGCCGCTGATAGGCCGGGAACACGAGATGTCGCTCCTCATCGCAGCGCTGCGTGAGGCGGTGCAGGGCCACGGCTCGGTCGTGGTGCTGACCGGCGAACCCGGGCTGGGCAAGACCCGCCTCGTACTTGAATGCCGCAAGCATTTCATGACCTGGGGAAGCGGCAGAAAATGCCGGTGGCTGGAAGGGCGTTGCGCCTCCTACACCTCGGCTACCCCGTACGGCCTGTACCAGCAGTTGCTGGCCGGCTGGGCGGGCGTGACCCCCGACCAGTCCGAGGCGTTGGTGCGGCCGGCCGTGCAGCGGGCGCTCGCCGAGGTCAACGCGAGCAGCGACGTGTTCCCACCGCTGGCACGCATGATGGGGCTCTCACCAGGCTCGGCGCTCGGGCGGATGAGTCCTGGCGAGCTACAGCGTACGACCTTCGGCGCTTGGCGTTCGCTGGTCTCGCGGCTGGTGGCGGCCGGGCCTCTGGTGCTAGTCCTCGAAGACCTGCACTGGGCCGACCCGACGTCACTGCGCCTCACCCTTGAACTGGCTAGCCTGACCGCAGGCCGCCGGCTGCTGATCCTGGCGACCACCCGGCCAGACGCAGGCCCCGAGGTGGCCAGTGTGGAAGGCATCGCGGCAAGCAGCCAGCCCGGGCGGCGGATCTCGCTAACCCCGCTGCCCGAGTCGGCCGAACGCGATCTCGCCAGGTCGCTGATCGGCGATTACGCCAGCCAGCAGGTCCTGGACACGGTGCTGTCCAGCGCGCACGGCAATCCCCTGTTCCTGGAGGAGCGGCTGTCGTCGCTGCTAGAGACCAGGATCCTGGTACACGAACAGGGGATGTGGCGAATCACTGGGACGGCCGGGCACGCGGTACCCCAGGCGCTGGAGCGCCTAGTGCGCTCCAGGGTTGACCGGCTCAGCCCGGCGGCACGCGAAACTATATGCTGTGCCTGCGTCCTAGGAGCGGAGTTCCCGCTATCACTGCTGTCCGCGGTCTGCGGCGGTTCAGCCAACTCGGCAGCGCTCGACGAGCTTTGCGCCAAGGAGTTCATGCACCCGGTGGACCCGGTGGATACCTCACCTGACCGGTTGCTTCGCTTCCATCATGCGCTGATCCAGGAGGCCACTTACAAGAGCCTGCTGCGGGCCGAGCGGCGGATGCTGCACGGCCGTGCCGCCTGGGCACTCGAGGCCGCGTCACAGGACCGTCCCGCCGAGGTCGCCGCGGTGCTCGGCCGGCACTTCGCCGCGGCGAGCGAGGCGGAGCGCGCCGTGCGGTACCTGGAACTGGCGGGCGATCACGCCACCGAGGCGTTCGCCAACGACGAGGCGATCTCGGTGTTCCGCGCGGCGCTTGATGTCATCCAGACCTCCGCGATGACGGAAGCGGCGGTGGAGTTGCTGGCCAAGCTGGCCAACGTGCTGTGGCGGACCGGTCAGCGCGGCGGGGCGCGCGAGGCGTTCCAGCGGGCACTGCAGCTCGCCAGGGCAGAGGATCGCGCGGGCAGGCTCCTCCGGGCGCACCTGCACATTCGCCTGGGCCGTCTGGAGATGGCCGATCTCCGCTACCGAGAGTCCGCGACCGCCTTCGACGTAGCGGAGAAGCTACTCGGACCGGATCCCGGGCACGCGGACGCCGCGACGGCGGAAGAGTGGCTAGAGCTGATGGTGGACGGCCGGGCGGGGCTGGCCGTACATGCCAACGAGCCGGAGCCCGCGCTGGCCGCCCTTGAAGCGGTCCGTCCGGTGCTCGAGGCCAGCGGCAACCCCGCCAGGAAGTGCAGCTTCTACCTGCACCTGACCCTAGCCAGGGTGATGCGGAACCGCTATCGCGTGACCGCGGCCGACATAGCCGAGATGCGCAAGGCGATGGCGGCGGCCGCTGACAGCGACGAGGAGAAGGATGCCGCCTACGCTACCTACTTCACCGGTCACCTCCTGTGGTTGTACGGCGACCTGGCCGCGGCGAAGGATTACCAGGAGCGGGCCCTGGCCATGGCCGAGCGCATCGGGGAAAGCATCCTGCTGAGGGATAGCCTGCTGGGACTCACCCTGACCGCGCTGCGCCGCCACGAGACCGATGAGGTCCGCGCCCTGGCGGCCCGGGCTCTGACCATGGCCGGAGCCGAGGCCAATCAGGAGTACCTGGCCACGGCCAGGGCGTGCCTGGCCTGGGTGGCCTGGCAGGACCGTTGCCCGGCGGAGGTGTTCAAGCTGTCCGGCCAGATCGCGTCGGCTAACGCCCCCAGCATCTACCACAGATGGGTGTACCTGTTCCCTCTGGTTCAAGCTGCTGCTCTTCGAACTCGGTGACGCCAGGGACCTGATGCTGGCCGGGCACATCGCCGAACCACGCGACAGGCTGCGACGCTGCCACGTGATAGTCCGTCTGCTGGCCGATCAGTTCGATGTCCTCGACACCATGGCACCCGCCGACTTCAAGCGTTTCCGCCATGGGCTCGGGAGGGCCAGCGGAGTCCAGTCCGCCCAGTTCGCCGAGATCGAGCGCCTGTCCGGACTGCGAGATTCCGGACCGCTCAAAGCCCTTGACCGGTTCTCCGGCACCGAACTCGCACGGTTGCGGCGCAGGTTGACGGAGCCGACCGTCTGGGACGGGTTCATCAACGTACTCGCCAAGGCAGGGTTTGACGTGTCGTCTGCCGAATGCCGGTCCGCGGCGTACGTGAAGATCGCGGAGAACCCCGGACAGTACACCGTCCTGTGGGACCTGATGGAGGCCCTGCTGGATCACGACCAGACGTGGTCGATGTGGCGGACCAGGCACCTGATGGCCGTGGCACGTCAGATCGGCGCCAGGCAAGGCACCAGCGGCACAGCCGGTTTCGCGTACCTGGCCGACCACCAGCAGCGGCGTTTCTACCCGGAACTGTGGGAACTCGGAACGCGCCTAATGCCGGAAAGGCCGGGAAATTGAGCTCATCCTCCGACAGCCGGTCATCGTCGTCGCGGGCCAAGATCAGCCTGCCGAGCAGATCGCCGGCCGGCATCTGCCGCCGCCGGGCGATCAGGCCGGCGATGTAAGCGGCCTGCTTGGCCAGGCCTTCGGCGCGTTTGTCCCTGCTTACGCCGACCGACGTGGCGTCATTGACCCATCCCGCGAATTCGCCCTGGTCGTCATAGGGCATGCCGAGCAGTTCGCAGATCACGGTCATCGGCAGGCGGCGCGCGAACATTTCCACCAGGTCCGCTGGCGGGCCCGCGTCGATCATTGCCGTGATCAGTTCGGCAGCGATCTGTTCCGCGCGTGGCCGGAGGACTTCCACGCTGCCGGTGGTGAACGCCTTTGCGACCAGCCGCCGCAGCCGGGTGTGCTCGGGCGGGTCCATGTCAAGCAGTCCGAGCGGAAGAGCATCTGGCGTCACCCGAGGCTGGTCGTGACGGATGGCCTCGGCCCTGCTGAACCTTGGATCGCCGAGCACGGCCTTCACGTCGTCGTACCTGGTGACCAGCAAGGCGACCGTGCCATACGGCATGCGGACCAGGCTCAGCGGCTCGTGCTCCCGCAGGTGCCGGTACAGCGATGCAGGTCAAGTCGCACATTCGCGCCAAATGGATATCGTCTCGGTCCGTTATGGGCTTCCGACGGCAATTCCGATGACATCGTCGTGCTCTCCATTCGCCGGTTTTCACCGCATGGCCGGAACAGCCCGCACCATCTACTGCCGTTTCCCTTTGAGCGGGATCTGTCGGCCCGACAGCGCCCCGGAACTGGCCATACTCCGGGCCGAAGGCCCGGTGGCGCGGTTCAGCCGGCTGGCGGCAACGTTGCCGGGCGCGCCAGGCGTCGTTCCGCCACCTCTGCCCCGGGCTTGCTGCTCGGCCTGGACCCGCCAGAACACACCAGAGTGCGACGGCTGGTGTCCAAGGCCTTCTCGGCCCGGACCGTGGACCGCATGCGCCCGCAGACCCAGGCGATCATCGACGAACTGCTCAGCGAGGCAGAGACGCACGGCTCCCCCGCCGACCTGATCCCCGCGTTCACCCGCCCGCTTCCGCTGCGGGTCATCACGGCGATACTTGGCGTCCCGTATGCCGACCGCGACCAGTTTCAGCACCTCGTCACCGTCACCACCGCCGCGACGGCCAGCTCACCCGGCCAGGTGAAGGCAGCACTAGCCGACCTGACCGGCTACCTTGCCCAGCTCATCGCCCGCAAGCGCGCCGAGCCAGCCGACGATCTGCTCAGCGCGCTGATCGCCGCGCGCGACGAGGGAAACCAGCTGTCCGAGCAGGAACTGCTGATGAACGCGCACCTGATCCTGGTCGCCGGCCACGACACCACCGCCAACCACCTGGCCAACTCCCTAGTGGCGTTGTTCCGGCATCCCGGTCAGCTCACTATGCTGCGCGAGCGCCCTGACATCCTGCCCTCGGCCGTGGAGGAACTGCTGCGGTACGTCCAGCTGGAGACCACCGGCAACGTCCGGATCGCAACCCAGGACGTGGAGCTGAGCGGCGTCACAATCCCGGCCGGCGACGCCCGAGCCGCGGGCCCCCGCACATGGCCTTCGGCAGCGGCCCGCACCACTGTCCCGGTGCCGCTCTGGCCCGGATGGAACTTGAGTTCGCCCTCGGCTCACTGCTGGCACGCCTGCCCGGCCTCCGGCTCGCCGTAACCGCCGACCGCCTGAGCTGGCGTCCAGGCATGGTCATGCGCAACCTCACAGCACTACCCGTCACCTGGGACCGCCCTCGACGCATCGAGTGAGCGGTCATGGGACGTATTTCTGGCCCCAAAGATCCCGTACCGCTCCGGAACCTGCACCGCCAGAGACCGGCGGCCTGGGCCCTGCCGCCCCGCGGGAGCTGCCGGCCCGGGGGCGGCACTTCACCGGCCGGGCGGTCGAACTAGCGGCGCTGAACCAGCTGCTGTACCAGGCCGGTGCGGAGACACCAGGGACGTTGGTGATTAGCACGATCGGCGGGACCGCCGGGGTGGGCAAGACGAATCCCGGAGCAAATACATAAGATCGTCACCGACTTGTGACATAGCGCTCGCCTGCCTCGGGAGGACTATCGAGCCCGTCCGGCCAGGTCAGAGCAGAGGGACTGTCCGCCCAAATGGACCAGATGCCGAAGGGGCGTCGTCTTGCCGATACCGTCGCGCATCCCGTGCCGTCTGACCAGCGGAAACCGGCAGCCATGCCGCACGGCAGGCGCAACCAGGCCTAGAGCGCGTGTCAGGCGGCGGGGTTGGCGGGCATCTTGAGCAGGTGGCCGCCGATGTCCGCGATCAGTTCAAGCTTGCCGCCGAGCGCCGCGATGTAGCTGGCGAGGGCTTCGACGGTCGAGACCTCGCCGTGCTCGATCTGGGAGACCCGGCCCGGGGTCACGCCCATGATCTCCGCCAGCCCGGCCTGGGTGAAGCCGAGTCGCTTGCGCTGCTCAGCGAGCTGGTAGCCCCACTGCTCGGCCATGATCGCGCCGCGGCGGCGGGCGGCCTCCTCCTGGCCGACGCGCGCGCGATAGGCGTCCCGGTCCCATTTCGAGAAGCTAGTCACGGCCCTCCTCCTCTGCCTTCCGCTCCTCCAGGTAGAGCGCAAACAGTTGCTCCGCCTGCGGGATAGCCTCTTCATACCATTTATGCCATTGGCCCGTCTTGTCCCCGGCGACCAGCAAGATGGCCGACCGCCACGGATCGAAGACGAACAAGAGTAATCCGGACCCTGGAGCGGCGGCAGCGCGAGTCCTTACCCGAAGGCACGGTCCGTGCGTGACGCTCACGATCAGACAGGTCACGACGAGCGCGGCGATCAAGCCGACCTCGCAGATGATGCCGGCCTGGAGCCTGCTCTTCGGCGGGCAGCTGCGGCGGGCGGTAGCCCGAGGGAGCGTCGTTCAAACGCGGCAGGCCTACGCCAGGTAGACGGCGGTGCTGGTGATCGTTGGCCGGTTTCGGGTCGCGGGCATCGCCTTCCGAAGCAGGTCCCGGATACGCGATGTATCGTCGCGAACTCGTTCGGCCGCATACGATCTGAACCGTGGTGGCACACCCTGACGTCATCCAGGCACTGGCGTCACGCCTGCTTGACCTAGACGACCTTGGTGACCTTGGCGAGCTGGTCATCGAGTTCCGCGCGAACCGCAACGGCGGAACGCATGCGGCTGGCTGCAGCAGCCTCCGGGCGCATGCGACGGAGCTGCGGTCCGTCACCCTCGCCGAGTACCGCGCGGCCGAGCCTGAACTTCACCCGTGCACGCGCTGCGACGGCGGCTTCCCGGAAATCACCGACGACCAGGCCCAGCGTGCGGCCGGCCTGGTCGTCAACTGGAAGGCCAGGCTTGCCGAGGAACGCGAGAAGATCGCTGCCGCGCGCCTCGCGGCCGAAGAAAGACAGCGGGCAGACGCTGTCGATGAACGCGCTCACGAGATCCTGCTGGGCCTGGGATGGCTGCGGGCGAAGGATCGAGAAGCCGCCGCCAATTATTCAGATCAAGCCGTCACGGCCACCGCCCTGCTGTGTATGCGGAGCATCCGCGACGATCACCTTCGTACCCCGGGCAGCGATGGTGACCTTCGCCTCCCCAGCAGACACAGAACACGGCTACAGGCGCTTCGATGAGGAGAACGACCCAGTGCCCGTGTGGGTGCGCGGGGAAGGTGACTACATCGCACGAGGCTTGGTGGCGCCAGTGCTCGCGGGCGACGATGGTTCGTGGGAGCGAACGTACGGAACCCGGGCGGTGGACTACCAGGCACGACCGCAGCCCTGGCTGCGTTTGACGCGGCGAACCCGGAACCTATGCGGCTGGTACCGAACGTTCGCTGCGGTTACTGCGGGGAGCGGATGACCCCGCATCCAGCCGTCGACCGAAGCTACGCACCCAGGATCGAGGCCCGCTATGTCTGCCAGGCAGACCACGACGACCATCGCACCCGGCAACGGACCCGGCATGACGTGGACGAGGTGATCGACCGGTTCCTGGCCCGAACTCTAAGCCAGCATCCATCCTGGGCTGGCGCACCTGAACTTGAGCCGACCCCGGAACTCTTGGCTCGGTACGCCGAGTACCTGACCGCCCGTGCTGCGGTCTACGACGAGCACATCGGCGAGGCCAGCGCGGACGTGTCTGCGGTTGAACATGGCGTGCGTGCGCCGAGCCCGACCTTCGCCCAGGCGTGCGACGCTGCTACTGGCGCACCTAAGACGTTTGCGCGCTGGCAGGTGCAGGTCGTTCAGGAGTCCTATCCCGCCTTCTTCGCCCCGGTGGTCGAGTTCGAGCGCTCAGCGGCGCGTATTCATAGCTGGGACCTTGGCGCGGTCCCGGGATTGCTCCAGACCGAGGCGTATGCGCGGGCTGTCATCCGTGCAGGCCGTCCGGCCGCCAGCGACGCTGCGGTGGAGCGCACCGTTGAGGCACGGATAGGACGGCAAGACATCCCTGTCGGCTGAGACCCCGCCAATGCTGTGGTACGTGATCCATGAGGGTGTGCTATGGCATGTGATCGGAAGCCCTGACGTAATGGCAGAGCAGATAGACAAGCTCCTGGCCAGTGCCGAGCGACCTGGGATCATGGTGCAGGTCTTGCCGTTCACCGCTTACGATCACGCCGGGGTTGAGGGTTCCATAGCCGTCTACGATTTCGATGCCACGCCAGCGGTAGGGTACACCGAGTGTCACAGGGGTGGGAGGATCGTAGAAGCCCAGACCGAGGTAGCGGACCTGATGACGGTACTGTCTATGCTCCGCGCAGCGGCACTGCCGGTACGTGAGTCCGCCGCCTTGATACGCAACGTCAGGAGTGAACTGCGATGAGCGATAGCTTGAAATGGGTGAGGGCAAAGAGGAGTGGTTCTTCGGGCGGGAATTGCGTCGAAGTGGCCACCCTGCCCGATTCCACGCGGCTGGTCCGCGACTCCAAGAACCCCGCAGGACCCCGGCTGACCGTGTCCGCCGCCGAGTGGAGCGCGTTCACCGACGCGATTAAGCACGGACGCGAACCGAGGTAACGGGGGGCCAGGCAACCAGGAGAGCCCCCCGTACGCGGGCTGCGTGCGGGGGTTCTTCTCATTCCCGGCGGCTCCTGCTGCCCTGGCTGGTTCAGCCCGCTGCCAGCTCGCGGTGGTTGTCCGGCATGCTGTCGGGCAGTTCGTCCGGGCTGAACAGCCTGGCGTCCAGGATCTCCCGGCTGTCCAGGGTGAGCCCGGCGAGCCCGCCGGTCAATGTGGCCTCGTAGTAGACCTCGATGCGGTACTTGTACCCGCTGCGGATCATCAGCAGCCGGCCTGGCTTGACGGTGAGCCCGGTTTCCTCGCGGACCTCGCGGATGATGGTGTCCTCGTGCCGTTCGCCCTTGTTCGCGTATCCGGTGGGGAATCCCCACTGGCGGTGTTCGGGCCAGAGCCGGTGGCGCAGCAGCAGTACCCGGCCGTCCTCGTCGCGGATGACGCCGGTGATGCCGCAGATGAACTTGGCGTGCATCAGCCACAAGAACCGCCACTGGACCGGCTTGCCGAGCCGCCACAGCCTGGCCAGGAGAGTGTTCATCCGCGCCGCCACCGTTCGCTGCCTCCCAGGACCGCGGCGAGCTGTCCGGCCCCGGTGGCTGATGGATGGCCGCGTACCAGGCCGGACGCCAGGGTGCGGATGCTCGTGCGGTCCCGGACCTCCGATGCCGCGTGCCTGCTGGCCGACAGCAGCGCGGTTATCGCGCGGTCGGGTTTCCCGGCCTGGTCCCAGACGCGGGCCAGGTCGGTGAACAGCCGTGCCCTGCGTTCGGGGGTGGGGAACTGCGCGGGGTGCAGGCCGCGCGCAGCGTCCAGCGCCTTGCCGGGCTCACCCAGGGACCACCAGATACCGGCCTGGTACAGCGCGGCCTGCGCGGGCGTGATGGCGAAGCGCGGGACCTCGCCCAGCCCGGCCGTGGTCCGGCTGGCGACCTCGCGTGCCTGAGCGACCATGGCGCCCGCTTCGCCGTGGTCGCCGGCCTGGGCAGTGCTGTAGGCCGCCGTGCATAGGACCTGCGCGAGCGCGCTGGCCGCCCGGGTGGTCCGCAGCCCGGTCGCGGTCAGCCGGTCAGCGGCGGCGCGGGTGATCGCGGCGGCCAGGTCGGGCCGTCCTTCGTGCCGCAGCACGACCGCGAGCGACCGGGCGGCCATGGCCTCGGCGGCGGGGTCGCCGGACAGGCGTGCGTAGGTGACGGCGCGGTCGGCGCTGATCCGGACGGCCTGGGGGCTGCCGGACTTGTGCAGCGCCTCGGCCACGAGGTCGTAGCATCCGGCCAGCAGCGCCAGGTGCCGTTCATCGCCTGGTGACTGGTCGTGCAGGTCGTGGCCGGCGGCGAGCAGCCCGGGAAGGCCCCGGACCAGAGCGGTCAGGCGGCCGTCGTCGAACTCCGTGCGGGCACGGGCGAGCAGGGCGGTCACCCCGGCCGCTGACGCGCGGGCGCTGGGCGCGGGCAGATCGCCAGCGCCGCGTCCACCCTGGCCAGCAGGGTGGCGGGGGCAGCCAGCCCCGCACCGAGCAGGAGGTCTCGTCTGCGCACCGGATCGTCCTTC
>Ga0335075_10010461_pt1 | contig 14075 bp, 14 predicted proteins | sample Lox_Sample_24_FD_206723 | JGI IMG/M metagenome (GOLD analysis project Ga0335075, IMG submission 206723) | Soil microbial communities from Loxahatchee National Wildlife Refuge, Florida, United States - Lox_Sample_2.4 | ecosystem: Environmental > Terrestrial > Soil > Wetlands | place: USA...
TGCGCTTGGGCAGCGGTTCCACGGTGCCGAGCAACCAGAGCGTGCGCCCGTCCTTGCTCACCCGCCAGAGCTTCGGGCCGCTGTAGCTGCCGGAGATCACCACCCGGAAGGGCGCGGAGATCGGCGGTGCAGCAGCATCTGTCTGTAGAGCGGCGGCTGCCGACAGCGCGGGGCAGAGGAGCGCGATGGCGGCCAGCGCGCGCGCGAGGCTGCCGGGGCGTGGCGATCCGATCGACATCACCGGAGTAGCTGCGACATCAGTTGATCGTCGGTGGAGCGAGCGGTGTCACGACCGTCGTACGGTCGTAGATACGAGTGAAGGTGAAGTGGATCCCACTGCCGCTGAGCCGCACTGTCATCGAGAGCGCGCCGTCCTTCGTCTGGCTGAAGGTCTGGATGATCTCCGCGCCGAGCTGCGGCTTGGTGTCGATCACGTAGTCGGTGCCCTTCCATCCCGTAAACTGCTGCGCATCACCCTGCACCGCGGAGATGTCGCTCTCGACACCCGGCGTGTACTCATCGGAAGAGTCGCCCGATATCACCGTGAAGGCGCCGGAGCTGACTTTGATCCTGAGATAGTCGCCCTGCGGCACGTTCGACATCAGTTCGTCCACGGCTGAGACGCGGGGCGCAACGCCGGCGCCGACGCCCTGCTCGCCCCCTTCCGGCCCCGAAGAGCCTTCGCCCTGTCCGCCTTCGCTGCCCTGCTGACCGCCCTGATCGCCGCCGCCGCCCCGCCGATGCCCCCCATAGCCGCCGAGCCCTTGTTGCGGCTGCTCCTCGCCCCTTTCGTGCCGCCCCTTTGCCTGCTGCGCGCGCAATTCCTCGACGGCCTTGCCGAGGTCGTCGCTGTGGGCAGGATCGAGTTTCCAGTCGCCAGCGAGACGCATGCCGGCTGGCGGTTGCGAGGACAGGTGAGGCTCTCCTGCGCAACCCGTGAGGGCTGCTGCCGCGATGAGGGCGGCGGCGCACACAGGAACCGCGCTAGCTCGGATTGACGACATCGAATGCTCGGGGGTGAGGACTGGAGGGAGCGCCGCGGAGTTCGACCGCCGCCAAAGCGCCTAAGTTCTGGATGCCGCTGCCCGCGAGGCCAGCGCCTCGATCCGCTTCCAGTCGCGATCCGCGAGCGCGTCCGGCGGCGACAGCCAGGAGCCTCCGGCGCAGAGGACGTTCGGCAGGTCGAGGTATGACTTCACGGAATCCTGTGTGATGCCTCCCGTCGGGCAGAAGCGAGCCTCCGGGAAGGGACCGGCGAATGCCTTGAGCATCGCAGTGCCGCCCGCAGGGCCGGCTGGAAAGAATTTGAAACAGTGATAGCCGCTGGCCAGTCCCTGCATCAGCTCCGACGGTGTCGCCACCGCGGGCAGATAAGGTATGGACGCCGATGCCGCCGCGGAGAGGAGAGCCGGTGTTGCCCCGGGTGAGATCGCGAAGGTGGCGCCCGCGCTTGCCGCGGCTCGCAGATCCTCGACGGACAGCACCGTCCCCGCGCCCACCGCAATCTCCGGGACTTGGCGCGCAACCGCCTCGATCGCGGCCAGCGCGGCAGGTGTCCGCAGCGTGATCTCGAGGACGCGGATGCCGCCGCGCACGAAGGCTCGGGCCAGCTCGGGGGCGAGCTCCGCCTCGGCGAGGACGACCACCGGCATGACCGGGGACAGCCTCAGGATCCGCTCGATTTCCGCGCTGGGGGACATGGCTCCGACTCGATGTTTTGCCTGCAGCCGCTATCGTGCAGCAAAATGGCGCCATGCGACAGCGGGCGCTGCAAGCCCTTCTGCTGGTTCACGCCATCGAGCAGACCGATCTGGCCGGCGATGCCGTCTCACTCGACGATCGCGTCCAGGCCAGCCTGGAGGCGGCCGACGGTCGCCCACTGCCTGCGGCGAGCAACGCGTCAACGCAGATCAACGGTGACATGGAACGCTTCCTCGTGCGCCGCGCGGATGCATTGCTGGCGCGTTTGCGGGTGCGGTCGCCGGGCGTCGATCACGTCCTTGCCGCCGCCGCCGGCGCCACCGGCCTCGATCGCACCATCCTACTGCTCGGATTCTTCCTGGGTGTGGCGATTGCATTCGCGGATGGCGGCCGGATCGACATCTTCGCGTACCCGCTCATCGGCCTCCTGCTCTGGAATCTGATCGTATACTTCATCCTCATCATCAGGGCTTTCCGCTCTTCCGGGCGGAGGGGTCGGGGTGCAGACTCCGCGCCGGCTCGCCAGACCGCGGCGATCCCGCGCGATGGATTTTTCCGGCGCTGGCTCGCCAGGCTCTATGCCAACCGAGTGCATGCCCGCATCGACGCGTTCATCACTCATTCGGTCGGTTTCAACGCGCCGCTGGCGCCGGGCCTGCGGCGCTTCGCGGCGGACTGGTGCGAGGTCGGCCGGCCGGTGTTTCGCGAGCGCGTCCGGCGCCTCCTGCACCTCGCCGCCATCCTCGCGGCGGCTGGTCTCATGGCCGGTTATGACTTTCGCGGCTGGATACTCCGGCAGGCGGCGGGTTGGAGCGCCACCGTCTTCGGCCCCTCGAGCGCCCATGCCGTACTGGTGACGCTGTACGGTGCCGCGTCCGGCGCCCTCGGTTGGTTCGGTACCTCGGCCGTTCGCGTCCCGCCGGCGCATGATCTACTGGCGCTCGCCTCAACCGGCGGCGGTCCCGCCGGACCGTGGCTGTATCTGATCGACTGCACGGCACTCCTCTACATCGTGCTGCCGCGCCTGATCGCGGTGATCCTGACCACGCTGACCCTTTGGCGCCGCTCCCTGACCCTGCGGACGCCGGCGTCATTCTCGGGATATCTTGCCGCCGTGCTGCGCTCGCAGTCGGCGGCGCCCGAATCGCCGCCCGCCCCCTCGGGCGGTTGATTTCGCCCGCAGCGGGCGTGGGCTCATGCCGCCGCGCTCTCGAGAAACGTGAGGCGGCGGCTGCCCGCATCCAAACGCACGCGCACGCCGAGCGGCAAGGGTTGGTTCTGCGTGCCATGGCCGATCGGGAATCCCGCGGCGCACGGCAGGCCGGTTGCGGCCGCCAGCTCGCGCAGCACCTCGGCGCTGGAGAAATCCGCTTCCTTCTCCTCGCAGCCCGTGAACTCCCCGAGGACGATGCCGCGCACCTGACGGAACGCCCCCGCCTGCGCAAGATGGGTCCACATGCGGTCCAGTCGGTAAGGACGCTCGCCGATGTCCTCGAGCACGAGGATGGCGCCCTCGAGCGGTGCGAGGAAGGGTGTACCGAGAAGGCGGGTCAGGACCGAAAGGTTGCCGCCCAGAAGCGGCCCTTCCGCCGTGCCGTCGACGTAGGTTTCCAGGCCCGTGAGATCCGCGGCCGGTGCAGTGGACTCGAGCAGCTCGAAGAGGCGCGCATGCGTCGGCGCGTCGAGCCTTGGAAGCTGGGTGAGCACGGGGCCGTGAATGCTGACGAGCCGCTGCCGTTGCAGCGCCTGGTGGAGCGCCGTGATGTCGGAGAATCCGATCACCGGCTTCGCCGGCAGCGGGATACCCTCGAGCCCGGGCAGCAGCCGCGTCATTCCGTACCCGCCGCGGGCACAGAAGACGGCACGTGCGCCGGTGTCCGCGAGTGCGGACGCAAGCTCGGCGAGCCGCCGCTCGTCACTACCCGCAAGGTAGCGGTGCCGGGTCAACGAGCCGGGGTCGTAATGGACCTGGTAGCGCCGGGAGATGATCTCGAGGCCGGCCTCGAACGAGGCGCGGTCGAACGAGCTGGCCGGCGCGACGGCGACCACCGGATCACCGGGCCGGAGGGCAGGGAATGCGCGATAGCGTGGTGTCAGAGAAGAAGAGGACATCGGGCGGACGGTGGTGCGACTTCAGCGCCGCATTCTCGCCTGACGCCGTCCGAAAGCAAACGATGAAGCAGCCCAGGGCCATTCCCTGGGCCGCGGGGTCGAACGAGTCGATACGACTCAATCCGCCAGGGCTTTCAAGTCCCGGAGGAGAGCTGCGCGTCCGCGCTCGAGCTGATCCAGCCGCCGGGCCGCATCGCGCAGCGCGGTGATGTTCTTCACCGGCGCGTCGTGCAGCCGCCGATAGGTGCTACGCGCGACGAGCCACTGACGAGTGGTCGTGGCATAGCGCGCGGCCAGATCGCGGCGCTGGGTGACGACGAAAAGCGGACTGACCTGCATGGCGGGCGAAGAATGCCACTCGTTCGTGACAGGCGTGCGACAGTCAGGCAAGCAAACTGTGTTCCAGTACGCCATCCGAGCCTCACTCCTGCGGGTTGGTCCGGCGAGTGAGCTGCGTCCTGCGCTGACGGAGCTGTTCCCGCCAGGCCGACAGCATGCAGCCGCCGACGACGCCCAGGACCAGAACCAGGACCGAAAGATTGCTGTTGTCGCGCGCCAGCGTGGCGAGCGCCCGCGGCGCCGCCGTCAGATATTCCAGATACATGAACGATCCCCCGTGCGATGTGCGTTGAACATAACACCAGGCGAATGCGGCGGGGAAGTCTCCGGGTGGCGACTTTGGGCGCGCCGCGAGAAAACCTTGAAGCAGATCGCAGGCTGACTCGCAGCCGGCAGCGGGGGCGAAAGCAGCGCAATTCGCGAGTTGCCGCCGAGCGCGCCCTCGCGGGCCGTGACTGCCGCTCGTCGTCCGAAATTGCCGCTCTTGGTCATCTCTCGTCCCGCTGCCTCTACCTCCTCCACGCTTCCATCAAAGCAGAGAGCCTCTGAATGAGCGCTGAATCGGCTGGCTCCGATGCGCCTTTTTTTCCTCACTATCCGCTCACGCCCGGCGCGCTACCTTGGCCGTCCTTTCTGCCGGGCTGCGGAGGTCGGGCGTGGACATCGTCTTCATTCTCGTGATTGCGGGCCTCTACGCGGCCTCGCACTGGATCGCATGGGCGATCTCGCGCCTCGGGGCCGAGTCGTGAGCGCCGCGTACGTCGTGAGCGGGCTGCTCGCGCTCGGCCTGTGCGCGTACCTCCTGTACGCCATGTTCAAGCCGGAGAAATTCTGATGACCGGCCAATCGCTGGGGCTCTTTGCCCTCTACCTCGCCGTCGCGCTCCTGTGCGTGAAGCCGCTCGGCCTCTATATGGCGAACGTGATGGAAGGTCGCCCGATCTGGCCCGTACGTGTGGGCGCACGTCTCGAGGCCCTGATCTACCGCCTCTGCGGCGTCGATCCGGGCGTGGAGATGAGCTGGAAGCTCTACGCCATCGCGCTCCTCGTCTTCAACGCCCTCGGCGCGCTGCTCGTATACGCGCTGCAGCGTCTGCAGTACTGGCTGCCGCTCAATCCGCAGCATTTCACGGCGGTCTCGCCCGACTCCTCGTTCAATACGGCGATCAGCTTCATCACGAACACCAACTGGCAGGGCTATACGCCCGAGTCCACCATGAGCTATCTCACCCAGATGGCCGGGCTCGCGGTGCAGAACTTCATGTCCGCGGCGACGGGCATCGTGGTGGCGGTCGCGCTCATCCGCGGGCTGGCACGCCATTCGGCCAAGGCCATCGGCAATTTCTGGGCCGACGTCACCCGCTCGACTCTCTACGTGCTGCTGCCCATCGCGTTCGTGCTCGCTCTCGCTCTCGTCAGCCAGGGGGTGATCCAGAACTTCAGCGCCTACAAGGACGTGACGATGCTGCAGCCGGTGACCTACCAGCAGCAGAAGACCGATGCCGCCGGCAATCCGGTCAGGGATGCCGCCGGCAACCCGGTGATGGAGAACGTCACCACGCAGACCCAGACCTTGCCGATGGGCCCGATCGCGTCCCAGGAGTCCATCAAGGAGCTCGGCACCAACGGCGGCGGCTTCCTCAACGCCAACTCCGCCCATCCGTACGAGAACCCGACCCCGCTCTCGAACTTTCTCGAGATGCTGGCGATCATCCTCATTCCCGCATCCCTCACCTATACCTTCGGCCGAACGGTGGGCGACACCCGCCAGGGCTGGGCGGTGCTCGGGGCGATGGCGATCCTGTTCGCGGCGCAGTACGCGATCTGCAACCACAGCGAGCAGCTCGGCAACCCGCGGGTGGCCGCGCTCGGGGTGAGCCAGGCGGCGAGTGCGCTGCAGCCGGGCGGAAACATGGAGGGCAAGGAAGCGCGCTTCGGCATTGCCGACTCCACGCTCTTCGCCACGATCACCACCGGCACCTCCTGCGGCGCGGTGAACTCGATGCATGACTCCTACACACCGCTCGGCGGCTTCGTGCCGCTCTTCAACATGATGCTGGGCGAGGTCGTCTTCGGGGGTGTGGGCACCGGCCTCTATTCGATGCTCATCTTCGCCATCATCGGCGTCTTCATCGCCGGGCTCATGATCGGACGGACCCCGGAGTACCTCGGCAAGAAGATCGAGGCCTTCGAGATGAAGATGAGCTCGATCGCGATCCTCGTCATGCCCTTCATCGTCCTGGTGGGCGCAGCGATCGGCGTGAGCACGGCGGCCGGGCAGGCGGGCGTCGCCAATCCGGGCGCGCACGGCTTCTCGGAAATCCTCTATGCCTTCACCTCGGCCGCGAACAACAACGGCAGCGCCTTCGCGGGCATCTCGGTCAACACCGTCTTCTACAACACGGCGCTCGGGCTGGTGATGTGGCTCGGCCGGTATTGGCCGATCATCGCAGTGCTGGCGGTCGCGGGCTCGCTCGCGGCGAAGAAGCGCATTCCGGTCACCGCCGGCACCATGCCGACGCACGGGCCGACGTTCATCATCCTGCTCATCGGTACGGTCCTGCTCGTCGGCGCGCTCACCTTCGTGCCGGCGCTCGCCTTGGGTCCCATCGTCGAGCACCTGATCCTCTGGGGACGTTGAGATGTCAGTCATCACGAAGACCTCGAGCCCCGGCCTTCCGGCCGGCCAGCCGGAACCGACGCTCGAGCCGCCGCGCCACGCCCGCCGGGGCAAGCTCTCGATGTTCGACCGGTCGCTGATGCGTCCGGCGATCGTCGACTCGCTGCGCAAGCTCGATCCGCGCGTGCAGTGGCGCAACCCGGTGATGTTCGTCGTCTACATCGGCAGCATTCTCACCACCGCTCTTTGGTTCCAGGCGCTGGCGGGCCATGGCGAGGCCCCGGCCTGGTTCATCCTGAACGTCGCCATCTGGCTGTGGTTCACGGTGCTGTTCGCCAACTTCGCCGAGGCGCTCGCGGAAGGCCGCAGCAAGGCGCAGGCGGCGAGCCTGAAAGGCCTCAAGCAGGCCGTGCAGGCCAAGCGCCTCGCCAATCCCGCCGACCACACGGGGATCTCGCGCGTCCGCGCCGATCACCTGTGCAAGGGCGAGGTCGTCCTCGTCGAGGCCGGCGACTACGTCCCGGGGGACGGCGAGGTCATCGAGGGCGCCGCCTCGGTCGATGAGAGCGCGATCACCGGGGAATCGGCCCCGGTCATCCGCGAGTCGGGCGGCGATTTCTCCTCGGTCACGGGCGGCACGCGCGTGCTCTCCGACTGGATCGTGGTGCGCGTCACCGCCAATCCCGGCGAGACCTTCATCGACCGGATGATCGCGATGGTCGAGAGCGCCAAGCGGCAGAAGACCCCCAACGAGATAGCGCTGACCATCCTGCTCGTGGCGCTGACGCTCGTCTTCCTGTTTGCGACGGCGACATTGCTGCCGTATTCGCTCTACAGCGTCATGGTGGCCAAGCTCGGCACACCGGTCACGATCACGGCGCTCATCGCGCTGCTCGTGTGCCTCATTCCGACCACCATCGGCGGATTGCTCTCGGCGATCGGTGTCGCCGGCATGAGCCGGATGATGCAGGCCAACGTGATCGCGACGTCGGGCCGGGCGGTCGAAGCGGCGGGTGATGTCGATGTGCTGCTGCTCGACAAGACGGGCACCATCACGCTCGGCAACCGGCAGGCCTCCGCTTTCATCCCGGCCGCGGGCGTGACGGAGGAAGAGCTGGCCGACGCGGCGCAGCTCGCCTCGTTGGCCGACGAGACGCCGGAGGGGCGCAGCATCGTGGTGCTCGCCAAGCAGCGCTTCAAGCTGCGCGAGCGCGATCTCACGGCCCTGCACGGCACGTTCGTGCCCTTCTCGGCTCACACGCGCATGAGCGGCGTCGACATCGGCAGCCGTCAGGTGCGCAAAGGAGCCGCCGACGCCATCCAGAAGCAGGTCGAGTCTCTCGGTCAGGTGTTCCCCAAGGCCGTACTCACCACGGTGCAGGAAGTGGCGCGCCGAGGCAGCACGCCACTGCTGGTCAGCGACGGTCCGCGCGTCCTCGGTGTGATCGAGCTCAAGGACATCGTCAAGGGAGGCATCAAGGAGCGCTTCGGCGAGCTGCGCCGCATGGGGATCAAGACCATCATGATCACCGGCGACAACCCGCTCACCGCGGCGGCCATCGCCGCCGAGGCCGGGGTCGACGATTTCCTCGCGGAGGCGACGCCGGAGGCGAAGTTGAAGCTGATCCGCAATCACCAGGGGGAGGGCAGGCTGGTCGCCATGACCGGTGACGGCACCAACGACGCGCCCGCTCTCGCCCAGGCGGACGTCGCGGTGGCGATGAACACCGGCACTCAGGCGGCCAAGGAAGCCGGCAATATGGTCGATCTCGATTCCAACCCGACCAAGCTCATCGAGGTCGTCGAGACCGGCAAGCAGATGCTCATGACCCGCGGCTCGCTCACCACTTTCAGCATCGCCAACGACGTCGCCAAGTACTTCGCGATCATTCCGGCGGCCTTCGCCACCACCTACCCGCAGCTCAACGCGCTCAACGTGATGGGGCTCGCGAGCCCCTATTCGGCCATCCTGTCGGCGGTGATCTTCAATGCGCTCATCATCGTCGCCCTGATCCCGCTCGCTCTGAAAGGCGTGCGCTACCGGCCGCTCGGCGCCGCCGTGCTGCTGCGCCGCAATCTGCTCATCTACGGCCTCGGCGGCATCCTGGTTCCGTTCGTCGGAATCAAGCTCATCGACATGCTGCTCAAGGTCGTGCACCTGGTTTGAGGACGCTGCCATGACCAACTCCATACTGCGCCCCGCCGTCATCCTGCTCATACTGATGACTGTCATCACCGGCATCGCCTACCCCCTCGTCGTCACCGGTGTGGCAGGGATCCTGTTCCCCGGGCAGGCGGCCGGGAGTCTCATCGTGAAGGACGGCAAGCCGGTGGGATCGCGGCTCATCGGCCAGCCGTTCAGCGACCCCAAGTACTTCTGGAGCCGCCCGTCGGCCACCAGCCCACAACCCTACAACGGCCTCTCGTCCGGCGGCTCGAACCTGGGCCCTCTCAACCCCGCGCTCACCAATGCGGTCAAGGCGAACATCGCGGCCTTGCAGGCAGCCGATCCGAGCAACCACGCCCCCATTCCCGTGGACCTCGTGACGGCGTCCGGGAGTGGTCTCGACCCGGATATCAGTCTCGCGGCGGCCTACTATCAGGCCGACCGCATCGCCCGCCTCAGAAACCTGAGCCCGGATCGGGTGCGCGCCCTGATCGCCGACCGCGCCAAGGGGCGGTGGCTCGGCGTGATCGGCCAGCCCCGGGTCAACGTGCTGGAGCTGAACCTCGCGCTCGATAGCATGAAATAATGCGCGGATGAACTCATCGGCCGAATCTCGGCCCGATCCGGACCAGCTGCTCGCCCACGTCAAGGCCGAGGAGGCCCGCGCTGCGCGCGGCCGGCTCCGGATCTTCTTCGGCTCCTCCGCCGGCGTCGGTAAGACCTACTCCATGTTGGAGGCGGCGCGCGCTGCCAAGGCGTCCGGAACCGACGTCGTGATCGGCTATCTGGAGCCACACGGCCGCGTAGAGACGGAGCGGCTCGCCGAGGGCCTCGAGCACCTGCCGCCGCTGCCGGTGGCCTACCGCGGCATCGTTCGGCAGGAGTTCGACCTGGATGCCGCTCTCGCCAGGCATCCGGCCATTCTTTTGGTCGACGAGCTCGCCCACTCCAACATCACCGGCGGCGATCCGGCGCCGCGACATCCGAAGCGCTGGCAGGACATCGAGGAGTTGCTCGCGTCCGGCATCAGCGTCTGGACGACCGTCAACGTCCAACATCTCGAGAGCCTGAACGATCTCGTATTCCAGACGACCGGGGTCAGGCAGCGCGAGACCCTGCCCGACAAGGTTTTCGACGAGGCCGACGACATCGAGCTGATCGATCTGCCGCCCGACGACCTGATCGCACGGCTCCATGGAGGCAAGGTCTACATTGCCGATGAAGTGGCGACCGCCGTCGAGCGCTTCTTCCGCAAGCAGAATCTCATGGCGCTGCGCGAGATCGCGCTGCGCCGGGTCGCGGACCGTGTGGAAGCCGCCTCGCGTGCGCTGCAGCCGGAGCGGGTGCGCGCGCGCATCGCCGGCGATCGGATTCTCGTCGCCGTGGGCCCGGATGCGCAGGCGGAGCAGCTCGTGCGCGCCGGCAAGCGGATGGCGGATGCGCTCGATGCGCAGTGGACCGTCGTTTTTGTCGAGACTCTGAGACTTCTGCGGCTCTCCGAAGCCGACCGCGACCGCCGCATCGCCGTGTTGCGCCTCGCGGAGTCCCTGGGCGCGGAGACCGTGACCCTGGATGGTCCGTCGGCGGCCACGGCCCTCCTGGAATACACGCAAACGCGCCGCGCCACCCGCGTCATCGTCGGTGCACCCAAGCGGCGCGGCTGGCGTGCGTGGCTTCGTCCGTCGACGGCAACCCAGCTTCTCCACCAGGCCCGTGGCTTCGACGTGGTGATGATCGCGCCGGCCGACAGCGCCGAGCGGCAACGGACGAGCTCGGCGAGTGTCGCTCATGCGGCGGCCAGCTATCAGGGGGCGATCCGTTGGGACCGATACGGTTGGGCGGTGGGCGTGAGTGCGGTCTGTACGCTGCTGGCGCTCGTAATGTATCCACATTTCGAGCTCTCCAACCTCGCCATGGTCTATCTGCTTGGCGTCACCGTGGCGGGACTGAGGCTCGGGCGCGGGCCGTCGGCCGTGACAGCCGTGGTGAACGTCGCATCCTTCGATTTCTTCTGCGTGCCACCTCGTTTCACGTTCGCCGTGTCGGATGTGCAGTATCTGGTCACCTTCGCCGCCATGCTGATCATCGCGCTAGTGATCGCGACGCTGACCGCGAACGTGCGCCAGCAGACACGGGTCGCCGGCGCACGCGAGCGTCGTACGGCGGCTCTGTACGCGATGAGCCGCGAGCTCGCGGTGACCCGCGGCATCGAGAACATGGCCGGCGTGGCGGTCCGCCACGTGGCGGAAGTGTTCCAGTGCAAGGCCGTGGTCCTCCTTCCTGACGCCAGCGGCAAGCTGCAATACCCGCGCGGTGCGGCGCCCGAGAATGCCTTTCGCCGCGCGGACCTCGCCGTCGCCCAGTGGGTGGCCGACCACGGCCGGCGCGCCGGGCTCGGCTCCGACACTCTGCCGGCGGCTCCAGCGCTCTATGTCGCGCTCGGTGATGAGCGCCGGACCGTGGGCGTGCTCGCCGTCCTGCCCAACAATCCGCGCCGTGTGCTGCTGCCGGAGCAGAGTCACCTGCTCGACACCTTCGCGGGCCAGATCGGGCTGGCGCTCGAGCGTGCGCGTCTCGCCGAGATTGCGGAAGCCTCGAGTCTGGCGGTGGAGCGGGAGAGCGTGCGCAACACGCTGCTTGCATCGATCTCGCACGATCTGCGCACGCCGCTCGCTGTGATGGCGGGTGCCGCGAGCACGCTCGCCGAGCATGGCGCGACGCTGGCGGAGGAGAGCAAGGCCGAGCTCGCCCGCTCCATCGAGGCCAAGGCCCGCGAGATGTCGGATCTGGTTTCCAACGTGCTCGATGTCATGCGTTTCCAGTCCGGCCAGGTGGTGCTGCGGCGGGACTGGCAGCCGCTCGAGGACCTCGTGGGCGCAGCGCTCGAGCGGCTCAAGGAGCGGCTGCGCGACCACCCGGTGGAGCTGCGCCTGCCAGCCGACTTGCCGCCGGTCTACGTCGACGCGGGGCTCGTCGTGCAGGTCTTCGGCAATCTTTTCGACAACATCGCCAAGTACACCCCCCCCGAAACCCGCTCTTGGGTGTCGGCCACGCATGACGGGGATTCCGTGCGCGTCGTGGTGGAGGACGAGGGTCCCGGATTTCCGGCGGGCGATCCGGCGAAGCTCTTCGACAAGTTCCAGCGCGGCAACGAGGAGGGTGCAGTGGTCGGCGCCGGCCTGGGCCTTACGATCTGCCGCGCGATCGTGCGCGCCCATGGCGGTGAGATCGAGGCTCGGCGCCGCGACGGCCAAGGAGTCAACCAGGGAGCGCGGTTCGAATTCACGCTGCCCGCGAAGGAGCCGGCGCGTGACTGAGGCGATGCATCAGGTCCTCGTGGTCGAGGACGAGCCCGCGATCCGCAACGTGCTCAAGGTACTGTTCGAGGCGGAGCATTATCGGGTCATCGAGGCCGATACCGCACTGCGCGCCGAGATAGAGACCCGCAGCCACAAGCCGGACCTGTTGCTCATCGACCTGGGGCTCCCCGACGGCGACGGCCTGACGGTGATCCGCAGAGTGCGCGCCTGGTCTCCCGTCCCGATCGTCGTGCTCTCGGCACGCGCCATGGAGGAGCAGAAGATCGCCGCGCTCGATGCCGGCGCGGACGACTACGTTACGAAGCCTTTCAGCGCGCCGGAGCTGCTCGCGCGCGTCCGTGCGGCGCTGCGCCGCAACGTGCGCGGCGCGGAGAAGACCTCCGGCCTCGAGCTCGGCGATGTGCGGCTCGACCTCTCCAAGCGCGAGGCTCACGGCCCGGCGGGAGAGCTGCACCTGACGCCGCTCGAGTACCGCGTGATCGAGTGCCTCGCCCGGCACCTCGGCTCGATCGTGATGCAGAACCAGCTCATTCGCGAAGTCTGGGGACCGGAGCGCGTCGATGACTCGAGGAGCCTCCGGGTCTGCATCAAGAACCTGCGCGCCAAGCTCGAGCCCGATCCCCACAAGCCGCGGTATCTGGTCACCGAGGCCGGCCTCGGCTACCGCCTGCGGGCGGACGAGGAGGCCTGAAGACGACTGCTTCTCGTATCCCACAAACCTTGATTCTGTGGGATACGCCTGGATCTCGCGGTATCGCTGGTCAGGTCAGCGAGACAACCCGCTTCGCGGGTTCAGGTCTCTCCGGACTTCAGAATGGCGAGCGCCTGCCTGAGGATGGACGCATCCATCTGGTCCTTCGGCCGATCGCCTTGCTTGGTCAGCAGCAGCCCTTCGAGGTTGAGTACGCGTAACGGAATGCCGTCCAAGTCGATCGTTTCAATGTACCGCTGCATGTCGTCCCATGAGTGCCCGGCCACCGACGGCATGATGTCGATCGTAAACTCGTCGTTCACCCGAAGCGCGTACCGCTTGTCATCCGCGAAGACGTCAGGCTCGTGTTCGAGAGCTCGGGTGGCCTGATCAGGAAGCTGGTTCAACGCAACGATCCAGCGGCGGGAGTTTTCCGCGGTGGGATTGACCAGCAAGTCGATGTCTTCCGATTGTCGGCTGAACCCGTGTGAGGCGATCGCATAGCCCCCCACCAGCGCGTACTCCGCGTGCGCCTCATTCAACAGCGTGGCCAGTCGTTTGAGGTCTTCCCACGTTGCGGGCCGAGTGTATTCAGGCACGCTCGCTCTGCTTCTGCACGATCGCCTCAAGGGTCCACCGCTCCCGATCGCGGGTCATCTGCGCATGGCTCTCGTAGAAGAAGAGCCCCTTCGGTGCGCGGGTCCGATACCCCGCATTGGCATCCATTGCCGCCCGGGCGACCTTACTGGGTACGGTTCCTGGCGAAGGCGCGACCCGCTTGCCGATCACACGCCGGATAGGTTGCTGGTCACCAGGAATCCACGGCTTTAACCGGTCGCTCACGCGCGAAGTATAGACCTACGGGATCGATCAATGCGACAGCCGGCGCCGGGGGCGGGGTCCTTCGGCAGCCGAGCGGGGACGCCGGCCTCAGGTCAGCGAGACGACCAGCTTCGCGGAGTGGCTGCGCCAGTTGATCGGAATGATGAAGGAGCGCTGACCGGGCTTGCGCGGGATCTCGGGCTTCTCGCCGGCAAGTACGCTCGGAACGGAAATGACGAAGTCGCGGCCGAAGTCCCGCCGCGCGTTACCGGAGATCGTGTTGGCCACCTCGCCGACCAGGTCA
>Ga0335075_10010462_pt1 | contig 14075 bp, 10 predicted proteins | sample Lox_Sample_24_FD_206723 | JGI IMG/M metagenome (GOLD analysis project Ga0335075, IMG submission 206723) | Soil microbial communities from Loxahatchee National Wildlife Refuge, Florida, United States - Lox_Sample_2.4 | ecosystem: Environmental > Terrestrial > Soil > Wetlands | place: USA...
CGCTCGAGTTGGTCCTCGGTGTAGTACTTCTCGTACATCTGCATCGCCTCCATCGTCGTGATCAGTTCCTGCCCCGAGGGCTCCTCGCCCCGGTCCAGCTCGGCGCACAGAGCGTCGAGCCGGTCCAGGAGCGCGGCACGCTCGGCCAGTTCGCGGACGACGGCCTCGCGCTGGCGGCGGATCACGGTCGCCAGATCGGCCCCGTCGCCATCGAGCGCGGCCCCGATCGCCTCCAGACCGAGCCCGAGACGCCGCAGCGCGGTGATCCGGTAGAGCCGCTGTACCTCCGACGTCGAGTACAGCCGGTATCCCGAGCCCGTCCGGTCGGCGGGGACAAGCAGGCCGAGTTCGTCGTAGTGACGCAGCGCGCGGACGCTCAATCCGCTGGCGGCCGCAAGCTCGCCGATACGCCAGAGGCGGGTGTCGTCGTCATCCATGGGCGCCACCGTAAGCCCTCACGCAACGAGAGGGTCAAATCGCCCCGTGTACTAGGCTCGCAGCCATGCCCCTCGTCCCCATGGTCATCGAGCGCACCGCCCGCGGCGAGCGCGAGTTCGACATCTACAGCCGTCTGCTCAACGAGCGGATCATCTTCATCGGCACTCCCATCGACGACCAGATCGCGAACCTCGTGGTCGCCCAGTTGCTGCACCTCGAGTCCTCCGATCCGGACAAGGACATCTCGATCTACATCAACTCCCCCGGCGGGTCGATCTACAGCGGTCTGGCGATCTACGACACGATGAACTTCATCAAGCCGCAGTGCCAGACGATCTGCGTCGGCATCGCGATGTCGATGGGCTCCCTGCTACTCACCGGCGGCGCCGCCGGCAAGCGCTTCGCGCTGCCCAACAGCCGGATCCTCATCCACCAGCCCTCGGCGGGCTTTGAGGGCCAGTCGACCGACATCGAGATTCACGCGCGAGAGATCCTCAGCATCCGCAAGCGCACCGACGAGATCTACGCCAAGCACACCGGCCAGACCGAGGAGCAGGTCCACCTCGACATGGAGCGCGACCGCTTCTTCACCGCCGAGCAGGCCGTCGAGTACGGGCTGATCGACCGCGTGATCTCGAGCCACTAGGCACCAGCCACTAGGCGTCGAGCAGAGCGCGGCCGAGCCAGTCGCTGCGGTCGCGCACGCCGGGAAGCGCGAAGAAGTAGCCCCCGCCGACGGGCGTCACGTAGTCGACCATCGGCTCGCCGATCAGCCTCAGCTGCGTGGCCTCGAACTGTCGCCGGAGGTTCTGCTGGAAGCAGTTGAAGATCAGCCCGACGTCGAGGTTGCCGTTGAGGTCGACGCCGCGGTCGAAGTTGTAGCCGCGGCGGAGGATGCGGCTGTCCTCGCTGGCCGAGGTCCTCGGGTTGGCCAGGCGGATGTGGGCGCTGAGCGGGATCCGCCGGCCATGGGGGTCGTTGCGGTAGTCGGGCGGATCGGTCTCGCGCGCCTGGCCGAGCGGCGCGCCGCTCACGCGGTCGCGGCCGATCATCCGCTGCTGCTCGGTGAGCGACACCCGGTCCCAGAACTCGATCAGCGTGTTGATGACTCGGCAGACGTGGTAGCTGCCGCCGATCGCCCAGGCCGGCTCGCCGATGCCGTCGACGATCCACAGCAGCCTGTCGGCAACGGCCGGGTCGCCGACGTCGGGGTTGGCGATCCCATCCTTGAAGCCGAGGTGGTTGCGCGGCGCGCCGCGCGGGCGCGGGGGCGCGATGAACCCGTCGATGCGCCAGCGAATCTGCATCCCCCCTCGCGTGTGGGCGGCGATGTCACGCAACGCGTGCAGCGTCGCGTCAGGCGCGCCGGCGCAGATCTGCAGCAACAGGTCGCCGCCGGTCCGCGCCGGATCCAGATCGTCGTTGGGGAACGAGCGCATCGGGGTGAGGTGCAGCGGCCGCCGCGCGCCGAGTCCGTAGCGCGTGTCGAACAGCGACGCCCCGACCGCGACGGTGACGGTCAGCCCGTCAGCCACGACATCCGCGCCGAGCGTCCCGCTGTCGGATGGTGGTGCGCCGGTCCCGAGGTTCGGCGGGACGCCACCCGCGGTGAGGAACCGGGCGCGCGCGGTGATCGTGCGCAGCAGCTCGGCGAGCTGCCCGCGGTCGCCGGCGATCACGTCACACGCGACGAAGCAGGCGGCCGGCGGAGGCGCGCTGGTGATGCCCGCCTGGTGGGTGCCGTGAAACGGAACCGCCGCCAGGCGCGCGGCGGGGCCCGCGACGGGGTTGAGCTGCTCGGGTCCGTCGGCCTGGAGGCTCGCCTCCGATGGTGCACCGGTCGCCGCACGCGCCGCCTCGGGCGAGCCGAGCAGCCCGCCGACCGAGGCCGCAGCGCTCGCGCGGCGCAGGAATTGGCGGCGATCGAGGCTCACGTCGACCCCACCGCAAGCAGGTCCGGCACCGGCGCGAGCGTCTGGAGCGCGGCGCCGACGTCGCCGTCGATCCGCTCACGCATCGACCGTGGCCAGCGCGCGACCGCCCGGTCGGGATCGGCTCGTTGCGCGCGGGCGAGCTCGCGGGCCAGCCGCGAGAGGTCGAGTCGAGCGGCCGGGACCAGGGCGGGCGAGCGCGGGACGAGCAGGGGCGAGAGCAGGCCCAACAGCCGGCGGGTCACCGCCACGTCGGCACCGAGGTCCGCAAGTGCGGTGTGACTCCCCTCGTCATCCTCGCCCGACAGCGTGTCACGCAGCGCGTCCTCGAGGACCTCATGGCAGCGCAGAGTCCAGGTATCGACCCCGCTGCGCGTGGCCGGCATCACCGCAGCAAGACGCATCGCCGACAGCTTGCCGACGAGCCGCTGGAGCTCCGCGGCCGCCGGGCGGGCGCCGCGCGTCCCGCCATGACCCCAGAGCGCGTACTCGACGCGATGAAAGCCGGTGAAGTCGGGATTGCGGGCTCCCCCGATGTAGCCGGCGGTGGTCCCGTCGATGGCACGTCCGAGCGCTCCGAACGCGCTGTAGGCACCATCGTCCTGTCCGATCGAGAGCCAGGTCAGATGTGCGCGCTCCCAGACGCGGCGGGCGGGCACCAGGCGGCCGCCGTCCACCGCTCCGCGCAACTCCCCCACCTGCCGGCGAAGCCGTGCGATGCGCCGGGCGACATAGCGGCGGTAGGCGCGCAGCGGTCCGGCGAGCTGCTCGGTCTGAACGGGAACCACGACCGGTCCGGTGCCGCCCGGTTGACGTGTCGTCAGCGCCCGTTGCGCCTCGGAGACGTGGCGCGGGTATCCCGCGAGGTCGCAGCCCCAGGCGTAGGGCCGCCCCGCCTGCAACGTCGCCGAGACCTCGCGGACCGTCCCGGGCCGGACATGGCGCAGCCGCGCCACGATCGCGCCGCTGTCGGCCCGGAACAGATAGACGGTCGCCACGCGTGAGGACTGGTTCTCGACCGAGAAGCGGTCGCGGCCGGGCTGGGGCGGGGGCCAGCTCGGCGCGCAGGTGACGTCACCGAAGGTGATCTGCTCCCCACCCCCGCCACGCTGGCCACTCCCGCGGGCCACGGCCGGGGCCACGGCGATGGCGACCGCCGCCGCAAATGCGGCTGTGGTCCCCGCCACCGTGGCCGCGTGTCTCATCCCTGCGGGTTCGTGTAGACGTCCGCGCCGAACGAGTGCACCTGCGACATCTGGGCGTCCCCGATGTGGGAGAGCCCGAACAGGTCCTCGATGCTGCGCAGCATCGAGTAGTGGTTGTAGGGGTGGTTGGTGACGGTGCCGGGGCGGATGTACTTGGAGAGCAGTACCGCGCCGACGCGTCCGCCGCCGGGCCCGTACAGGCCGGGCTCGTTCAGATTCGGATGCGACGGATCGTCGAACCCGAGGCCGTCGACCTCGCCGCAGCATGCGCTGGCGTTGTCATCGGAGCCTGACTCGTCGAACGTGATGATGATCAGACCGTTGGCCTGATAGGCCGGGGAATCGGTGATGATCGGGATCCACTTCTGGAGGAACTGGTTGACACGCGGCAACCGCCCCGGTGTGCCGTTCTGGCATTTCGGCCAGTCGTGACCGTCGAAGCACGTGTTCGGGGTGACCATCGAGTAGTTGGGCGTCGATGCGACCGAGTTCAGGCTCGCCTCGAACGGCCGGAGCGAGAGCACGTGCGAGTCGCACAGCTGCTTGTCGTCGGTGATCGCGCTGAAGTACATGAACGGGTTGTGCCGGGTGGCGTAACTGTCGTTCGCGGGGCCGGTGGTGTCAGTGAGATCGACTCCGCCCAGCGGGGGATGCCCGCATGCGGGACCCTGCGAGGTCATCACCGTGCCGTCGCGGTGCGGATCGTTGCCCATGTCCTGCGCGTACTCACGCCAGGACAAGCCCTTGGCATCGAGCTGGGAGGCGATCGTCGGGACGTACTTGGGGAACACGCACCCCTCGCCTGACAGCTGCCCGTCCTTGGTCCACTTGTCGAAGTTCTCGCCGCCGAACTGGATGAACGGCGCGTAGATGCCGCAGTCCTCGTTGAGCATGTAGTTGCCCGCCTGCCCGGAGATCTCGGCGATGTAGTTGTCCAGGCTGTCGTGGCCGGTGCCGTAGTAGTGGCTCAGGAAGGCACCGTCGGAGACGAGCGTCTTGGTGAGATACGGCGCGTACTTGTGCCCGGCGGCACCGAACGTGTAGCCCACGCTCTCGTTCTCGAGGTTGATCACCCAGACGTGCTTGATCGGAGGCGGGGTGTAGCCCTTGGCCTGAGCGGAGGCGGCCGGGAGGGTCACCGCGACCAGCGCCATGCAGGCTGTGAACAAGGCGAGCGCGGTGGAGCGGATCGATCTGGACAACTCGTATCTCCTTTTATGAGGGTGGCATGTGAGCGCGCCGGCGCCAACTCTGCCCGGCGCTGACGGGACAGTGGTGGTCAGATCGTGAAGCCTCGTTGACGATCAGCGCGGCAGGACCGCGCCCGCGGAGGCGGGGGCGACATGCTCCGCGTAGAAGGACAGATAACCCCGCGTGATCCGGGGCGCCGGCGCCTGGTACGTCGCGGCACGCCGTTCGAGCTCGCCGGCCTCGACGTTGAGGTCCAGGCGACGCGCGTTCATGTCGATGTCGATGACGTCGCCGTCCTTGACGAGCCGGATCGGCCCGCCGCGAGCCGCCTCGGGACCCACGTAGCCGATCGCGGGCCCGCGCGTGGCCCCGGAGAACCGGCCGTCGGTCACGAGCGCGACGCTGTCCCCGAGGCCCATGCCCATCAGCGCCGCGGTCGCACCCAGCATCTCGCGCATCCCGGGTCCGCCGGCGGGCCCCTCGTTGCGGATGACGACGACCGTGCCCGGGCTGATGGCGCCGGACAGGATCGCTTCGATCGCCGTCTCCTCGTCCTCGAACACGGCCGCGGTCCCGCTGAAGCGGAGCATCTCCTCGGCGACGCCCGAGGACTTCACGACGGCGCCGTCGGGGGCCAACGTTCCGCGCAGGATGCGCAGCGCTCCGTCGACACCGGCGGGCGCCGCGGCGCTCGTGATCACGTCCCGGTCGTGGGTCACCGCGCGGTCGACGATCTCGCCGACGGTCGCGCCGCTCACCGTGCGCGCGTGGCGATGCATCAGGTCCCCCAGCTCGCGCTGGACCGCGGGGATGCCTCCGGCGCGGTCGAGGTCGGTGACCCCCGCGTCACCGGACGGCGCCAGCTTGACCAGTGTCGGCGTTGTCCGCCCCAGACGGTCGAAGTCCTCCAGGCCGATCTCGATACCGGCTTCACGGGCGATCGCGATCAGGTGCAGCACCTGATTGGTCGAGCCGGACACCGCCAGTCCGACCCGGATCGCGTTCTCGAACGCCTCGCGGGTGAGGATCGTCGACGGAGTGATCCCGTCCCTGACCAGTTCCACGATGCGCCCACCCGCCGCCTTGGCCGCCCGCAGCTGGGCGTTGGAGCCGGCGGGGAGCGTGCCCGTCCCGGGCAATGCGAGCCCGAGCGCCTCGGTGTACATCCCGGCGGTGTTGCCCGACGTCGCGGTGTCGCAGGCGCCCGGCCCGGGGAACAGACCGTCCTCCCAACGGGTGAGCTCCTCCTCGGCCAGCGCGCCGCGGCCGACCTCGGCGACCCCCTCGTACACGGTCTCGAGGAACAGCTTCGTGTCACCCCAGCGCCCGGCCGGGGTCGGCCCGCCGTAGAGCAGCAGCGCCGGCAGGTCCAGGCGCGCCGCCGCCATCGCCATCCCGGGCACCACCTTGTCGCCGGAGGCGAGCAGGAACAGGCCGTCGAAGCCGTGGCCCTCGGCCATCAGCTCGACCAGGTCGGCGACGATGTCGCGGCTCGGCAGCACGTAGCGCATCGATCGCGCGGCGAACGCCTCGCTGTCGGTGACGTGGAAGGCGTTGAACTCGGCGGGCGTGCCACCAGCCGCGCGGATCCCGGCCTTGACCGCGTCGGCCACCATTCGCAGGTGGACGTTCTCCGGTGAGAAGTCCTGATAGGTGTTCGCGACCCCGATGAGCGGGCGGTCGAGCTCCGCGTCGGTGAACCCCGCACCCTTGATCCACGCCCGCTGGAGGGTGCGGTCCAGACCCTGGAACTGCTGCGCGCTGCGCATCTGCGATCGGTCTCCTCTTGCCTGGGCGCGCCGGGGATCCGGCGGGCGGATGCGTGGTCGGATGGACGAACTTGATTCCGTCCTTTGCAGACTATACGATTGTCTACAATCCTACTGCTGACGATCTTGTCACAGATGTCCTCGACGCGAAAGGCCTCGCCGACGTGAATGACCGCCCCGCCCTGGAGATGCTCAAGCTCGAATCGACGCCGGCGATGGTCGCCGAGCGTGTTCGCGCCGGCATCCTCGATGGCACCTTTCGCCCCGGCGCCCAGCTCGGCGAGGTCGACCTCGCGGCCCAGCTCGGCGTCAGTCGCGGGCCGGTCCGCGAAGCCCTCCAGCGACTCATCCACGAGGGCCTGGCCCGCGCCGAGCGCAACCGGGGCGTGTTCGTCGTCGACCTCGACATCTCCGACGCGCGCGACGTCTACTTCGTGCGCGACGTGGTCGAGCGAGCCGCCGCCGCACAGCTGACCGACGAGCCTGACCCCGAGGTGCTCGCCGAGCTCACCGCGGTGGTCGACCGGATGGAGCGGATGAGCGACGCGCCGTGGCCTGAGCTCGTCGATGTCGACCTGGAGTTCCATCGCCTCCTCGTCCATGGCGCGAAGAGCCCTCGGCTGGACCGGACGTTCACCACCCTGCTGGCCGAGACACGGCTGTGCCTGCTGTACCTGGAGAGCTTCTACCCGGACCGCGCCGAGCTCGTGGCGGAGCACCGGGGGCTGATCACGGCGATCCGGTCCGGCGAGCACGCGCGTGTCGCCGAGACCGTCTCCGAGCACATGTCGGCCGCGCGCACGCGGATCGAGAGCGACCAGCGCCGGGCGCAGGCAGGCGATTGACGGTGGCTCCGGCGGGCGACGGACACGACGCGATCGTCGTCGGCGGCGGCCACAACGGGCTCGTCGCCGCCTTCTATCTGGCCCGCGCCGGTCTGCGGCCGCTCGTGCTCGAGCGTCGCGAGATCGTGGGCGGAGCGTGCGTCACCGAGGAGTTCGCGCCGGGCTATCGCGCGTCAACCGGCGCCTACGTGCTGAGCATGCTGCGGCCCGAGGTGTGGAGCGACATGGAGCTCGTGCGCCGCGGCGTGCACGTCGACCCGGCGGGACCGAGCCTCACCCTGCTGCCCGATGGCTCAAGCCTCTACGTGCACGATGACACCTCCGCCACCGCGCAGGAGATCGCCCGCCACTCGCCGCGCGACGCGGCGGCCTTCCCTGCGTTCGAGCAGGAGCTCGCGGCCCTCACCGCGGTGCTGCTCCCGACATTCGACTGGCCCGCGCCCGACCTCGCAGTCCGCCATCTGCGCGATCTCCGGGGCCTCGCCCGGCTCGGCCGGCTCTCGCTGACCCACCGCCGCCGCCTCGCGGACACCCTCGGGCTGCTCACCTCCTCGGTGAGCGACTACCTCGATCAGCGCTTTGAGAGCGACATCGTCAAGGTGGCGCTCGGCTGGCACGCGATCAACGACAGCCTCGCCGGCCCGTCGTCCGGTGGGACCGGCTTCGTCCTGATGCACGACCACGCCTCCGACGCCGCCGACGGCGGCGTGCGGCAGTGGGGGTTCGTGCGCTCCGGGATGGGCCGTGTCACCGAGGCGATGGCCGAGGCCGCGCGCGAGGCCGGCGCGGTGATCCGGCTGAGCTCCCCGGTGGCACAGATCACCTCCAGCCATGGCCGGGTCGACGGCGTGGTGCTCCAGAGCGGCGAGCAGATCACCGCACCGCTCGTGGTCTCGGGCGCGGACCCCAAGCACACCTTCCTGACCCTGTGCCAGAGCGCCGCGCTACCCGACCCGTTCCGCGGCGCGATCGAGCGCTACCGGTGCGAAGGCACGTCGATCAAGATCAACCTCGCGGTGAGCGAGCTCCCGCACGTCCCGTCGCTCGGCGGCACCGGGGTGCAGCCCTACCACCGCGGGATCATGGAGGTCGGCCCGCCGCTGGCCGAGCTGGACATCCAACAGTCCCAGGCCCGGCGCGGGATCGCCGCCACCGGGACCCACATCGAGCTCTGCTTTCCCAGCGTGCACGATCCGTCGCTCGCGCCCGAGGGCCGTCACGTGATCACCATCGACGTCAACTCCCAGCCCTACCGCCTCGCCGAGGGCAGCTGGGACGAGCGCAAGGACGCCGTCGCCGACCGGGTGATCGAGGAGCTCGGCGCACTGATGCCCAACCTGCCCGGGTCCATCCTGCACCGCCAGGTGCTCAGCCCGCTCGATCTGGAACGGATCCTCGGGCTGACCGGCGGCCACGCGCTGCATGGCGAGATGTCCCTGGACCAGCTGTTGTTCCTGCGCCCCGCCAAGGGCTACGCCGACTACCGCACCCCGCTGAAGGGCCTGTACCTGTGCGGCGCGGGGACCCACCCGGGCGGAGGGGTGACCGGCGCCAACGGCCGCAACTGCGTCAACGCGATCCTCGCCGATCGGCGGAGCCGATGGCCGCGGTGACCGGCTGGCGCCTGGAGACAGGGCCGTTCGCCGGGCGCTCGGTGCCCGATGTGCGCCACACGCCGCCCGGACCACGCAGCGCCGAGCTACTCGAGCGCCAGCGCGCGGTCATGTACCCCGGGTTCGCCGATCACGTCGCACCGTTCGTGATGAGCCGCAAGCACGGCTGGGTGGTGGAGGACCTTGACGAGAACCTCTACCTGGACATGGCGAGCGCGAGCGCCTCGGTGCCACTCGGTGCCGGTCGTGAGGAGACGCTCGAGCCCGCGATCGCCGCGCTGCGCCGCTACGGCAATGAGGACACCCACGCGATCCCCTCCGAGCTGGTCGCTCCGCTCGCCGAGCGACTGCTCGACTGCGCGCCGCCGAACCTGAGCCGCGTCGACATCGCGCTCAACGGGACCGAGGCGGTCGAGACCGCGGTGCGGGTCATGCGCCGCGCCACCGGCCGGCCGCTGATCCTCGGGTTCCTCGGCGGCTACCACGGCGAGACGACGACCACCGCCACGCTCGGCGCCGAGGCGGCCGAGATCGGACACGGCGCCCGCCACCTCAGTCCCGGCTTCGTCCACGTCCCCTTCCCCAATCCCTACCGCACGCCGTTCGCCCCGCCGCGGGTCGGGGGCACCGGGAACGCGACCGTCGACTTCATCGCCGACCACCTGCTGTTCCATGCGATCGACCCGTCCGACGTCGCCGGCGTCATGATCGAGCCGGTGCTCGGCTCGGGCGGCGTCATCGCCCCGCCCGACACGTTCTGGCGGGCGCTCACCGACCTCTGCCGCCGGTACGGCTGGCTGCTGTGCCTGGACGAGGTCAAGACCGGCTTGGGGCGGACGGGCACGATGTTCGCGGCCGAGCGCTGGGATCTGCGCCCGGACCTCATGTGTCTGGGCAAGGGACTCGGCGGCGGGGTGATGCCGATCGGAGCACTGCTCGGGACCGAGGAGGCGCTCGGCGGCTTTGACGATCTGTCGACCGGCAGCACCTGGAGCTGGCTGCCCGGCGCCTGCGCCGCGGCTCTGGCGACACTTGACGCCCTGCAGGCACCCGGGGTACTCGACCACGTGCGGGCGATCGAGCGGACGGCGCTTGAGCGGTTCGGGGCGCTCGCCGGGCGGTTCGAGAACCTCGGCGACGTCCGTGCCGCCGGATGCCTGATCGCACTGGAGCTGGTGCGCGACCGCACCTCCAAGGAACGCGCGACCGAGCTGCAGGAGGCACTCGCGCGCGAGTGCCTGAACCGCGGCCTGCTCGCCGATTCGAGCACCACCTCCTACAACATCCAGCCGTCATTGGTGACCCCGCTCGGGGTGATCGAGGTCGCGGCGCAGATCGTCGAGTCGGCGCTCGAGACGGTGCTCGCCGGCGCCGCGGCGCGAGGCGCGGAGTAGAGCGATGCGCGGCGCGGACTACGTGGTCAAGCGCGTCGCGTTCGCCTGCCTGACGATCTTCATCGCGATCACGATCAACTTCTTCCTGTTCCGCGTGCTCCCCGGAACGGCGGTGACCAACCTGGCCCGTGTTCCGAACGCCACCAAGCAGTTGCGGGAGGCGCTCACCTCGGAGTTCGGCCTGGACAAGTCGAAGTGGGCCCAGTACGTGCTCTATCTGAAGCAACTGGTGCACGGCAACCTGGGGGTCTCCTACGCCAACCGCCAGCCGGTCGCCTCCAACCTGTGGACGGCGCTCACCAACACCCTGCCGGTGGTGACGATCGCGACCGTGATCTCGCTCGTGCTCGGGATCGCGACCGGGGTCCTGTCGGCCTGGCGCCGCGGCGGCTTCATCGATCAGCTGAGCACGAACACCGCACTCGTCTTCTACTCGTTCCCGACGCAGTGGATCGCGCTGATCCTGCTGTTCGCGCTCTCACGCTACCTGCCGACCGCGGGCACCGACGACCCGTTCCTGCTGCACCAGCCACCGTTCTGGCAACACCTGGAGAACCTCGCCCAGCACATGGTCCTGCCGGTGATCACGCTGGTGCTCACGCTGTACGGCGGCAACACGTTGATCGTCCGCTCGGCGCTGCTGGAGACGCTGGGAGAGGACTACGTGCTCACCGCCCGCGCCAAGGGCCTGCGGCCCCGGCGGGTGATGCGCACGCACGCGCTGCGCAACGCGATGCTCCCGATCGTCACGCTGGTGGCGCTGTCGCTCGGGTCGATCGTCGCCGGCGCGATCCTGATGGAGGTCGTGTTCTCCTGGCCGGGGATCGGCGACGCGCTGTACCAGGCGGTGCAGCAGCGCGACTACCCGATGCTGGAGGGCGGGTTCCTGATCGTCACCGTGTCGGTCGTGTTCTTCAACCTGATCGCCGACCTCTGCTACTTCGTGCTCGATCCGCGGGTGGCGCAGTGAGCTCGACCGTCGCGGGCCTTCCCACCGGACCGGTCGAGCCGCGGGCCCACCGGACGCGCGCAACGCTCGCGCTGCTGCGCGCCCGGCCGTCGGCGACCGTCGGCCTGGTGATCCTGCTGGTGTTCGTGATCCTCGCGATCATCGGGCCGCTGATCGCCCCGTTCTCGACGACCCAGGCGACCGGCATCGTCTACGCCGCGCCCTCGGGCAAGCACTGGCTCGGCACCGACGACGGCGGCATCGACGTGCTGAGCCTGATCCTGGTCGGAGGCCGGACCTCCCTGCTGGTCGGAGGGGCCGCAACCCTCGTGGCCATGGGGATCGGCGGGATCATCGGCGTCCTGTCGGGCTACTTCGGCGGATGGGTCGACTCGGTGCTGATGCGGATCACCGACTACTTCCTGGTGATCCCCGACCTCGTGCTGATGATCGTCGTCGCGACCGTCTGGGGCCCGAGCCTCAGCCACGTGATCCTGGTCATCGGGATCCTGCTCTGGACCTCGACGGCGCGCATCATCCGCGCCCAGGTCAAGACGCTCAAGGAGCGGTTGTTCGTGCGCCGGGCCCGCGCGATGGGCGCGGGGCACACGCTCATCATCGTTCGCCACATCCTGCCCCAGATCGGTCCGCTGCTGATCGCCAACACCGTGCTCACCGTCGCGACCGCGATCTTCGACGAGACCGCGCTGGACTTCCTCGGGCTGGGCGACCCCAACAGCGTCAGCTGGGGCGTCATCCTCGAGCACGCCAACGACCGCACCGCGGTCAGCTACGGCGCGTGGTGGACCGTGGTCCCCGCCGGGCTCTGCATCGCGCTGGTGATCGTCGCCTGCTACCTGCTGGGGCAGGCGATCGAGGACGCGCTCAACCCGCGCCTGCGCGTCGCGCATCTGTCGGTCAACAAGTGGAAGTTGCGTTCGCTGGTCGGGCGGGGGCCCGACGCGCTGTGAGCGCTGTCGAGACCTCCGGGGCCCCGAGCCGGCTCGAAGTCCGAGGCCTGCACGTCTGGTTCGACGTCGGCGGCGGTGAGCTCCACGCGGTCCAGGGAGTCGACCTCGACGTCCCGGCTGGAGAGCGGATCGGCCTGGTCGGCGAGTCGGGGTGTGGCAAGACGACGCTGATGATGGCGATGATGGGACTGCTGCCGCCGAGCGCCACGGTCGCCGGCGAGATCCGCCTCGATGGTCGTGACCTGCTGGCGGGTGGCGAGAACTCGATGGCCGCCCATCGCTGGACCGACATCGCGCTCGTCTTCCAGGGCGCGATGAACGCGCTCAATCCGGTCAAGCGGATCGCCTGGCAGATCACCGAGCCGATGCTCGTGCACCACACCGCGGACCGCGCCGGGGCGCGCCGGCGTGCCATCGAACTGCTCGAGCTGGTCGGCCTGCCGGCACGCACGGCGAGCCTCTACCCGCACGAGCTGTCCGGCGGAATGCGCCAGCGCGTCGCCGTCGCGATGGCGCTCGCCTGCCGCCCGAGGATCCTGCTCGCCGACGAGCCGACGACCGCCCTGGACGTGATGGTTCAGGCCCAGCTCCTGGAGCTCCTCACGTCCCTGTCGGCGGAGCTCGGTCTGGCCCTCGTCCTCGTCACCCACGATCTGCCGATCGTGATCGAGACCTGCCAGCGAGCGGCCGTCATGTACGCGGGGCGGATCGCCGAGGAGGGGCCGATCGCGCGGCTCACCGCGGCGCCCGCGCACCCGTACACGCGGATGCTGCTCGCCGCCACCCCCGATCTCGACGACGATCGCCCGACCCGCTCGATCGACGGGTCACCGCCGCGGCTCGATCAGCCGATCGTCGGCTGCAGCTTCCGCGACCGGTGCGATCGGGTCGGCAACCGCTGCGCGACTGAGCTGCCGCTCCTGCGCCCGGTGCAGGACGGAGGCGGGCGCCAGCTGGCCGCCTGCCATCACCCCGGTCCACCGTCCGATGACCCGGGCGAGGCGCAGGCGATCAGCGCCGCCGGCGGTGGGCTGCACCCGGCGGGCGGCGATGGGCACCCGATCGCCGAGGTCCGCGAGCTTCACGCGAGCTTCCCGGTCCGCCGCGGAGTCCTCGGCACCCTGCTGCGCCGCCCGCGCCGCGTCGCTCATGCGGTCGACGGCGTCTCGCTCACGCTCGCGCCCGGGGAGCTGCTCGCCCTCGTCGGCGAATCGGGCTCGGGCAAGACGACCACCGCACAGACGATGCTCGGCAACGTCGCCATGGACGCGGGCAGCGTCACCCTGGGCGGGGTCGACATCGCAACCGTCGGCCGGGCCGGCCACAAGGCCCTGCGGCGCGAGGTGCAGATCGTCTACCAGGACCCCTACGAGGCGCTCGATCCGCGGCTCAGGGTCCGCCAGCTGGTCGCCGAGCCGCTGCAGGTGCACCACATCGCACGCTCGCGCGGGGACCGCGCGGCGCGGGTGGCTGCGGCGCTCACCCAGGTGGGGCTCACGCCGGTCGACCTCTACCTGGAGCGCTACCCCCATCAGCTGTCCGGCGGGCAGCGCCAACGGGTGGCGATTGCCGCCGGCCTGGTGCTCGAGCCCAAGCTCCTGATCGCCGACGAGCCGGTGAGCATGCTCGACGTCTCGATGCGAGCCGGGATCCTCAACCTGCTCGACGGCCTGCGCCGCGACGGCGACCTCGCGGTGCTGATGATCACCCACGACCTCTCCACGGTGATCCACCACGCCGACCGCGTCGCGGTCATGTACGGGGGCCGA
>Ga0335075_10010463_pt1 | contig 14075 bp, 9 predicted proteins | sample Lox_Sample_24_FD_206723 | JGI IMG/M metagenome (GOLD analysis project Ga0335075, IMG submission 206723) | Soil microbial communities from Loxahatchee National Wildlife Refuge, Florida, United States - Lox_Sample_2.4 | ecosystem: Environmental > Terrestrial > Soil > Wetlands | place: USA: Florida...
TGATCACCGCCGCGCTCGTGGACGGCGCGTCGAACCCGGTTGTCAGCACGCCGTAATTGCAGAGGGCCATCGGAGTCGGGGTGTTCATCCGGTACCGCTGAATCGCGCTCTCCCGGTCAGCCCACGGCGTGCCAGCTGTGATCGCTTCGGCAGCATGACCGCGAGACCGCAGCACCGCGGCGAGCAGACGAGCATGCTCGACAGTCGTAGCGAAAACGATGATCCGCCGATGCCGCTCGAACAGGCTCTCGACAGCCTCTAGGATGCGCAGGCTCCGCCGCTGATCTTCCGCCAGCCGCCGCAGCAGGTCCGACGGGATCTCGAGGCTGGAGGAGAGCGCGCGCATGTCGGCGTCGCTGAGCGTCAGGCCCGCTTCGATGTTGAGGCTCACGAAATCCGGCCGCGCCAGGTAACCCTGATCGATCAGGAACGTGACCGGGTTGTCATAACCCTCGGGACGCAGGGTCACCTTCCGGTGGCTGTAGAAGGCGGCCAGCTCCGAGTCCTGGTCAATGTCGGCCCAGGTCCGGCCTGGGGTCGCCGTCAGGCCAAGGAGCGCAGCATCCCGCCGCTTGGTCGCGAACAACTCCAGCAGCTGCCGGTACGTCCGCGCTATCGACTGATGCGCCTCATCCATAACCGTCAGTGCGGTCTTGTCAGCCAGCCGGGCGATCACCTGGTAGTCGCGGCCAGCGAGAGCGTCGAGCTTCCCGAGTCCAGCAACTACGAGCCCGTCGGTAATCTCGGCAAGATCGGTCTCGGCGTCCCCCCAGTACCTCACGATCGCCACATCGCGATTGCCGAGAGAACGCCAGGCCGACTCGAACGACGCCGCTGCCTGCTCTAGCAGTTCCCGGCTGTATGCCAGCCAAAGCACCACACCCGGATCACGGACACGCAGATGTTCGGCTACCACGTTCATCGCCACGCGTGTCTTGCCTGCGCCGGTAGGCAAGTGCAGGACGACGCGGCCCGGAGTCTCCCCGAGGCACGTCATCAGGTCGCGAACAACGACCCGCTGATATGGGAACAAGCCATGCGAAGCCGCCGCTACGTCCTTGCCCGGAGCGGCGACCACGCTCCGACTAGCAGCTTCTGTGACACCGAAGAAGCGAATCAGGATCTGCTGTGCCTTGCGTGTGGACAGGTCCGCGACATCGAGGTTCCTTACCACGTCCGGTTCACCAGACACACCGAGCAAATCCGCGAGTTGCCGCGCCTTGGCCTCCGACAGTAGGCCGATGAGACGGCTTCGCTGGGAACTGTCGCGGAGCAGCTCCGGCCAGGTCCAGAGGGCCCCGATGAGATCACGCAACCGCTGGCCCTCCAGCGCGCTAGGATCGACGGCCGCGAGAAGATCGCGGACCTGCGGGCTGATGAACCCCAGGAGATTTTCGTCCCCAGCCGCCTCAAGCAGCGAGCCAACCGAGACCGGATTCGGAACTGGGCCGCTCATCCTCCCGCGCCAGCCCTCAGATCGGGCTCCCAACAACCGCAGGCGCCATTCAAAAAGAAAACGCCCTTCATCAGCGGCGCGGCGAACGGCTCCCGCGTCACTAGCCGCTGATGGCGTCCCGTGGCGTAAGGGCCAACGGAGCGGAACCGGTCATCACCAATGGTAGTCGGGGCGCGCCTTCGCACCACTTCCCGCATACCGGCGCAGGTTTGGCCGGGCGCGTTCAAGGTGCCACGATCACCAGAGGTCATCTGAATTACCGGACTCCTCGCTTGCGCCCCGGGGCGGTCTTCCACGCACTTTAGCGGCTTGTTCTGGCAGAAGGGCAGACAGTAGCCATAGGCAGGCTGCCTTTGCGCCATTCAGCTGCCGACCGGGACGTTCCCCTCCTGTCAGCACGCGCACTTGGCGAGCTGCGGAACCATACTCCTCGCACATAGGTTCGAATATGAGGACCCGCTCCTCCCACGGCTGGATGACTTTCGCGTGGCACCCGAAGAAGCTCCAGCCGTGGCGGTATCGTCAGTTTTGGCCGACGCGGGATTCAGGAGGTGACCGGGTGGAGCCTGTGGCCTATCTTGACTACAACGCCACAGCACCGCTGCGCCCTGAGGCGCTGAACGCGATGCTCCCGGTCCTGCAATCCGTTGGGAACGCAGCGAGCCCGCACGGGCTCGGCCGGAAGGCCGCGGCTTCAGTCGCGGAGGCACGCGGACAGCTCGCCGAACTGCTCGGCTGCTCTGCTGGCGAGATCTTCTTCACCTCGGGGGCGACTGAGGCCAACAATACTGGGCTGCGGGCTTGCCTGATGCCTGCTAGCCGACTGATCACGAGTGCGGTGGAGCATCCGGCGGTGCTCGAAACCGCCCGCGCTCTCGCCAAGGAGCGGGACATCGAGCTCATCGTGCTGCCCGTTGACCCTGACGGCTTGCTGAGTGGCGACTCACTCAAGCGCGCTTTGCGGACAAACCGGCCGACAGTCGTCTCGATCATGGCGGCCAATAATGAAACGGGCGTGCTGTCTGATCTGAAAATGATCGCCGAGATGACCCACGAAGCAGACGCGGTGTTTCACACCGATGCCACCCAGCTCGTCGGGAAGCTGCCGATCGACTTGTCAGTGACAGGCATAGACCTGTTGTCGCTGTCCGCACACAAGTTCGGCGGCCCGCAAGGCGTCGGCGCCTTGTTCATCCGGCGAGGCCTCGGGTTGCCGCATCGGCCGCTCCTGTATGGCGGAGGCCAAGAAGAGGGGTGGCGGGCCGGGACCCTCAACGTAGCGGGGATCGTAGGCGCGGGAGCTGCCGCCGCGGCCGCTGAGGCGAATATGGCCGCAGAGGCCGGGCGGATCCATGAACTGCGCGATATGCTGGAGGACTCGCTGCTGCGCGGTATTCCGGCCGTGAACGTCAACGGAGCCCGGGATCGGCGGCTGCCGCACGTCGTCAGCATCACCTTCCGCGACGCACCAGCTGAGGCTGTCCTGGCAGCGATGCCGGGGGTCGCTGCCTCTGATGGGAGCGCTTGCTCCTCTGGAGCCCCGGAACCGAGCCATGTGCTGCTTGCAATGGGCAGGTCGCGGGAGGATGCGGAGAACACGGTCCGGTTCTCGCTGGGATACGCGACGAGCAGGAGTGAAATCGTGTACACGACTGAGGTGGTGAAGGCGGCGGTCGCCCGGGTCCGGGAGATGCTCGCGTCAGCGGACGTTGCGCAGGCCGCGAGAAGGCCCGAGCACAGCGGAGGACCGGTCAAAGAGAACACGGCACGAAGCTGGCCGAGCGGATTGGGTGCCGATGTCTGATAGCAGGCTGCGGGAGGCGTGTATCTCTAGTTTCGCCAGGCATGAGACGTTCGCTCCCCGGTTCGGCTGGCTGCACAAGGGCTTCATGGCCGTCAGCCGCGATCAGGAGGCGTTCCTGAGCGCGGACGCGCCTGTCACTTTGGGCGTCGGCAAGAACATGGTCAATGCCATCCGTTACTGGTCGTCCGCCTTCAAGCTGACGACCGAGTACGCCAAGGGTGGCGGGTCACGCGCTCACATGGCTTCCCCCACGTGGGAGGCGTGCTGGCTGTTGAGCGAGAACGGCGCTGATCCGTATCTGGAAGATCCGGCGAGCCTGTGGCTCCTGCACTGGTGGCTGTTGTCGCCACGCTGCCAGGCCCCGACCTGGTGGGTAGCCTTCAACGCGCTGACCTCATCCCGGTTCTCGGAGGCAGAACTTGCTGAGGCCGTGACCCGGCAACTGCGCTTGGCTGGCTGGGAGAACCCGGCACCAGCGTCGGTGGTCAGGGACGTGGACTGCCTGACCAAGATGTACGCACCCCGCAAAGCGCCTAAAGGTGGGTCCCCAGGCAGCTTCGAAGACCTGCTGGACTGCCCTTTCCGAGAGCTAGGGCTGCTGGAACCAGTGCCCGGCGGGGACCGCGTATGGCGGTTTACCGAGACCGCCAAAGCGACCTTGCCCGCCAGGGTGGTCGCCTACGCGTGCCTGGACTACGCGAGCCAGCATGGCAACGCTGAACGGTCAGTCACGCTTGCCCGCCTAGCCAACGAGCCGGGGGCGCCGGGCCGGGCCTTCCGGCTCCGCGAGCCTGATATCGCCGCCGCGCTTGAGGAAGCCCGCAGGCTTCACCCAGCGATGTCCGTCACCGATGCGATTGGTCAGCGGAGCATGGTCAGCCACGACGATCCTTCGAAGCTGGCCTGGGACATCCTCGACGCTCATTTCGGGAACGCCCGTGACCGGGTTCCGAACCGGGAGAAGTGGCTGGCCCCCCAACCTGAGCTTGCCGCGGCGGAGCGGCGCCTGGCGCAGGCTGCGGACAAACCCAGCGCAAGGGCAGGAGGGACGATTTGACCAGCCATGAACAGAAAAAACTTTCAGGTTCCGCGGACCTCCATGGCGAGATGCTCGGTATCAGCGTCACGGGCCCAGTGCTGCGGTCGGTCAACCTTGAGCGGGATGTCCGCCTGGACGACCTGAACCAGGTGCTCGTCGACGGAAGAGCACAGGACACCCTCGGCAGGATTACGGCCGCGATGGAGGATTCACAACGGACCCGGGCCTGGTCGCTCACTGGGCCTTACGGCTCAGGGAAGTCCACGCTCGCGCTCCTTATCGACAGCTTGCTAGGGACACCGGGCGGCCGCCGCGGGCAGGCGATGCAGCTGGTCGCCGAAGCAAACCCCGCCCTCGCCCGGCGTTTGTCATCCGCCCGCGACAAGCTAGCTGTGGACGGGTTCCTGACGGCAGTGACGACCGCGCGGCAAGAGCCGTTCACGAAGACGCTCAACCGGGCGCTGTTCAGCTGTGTCAATCGCCGCTGGCCGACAGGCAAACCGCCGAGGCGGGTCGCGGCCGGCCTCAAGCCACTGACCGCGCCTGGTGCCGGCAGCTCGGAGTACCTCGCCGCCATCGGCGACCTGACCAGCGAGGCTCCAGTCTTGCTGATCATCGACGAGTTCGGCAACACGCTGGAGTACCTGGCAACTCGCCCAGACCCTGATGGCCAGGACGTGCGCGGTAACATTTTCCTGCTACAGGAGATTGCTGAGGCGGGTGCTGGCGCTGCCGGTATCCCGCTTTTCACCCTGACGTTGCAGCACCTGTCGTTCCTGGACTACTCATCTCAGTCCAGCGCCCTCCAGCGGCGCGAGTGGGCCAAAATCCAGGGGCGCTTCGAGGACATCACCTACGGCCCAGATCTTGGCGACGCGATCCGGCTCATCAAGAGCTGCGTCGATCACTCGCGCGTGAGCCAGGCCGGTATCCGGCGGATCGGCGATCATGGCGAGGCATCCAGACGCAGATGGGCAAGCCAGGGCCTAGATGGGATGCTGGCGGCTGACGCCGACATGTTCGCCGGCGTCTACCCGCTGCACCCGCTTACGGCCGCCGTAGCCCCTCTGCTCGCCGCGCAGATCGGCCAGCATGACCGCACGCTCATGGGCTTTATGGGCAGCGACGAGCCGCACACTGTCCGGCGCTTCCTGGCCGGACCCGGGGATGGCGAGCGGTCGACGGTGTACCTCCCTCAGCTGTATGACTACTTCTTCGCTTCAGGCCGCACCACGATGCTCGCCTCGGCGGCCGCCGGACGGTGGATCGAGATAGACCTAGTCCTCAGCCAGGCCCATGGGCTGGATGATGAAGATCTGCGGATCCTCAAGACCGTTGCCATCCTCAACCTGATCGACGCCGGCGGCGCACTTCGCGCGAGCCCCGCGATGATGGTCTTCGCCCTTAGCGACCCGGCCGATGAAGACGATGCCGGGCCTAAGGCGCTGCTGCGCCGCCTCGACGGGCTCGCTGAGCGCGGATTCCTCGTCTACCGCGAGTTCAGCGACGAGTACCGGATCTGGCAGGGCACCGACATTGACTTGCGCGCTCGCATAAGTGAGGCACGGGAGCGCCTCGATGACCGCGCTGTCGTCAAGATGCTGTCAGCACACGTGCCAGGCGCTGTAGTCGCCGGGCGGCACAGCCAGCGCACGGGGATGCTCCGGCATTTCATAACAACGACTACAGACGGCACCACCGAGGTCATCCCAGGCCCCGTTGTCGATGACCCAGCGGACGGCATCCTGATCTTCCACTTCGGCGACGAGAATGACATACCTGCCATCGAGTCGCCCCTTCCCGCAGTAGCCGGCACGACAAGCACGGCCGCAGCGGTACTCAATGTCGGTCGTGAGCTGCTCGCGCTGAACGAGCTGCTCTCGTCAGGCAGCCTCGATAGCGTCGCCCGCAAAGAGGTCACCGAGCGCGTCGGCCAGGCCCAAGCCACCCTCGCCGCGACAATGGCTGGAGCGTTCAGTCCCTCGCAGCCGACTACCCGGTGGCGCCTGCTGAATGCGCCGCCAAGCGCCATGCGAGATCCAGGTTCGGACCTTACGCTGCTTGACGGGCGCAGCCTGGCCGCGATCGTCTCCGCCGCGTGCGACCTCGCCTATCCGGATACCCCGCATATCCGCAACGAGATGCTCGGTCGACATCAGCTCACCAGTCAGGGAGCCAAGGCCCGCCGCGAGTTGCTCGCCGCCATGCTCACTCGCCCCTCCGAGCCTGCCCTGGGCATTGACGGCTACGGCCCCGAACGAGCGTTGTTTGAGGGCGTCGTGGCTTATCTCGGGCTGCATGGACCGGCAGCTAACGGCCCCGTCAGCGATGGTTCGGCGAGCTATGGCTTCACCGAGCCCGCCGACGATTCCTCGGTGGCGCCGGCATGGCAGGCACTGCGCTCAGCGCTGACCAAGGCGGTGAACGAGTGGCCCGTCCACGAAGCGTTCCGGCTGCTGATGGCCCCCCCTTACGGGATCAAGGCGGGGGTGGTCCCCGTGATCTTCGTGACGGCGCTGATTTTGGGCAAGGACGACTTCGCGGTCTTCGAAGAAGGGACCTACCAGCCCGGCCTGAGCCCGGAATTGATCGAGCGTCTGCTGAAGGCCCCAGGACGCTACACCGTCAAGTACGTGCCCGCCAACACCGGCCAGCGGTGCCTAGTCTTGCAACGGCTCGCCGCTGAGTTTGGCGTAAGCGAGCCAGGACGAGAGGTTGCGACAGGGGACCGGAACCCGTCGTTGCTGGCCGTCACCCGCTCGCTCCTGGGCCTTGTCCGCGGCATCAGCGGTTACGCTGTCCGGACGCGGCAGCTTAGCAGCCAGGCGAGTAGCGTCCGACAAGCGCTTTCTACCGCGAGAGACCCGGACGACCTGCTATTCACAGCCTTGCCAGAAGCTATCGGCCTAGAGCCGATCTCAGCGGGCCCTGGCCACGACGAGTCGGCGGCGGCCCAGTTCGCCAGAGAACTTAAAGCAGCGATTTGGGAGATCACCGGCGCTGACGCGGCGCTTCGCGCCGAGGTCACGGCGATTTTGACACGAGAGTTCGAGGTTCCCGAGGACCTGCCGTCATTGCGCCGGGTGCTCGCGGTGAAAGCGGCTGGCTTCGCTGACGCGGTGCTCGAACCGGAGCTGCGGGGATTCTTGGCCCTCGCCGCCAACGAAAGCCTGTCTGATGATGACTGGCTTGACCCGGTGGCTGTCAGGGTCACCCGGGTGGGCCTTGCGAACTGGACCGACGACCATCTGAAAGCGTTCGCCAGCGTCTGCCGACAACTCGCGCGGTCCCTTGACCGGTTCAGCCACCTGTACCAGGCGACCACGCGCGCTGACGGAGACGTCCGCGTAGTGACAATCACCGGTGACAGCGGACAAGAGAACCGGTTGCTGGTGCACCGGTCGAGCCAGGTGCGGCAAACCGCCGCCAGCATGGCGGCAGAGGTCATCGGTCACGCCGAGCGTCAGCTCGGGCCCGGTGGCGGACGTGCTCTGCTGGCCGCGCTGGCCGAAGCCCTCGTCGCAGAGGCAGACACCCGGCCCGCCGATTTCGCGGACGCTGACAGTACCTCTCGCCAGAATAGGTAGGCATCCAAACAGTCACGTCGTAGCAGACGTCGCAGCTAACAAGGTCAGGAGGTACCGTGCGCCACGTACTCGGGCTCTCCGGGGGAAAGGATTCCGCAGCCCTGGCGATCTACATGCGCGACCGCGTTCCCGAAATGGAGTACTTCTTCTGCGACACCGGGGCGGAGCTTCCCGAGACCTATGACTATCTCGGCGTGCTGGAAGGGGCTCTAGGCAAGCCCATCACCCGGCTGAACTCCGACCGCGACTTCGATCACTGGCTTCAGGTCTACAGCGGTACTTTGCCGAGCCCGCAGATGCGCTGGTGCACCAAGAATCTGAAGATCAAGCCGCTGGAAGCGTGGATCGGAGATGACTCGGCTTTCTCCTACGTCGCGATCCGCGCCGACGAGCACCGGATGGGCTACATCAGCACGAAGCCGAACATCCAGGCGGTATTTCCCTTCAAGGAAGATGGCGTCGACAGGGACGGGGTCACACGCATCTTGGAGGAAGCGGGAGTCGGTCTTCCTTCCTACTACGAGTGGCGAACCCGCTCAGGATGCTATTTCTGCTTTTTCCAGCGCAAACACGAATGGGTCGGGCTCGCAGAACGCCACCCGGAGCTGTTCGAGCGTGCTATTGCCTACGAGGATAAGGTCAGCTTCGAGGCGACCGCGATGCAAGACCGTGCGTACACCTGGTCACATGATGAGTCGCTGCGGGAGCTTCTGGCCCGGAAGGAAGAGATAGAGGCGAAGCATCAGCAGGCGCTCCAGAGAGCGAGCCGAAGGCTGAAGCCGAACCGACCGTTGCTCGAGGTGCTCGCCGACGCGCTTGACGAGGACGACGACACGGCCCCGTGTATGGTCTGCCACCTGTGACCTGCCAGGGATGATCAGCGGCGCACGGACGCCGACGCCCGAACGGCGTCAGCGAGATAGCCAGCGGTGATGTCACCTATGCAAGGCGAAGAGTTCATTTCATGGATCACCTAACTCCAAGCGGCAACGGCCTGACATCACGGGCCAGGACCGCCATGACGCGGACAGAGCTTTCCAGGCCGGTAACACAGGCCATACAGGACGGCCTGATCCGCGCGGATCGGTCCGTCCTGGACTATGGCTGCGGGCGGGGAGGCGACGTTGAGCGGCTGCGCTCGCTGGGCCTGAGCGCCTCGGGCTGGGATCCGGTATTCGCCCCGGATGAGCCGCTAGAGCCCGCTGACGTCGTGAACCTGGGCTATGTAGCCAACGTCATCGAGTCCCCTGACGAGCGAGCTGAGGCGCTCCGCCGTGCCTGGCAGCTGGCGAAGTCAGTTCTAGTGGTCGCCGCCCGCCTTGACTGGCAGGTGCAAGGAGCCGCCTGCGGCGACGGGATCCTTACTGCTAAGGGCACCTTCCAGAAGTTCTACACCCAGTACGAGCTGAAATCCTGGATAGAGGAAACCCTTGGATGCGAGGCACACGCAGCCGCTCCTGGTATTTTCTACGTTTTCCACGATCCGCGTGACGGTGAGTCGCTCCGCGCCTGCCAGGTACGCCGACCATCAGCTGTTCCGCGTCCCCGCCTTTCCCGCGTGCTGTTCGAGCAGCACCTCGAACTGCTGCAAGAGCTGGAGGCATTCCTTGATGAACGAGGCAGGCTGCCTGAGGAATCAGAGCTGGCTGACTCCGCCGCCCTGGTAGCCGCCTTCGGATCGGTGCGCCGGGCCTTCCGGGTGCTGTGTCATGAGACCGGACGCCACGACTGGTCCGCTGAGGCGGCCCGCGCTCGCAACAACCTTCTGGTCTACCTCGCGTTGGCCGCATTCGCCGGTCGGCCCCGGATGGGAGCGCTTCCGGTAGACGTTCAGCTCGATGTGAAGGAATTCTTTGGCTCCTACCGCGCTGCGGTGGCGCAGGCGGACGAGCTGCTGTTCTCCCTCAGATCCGAAGATGAGCTCTCCAAGGCCGCGCATGGCCTTCCCGCCGGAAAGATCCTGCCGGATGCCCTGTACTTTCACGTCTCGGCAATGTCTCTGCTCCCCCCGTTGCTGCGGGTGTACGAGGGATGCGGCAGGGTCCTCGCTGGCACCGTTAGCGCGAGCGTGATTAAGCTGCACCGCAGGAGCCGGAAGATCTCTTATCTTTTTTATCCCGCGTTTGAAAGCGACCCTCATCCAGCGCTCGAAGCGTCTCTGCGGATCGACCTGCAGACGTTCACGGTCCGCTTCAGCGATTTCCGTTCCGCGGATAACCCGCCTATCCTGCACCGGAAGGACGTCCTTGTTTCACCCGACCATCCTCTTCATCAGAAGTTCTCCCGACTGACAGCGCAGGAAGATCGGGCGGATCTGCTGGGAATACCTGGTATAGGAACCCGGAAAGCTTGGAATAGGCTTCTCGAAGAAGAAGGATGGCGGCTAGCCGGGCACCGTCTGCTGCGGGCACCGCAGCAGCATCGGGCGGCCACGTAGCTCCCCGTCGGCTCGGCCAACGCCGCCAGGGGTATAGATCCCTTGTTGTTGAGATAGACATCGGTCACGCCTGCTCCACAGCCCGCACGAAGACGCAGAGATCTCGTTTCAGTGCTTCGGCCAGCTTTCTCCAGCGTGAAGAAGTTCGGCTGCGCCGCGCCCTGCTCCATGCTTGCTACAGCGGACTGCCCTTGCTACAGCGGACTGCGTGGTGCCGATCCGCTCGGCGAGCTCGCGCTGGATCAGGCCAGCGCTCCGCCGGATCTCGCAAAGCGCGCGGCCAAAGGTCGGCTCATTGCCGAGGTTCGTCTCACCAGGCCACACCCCAGCGCATGGGGGCCCACAGCGCAGGGTCAACCACAGCCCATACGCTATGGGTGGATACGGTCAGCGCACACCCGACACGCGAATCTGCGACCTTCTTGAGCACAGCCGGGTGCCGTGAATCCGAGATGAGCGCCCTCCGCGTGGCCGACACCTGCACCGAGAGATGGCGGCAATATATGACTCCCACAGACCGACGCTAGCAGCCACCGCGAACAGCGGATCTGCCGGAGACTGCAGGGTTAAACTCTGGAGACGCACTTCACGCTGAGGTGAGTGAATCATAAGCGAATACGTTCGAAGTCCAAAGGAGCGTTGATCACGTGCCGGGTCCATTCGCCGCAGAACCCGCAACAATAAAGGACCTCCTGGTCCAGGAGAACCAAGGCTTCTATGTCCCCATTTACCAGCGAGAGTACGAGTGGGGCAAGGACGAGATTGACAGGCTCTTTGCGGATCTGATTCAGGGAATCAGTAGGGCAAGCGAGCAAGTAACCGATGCTACATTCCTCGGAACAATTATTCTTGTGGAAGGGCGACAGATAGTTCAGGGCAATGATAGGCGCGCAATTCCTAGTCAGGTACTGACCATAGTAGATGGTCAGCAGCGACTCACTACGCTCATATTTACGATGGCCGCAGTGCTTGTGGAGCTTGAAGCGCTCCAGCTAACGGTAGACAGGGAGGTTCCCGATGGGCCAGTTAAGGAGTGGATCCTGTCCTTGCTTAACCGGACACGTAGCCGAATGTCACGCACTCTGTACATCGAAAGCGATGAGGACGCGGCAGCGCCATGGTCGAGACGACCAAGGCTCATACGTCAACAAATAGACTCATGGGGGCTTTCAGAAGCCACAGCGCGTTATGACAGTGACGCTGCCTGGCTAGCGTTCCAGATGATCTCCTCCCATTCAGCGGACAACAAATGGCGGCTCCCCGACCTGAGCGGATATCCGTCTTTGAACAAGCCATTCTCGTCAATACGGAACAACATACGTAGCATAATTCAAGGCGAGACTGACGTAAGCTATCTGGACGATGTTAATCAGCTTCGTGAATCTCCCCTGTGTGACAGCGTCTTCGGGGAGAGAGTACCGGACGATATAGGAAGCGATGTACCCTCATGCGTTGGCGAGAGCCTCCGCATAGCAATGTTTTCTGGGTTTGCCCGCGACCATGTTCTTGTGATCGATGTCAGGGCCAGGGACGAGGACCTGGCATTTGCACTGTTCGAACCCCTCAACACTACAGGCCTGCCCCTAACCCCTCTTGAGACTTTCAAGCCCTTGGTTGTACAGGGCGAAGGGCAGGCCAACTACTCGAGCTCGCCATCGGCAAGTTCATTGGATGCAGTCGAGAGGATGTTGCAGTCTCTCCCGTCGTCAAGAGACAGGATAAGACTGACATCTGAACTGCTCACCGCCTTTGCGTTGGCCCAGACTGGCTACAAACTTGGCTATTCGCTTTTCGAGCAGCGCATGTGGCTTCACAGGACTTATGCGCAGCCAAGACAAACCGAGTCTGCGCTAAGTGCCAAGCGCAGATTTGTCGCCGAATTGCGATCTACAACTGAATTTTTGCTTGGCCCATGGCATCACCATCGGCCCGAGCTATGCCACCTTCCGTCGCCCGCACTATCAGAGGAGGATCTGCTAAATCTTCTCGTACTGTCAGACTCACGGCATGTGGTCGCCGCGCCACTTCTCAGCCTATATTGGGATAAAGCGCTCACCGATGGAAGCCAGGATGATTTTCGCGCATGCCTAAAAGCAATTTGCGCATTCTGGGTCTTGTGGCGAGCCTCCCGTGCGCAGACCGCCGGAATCGATACCCACTATCGAAGAATAATGCAGAAAGGCATATCTGTTAATGGAGTAGAGAGCGAGCCGCTTGCACGCATGCTGCGCACCGGTGACCTGCCAGGTATATCTGACCTACAAAGCGCATTGCGTGATCTTCTCGCAAATAGAGGCCGCGTTGGTTCAGCTGACGCTTGGGTGGATCGCATGAATGCCCAGCCAATCTATCAGACAAGCAAGACTCTGGCACGGTTCATTATTCTAGTGGCCCATCGCGACACACGGCCCGCAACTTCCCCAGAGGAGCGCGGCCTCCCGGTGGCGAGCGGCGTTACCGGCACTCTTGAGACAATGAGGAAGGACATATGGCAAGCTATGCTGAGCGTTGAACACATCGCTCCACAATCTCCGCAAGCTAACGACGTATCTTACGATCCCGAGATCTTCACAAAGGGCATGGTTGATAGAATTGGGAACCTTACCATCTTGCCCGAACCACTAAATTCGTTCATCGGCAACCGTCCGTGGACTTTTAAAAAAAGTGTATTCAGGGCGATCAGCATCGACAATTCTACTGACAGGAAGGCCGAACTCCACCGTCTGCTGCCTACTGCCTCCGAGCTTGAAATCAACCAAGTCCTGAGCCAGCCTTTCCTTCCAATCGTCCAATCCGTGGGAGACGCCGAAGGGGATGTGCTTACGGCCAGCTACGTCGAAAGACGCGGAAGGCAAGTGGGCGTCTTGGCCTACGAAACGCTATCTGAGTGGCTGGGTTACCCAACATAGCAAGCATCTCCGTCCGGCCGGGTCGGAAGACCTCAGCCATGCCGAGCCTGCCGCAGTCGTCGCTGCCTCGCGTGAAGGACCGGTCTACCTGGAACGCCGACCACTATACTGGCCCTTTGGCGGTTCGAAAGAGATCAGAGTAGCTCGCCGAAATATCGGGGTTGCGCTTCAGCCTGTCTTCTATTTCTTTGCGTGTCCACCAATCTGTATCAAAATCGCGCCGACGGCGCATGTCATCGAGCCGATCTATAAGAGAGCTGGTAACCTGTCTGGAGACCGCGAGAAGGTAGCCGTCTGCATGGTAATGATATAGAGCCTCCATTATGTCAGGTGCATCTCTAGCACCGATATTTCTGCTGCGAGCCTTGCATTGCACGATGAATCTGCGCATCTGCATAGGGATATGCTCATCTGATCCTATGCTTCCGGGTGTCGAGGGCCTCCTCCATTCTACGATGAGATCCCGGCCGCCGTCTCGATCGCGCGTATCGCCAGCCGCCCGCACGTGCAGGACGCCGGGTTCACGACTGATCAAATCGTAAATGAGGCTCTCAAATCGCGTCGGATTAGTCGGCTCTATCCACTCAAACGCCTCGGGAGCAAATAGCACAGCCTCCTTCCGGTGGCGTTCCCAGAGCCTCTGTTTCTCCTTGCTAAACGCCCTGAGCCCGCAGCCACCGGCGTGTGGGATGAATAGCAAATGCTCCTTGCCGACTACCCAGAAGATATCTTCGGTTGGAGCAAGCACATGATCTCCTGCCCCTTCCAAGCGTTCAAGCAGTGTCTGAGCACGATTCATTGACCGAAATGAAATGAAATTATTCAGATTGTTCCGCACGTAAA
>Ga0335075_10010464_pt1 | contig 14074 bp, 11 predicted proteins | sample Lox_Sample_24_FD_206723 | JGI IMG/M metagenome (GOLD analysis project Ga0335075, IMG submission 206723) | Soil microbial communities from Loxahatchee National Wildlife Refuge, Florida, United States - Lox_Sample_2.4 | ecosystem: Environmental > Terrestrial > Soil > Wetlands | place: USA...
ATCCACGGGTTCCGGGACACGAAGTGGCGGGGATTGTCGACGAGGCCGGAAGCGGCGTATCGCAGTGGCGGAAGGGCCAGCGGGTCGGCGTGGGCTGGCACGGCGGCCATGACGGCACGTGCCGCGAATGCCGTCGCGGGGATTTCCGCAACTGCCGTAACCAGAAGATTGCAGGGATCAGCTACGACGGCGGCTATCAGGAATACATGGTGGTGCCCGCCGAAGCGCTGGTTCCTATTCCGGACGGCCTGAGCGACGCCGATGCAGCACCTCTGCTGTGCGCGGGAATCACAACCTACAATTCACTGCGACACAGCGGAGCGCTGCCTGGGGACCTGGTGGCCATACAGGGCATTGGCGGGCTGGGCCACCTGGGAATTCAGTTCGCAAACCGGTTCGGTTATCAGGTTGCCGCCATTGGTCGCGGTCCGGGAGATGCGGCACTGGCAAGAAAGCTTGGAGCCGCCATGTACATCGACAGCAAAGCGACCGACGCGGCAGCGGAGCTGCAGGAACTGGGTGGCGCGCGGGTCATTATGGCGACGGCGCCTAATTCAAAAGCGATGTCGGGGCTGATCAACGGACTCAGTCCTAACGGCAAGCTGCTCGTGATCGGGGCCGCCTTCGAACCCATTGAGGTTGCGCCCGTGCAATTGATCGTCGGAAGCAAGACGATCCAGGGATGGGCGGCGGGTACACCTGCCGACTCGGAAGACACTTTGCGCTTCGCTGAATTGAGCGGGGTGCGCGCTATGATTGAAACCTACCCCCTGGAAAAGGCTGCCGAAGCCTACGCCCGGATGATGAGCGGCAAGGCTGAGTTTCGTGTGGTCCTCAGGATGTGAAATCGGCCGGGGACTGTGAATCGCAGCGATCCAGGAACTCGCGCAGCAGACCGGGGCATATGCATACTTCGCAGGCTCGGCGCCGACTTCACCCTCCCGCCGGGGTTTCCGACAAGGAGAAGCACATGCAGCAGCCTGTTCACTATCGCACGACCCAGGTGGGTCGTCTCTCTCTCTTCTATCGAGAAGCGGGCCCGCAGGATGCTCCGACAATCCTCCTGCTTCACGGCCTTCCGTCATCCTCACGGATGTTTCAGCCCCTCCTTATGCGGCTCTCCGATAGTTATCATCTGGTGGCGCCGGATTATCCTGGATTTGGTCACAGCGACTGGCCATCCCCGGAAGAATTTGAGTACACCTTCGACCATATTGCGGAGGTAATAAGTCGGTTTACTGAGGCGGTTGGGTTGTCGCAATACACACTGTACATGCAGGATTATGGAGCACCCGTCGGCTTTCGCATGGTACTGGCCCACCCTGAGCGCGTCGAGGCGCTTATCGTTCAGGATGCGGTTGCGCATAATGAAGGGCTCGGGGCAAACTGGGCAACGCGGCGCGCATTCTGGGCCGACCGCGCAGCCCACGAAGCAGAACTGCGGACGAACTTACTATCCCTCTCCGCGACCAGAACGCGCCATGTTGGAGATGATCCTGATGCCGGCAGCTACGATCCGGATCTTTGGACCGATGAGTACGCATTTCTGAATGCTCCTGGCCAGGCGCAGATCCAGAGCGACCTCTTTTACGACTATCGGACGAACGTTGACGATTATCCGAAGTGGCAGGCGTGGATGCAGAAGACACAGCCGAGGCTCCTGGTATTATGGGGAAAGCACGATCTCTCCTTCGACGCCGGCGAGCCCGAGCGATATCGCAATGAGGTGCCATCCGCTGAGGTGCATGTTCTCGATGCCGGCCATTTCGCGCTCGATACGAAGCCGGACGAGATTGCGGAATTGGTGCGCCGGTTCGCTGCGACCCGCGCCGCAGAGGCGGCAGTGTCGAGTTGACCCCTGTTCTCAGGCCGGAAGCGCTGCGGGGCCAATTCGGCCCCAGAATCCAGATTCTCCGATGAAGCAGCCCGCCGGCTGCCCCACAGCAGCACGGGATTTCCAGGGTCAAGTTGAACAGCAGTTCTGCGTGAGAGCAACGGACGGGAGCGCGGAGTTACTGCGGGAACTCCACCGCTGCCGGAATCTCCATGGATACGAGGAAATTGCTGGCGAGAACATAATCGTACAGGTAGCTAAGGGGTGAAGGTGGGTGAAGCTGTTCGGCAGAGACCCATCCATTTACTTCGGTCCAGTGCCAGTCTTTAGCTGAAACGCTTTCGATCGCCCGGCGCAGGTCCGCTGAACGCATCGGGTAAGCGTATATGCGGACATTCTGCGCAAGCAGTCGAGACATAGCTTCAAGGAAGCTGCCATCCAGTTTGGTGTAGCGGTATTCCCATGTGCGAACCAGAAGCGACAGACCGATGACGAAGCGGATACATTCCTTCGTATAGCGATTCAGGAGGGAAGTCATGCTGTACAGCTCTCGTTCACGGAAAAGTAGAACGTCCCCGCCGCGAGCGTGAAGGCCATCAATACGTTCCAGGATATCGGTGATATCCGGCGGGGAATCGGCATCCCAGAGCGGCATTGCGGAAAGGCAGAAGAAGCCGCTAATCGCAGCGGTCTTTTCATCCAGCTCTCCGCGGAGATGCTCCCGCCCTAAGTTCAACATCTGCATACCGGCATGAGCGGAACCTGGTTGTTTGAACGAGCCGGGCGCCAGCACGACTGCTTTCTTATGGAGAACTTCGAGAGGGGGAGCAGAGAGGCCGTCCGATGGAAAAAAGACAGCTTCCGCAAGACCTGCGCACACCAGTTGCGCCAGAATCTCTCGCTGGTCCCAGCCTTCGAAGGCCCGCCCGCGCACCTCGACGCTGTCGATCTCAAGACGGCCCTCGACATCCTGAGCGACATTCTTCAGGAAAGGTTCGCCCAACTGGAGCTGAAAAAACACGGCGTAGATCAGGTTCACCCCCAGAATGCCGATGGCCTCCTGCTCGAGCGGGGTCGAATGGTCGAGCAGATTGATATGGAGAATGATCTCGCTCTCCGGACCGCATGGCTCAAGCTGAAATCGCAGGCCGATCCAGCCGTGCGGTTCATTCGTTCCTCCGAAGTTGCGGGCGGATATCGTATCCACAAATGAGAAAAAGCGAGTGGCGGATCCGCGGCCTGGATTCAGCTGCTTGATCAGCTGCGCCCACTCGCTGTCCAGCATGGATTGGAGGCGCTGTTTGGAAACGTAACGCACGCCCGAGCCGTACAAGTCGTCGCTGACCTCCTTGTCATACGCGGATATCGATTTAGCAACTGTTCCTGAAGCTCCTCCGACAACGAGGAACCATCGCGCGACTTCCTGCCCGGCTCCAATTTCGGCGAAGGAGCCATAGCTTGTCTTGTCGAGGTTGATGTCGAGCGCCTTCTGATGTGTGTTGAGTTTATCTCCGCATTCCATCGAGCACTCCCTGAGTCTCAAGTAATTGAAGGGTTGACCGGGCCACTCGCGGTCGAATTGCTAATGGCAATCTTCGATTCGGGGTATACGAATTCCATCCGGAGCACGACCCAGGCCCTGGTATCCGACGGCTGACTCCATTTCTGCCGTTCGGCCGACATCTTTACAAGCCTGTTCAAGTGTTTGGAAGCTGAATACAGATGTATGTGTGCGACAATTCCCGGGACCGCTCTGCCATAGCAATAGGCGGACTCTGAGTCTCCTCATCGCCGTATGTCCGGGAATCCGTCTCGGACAGCTCTTTTCGAATGGAAATAAGATGCACACCTTCGATAGTCGCCATTAGGCCATAGGACGGCGTGAGTTGCCATTGAACCAAGGTGTCGGGCGACACGATTGTATTGCCATCCGCGGATCACGGCCTGTCGCAACGTTGCGTGACCATAGGGCGATACCATCGTGCAATTGTGCTCATTTGCGCCGTTTGCTTTCATTGGACTCGCCGGCTGAGGCCAAAAGTTCCCAGGGACTCAACGTCTGTGCCGAGCGATACGGTGCCTCTTACGTCTTTATTATCGCTTATCGCTGAAGGAGCGGGCTCGAGCCGGGCGTGACTACCAACATTGCGATGCTTCCTCGTCTGATACTGGTCGACAACGATGTCCGACAGTTGGAGATCCTTACGTTCGTCTTCAGAATGTTCGGGTTTTCAGTTTCCGGGTTCAGCTGCCCAATTGTGGCCCTTACCGCATTGGCACAGTCGCCATTGCGCAGCCTCGATTTTGCAGTGGTGGATTATGAGATGCCCTTGATGAATGGCGGGGTTTTAGCGCACTACCTGAGGGCTTGTTACCCAGGGCTAAAAATTGTTCTGCATTCCGGTTCGCCTGTGATTCCCGAGGTAGATCTTAACCATGTTGACGGTCTCGTCCGAAAGGGAACGGGAGTCGTTGTGCTATTGCAGGAGATCTCGCGGCTTCGCTGCCCCTAACCTGGGCGGATTGCGGAGCCTGCGGGTGGCCTGAACCACCCGAGCAGCCCGCGGGACGTAGCCAAAATGGCGATTGCGGCGACTGCCTCAATCTCAGGAAGCCGATCCCCTTTGGGCAGCAGAACCTGACGCGCGCGGCCTCGGACCTCAGAAGCTCGCCTTAATGCGAAAACCGCAGACGAAAACGTTCTCGCGGCGAGGGTCCGCGGCGGGACGGATGATGTATTCCGCCGTCGGCTGAAGAAGCAGTTTCGATGCCACATGAGCGAGATAGTTGACTTCAAGCAGATGTTCGGAGACATGATCTCCCTGACCTTGGGCGAGAAGGAAATTGCGGTATGCGGATCCATTTGAGGTTCGGACCCAGCCAACATCAAGCATGTCGTTGGCAAAGTGATTGCCGCGGACGAGGCCCACGTAGCGGAGGCCGACATCGATTTGCTGGTTTTGCGGATTTACGTCGTTGGGGGACCAGTCAACGGTGGAGGTGATGCCCAGGCCACGGTGACCCCCTGGACCTTGTCCAGGCTCGCGATAGACAACCTGGTCCGCCTGTCCCCAAAGTATGTAATTGCCCGGGCTCGAACGCCCGCTGAGAGGATTGATGAAGACGCCCGGATTGTAGCTCCCCCCAAACTTATAGACGCCCGGCCAGAGGCCGCTGTCAGCGGGGCGGATGAAGTCTTCTCGGCCGAGAGCGGCGGTCGAGTCGGGCGGCATCGGCGGGTCGTGGAGATATCCGACTTCGGTGGCGACCGCGGGCGGTCCGAAGTGAAAGCCGAAACCGTTGCCATCAATGTTGTAGGGGGATTTTTCCTGCGAGAAGACGATTGCCTTTGTGTACCAGTGATGGTTGGGAAGGACTCGCATCTCGAAGGCGGGTGTGCCGCCTGGATCGTAAGTCATGTATGTGTTCGCGAAGGTATTGAAAGCATAGCCCATCGGTTCGTTGATAAATGACTCCCCGTACTCCTGGACTCCATAGCCGTTCCAAGTGGCGATTTTGCCGCCACGAAATTCGATGTGATCGTCAAGGAGGTATTGACTGAGGGAGTATTCGGCGGCTCGAAAGACGTGCTGACTGGCGAGGCTCGAGGGATTGGCGTAGCTGTCGACGTAGTTCGTCCCGCCGATGTTTGTTCCGTACTGCCAAAGGCTGGTGATGTGGCCGCCGAGGCCTTTATCCGGAGTGAATTTGCCGAAATCAAAATCGATCGTGCCTCGGATACGTCCCCACCAGTTTTCAGGCGTGGGATTGACGCCCCTGGGCGCGGCAAGCACGTCTGCCACATAAAAGAAGTTCAACCTGATGCCGCTCTGCTCGAGTTGGGGTTGCTGCTCAGGCGCGGGTGGCGCGGCCGGTTTCCCGGAGTCGCTCTGGCCGTCAGAAGACTGTGCGTGGTTTGATTGATCTGCAGGGACACCGAGGCTTTCCCGGGGGGGGTGCGAGGTGGTATCGACGACGGACTCGGGCGCGTTCGACAGGCTGCGCTGGGCGTGGACAGCGGAAGGAAGCAAGAGGAGCAAGCCAGGGAATACGGGCCATCTCGCAACGGTGAAAGTGCAGCGAAGAGACATAGTGTCTTGCCTCCAAACAGGCTTCCAGTCGGCGATGCGCGCACCCGCGTGACTTCAGCCTCGCATCTGTGCTGGACTTTCCCGTTCGTCCTGCGCTAATGAGATTCCACACGCGCGATTGTTGGCGCACCGATTCGGCCTGGGCCAGACGATGGTATTGGGCGGGAAATCCGCGCCGACAATCGTCTCACTTCGAGGGCTTCCTCTCCGGGAAAGAGCTTATGGAATGGGTCAGTACCAAAGTATTCCCCATACCATCGGTCAATTGCATTCCCCTGGTCGACAGTGGCTAAATAGTTCGGGGCAGCAGAGTCTTCCGATTGTTCAGGTGTTGGTGATGAGCGCGCATACTGACTGGCCTATCGATTCGGAGTCGTTGAGGAGCGACCGGGTTCCAGACGAGGGACATCACAGACGCTGGCGCATCGGACTACTTTTGGGAATCGGCGTCCTGATCAACTACTTCGACCGCGTGAACATCTCGGTGTCGCATGGGGCGCTGGTACAGGAATTTCACATCAGCGAGATCACCTTCGGCGTTCTCGCGAGCGCGTATTCGTGGACCTACGCGGCACTTCAGATTCCTGTAGGCGTGATTCTGGATCGCATTGGAGTGCGAGTCGTGGGGCGCATTTCTGCCTTGATCTGGAGCGCAGCCTCGTTTTGTGCTGCCTTTGCACCGGGCGTGACGACATTTCTGGGGGCGCGCCTGCTGCTGGGAATTGGAGAGGCGCCGACGTTTCCCGCAAACTCGAAGGCAACAGGCTATTGGTTTCCGGAGAAGGAGCGGAGTTTCGCTACATCCCTCTTCGATGCCGCGGCAAAGCTCGCGTCCGCCATCGGGGTTCCAATGCTTGGGATCGTACTCATCTACTTCGGATGGCGCGCGACTTTTGCCCTCACTGGAGTACTGAGTTTCGGGTTCTTTTTGGCGTTCTGGTGGGTGTATCGGAACCCGAGCCGCGACCGTACCCTCTCGTCGGAGGAGCTGCAGTACATCCTCAAGGGAAACGCGCAGCCAGAAAATGCTCCGGGCGAGCGCGCAAAGGGCGCGCCTTTGCTGTATCTGCTGCGGAAGCGCGAAGTGATGGGAGCAACCATAGGATTTGCCGCGTATAACTGGACATTCTATCTGCTGCTGACCTGGTTGCCAGCTTATCTGACCGTACGGCTTCACGTGGACCTGTTGCACTCGGTGCTTTACACGAGCGTGCCGTGGGGTATCGCTACGCTGACGGACCTATCCATTGGAGGGCTGCTGGTGGACCGACTGGTCTCGCGCGGTTGGGCAGCCTGGAAGGTGCGGCAGACTGTTTTGATTCTTGGGATGCTTTGCGGCGTCTGTATCTACGGAGCGGGTGTGGCGGCCACGCCGGGGCAGGTGTTGCTGTGGACGAGTCTCTCGCTGGGCGGGCTGGGAGCCATGGCCCCTGTCGGCTGGTCGGTGCCGTCGTTAATTGCGCCGAAGGAGAGCGTGGGGCGGATTGGCGGAATCATGAATTTCGCGACGCAACTAGCGGCAATTGCGGCGCCGATTGTGACCGGGTACTTTGCGGGAAAGCACGACTTCCGCGCGGCGTTCACCGTGGCGGCTATTATTCTTTGCGCTGGAATAGCTGCATATCTGTTCCTGCTGGGGACGATGCAGGTGATTCCCGAGCCGGAGTAAGAACGTTTGCGAAAGCTGTGTTGCGCGCGTATTGCTGCACCGATGGCAAGCGAGGAAGGGATATATCTTATGCGATTCGGAGTGATTCGGCTGGGACGTATGGGCGCCAACATGGTTCGCCGGCATCGAGGAGCAATTGATCCTGTGCGTCTCTGGCCTTCGCCGGGAGTGCGGTCTGGAGCTGCCGACGGACAATTCCCGCGATTGGCTTGCGGTAGCCAGATAATTCCTCGTTGATCACCGCTGTGCTTATGCAGCACCGAGGGGGAGCGAAATGAAAGCCGATCCGGATGATGAACCGGGCATTTACCTCATATATGCGTTGACGATGCTGGTGGTCTTTATCGCCGCAGGTGTGATTGCGGCCGTAGTTCTGATTCACGCCGGCCATTAAGCCAACGGAATCGATTGGGGATTCACCACCGGCCCTGGCATCCAGGGTACAGCTCTAACCATCTTTCGACGGGATCGGCTGGCGCAAGCGCAGCCGGGAAGCCATCTTGACGAGGTCCGCCAGTGAACCGGCCTTCATCTTCTCCATCACTCGCCCGCGATGGGCCTTGACGGTAATCTCGCTGATACCCAGCTCCCTGCCGACGAGTTTGTTGGGGAGTCCTCGGACGACCAGGTACATAACCTCGCGCTCGCGGGGCGTGAGAACTGAGTAGCGGTTTTTAAGGGCCTGAATCTGTTCCTCACGATCAAGCAGGGCTTTGCTGCGTTGAAGTGCGCTTCGAACCGCTTTCAGGAGCACTTCATTGCTCAATGGTTTGGTGAGAAACTCAACGGCGCCGGCCTTCATTGCCTGAACGGTCTTTGGGACGTCGCCATGACCCGTGATGAAGATGATGGGCATGTCCTGTCGTTCCACCGCAATACGCTTCTGCAGATCCAAGCCATTGATACCGGGAAGCGATAAATCCAGAATGAGGCAGCTCGGCTGGTGTGCTCGAGGGCGAGAGAGGAAGTGCTGCGCGGAAACGAAGGTTTCGACTTGCAATCCCTCCTGAAGGAGAAGAAACTCGAGCGACTCACGCACGGAGATATCATCGTCGACGACGAACACGATCGGCGTGGCGTGCGGAACGCCCGGATGATCCTGCACACAACCGGCGCTCATACTATAGTCCAACTCCAGCAAATCTGAAGGGGGAGTTTAACTGACTCTCAGGACGGCGCTGAGGGCATCGAGGAGCGCCGTATCGTTGAAAGGTTTGAACAGGCATCCCACGGCCCCTTCTCTAATCAGCCGCGACCGCAACGCCTCATCCCTGACGGCTGTAATAAAGAGTACAGGAATATTGATGCCGCGATGTGTCAGTTCGTGCCAGAGTTCCGGCCCGCTCATTCCCGACATGTTGATGTCCAGGATCAATAAACTTGTCTTCTCGGGGACGTCAGAGGCAAGGAACTCCCGCGCCGATGAGAATGCGCGACTGGCAAAGCCGAACTCCTTCAGCAAATCAGGGAGGGACTCTCGCACCGATTCATCATCATCGACGATCGAGATAAGAGGCCGCAGTTGTGGCATGCTGTACCGAACCGCCAGTTGCTGTCAAAAGTGCCGCGTCCCAGGGGCAACGTCAGAGACCAATCGGCTCAGCCAGGGTGGAAAGGACCGGGACAGGAAAGGCCTATGGTTAAGTTACGTCCGCCCGCTATCCGTCGTCCGGAACTCAAGACATATCCTCGACGTTTCCAGTCATCCTTTCTATACCACTTTCGTATAAGCGCATCACTTAGGGGCGTAGCCCAAAGTCACAGCTATTGGATCGCCCTGTGTTCCCCTCGCCGCCGGGGAAGGAAGAAAGAAAAGGTGGCTCCTGGACCGTCATTGTTCGTGGCTACGAGGCGGCCCTCGTGGGCTTCGATAATGGAGCGGCTAACGGCGAGGCCGATACCCATGCCCTCATTCTTGGTGGTATAGAAAGATTCAAATAACTGATCGACAGTTGTGGGATCAAAGCCGACTCCGCTATCCCGCACCGTCAGACATACCTGATCCTTATCATCCAAGACAGTCTTTATGAGCAGTTCTCTGGGCCGTCCGGCGACGGAAGTCATGGCTTCGGCAGCATTTCGAATCAGGTTGAGGATTACCTGCTGAAGCTGAATTCGATCTCCTGTGATACCTGGCAGAGCATCTGCGAGCTCATCCTTCAGAGTGACACCATAGGCTTGAAGCTCACTGAGAGACATCGCGATGACTTCCTTTGCGGCTTCATTCAGGTCGACTAAATCTTCCGCTGCCTGTTTCCTGCTGAAGAGAGCACGCAATCGAGTGACCACCTCGGAGGCTCGGTTCGCATCGCGAATAGAACGCCGAGCCGTTTCGCGCGCTCCATCGATATTCGGGGGATCGCTGTTCAGCATACGTAAACATGTGCCTGCATTTGTCAAGATGCCGGATAACGGCTGGTTCACTTCATGGGTGATGGACGCTGTCAGGACTCCAAGGCTGGTGACGCGGTTGACATGGGCAAGTTCTGCTCTTGTCCTTGAGAGCGCTTCCTCGGCACGTTTCCGCTCATCTATGTCGGTGGTCGTACCGACAAATTTGAGCACTTTTCCTTCCGCATCGCGCAAAACGACGGCTTGCTGAAGATGCCAGCGGTAGGTCCCGTCCTGAGTGCACAAAGAGCGGGTTTCGAACGAAAATCCCTGTCCCGTGCGTACTCCCTCCCAGAAGGCCCTCGAAGCTGCCTCACGATCGTCAGGATGGATAGCGGTCATCCAGGCCTCGGGATGCGAGCGGACGAAATCGAGAGACTGACCGGAAAAGTCAAGCCAGACGCTGTTCACGAAATCCGGTGTTCCATCGGGTCGCAGGGTCCAGGCGGAAACAGGGAGATGCTGCAATAGTCCAACCTGGAGTTGCAGCTTTTCGTTGGTCTCGGCGAGTTCCCTCGTGCGTTCCGCAACACGCCGGTCGAGCTCGGTTGCAACCAGTTTCTGTTCATTGAGCAGCCGTGCCCGTTGCAGTCCTACGGCGGCCTGATTTGCGGCAACGCTGAGAATCAGTGTCTCAGTCTGCGCCGGAAAGCTGGCCCTCCGTGATCCGGCCACCAGAAATCCGAGGTTGCCATGTAAGCCCATTGGAATTGCGAATACTGAAATCTCCCCGTCATCAAACGGGTATCGTATAGGTGTATTCCACCCTTTTTGCCCCTCCTCGCGCCAGTCTTCGAGAATCCGGGCAACCCAATTACGCCGCGAGATGACCGAGCGTAGTGAATGGATCTTACATACCTCAATTGGCTCCGACTCCGAACCCGTTACCGCACGCGCATAGCAGAAATCGAGGGACAGCATCCCCATGAGAGAGTCCACAGAATCGGTGACGATCTCCCCAGGCCTGCGCCCGCTCCACATCGTCGGCAGCGCGAGAACACTGACAAGATCATTCAGGCAGCGCCGGAGACTAAGGACATCTTCGGTGAGTCCCCTCCGATGCGGGCGAATTTTGCGAGGCCTACCCGTGGAAATTATGCGGTTCGAACCCCGGTCCAAGCTGTCAATAGGTGCCACGCGCTTTGCATTGTCCAGTACCCGCTCTAAGGCCGGATGCTCAGAGACTCTTTTCCCAATCCGTGAAACAAGCCTATCGTATTCACATGCCGAAATCGTTTGAATGACTCCCATGGCTTACCCCTCGAATGCAGATCCAGAACGCAGTTTGTGAACCTATGACGAGTGGCCCGCGGCCTTGCGCTGAGACGCAGTCTGCGAATCTCCTCCGCGGTCGACGTGACGCCGAAGTGCCAGTTCGATCGCATGCAGCAGCTGATCATCGTTGAAGGGCTTGCTCAGGAATGCGGCTGCGCCCGCGTTCATCGCCTGTTGCCTCGAAACCGCATCCTCATAAGCAGTGATGAAGACGATGGGTATGCTACTTCCGCTCTCCGTTAGGCTGCTTTGGAGCTGGAGCCCGTTCATGCCCGGCATTTGCACATCAGCAATCAGACATGAGATTCCACCTGAGCGCGCAAATGCCAGAAGTGCATCCGCAGAATCAAAAGCCGCGACTTCAAACCCGAATGACTCAAGGAGCAGTTGTGTCGATCTCCGAACGGAAGCATCATCATCGACAACACCAATCAGAACGGAGACCGCGCGCTTCTCCGTCAGAGAATCTCGGACAGATTCGCGCGAGTGGCCAGGGAGCCACGTCGTCTCCACTCCCGCGGATCCTTTGTAAGATGCTGTCCCGGCCAGACCGATAGGCATCCGCCTCACTCCTCAGTTTCAGAGTAATGCGGATTGCGGTGTGGGACCATTGTGCGTTGGTATGGTGGTTGTCGCAGATAGGACAATCCGGGTAGTCCTTTGGTTTACACAATCATTTTGGCGGCTCTTTCACCTTTTGCACCATCTTTACCAGGTCTGCCACGGAGTTTGCGTGCATCTTCGTCATCGCTCGGCTGCGATGAACCTTAACCGTGTTTTCTGCCGTCCCAAGTTGCTCGGCGATCTGCTTGTTCAGCAGGCCTTCAACAACGAGGTAAGCGACTTCGCGCTCGCGAGAGCTCAGTGTTTCAAAACGATCGCGAATCTCTTTCACTTTCTGTTCATGCCCGCGTGTCGCCCGATCTCTTTCGATTGCCGAGTGGACCGCATCGAGCAGATCCTGGTCGCGGAATGGCTTCGTCAGGAATTCGACCGCCCCATCCTTCATGGCGCGCACGCTCATCGGAATGTCACCGTAGCCTGTAATAAAAATAATCGGGACGTGAATCTTTCTGGATGTAAGCTCCCGCTGAAAGTCGAGTCCATTTAACCCGGGCAGACGCACGTCCAGGATCAGGCAACTCGGACTGTCAGGAGGCTGCCTGCGGAGAAAGTCGTCCGGAGCACCAAAGGCTTCTACCCGCAAACCGATGGTACTGATCAGAAGTTTCAGGGACTTCCGCACCGAGGCATCATCATCGATGACAAAAACGACGGGAGCAACGGTCACGACCGCGCCTCAGGAGCAACCGGCAGAGTGAATGAGAATTCTGCGCCGTGGGGCGACAGGGGCATGGCCTGGAGCCGGCCTCCGTGACTCTCAATCAACGACCGGCTGATGGAAAGTCCCATCCCCATGCCGTGTTTCTTAGTGGTGTAGAAAGGCGAAAAAAGGTGCTCAGGCTGGGAAGAAAAACCCGTTCCGGAGTCGCGAACCGCAACCTGTATCCAATTGGAGGGAGTGAGCTCAGACTTCACCAAAATCGATCGCGGCCTGTCCGTCAGCGTAGTCATGGCCTCAATGCCATTCATAATGAGGTTCAGTACAACCTGCTGCAATTGAATACGGTCGCCCAGCACCAAGGGGAGCTCTGCTTCCAGCTGGTGGTTGAGGAGGACCTCGTGGGCCTGAATCTCGCGACCGGCAAGCGCCAGCACTTCCTGGATTACCTCGTTTACATCCAGGCTCGTCTTTTCTGCAGCCTGTTTCGTGATGAAAGCGCGAATGCTGGATAGAATGCTGCTTGCGCGAGTGCCGTCGGCGACGATTTCCTCCAGTGCCAGACGCAGAGTATCGGGTTCAAGCTTCCGATTGGCAAGCAGTCTCAGGCACGCGTTGCCGTTATTGACTACGGCGGTCAGGGGCTGATTTACCTCGTGGGCGATGGATGCGGCCAGCTCACCCATCGAGGTCACCCGAACCACACGCGCCAGCTCGGTTTCCATTTCTTTCAGGCGTCGCTCCGTTGCCCGCAAATCATCTTCGGCGCGCTTGCGCTCTATACCCTGGGCGATCAGGTCCGCAATCGATGCCAGTACTTCTATTGTTTGTGTCGTAACCGGCTTTCGCGAAAACATCGCCAACACTCCCAGCGTCCGCGCTCCAATGAGAAGCGGGTATCCAGCAAAGCCAGCCATTCCTTCCTTCTCTGCCCAGGCTTTGTCGATGATTCGGGGATCATTGAGGAGATCGTTGCAGATGACCGGCGTTTTCTCCTTTGCGATCGCCCCAATTTTGAGCGTTCCCATGGGAATGCGTGCGTGGGCTCCATCCAGGTGCGTATACAGTCCAGCGCTGGCCCGTAACTCGAGCATCTGTGCATCCCGGTTCAGGATCCAAATTCTCGCGAATGCCGCGTCGAGGCGTCGCACCATTGACTCTGCGCACTCGCGCAGAATTGTTTCCAGACTTCCTTCCAATCCAAAAGCCAGAGTCACATCCGCGTGGACAGCGCCCTGAAGTTGCGCCGCAGCCTCCAGCTGCTCCGCCTGTTTTCGCTGGCGGATGTCCCTGATAAATCCCGTGAATAAGCGATGTCCGTCTGTAGACAGCTCCCCAAAGGAGACCTCCACTGGGAACTCCTGGCCGTCTCTGGATATTGCGGTGAGTTCGGTACCGTGCCAGTTGATGTGCCGAATCCCGGTGGCAAGGTAGCGTCTGAACCCATCGTCATGGAGTTCCCGCATGGGTTGTGGCATGAGCATGGTTAACGGCTTCCCAACCATTTCCGCCGAATCGTAGCCGAAGAGTCT
>Ga0335075_10010465_pt1 | contig 14074 bp, 14 predicted proteins | sample Lox_Sample_24_FD_206723 | JGI IMG/M metagenome (GOLD analysis project Ga0335075, IMG submission 206723) | Soil microbial communities from Loxahatchee National Wildlife Refuge, Florida, United States - Lox_Sample_2.4 | ecosystem: Environmental > Terrestrial > Soil > Wetlands | place: USA...
GAGGCTGAGGTCACTAGGAGAAAAGATTACCATCCGTAGCACACTGACAAGTTGGAACGCAGGAAATTCAACCATTATCTCCAATAAAATCACAAAAATGCTAGCAGCACGGCGTCAAGCCCAGCAATCAATGCTCCCATACCGCGATGATCGCGGCATCGTGAGGTATGCGCCAGCTCCCGGTGTGCTGCACGACACCGGGAGTACACTTGATGACGATGACCTACCGCTCATCAGCAACGCGGCATACAGTCAAGATGAAACTGAAAGCGATCCGACGCAGCGATTCACTGCGACAGGCGGACCTATGCCAGTGTATCGACCAAGCGTGTATGTCAGTATGAGCATCTATAGTGCTCCACAGCACTTACCACAAAAATATACGGATGAAAGTATCATACCAGTCATCATTCAGATACCTGATCCATTGGCAGGACAGTAAGTCAACAGTTTGCTAAAAAGCTCCCTTCTTTGTCCTACTCTCCTTACTCTCCTATGAACCTACATATTAAATGCCCTATTACAAGATAACGACTAATAGCGGGTCTGAACAGGAGAAAACGATCATTCATGGATAAATTTAAGAGCGAAAAGTCGGGAAAAATCACGAAAGTTGTCTTCATGCCTCGAGCTGAATATTTGAGGCACTTCGCCAAGGACTATAATGGTCAATACATTGGCACAGAAGCGCAGAAGGATTGGACTGCGGAGGAATTAGAAGAAAAATATGGGAAATATAAGAAAGATTTACGAGGGAAGCGGGGCCAAAGAGGCCAGACTATGACGATGGGACTGAACTCATAAATGGCTTCAAAGCTAAGCAATGTTGTCATATTTGTGATGGTGCCTCGACTACCTTCACTATGTGCTCGTCCTTATGTTGCCAGTCTTTCACGATCCTCACATTCCAATTTTGAGATTCTAGCAATCGCTCGCTCTCCACAGATTTCATTCTGTACTACGACAAGTAACGACCTTTCTCGTTTTCCCTTATCCGCGAACTTATCAATCTCACACTACTTGACGACACCATTTGGCAACCATGACGCTCCGAAAATAATCAATAATGCTATAGCTTCCTGCCATACTCTCTTCGGCGAATGTGAGTTGGCCAGGTTACGTACATCCTACCCACGGCCTCAACCTGAAGTTTCCCACGACCATCTAATGCTCGCGTTCGGATACATGGAGCTCCAGTCCTTAGCATCTCTTCCATCGCGCATATCCTTCTGATGTTACAATTTGGGGCTTTATATAGATGTGCTATGAGCCATCAAGAGAACGATTTCTACTAGTGGGCAGAATGGAAATGATTACACAATTATGGCGCTTGCCTTCATGCCACTAGCTACGAACGATTTATGACCATTTGCCGCTGAGCATCACGCGCAATGTATACCACAACAGTGCTGATTGGAGAGGGTTTTGGCTGGAGTTGGAGGAGGTAAAGCGACCACGCATCGCTGGCGCAGGTCATGGCATTCTAATTCCTTGTTGGCGTTTTCATGCTTTTGAAATAGGTGATTACATAACTCTTGGATTTATCTGATTTTGTTGTTACTATGCATATTATTTTTTTGTATCACAGCGAGAAATCTGATTACATACAACTACTGCGAATGATAATTAGGGTACAATTTTTACTTCTCAAGATGCTAGAGTTTCGTATGTGCTTCTTATCCTGCAAAAATAAGTAAGCAAGGTCTGAGCATAGAATGATAGAGGCTAAAGAAGGCTTAGCGTTATTTAGCTTTTATCGCCTAAGGCTGCAAGACGCGTTTCCTCAAATTGGAGACGCGTAGGTTTCTACAACTGCTTTTACCATCATTTTCTACTCACGTTTTGAACCTTTGTGGAAACCAACATGGCGTCTCGTCGTAGCCTCTTATCTCACCAAAACCGGGATTCTGGATCCCCCGCCGCCCAACGAGCTCGTGGCAACCGCGATTCTGGACAAGGCCAAGTCCAACGATCACGTCAACCTACTGCATTGCCACCTTATGAACCACCAACCTGCCCATTAAATGAGGGTTCAAAGCGCTCACTTGCAAATATTACGATGAATCTTGACCTGAGAAAGTACGAAAAGCATCTCAACGCTGCCGTTAAGAACATCACGAACTTTGCAGGGGAAAGCAATGACCATCTCTACGCTAGCCAGGAACGCGTGAGGAGAATGGCTCAAAAGAGAGAAGCTGCTCAGGACGATAGTGAGAAAACTGAGGCTGAGGAGGAAGCCGAGCAAAGAGCTCGAGAAATGCAGAAAAGAGTGGAGAAGTTGACCACGGATTCTGAGAAGGCTTTGCGAGATTTGATAGACTACAAACAAGAGCTGGCTCAACAAGGTGAGCTGCTGCAAAGAGTGAGCGATGAAGCCGCCGCTGCATCAACTGCAGCCTCTGTTTCTACTTCTGCTATTGCAGCAAGGAGGGTAATGGAGGGGGATCAGAACTCAGAGGACGAGAATGAGAGCTTTGAGCCGCCGGCAGTAGATGAAGATGTTGAGATGAGTAGGACTGAGGCACGAGCTGCCATACTGAGTCCGACTGAGCTGCTGAAGAAGGCTAGAGAAGATTATAAAGCGGGATATACATCGAAAACTCTACGGTCTAGGTAATTGAAGGCCTATCTTCCATAAATCGACTGGAAATGTTGAGACTAACACAATAACTGTCTAGATATGCTGAAGACAACGACTACATAGGCTTCAAGCGAATCATTCATGACGCTCAACACCCTGGCGAAAATGCTCCGCCGGTCCCACCTGCCTCGTCCTGGTTTCCAGATGAAGCTAGCTCCGGTACCAATCCCTCTGCTGCACGTCGCAGAAGGCTTGCAACCCAGGCAGATAACACAGAAAATGGTGACGATGATGACGATATCCAGATGACTGCTGTTGTCTCAAGTTTGAAGTGCCCGTTGACGCTACAGACTTTCAAAGAACCATACAGCAATCATGTCTGCAAGCATACCTTTGAAAAGTCTGCTATCCTCCAGTTTCATCGAGAGAATGCCGTCTCTTTTGTTGATCCCAGTCAGGGAGGCAGGAGAGGAAGGGGTGTTCCTGTAGGGCCTAAGCAGCTCAAGTGTCCTGAACGCGGCTGTGATGCAGTAAGTCAAAAGACATAATGCAAAGTATCAAGATACTAACATAGGTTAGATGCTTGAGCTTAAAGACTTCTATCTTGATAGCCTGATTCTTCGACAAGTGAAGCGCCAAGAAGCACAGGCTGCAGCAGAAATGGAGGATGATTTGGGAGAAGGAGATGATATCATTGTGCCCGGTACGCAGTTGAACAGGCCTCAAGATGTCGATAGTGGAGCAGAAGATCAAATAGACGAAGATCAAAAACACGCTGTAAAGCGGGAGATGATGAGTAGGGGGCCGAGTCAAGCACGTTCGGCAGGTACACCGGAGTCTGAGGACGACGATCCCGAGCCTATTGATATGGAAGATTGATAAAAGGCCGGAGTATACAACTAGTTGAGGATATTGCTACATCTATCTGTTAGCTAGAGTATAGCAATGAAGTTGATGAAATTCTCAGCCGTCATGATCTGATTTCAAAGTATATGTTTGAGCTATGAGAGATAGTGCTTAAACACCCTGTCAAAAAGAGGAACAACAAAGAGCATACCAAAGGTGAATAATTAAGAGCCTGGTAATTCTGTTAGGTACGGAGTTCGCCAACCGCTGGAGAGAAGATAGAAATGAAAACCTTATTCGAAAGTACTGGTTGGTCTGAGCGGCAGACCACACTTCTCGTACGCCTCGTCAATTATCACCATCCCATTGATAGACTCCTGCCCATCAACCCAAACACCCGATCCTTGCTTCCCCTTAATTTTATTCACAAATTCCTCCAACATGTATCTATAACTAGACCAATACTCCTCACCAACCCTCACTTTCCCTTCTTCTGCCTTCAGTTTCTCGTCCCACGCATAAGCCTTTTTACTCTCCTTTACGGTCCATTTCTTGACCACCTTCCCGTTCACGCCCCTCACAAAATGCTCATCCAAAACATCTATCCGATGCCAAATCCCCGGGGCCACAAAATTCCAATACGTCGCTGTCCGCGCTATCGTGTGCGTTTGCCCCTCCTTAAGTACGACATTCCCATCCTTCTCCGCGACCGGTACTTCTTTGTGCTTCACGACACAGGCTGGAATGCCTATGGCCGGCAACCCCCATTTACTCTTCGCAAGATCAACATCGATGTCCCCGGTTGCGCCGCCGGGAAACCGCCAACTAGCTCTCATGGCTTGATCGCACTGCTGGTCCCACCCCTTGGGCATGATTCGCGGCGTCGCGGAGACGCATTCCTCCGGCATGGAGCGGAAGACCTGCCGCAGCGTGGAGACGGCGTAGGTCCCCATGTCCATCATCGCCCCGCCCGCGAGCTTGTACACGAACCGAATGTCGTCTTTGGGGAAGAAGTGCACGGGTATGGACATCGAGCTGTGCACTGAAATGATGTCTGTGGGTGAGAGCAGGGAAAGGAAGGTCTGCCAGCCGGGGTGGAAGAGGTAGTGGACTGCTTCTAGCAACACGGGGGCTGGAGAGGGCAGGGAAGAGTGGGCTGCGACCAGGGAGATGGCTTCCTTGGCGTTGGAGACGAAGGGCTTTTCGACTAGGACATGTTTTTTGGCGCGGAGGGCGCGGAGCGCCCATTCGTAGTGCAGGCCGTTGGGGAGGGGTATGTAGACTGCGTCGATGGTGGGGTCGTCGAGGAGGGCTATTGGGGGCTGGTTAATTGTTTTCGCTGTGCGAAAATACAACTAAAGATGCGAGGCTTTCGATAGTTGAATGGTAGAAAGCAACTGACCTTGGTACGACCCAAGGGCATTCGGAATCCCATGTTTCTTCGCATATGCTTGCGCTTTCTTTAGATCACGTGCCGCGACCGCCGCAATGATGACTCCAGGATGCGACTTTGCAGGTGTAATGACAGCGTTGGGTCTGTTAACAATTACCGCATATTCAACGAGGTTAATGAGATGGGATGAGGAAAGGGAGCGCCGTACGCAATCCAGGAGGCGCCGAAGAGCCCGATCCTGATGGCATCGGGGGCCTTTGCAGGCGTGGGAGGGTAGTTTGCTGTCCAGGTGCGGCGGCCGAATCCGATTAGGGATGTCATCTTGAATGATTCCTTGTTTTTTGATTGTTAATGGGTAGTGCAAGAGGTAGAAGGTACAGGAGGATAATCAGGTGATTGGTCTACTTTGGAGAGTTAGTCGTGTTGGATTTTCGATTGGATGTACGCAGCGGAAACACACAAGAAACGAATGACTTGAATTCTCCACTACATAGGAATAACTACTGTATAGGTCTATATAAACTTTCAAAATGAAACATAGAATCTTCTAGTAAGACGGAATTATTAATGAAGTGGAGTAGTCATGTGACTCTTTTGATATAATTGGTGGGCCGTTAACAAGTCGCATTTGGGCTTAGAGTTCTTACGAGGCGGTTACGGCATACAAATGGCTTTCTCCAGAACATGCTTATCAAGCTTACTAGTTAAAGCAATTTATGGTTCTCAACATCACAAGATTGGGAACCACAGAAACAGGAGAAATTGGAACGAAAGGTTGAAGCAATTTGTGACTGGGAAGATTTCATGCATGAATGACTAAGGTAGTGTACCAGCACCTCCAGGATTTCGGAAAGTTTCTACAGTAAGGAAGTGGTTGGCTCGCTTAATCTCGGTAAACTGGAATTGGCCCCAATTCCGGGGGCCAATTGTGTTAGACAAGTATATTGCTCTACAAGACAGTGTCTTATAGATTAAAGAACTACTCCATGATATGATCCCTAGCTTCCTCGTCGTCGTCATCACTACTGTCAAACTCTGATCCCCCACTTTCACTACACTCAGTAGCCTCGCTGCTGTCGTTCTCTTCCTCCTCTGCTAAGAAGTATCTATTACTTCTCTGTGCATTTGAAGTCCTTAAACTTGCTCGAGTGATACCTAATTCAAGTGCATCCTCCTCGTCTTTCTCTGCGTCAATCTTTTCTTGAATAGTACCATTTTGACAAGCCTCTTCAACCTCATACGCAATCTAGGCTGCTACTGTATCCTGCTCTTCTGTTTGTAATACATCATGCTAGTGCCAGTCTCCAACAACAATCCCATCAAGTGCCTTAATCTTTAACTCATTGTCTTCTAACCCATTAAGATTCAGGCTCATCCTAACACTTCTAAATGTTGCAATTATTATATCCATATACTCTAAATGCAGTATTTTCCATGCTTTTGCAACCCAATGAGTAAGCATAATTCTTCTCTCTCTAACAGTATACTTCCTATTTGTCTACTACTTAATATGAGTGTCGTAATAATCCTCTGCCTCTTGCTTTATTGGCATTTTCATTGGCTGGTTTAACGCAACATCTAAGACTTGTATAAAGCTAATACATCTACTAGGAATAAGTGAAACTGTTGTCTTTAACTTCCTTAAAGCTGCTATTACTTTAGCAATATTATAAGCTTAAGATGTATTAATTGCAAGAAGCTTTAGTTTAATATCTTATAAACTAAAACGGTAAGCACATTTGATAGTCATACTAAATCTAGTAGAGCATCATCTTTGAGGTTGCTCAAGCTATTAGATTATACAATGTGTTAACACCTTAATAATATTCTCTCTTTTTAACACGTCGTCTTAAATCACCTACTTCTACTCTATAAAATATAAGAAGAGGATGAGAGCGTTAAATTCTATTAGCAAAGATATAAAGCTGCAAGGTTGCTTGACAACAGTCCCATCTACTTCTTGCTTCCTTTAACCAAACAGTCTTTAAACCCTTAAAGTTGTACGTCTTTCTAGAAAGGAATTCAAAGGCAATTAGTGTCTAGTTTATATTTGCAATCTCTAAGAGTTTGAAGCATCTAACGTAAGGCACTTAGCAAGGCACCTTATAGACTGAGAACTTTTAGATTACACTCTAAAGACAGTTGAATTGCAACTAAGACTGAATCTTCTTATAAAAAGCTTTAGGGACCTTCTAGGCTTGCTTAGTCTTTGCATGTAATAATATACTAAATCGTCTTTGAAAGCCTTAAAACTATAAAGTAGAAAACTTAAATCTAATGTATTTAACTCTTCTAGTATCCTCTTTTTAAAGCACACGTTGTAGGTATAACTTTAAGCATATTTGTCTTGCATTTAATTAAAACCACCAAGCTCTAATTGTCCTTCCAGCCTGCCTTGCAAGTGTAAACAACCTTATTAATTCAAGCTTTATCTCATGCTCTTTGCTAGTCTGAGTATGACCTCTAGTTCCACGCTGAGAACCCTTCTTCTACTCTAAAATCTTATCCTTCTACTCAATCTACTTCTTTATTATTTGGTATGTAATTTTAAGGTTTATTGCAGCAGCATATCCAGTAATTGGTTTTGTAACGCCCTTCTTATTCGTAATAAGTGTAGTCGTAGCATACTGAATTGCAGCTAGTTTAAGCTCTTAAGTGTAAGAAGTTCGAGACAAAGCTTTGTCTGGCTCGTCTGGATTGAGTATAATACTCTTAGCATGGATAGCTGCAAATTGGCGTACAAGGCTGTTCTCGTAATAACGTCAGCCTGGTGCTAGCGTGGATAGCAGGGTAGATGGTGGGGTAAGGGCTCTAACACGAGGACCAGGACGAATACGACCAGCTACTAATTGAATAGTTTGCTGGCCTGCTTCTAGAGCTCCAATTTGAGGTATTCTAAGCATTTGTAGCTAGCTTTAGGAATTATTATTGCAGAGATTTCAAGGTGGGCTTGGCACATATCCACTTATAAGACAGTAGAACCAATTATAAGACAGTGTTCTACGGTACGCCATTTAGGTATATTGGGTTATAAAACACTGTCTTATATTCCAATTTATTCGGTAGACTCTAGTCTAGATATTACTACCGTTTTAAAACTCCTATTGCGGCCCTGAACTTGTCTTCTAGCCTTTACGCGTGTTCCAAATTGGTAGCGTTCTTATTCCTGAGTATAACTAGTTTTACGCTCAATAGACTTTAGCATTAAGGCCGCAACAGCACAGGATAGGATAGAAAAGAGATAAAATAAGATACATCTACTACCCCATTCCAAGATATTCACAAGGATTGCAATGCAAACATATCTGCAAACTCTGACCATCCAAAACTCTTTCTGCACTCTCTACGACCCTCACAACTGGTATCCTTAATATATATGGCCAATGTAGTTTCCCTTTCTCAAACCACTCTTCGATTTCTTGTGGAATCTTCCAAGGACCAATTCGGTCAGACTTCTGGCTCTTGTTCCTTTCAATTAGATATTTCACAAAGGACTTCTCAGCCTCTTTGTCTACTACTATCACTAATTCTCTTAGTGACTGAAACTTAGCTAGGTCATTTAACCACTGCCACCGCCCGCCCCATGGGCGGCTTCTAACAGCCATAGACGTATACATCGCAATATTATTCGCAATCCTTGTTTCTTCAGGGTACTGAAGATTGAATAACTTCACCCATTTGCTATAATGGACTTCTAGCTCTTGGGGTGACTCGCAGATTGGTGGCACTGGTGGAAATAGAATAACGTCGACAACTGGATTCCAGAATACATTGCGAATGTGACCTTGACTGTTCTGCATCTTCCATTCTCTGTATCCACGACTAAAGACCAGATATCGAGATTCTTGTGATATTTGAAGGGCGACATGTGAGAATACGCCAGATATTAAAAATCGGGCTGAGACTACTTCGTCTGGATTGCGAGTTGGAGAACCCTCAGTCCTTGAGGGGCTAACTAAAGACCATGGAACAGCTAACGTATCCCCAGTCCAATTATATGCTTTAGGAGCAAGATAAAAAATTTGAGGGAGGAGTGTGAATTCCCAAATCATAAGCCGAATTTCGAGGGATAGCAGTGGAAATAAGGTAAAAGAGTTTAACGCTGACATTTCAAGTTCGTTTGCCACTGCACGATATATAGTTGGTAATAACGTCTTAAATAAATAGTGAGAAAATATTCCTAAACTTTGTCTTGGAGATAAGAAGAATCCTTTAAGCGATAGACGATGACTAGTTTGGTTAAGAATTTAAAGACCGAGATGGAGGTTTCTAGAGTTGGAAGTTAGCTATTGATTCTTGAAAGACGGCAAACAGGCAGATCGTACTCTAAGTTGAACAGCTTTCAATTTCTTCAAACATATGCTAAATGAAGGAAGGCGGAGTCTATTGAATTATGACTTTGAAGATTCCTATCCTCTATTGTTGGCTGTTGTTGGCATTTGTTGATATTTTTGATGGCGGTAGCAGGTGGTGGTTAGGGGCAGCTATCTGAGACCTGCGCCGCAAAGAATTTAGCGTATGCAAAAATTCTGCAAAGACCAGGGGTATTGGGCACCCCTGCACACTGCACATAGTGCTTTTTTCTGTTGATCGTCTTTCTGCTCGCCGTATGCTGTTTTTTATATTATATGTAGATATCTGCTAACGTATCTATTTAGATATAATGAATTCTCTTCCACCTGCCACTTTCTCCCCTCGAGGTCTCTCCTGCCCGTTGAGGATTCAAATCCTCCGCTTCCTCCTGCTGCAATAGCTAGCACATGCAATTGCAGCCGAATGCCGTGTGCACCCAGTAACAGTCTATCGAATGGCTTGCAACTTATTGCAGAACGACGGTATACGTGCCCCAGCTATCCGCAAACTTGGACGCCCTCAACGACTCACTACTACCAACGAAGATGCTGTTTTAGAGTTGCTGCTTTTAGAAGGATAGCGCTAGCAGGACGAGATTGTCTTTTAGCTCTAGTGTGAGCGCGGAGTACTAGTACATTAAAGCACAGTCTCTTAAATGCTAAAGAGGAGGAAATGGACATAAAAGGAGCTGCGTCGGATCTTATTGGGGCGTAGCAATAAGCTGCAATAGGGGTGGAAGGAGGAGATGCAACAATTCGCTGCTAAGGACCTTGTCTTCTTCGATAAATCTATGTTCAACAAGAAGATAGGATGGCGATATTGTGCTTATAAGCCAATTAGGCAAGATACAGTAGGACCTACCTGGTAATTTAGCGTGTGCAAAAATTCTGTCGTTTTTTGTCGCGTCTCGGCAAACCCCACACCTGCACATAGTGCAATTTTGGTAAATATCATCATTTACATGAAGAACTGTTAATATGTCTATTTAAATGAATTCTCTTCCGCCTGCCACTTGCCCCCCTCGAGGCTTCTCCCGCCCACTAAGGATTCGAATCCTCCGTTTCATACTGCTTGGATGGACACCGCATGCCATCGCAGCTGACTGCTGTGTCTCTCTTCGAACAGTTTAACGATTCGCTTGCAATTTACTCCAGTACGGTGGTATACGCGCTCCGGCTGTCTGCAAACTTGGACGTCCTCGAAGACTCACTACCGCTGACGAAGAGGCCGTGCTGGAAATGCTGCTTTTAGAGGGATAGCGCTAGCAGGAAGAGATCGTGTTCTAGCTTTGGTGTGAGCGCGGCGTACTAGTACATCGGAGTACAGTCTCGCGGATGCTGAAGAGGAGGAAATGGACACAAAAGGAGTTGCGTCGGATCTCGCTGGGACGTAGCGATGAGTTGCGACAAGGTTGGAAGGAGGAGATGCAGCAATATGCCGCTGAGGACCTTGTCTTCTTTGATGAATCCATATTCAACGAGAAGACAGGATGGCGATATCGTGCCTATAGGCCAGTTGGACAAGATATTCGCTATCCTACTGACATTCAGCGAGGCCGTACATGGAGTATTTGTGCTACAATGACTGTTAATGGCTGGCTTCCTTGTACTAGGATTAAAGAAGGCTATTTTAAAACACCCAACCTCCTTAATTGGCTGCGCTCTATGCTGCTGCTAGCTCTCCGTAGGGAGTCTAATAGACCTCGTGTTGTGTACAAGACAGATGCCACTTTTAATACCAACGTTTTAAAGCTACTATTAAGCGTTCTTGTTGGTATTAACAACTGTAGGAAGACCTTCCTAAGTGCATATTGCTATATCACATCAGAATCAGCAGCTTCTTTTAAGTTTGTTGCTAATCAGCTAAGTGATCTAGCCTTCTATAACTGCCCACAAAATGCGGTTATTATTGGAGACTTCTCTAAAGGCCTTAAAGCTGCTTGTGCAGCTAAAGCTGCTGTTAACCTTAGCTTAACTGAGATTATTAATGAAGCTCTAGTTTGTCCTCCAGAAAGAGACAAAGAGATGCTAGAAGCTGTAAAGGTCATTATCAGCAAGGATAGTAGAAAGCCACAACATGTCCTCTTACGGCTTTTTAAGTAGCATGCTGTACAAGCTATTAAAAGAAGGTTAGTTGCTGCTAGGAGGTATAAGAAAGAGCGACAGGAAGAACTCATCTTAATAATATAGAACTAGGTAAAGGCCCCTTCTATTAAGGACCTTAATGAGTGCTATACAAAGCTGTTAAAAGCTCTGCATAACAAAGAAGCTGAGTATATACAAAGCTATTATCAGCTAAAAGAGTATTAATTTTGTTAGGCGTATACGCAAACTTATTTGAACCTAGGTGTTCATTTAACACAGCAGAATAAGTCTTATCACAATGTGGTAAAGGCTAAGCTGCATAAGAATATGCCTATTTCAAAGACTATTCAGATTATTGTTGAGCAGACTAAGGACCTAGGACGACGGCATAATGCTAAGATCAACCAGCAAAGGCGAACTACGCCACAGATCCTTAATGGAGCAGCTTTTGCAGTTGTAAAGAGGAAGCTTACGCACTATACGCTTAAGCTATCAATTAGAAAATGGTCAGCTACAAATAAAATAGCAGACGACATTAAAGAAGGAAGAGAAGAAGAGTTCTACTTTAATGAAGATAAAGGTTGTACCTTTAACTGCAAGCTCCCAGCTCGGTTTGGCTTGCCTTGCAGACACTGGATGTACGCCAGCATGGTATAAGACTGTCCTCTACGACTCTTACTCTTCCATTCACGCTGGCACTTTGATGGGCTAGCAGTTCTCCATAATCACTGGGTTATGACATGGGACCTAGAGCTAGCAACAGCTTTAGGTCCCAGTCTTGCTGACCGTTATGCTGGAGATCGATATGTAGCTCGAGGACAGCAAATGGCTGAAGAATTAGCACTTGCTGTTCTTAAGAAGCTTAAGACTCTACCACTAGGAATGGCAGAGTCATTCGCAAGCTCTTTTATAAAAGGAACAGCAAGTCTTCTTGCTCAGCAAGACAAGAAGCTTGCTTCCCGAGAGCAGTTTCCGCCAACTTTGCCAGAGCCGTTGGTAGAAAAGACCCCTCTTCTATAGAGGAAAGGAAAGCGATGAGCTATGACAGGGCTTGAAATCGCTGAGGAAAGAGAACGAGATGCTTCACGGCAACGCCAGCGACAGGAGAGAGAAGCAGCTGCAAATGCAGTAGCTGATTTGGAACATGAAGCGGAAGAAGAAAGGAGAATGCTAGAAGCGGACTGGGTTGCTGATACACAGCTCCAGCTCAGTCAGCTCTCTTATGTAGATGCTGACAATGACCATGAGCCGCTGCCCTCGTCTCAGTCATCGCCCTCTGACAATCAGCCTCACAAGGCTGAGCTGTCTGACAGCGACAGCCTGCAAGCGTCTAAGGGCTTCAAGCTCGACGACTTGAGGTTTCGTCCGACAGCAAGCCCTCAGACGGTGAACCTCGTCGATCTGGACGCGTCAAGAAGCTCACTGTTGTAATGGAATCACAACAGTGGCAGATTGAGCATGGGCTCATACCTCTCCTAGTGCTGAGGGCAAGGCCAGGGCTCTAAATGCAAAGAAAAAGAAAAATATAGAGACTTCCCAGTTAGAAAATGAGTTTAGACTTTCAGAATAACTTAAATTGAATCACTATATACTATATATACTATATAAATATATAAAGCAACTGTCCCACTTGAAGTTGTGGCGTTGTGGCACATATCCGGCAGAATATACGGGACAGTCCGTTCGGACTGTGGGGGGGGACTGTCGGCTGTTTGCATGCGTAAGTTGACGTAAAATACGTCCTGCAAGGGTCTTCTGATCCAAAGCATGACGGCTGCCAACTCCAAAAGTGAGATGTGCAGAGGCATTTGGGCAATTTTCATCTAATGGATGTCTTCGCACAAGCCCTAACAATCAGGCTTGTGTGCAATTACGCTGAATTCCCAGACAAGTAGGCTCCATAGAACCTCGGCAATGACTATAGATTGAGAGCTGGTCGAGGCCCTCTTCGCTGCAATTTAGGCATTCCATATCACTAAATTAGAGCCCTGTGGACCGCCAATTTAAGCGTCTGCAAGCCTGCCTAAAGTTGATGAAGGTGTCTCTTATTTAGGAACTACAGTGCCTGGAAAATAGTTTGAATACACCTTCACCTAATTTCCTCGTCCAATTGTATTCAAACGTTTGGCCTGGCACTGTAGATAAAAATGGGCTAGCCTCTGTATTCCTTTGCAAAGTAGAATATTGCGAGGGGATCATGTTCCCTACAATTAATCGGGTGTCCCAGTTTGATGAAGCAATCCTCACCAGGATTCATCTCAAGTTGAGATATGACGACTTGAATCGGGCAGCAAGAGCGACTATCTAGGGACATTTTCTTAATAGAGCGCGTACATTCAAAGGACCAGCGGAGATCAAACCTGGGGAGTTAAGCTGCTTCGTTACTGTCACGATTAATGGTCGGCAGGTAAGCTTACATAATACGTCTGGAGTCCCCTTAACTAATAGTCTGCTTCAGATTAAGAACATCGTCGTTACAGCGCACGCTTTGGCTACGAGGAGAAAAAGCCAAGTGCTTGTCTCACAACTCCAAGAGGTAGTCTCCGCGAGTGAGGGATAAATAGAATAACATCCGTTCTGAGGCGGATCTCAGTGACTTTCACATAAATAGCACGAAATCCACTGCAGGTTGTTCGGAGAGCCAAATAAACTAGCCTTAGTACTACAATCTCATCAAGTTCTAAGCCTCAAAACCTTAAAGTTGACGGCAAAGTGGGCAAAGCAGCCGAGCTATGTGAAAGGGTTGGAGGCTCGCTGAAGCGTATGACAAGGAGTATTGTTGGTACAGCTCGGTGTAAACTATCACAATGATAGGGT
>Ga0335075_10010466_pt1 | contig 14074 bp, 14 predicted proteins | sample Lox_Sample_24_FD_206723 | JGI IMG/M metagenome (GOLD analysis project Ga0335075, IMG submission 206723) | Soil microbial communities from Loxahatchee National Wildlife Refuge, Florida, United States - Lox_Sample_2.4 | ecosystem: Environmental > Terrestrial > Soil > Wetlands | place: USA...
CGAGTCGATCACCGAGGTGTACCGGCGGTTCGGCTACCAGCGGATCGAGACGCCGGCCCTGGAGGACATCGCCCGGCTGACCGGCGGGCAGGGCGGCGAGAACGAGAAGCTCATCTTCCAGGTGCTCCGCCGCGGCCTGCCGGACGAGGTCGCGGCGGGCACCCCGGTCAGTGACCTGGTCGACCTGGGGCTCCGGTTCGACCTGACGGTGCCGCTGACCCGCTTCTACGGCAACAACCAGGCCCAGCTGCCGTCCCCGTTCCGGTCGCTGCAGGTCGGCCCGGTGTGGCGCGCCGAACGCCCGCAGAAGGGCCGCTACCGGCAGTTCTACCAGTGCGACATCGACCTGATCGGCGAGCCGAGCGTGCTCGCGGAGGCGGAGCTGATCGAGGCCACCAGCCTGGCCCTGGCCGCGGTGGGCCTCGAGGGCACGACCGTGCGGCTGTCCGACCGCCGGTTCCTGGCGGCGCTGGCCGAGACGGCCGGAGTGCCGGAGGCGAGCAGGGACGGGTTCTTCATCATCCTCGACAAGCTCGACAAGATCGGCTGGGACGGGGTCACCGGGGAACTCGAGGGGATCGGCCTGCCGGCCGGCTCGATCGCGACCGCCCGCGACACGATCGGCGCCCTCGAGGGCGTGGCGCCGGACAAGATCGGCGACGCCCTGGCCGACGCGGTGCCGACGATGGGCGCGGCCGCGATCGAGGATCTGGCCACCACCACCGCGTGCCTCGACCGGCTGGCGGCCGACCAGCCGCTGAGCTGGCAGTTCGACCCGACCCTCGTCCGCGGCATGGGCTACTACACCGGGCAGATCTTCGAGCTCAGCCACCCCGGGTCGCGCAGCTCGGTGGCCGGCGGCGGCCGCTACGACAAGCTGATCGGCCGCTCGCTCGACCGCGATGTCCCCGCGTGCGGGTTCTCGATCGGCTTCGAGCGCATCGTCGACCTGCTCGAGCGGGCGGCCCGCCGGGAGGCGGTCGCCCTGCTGGTCGAGCCGGACGTCCCGACGGTCGAGATCCTGGCGGCCGCGCGGCGCCTGCGCGGTGAGGGCCTGGCGATCGAGACCATCCGCCGGAGCGGGAAGTTCGGCGCCCAGCTCACCCGGCTGGAGGGCGCGGGGTTCACCGCGTTCATCCACCTGCGGAGCGACAACGGCGTGATCACCCGGGGCGAGCTGCGGCCGCTCGGGGCAACTCCGACGGCCTAGAAGAACTCTTCTTCGGCGCCCTGCGGTTCACCGATGTGCGGGAAGAGGTCGAGGAACGCACCGACCGTGATCCGGTGCCTGACCTTCTCATCCACTCCGTCGAAGAGCTCGTGCAGCGTCTTCTGGGTGTGCCCGTACGTGCCCTCAAGGTGCGGGTAGTCGCTGCCCCACATGACGTTCTGGTAGCCCATCGCCGTGAGAGCGGGGACCGCCGTCACATCATGCTGGAAGGAAACGTACACCTGCCGGTAGATGTAGTCCTTCGGCGGAAGTGACAGCGCGGGACGAACGAACATGCCGTGCTGTCGGTAGCCCTCGTTCATGCGGTCGCCGAGGAATGGCGCCCACGCGGCGCCGCCCTCGGCGATGAGGACCTTAAGGCCCGGATGACGGTCGAGTGCGCCACCGCTGATCAGTTGCGTCGTGGCCCGCTGGCCACCGTAGGTGGTCTCGACGTAGTTCATGACGGCGCCACCCGGGCCCCGGAAGACGGTGGTCTCGCCGTCAGTGCCGATGTGGATGGTCAGCACGAGCCCGGTTTCCTCGATCGCCGCCCACAGCGGCTCCCAGTAGCCGTCGTTGTACAGCGGTTTGCCCGGCGGGGGCACGGTTGGCAGGTAGACGGCGTAGAAGCCCTTGTCCTTGGCGCGGTAGGTCTCCGCGACCGCATCCTGGACGTCGAGCAGCGGTAGCATGGCCGTCGCGATCAGCCGGTCCGGCGCGACAAGCTGGATCTCGTCCATGGCCCAGTCGTTGAGCGCCTTCGAGCCCTCGGCGACGAGCACGCGGTCCTTGATGATGTTGGCCCACATGCCGAGCGAGGGGTACACGACCTCGCCCCAGATGCCCTCCTGGTCAAGGTCCTGCAGGCGCAGCCTCGTGTCGCCGGAACCCGGTGGGCGAACCGCCAGGGTATTGATGGTCTCGCCCTTGTACTCGCCGTCCTTGATCGGCTTCGGCAGCGGCCGGACGAAGACCTCGCCGTCGACGTAGACGGTCTCCTTGCTGCCGTCCGGGTCCTTGACCGCGCGCGGCATGCGATCGGCCAGCGCCTTGGGCAGGATCTGGTTGAACAGGTCCGGCGGCTCGAGAAAGTGGGAGTCTCCCGAGTTCGCCCAGATCTTCGTAGCCATTTGCATCCTCCGATTGCTCTAATCAGCTGATTTTACGATGTAAAAACCTGGAAAGTCAAAAGGACATCAATACAGCGGCTCCGCTCCTTCGACCGCGAAGGAGCGGAGCCGCTGGGCGCGAGGCATAAGTGACCAAGGAGCACTTTGTCGGGGTGAGCGCCGCCGGACGCCGCCTGACGGCCGTGCTTCATCAGCAGGGTGAAGGCGAGGGCCACGAGCGAGCCAAGGACGCCGATCCCGATGACGAGGTCGATGCCGTGGTTCGACGGGATGGACACGCCGGTCTTCGGGTCGGTGAGGAACACATTCTGGTTGTAGACCAGCGTGATCAGCACCGGGACAACGCCGGCGCCCATGTTCTGGGCGAAGGCGAGCATGCTCGCCCCCGCGCTCTGCTCCTCGGCCGACACCGCCTCAACGACGAGGTTGGGGGCGGCCGCGAACTGGCATCCGTAGCCGATACCGAGAACCGTCGCGAACAGCGCCATCTGCCACGGCTGGCTGTGCCACAGGACCAGGCCAGCCATCGAGATGAGGGCGAGCGTCAGCGCGACGATCATCGGCATCCGCGGGCCGAGCCGGCTGGCGAAGTAGCCGCCGATCGGGCCGAACAACGTGCCCAGGATGCCGTAGCCCACCGTGATCACCGCGTAATGCGTGGCCGACGCGCCGAAGCCGTAGTGCAGTCCGGGGATCGCCGGCGTCTCGGCGATCTGCGGCATGACGTACGTGAACACCATGACCGGGAACAGGGCGAGGAACGTGATCGCGAACGTCATCGCCATCGCGGGCCTGCGCAGCAGGCGCATGCCGAACATGGGCTCGCTGATGCGGTTCTCGACCTGGATGAAGGCGACGCCGCAGGCGGCCCCGAGCACCAGGAAGGTGATCGTGCGGCCGGAGCCCCAGCCCCACTGCTCACCGTTTGACAGGGCGACCAGGATCAGGCCGGCGGCGGCGCCGAGCAGGAGCACGCCGCCCAGGTCGAAACGACGGTGGACACGGACGGACGACTCCGGGATCAGGAAGATCACCATGGGGATCACGACCAGGCTGTAGGCGGCGAGGAACCAGAAGAGCCCCTTGTAGCCGGGACCGTCGACGAAGGCGCCGGCGATGAACGGCGCGGCGATCGCGCCCGCGCCGAGGCCGGTCCCGAGCATGCCCATCCCGATCGGCACCAGCTTGCGGGGCATGAGATCCCTGATGAGGCCGTACGAGATCGTGGCGGCGGTGATCGACAGGCCTTCCAGCCCGCGGCCGACGATGAACAGCCCGAAGCTGGGCGTGACCGCGCACAGCACGCTGCCGGCCAGTGCGGCGACCATGACCAGCACGATCACCTTCTTCTTGCCGATCTTGTCACCGAGCTTGGCGATCAGCGGGGTCAGGCAGGCCGCGGTCAGGACCACGATGGTGGCGCCCCACGCGACCTGGGTGGTCCGGAAATGCGCGGCGATCTGCGGAGTGGCCGGGTAGAAGACCGTCGCGGCCATCGGCCCGCACTCCATGGCGAGCACCAGCGTGGCCAGGATGCCGACGATTTTCGCGGTTGAGGCGCGCTCGGTCAGCCGGCTCGCATCGGGATCGATGCGAGCCGACGCCTGCTTTTCCTGGGGAATGAGCAACTCTTCTGACATGGACCTGAACTCCTCTGTCCAGTGCCTCTAAAAGGAGGTGACCTGGATCACCTTTGGCACGTTGCGGTGACTATACGCCGTAAGAACCAGAGAATTCAAGAGGGCGACGTTTACTAGTCCGCGGGATGGAGGTGCGCCGTGACGCCGCCGGTCTTCCGCACGTCCTCGGCCGCCCACAGGGTGCCGTCCGATGCGCGAACGAGCAGGCGACCCGGCCGCCGTGGATCCCACTGCGCGCTCCTGGCGCGGAGCGGAGGGTGCATGAAGTACGAGCCGCTCACGATCGGCTCGCCGTCGCGGACCCACATCTGGAAGCTGGGGTCGCCCAGGACCTCCTCGTCCTCCTCGAGCATGGTCGGCTCGATCTTTGGCTCGGCCACCGTTCTCCTCCTATCGGGTGTCGGTCAGGTCGGGTGTCGTCAGGTCGGGTGTCGGTCAGGCGATCACGTCGGCCCACAGGTTGGCCGGGCCGCGCTCGGCGGCATGCCGGCCGAGCTCGACGCGCGCATCCGTCTGCCTGATGCCCTCTTCCGGCCACGCCCACAGGCGCGTGGTCAACCGATGCAGGCCGTACTCCGCGGCCACGCCCATGGCCCCGTGCAGGTCATGCGCGGAGCGGGCGACCCGGCCGGCGCAGTCGGCGACGTCAATGTGGGCCGCGAGGCAGTTCATGACCGTGGGTGCCTGGCGGGCGGCCGCGACCGCCGCGCGGGCGGCGGCCAGCTGGCAGCGCATCAGCGCGACTGCCTGGGCCACTGACGGCAACGCCCTCAGCGGCCGCCCGAACTGCTCCCGCTCGCTGACGTACCGGCTGGTCAGAGTGACCGTCGCGTCAATGGCACCGACAAGCGCGGCGCACCCCAGGAGAATTCCGCGGGTCGCCGGCGAGCCCTCCGCGCACTCCCAGCGGTTGTCAACGTCGACGACGAGATTGTCGAATCGCACGTCGTCGCGAGGTTCCCCCGCGAGATTGAGGCCCGGGGCGATCGTGACGGCGGGATCGTGCGGATCGCAGACGATCCAGCCAGACCCGGCCGCTTCCCGCACCCGGATCAGGAGGGTGTCAGCGTGCCGGGCCCACGGGGTGCGTCGTGCCGTGCCGCTGATACGCAGCCGCGGGCCCAGTTCCTCGACCCGCAGCGATGACCGACGGGGCTGCGTCTCCACCACGAGCCGCTGGCCGAGCAGGTCGGTGCGGCCGACCGCAGCGGCGGCGGCGTAAGCCGAATGGGCGGGCAGGAACGGTATGTTCACGGCGTTGCGGGCGACGCCCTCGGCCAGCGCGAGCACGTCCTCGAGGTCACCGCCGGCGCCGCCGAGGGACTCGGGGATCCCGACCAGCGGCCACTCCAGCTCGCGGATCGTGTCCCATGACTCGCCCAGGCAGCCTGGGCGGCCGCGGAGGGCGGCCGCCTGCGGCCCGAGCACGTCGTCGGCAAGCGAGCGCAGCAGCTGGGCGGTTTCCGCGGTCACCGGCCTGCTCCCTTCGAGAGGATCGACAGCAGGACCGCGGTGGCGCCGCCGCGGATGGTGAAGCCAGGGGACGCGGTGATCGCGGCCGCCAGCAGGCCGGCCGCACCGTCGCTGAGCGGGTCGGCCTCGACATCGAGCGCGCGGGCGGCGAAGTCGACCACGCGCTGCTCGAACTCGGTGCCGACGACCTTGAGCGCCGCGGCCTCCTGAACCGGTGCCTCACCGCGGTCAAGCGCATCGGTCAGCGCTAGCGCCATATGGCGCAGCGTGCGGAGCCTGGCGATGATCGCGCCAAGCTCCGCGTGCAGGTGCGGCTCGCCCGCCACGTTGGTGACAACGTGCTCGAGCAGCGGGTAGGCGGTGAGCACGCGTTCAGGGCCGCCGCGTTCGAAGGACAGCTGCTCGGTGACCTGGCGCCAGCCGTCGCCGATTTCCCCGAGCACCCGGCTGGCCGGCACGAAGACGTTCCTGAACGCGACTTCGTTGAAGTGGCGCCCGCCGGACATGTCGGCAATCGGGGTCACCGTGACTCCCGGCCAGTCCATGTCGATGATGAACTCGGTCAGTCCGTCGTGCCGATCCTGGCCACGGGAGGTTCGCGCGAGCAGGTAGCCGTGCGAGGCGTGCTGTGCGTGGCTGGTCCAGATCTTCGTGCCGTTGACCAGCCACCCGCCCTCGGCCGGCGCGGCCCGGGTGGCGAGCGCAGCCAGGTCCGACCCGGCGTCGGGCTCGCTCATGCAGATGCAGAACGTGACCTCCGACGCGACGATCCGCGGCAGGAACTCGTCCTGGAGCTCCGGTGTCCCGTGCCTCAGCAGCGACGGCCCGATCTGGCGGTCGCCCATCCAGTGCGCGGTGATCGGGGCGCCGGAGCGCAGCAGCTCCTCGGTGATGACGAAGCGCGCGGCGTTCGGCCAGTTGCGGCCGCCGAACCGCTCCGGCCAGGTCACCCCGAGCCACCCTCGGGCCGCAAGTTCCCGGCTGAACTGCAGGTCGAAGCCCCGCAGCCAGCAGTCAACGGTGGGCCTGAACACACCCGCCGCCCGCGCGTCGGCGAGGAAGGACTGCACCTGATGCCGCAGCTGGCCGAGATCCACCGGAATCCGCCCGGCTGGTGCCGCCAGCGGCACGGGGGACGTCGCGGTCATAGGCGGGGATCCCTTCTTCCATCACGGCTACTCTTGCTAGCATTCTTTATACAGCGTACAATCAATGTTTGTCGACAGTCGCATCGCCTCCGGCGGGAGCGGCGCGGGTATCTCGAACGGGAAGGACCAGCAAGCTTGAGGCAGCGGCAGGTGGCTATTGCCGGCGTCTACGCGACGCGCCAGGCCTGGTCCATCCCTAACCAGACCGACTTCGGCATCACCCTCGAGGCCGTCCTCGGCGCGCTTGACGACGCGGGCCTTACCCCGGCCGACGTGGACGGCGTGGGCTTGGAGTGGTCGCCGCCGGGCGCCCAGTACGGCGACGGCCAGCACTGGGCGAAGGTTCTCGGCGGACCGCTGCGCTACGTCGCCGAGGGCATCCAGGACACGGCCGGCGTCCGGGGCGTGAGCAAGGCGGCGGCGGCGGTGGCCGTGGGACTGTGTGACGTGGCGGTCGTCGGCGGCGGCACGGCCGGCCCCCGGTCGGCGGGCATGATCGGTAAGTCGTCGGAGTTTCATACACCGTATGGTGCCTATACGGTTCCGTTGTTCGCCAACGTCGCCCAGCGGCACATGTTCGAGTACGGCACCACGCCCGAACAGCTGGCCAGCGTGGCCGCGACCATCCGCAACCACGGGTCCGCGAACCCGGCGGCCGTGATGTACGGCAAGGGCCCCTACACGGCCGGCGATGTGCTGGCCAGCCGCATGGTCGCCTCCCCGCTGCACCTGCTTGACGTCTGCCTCGTCGCCCAGGGCGGGGCGGCCATCGTGATCACCACCGCAGAGCGCGCCCGGGATCTGCGCCAGCCGCCGATCGGGATTCTCGGTGCCAGCAGCGAGATGAGGCAGGGCCAGTGGTCCGGGCTCGCCCGCTACGAAGACGTGCGGCAGGTGGGCGCCGACGCCGTAAAGCGCGCCTTCGGCATGGCCGGACTGACCCCCCAGGACGTCGACCTCTTCAACCTCTACGACCCCACCTCGTTCGAGGTGATCCGCCAGTTCGAGGTGCTCGGCCTGTGCGGCGAGGGCGAAGGCGGCGCCTTCATCGAGGGCGGGACGCTGGAGAGAAAGGGCGCCTGCCCGACCAACCTCGACGGAGGCCTGCTCTCCTACACATGGAACCTGGTTCAGCAGATGACCCTGAAGATCATTGAGTCCGTCCTGCAGTTGCGCGGCCAGGCCCGCGACCGGCAACTCGACGGATTGGAGGTCGCGCTCGCGACCAACTCAGGCTCGGCCGCACAGCACTTCGAGGTCGCCCTGCTGGGGAAGCTGTGAGCGCCGCCGCAACGAGCGTTGCCGCGCGGGACTGGCCGGAGCCCTTCGCCCACGGGCTGTACTGGACCGACATGACCGTCGGGTCGGCCTACTCCACCGCGACGCGTCTGGTCACGGAGACGGATCTGATGAGGTTCGTCTCGATGGGCTTCACCGAGCCCTTGTTCCTGGACCCCGCGGGCGCCCAGGAGGCCGGCTACCACGGCCGGCTCGTTCCCGGCGCCCTCACGTTCTCGCTCGCGGAGGGCCTTTTGATGCAGACCAATGTCATCCACGGAACCGGAATCGCCTTTCTCGGGACAACGCTGACGGTCAGCGCCCCGGTATGCGTCGGCGACACGATTCAGGTCGCCTGGACCGTGACTGGGGCTCGGCCGACGTCCAAGGGCAACCGGGGCATCGTCACCACCCGTAACCTGGTCCGCCGTCACGATGGCCAGATCGTCATGGAGTACTCACCCACGCGCATGATCTCCGGCCCGCCGCAGTGCGGTCCCGAGGGCGGTCCGGATAGCGCCGGGATTGGCTCGTGACCCCGCCGCACACCGCCGCCTCCGAGTACGGCGCCCCCTTCTGGGCGGGGTGCGAGCGCGGCGAACTGCTCGTGGAGCAGTGCGCGGACTGCGGCAAGCGGATCTTCCCGCCCGAGCCGGTCTGCCCGGGATGCCGCGGCTGCGACCTGACCTGGATTCTGAGCAGGCTCACGGGCACCGTCTACTCGTTCAGCATCGTGCACCGGTCGCCCGGGCCGGCCTATCCCGCACCCTACGTGCTGGCCGTGATCGACATGGACGACGGCTGGTCCCTGCTGTCCAATATCCGCGCCGACGCCGCCAGCGGACCAGGGTTCGAGGCGGTCGCGTCGGGCACCCGGGTACGGGCCGAATTCGCCCCCCGGCCCGGCGGCACTGGAACCATGCCCGTCTTCCGGGTGATCGCGAAGGAGAGATGCCCGTGAGCAACCCCGTCGGAGTGACCCGGCTCGGGCACGTCAATATCGTCGTGCCCGACCACAACGCGGCCGTCTGCCACTGGCGCCGGCTGTTCGACACCGAGTTCTTCCTGTGCATGCACGTTCCCGAGGTGACGGCGGTGAACACCCTCGGCGTCATCGGCGACACGTGCATCGAGCTGTTCGCCCCGTGGAGCGCCGAGTCGATGCTCGGCCGCACCCTGGCCCGTCGCGGGCCCGGACTGTTCGCGATCGAATTCACGGTCGAGTCCTATGACCGCGCCGAGCAGGCCATCCGGGAGCACGGGCTGCGGGTAACGCAGGCAGACTCGCAGCGGTACTTCTGGGTCCACCCAGCCGACCTCGGCGGGATCTCGGTCGAGTTCTCGCCCGCGCTGTTTGAGGGGGATCCCCGTGATCGGCCCGGCTGGCCGGCCGGCCGATGGGCCAAGGGGCCGCTCGGCATCACCGGCCTGCGCTCGTTGTCTCTCAACGTCACCGAGCCGGCGGCGGCTGTCGCGCGCCGCTTCGGCGAGCTGTTCGGCGCCCTGACGGTAGCCGACGGGTCGGCCGGCGGGCGCGACTTCGTCGAGGTCGAGATCGCAGGCGACACGTTTCGGCTGCTCTCACCGTCCGAGGAGGGCAATACTCGAGGTGGCGTCGCGTCGATCGACTTCCTGGTCGCGGACCTGGCCGACGTCCACCGCTGGGCCAGGGGCGCGGGGGTGCCCGTGGTCGCGGCCGGCGAGGGCCGGCTGGCGCTGCCTGAGCAGCTGAACCTCGGCAGCCGAGTCGAGTTCGTGCAGGGCAGGGAGGAGAGCACCCCGTGACCGTGGCCGGAGCGTTCGAGTACACCGTGGGCGACATGGTGACCGAGCTGGCGCAGCACCACCCGAAGGCGACCGCCACCATCTGCGAGCACGCCGCGCAGACGCACGCCGAGCTCTTCCAGCGCGCGAGCCGGCTGGCCGACGAGCTCGCCGCGGACGGCGTCGGCCTGGGCGACCGGCTGCTCTGGCTCGGCCAGAACTGCCACCGGCTGCTTGAGACGGTCGCCGCCGCCAGCATGCTCGGCGCCAGCGTGTGCCCGGTCAACTGGCGGCTCAGCGGCCGAGAGCTGGCATTCATCTACTCCGACCTCGCCCCGACGGTGGTGTTCATCCAGGGGGCCGATCCCCCGCCCGACGCCAAGGCCTTCGCCGGGCAGCTCCCGCAGGACCAGCTCGCCTATTGCTATGACGGCGCCGGGCACGGCAGCTACGAGGGCCTGCTGACCCGGGGAGCGCCGTCCCGTGAACGGCCGTCCGTCACCGGGCGCGACACCGTTCTGATCATCTACGGGATGGCGTGGGACGGGGACCCGAACGGGTCCATGCTGTCCTCCGACGGCTTGCTGCTGCACGCGATGGTCCAGGCCGACCTCCAGCGAATCGACCGGGAGACGGTGCTGCTGGCCTCCGGTCCGCTCTTCCACATCGGCATGTGGCAGACGCTGATCCCGGTCTGGATGTACGGCGGCACGGTCGTCATGTCGGCCGACGCCGAGCCGGCCCGGATGGCGGAGCTGATCGCCCGCCATCGGGTGACGCTTGGCTACATCATGCAGCCAACGGTAGAGAAGATCCTCGCGCTGCCTGACTCCGGCGACTATGACCTGTCGTCATTCCGGAGCAACGCGGACGTGCCCGGATGGGCCGAGCGAGTAAGCCCGGACACCTCCCCGTGGGCAGCCGACCCCGGCCGGGTGTACGGCCAGACCGAGGTCGGCGGGAGCATGGCCTACGGCGCGCTGGGCTTCGCCGAGGGGTACCGCATGTGCGGTCGCCCGGCCCCCGGTTACCGGACCGCCGTTCTCGACGCTGACGGTCACTGCCTGCCGCCGGGAACGGTCGGCGAGATCGCCGTTCGCGGCCCCTACGTCAACCTCGGCTACTGGAACCGGCCGGAGCTCAACCAGCGGCGCTGGCGCGGCGGCTGGTGGCACACCGGCGACCTCGGCTTCATCAATCCCGAGGGCGTGCTCGTGTTCGTCGGGCCGAAGGGCCGCCTGGTGAAGTCCGGTGCCGAGAACATATTCCCGGCTGAGGTCGAACGCGCGATCGAGATGCATCCGCAGGTCCGCGAGGCGGCGGTCATCGGACAGCCCGACCCCCGATGGGGCCAGAACGTCGTCGCCATCGTGGTCACGTCCTCCGCCGGGCTGACGGCGGCGGAGGTCATCGACCACTGCCGCGCGCAGCTGGCGTCTTACAAGAAGCCGAAGGTCGTGATCTTCCGGTCCGAACCGCTTCCGCGCAGTGCCATCGGCGCCAAGGACTACGCCGCCCTCGACGCCGAGTACGGCGGCGGCGGCTATCCCGGCCGCTGACCGGCGGCGCGGTCGCAGCGCAGTCCACATCGACAAGGGAGTTGATCGCAATGGGCCTGCTAGACGGCAAGGTCGCCATTATCACCGGCGGCGCGTCGGGGCAGGGTGCCGCCGAGGCGCGCCTGTTCGCGGCCGAGGGAGCCAAGGTCGTCATCGGTGACGTCGCCGATGATCTCGGCCGGAAACTGGCCGACGAGATCGGGGGTTCGGCGCTTTACCTGCACCTTGACGTGTCGAGCGAGAGCGACTGGGACGAGGTGATCAAGCAGGCCACGCTGGCCTTCGGCGATCCGACGATCCTCGTCCAGAGCGCCGCGATCGTGCACCACAAGCTGATGGAGGACAGCACCCGGGCGGAGTTTGACCGGGTGCTGGCGGTCAACCTGGTGGGCCCGTTCCTCGGCATGATGGCGGTCCTGCCCGGCATGCGACGGGCCGGCGGCGGAGTGATCATCAACATCGGCTCCGGCGCCGCCCTCTCCGGCGTGGGCGGCCGGTCGCTCTACGGCGCCTCTAAATGGGGGCTTCGCGGGCTGACCAAGTCGGTCGCGATCGAGTTCGGGTGCCACAACATCCGCGTCAATTCGATCCAGCCAGGCGCGATCGACACCCCCATGCTGCGCAGCAGCGATCAGGAGATCCCGCCGCCGCAGATCCCGGTGCCTCGGTACGGCACCCCGGAGGAGATCGCCCAGGCCGCCCTGTTCCTGGCCTCCGATCACGGCGCCTACATCACGGGCATTGACCTGCCGGTCGATGGCGGGTCGACGGCCGGCGGCTGGGTGCGCCCGCGCGATCTTCTTAAGGCCACGAGGGCCAGTTGACTCCCCCGGTCGCAGGACTACCGGCGGGCGCCCCCGTCTTGCTCGCGCAGCCATTCCGCGTGCCGCGCGAAATGTCGCTCGGTGCGCTCAACCCAGGTTCCGTGGGCCCGCGCCAACTCGGCGCCGGTCGCCTCCAGCGTCAGCGCGCCAGCGATCTCCCAGGTGCCTGCCGAGCGCGACTCCACCCAGGCCTGCGCCCCCAGCCAGCGGTCAACCGGCACGGGACGGGTGTAGTCCACGGTCAGCGTCTTGGTGACCGCCAGAACCCCGTGCAGGCCGGGAACCTTGCCTAGCACCTCGTCGAAGATCGACGCCGTCCAGCCGCCGTGGGCAACCCGCGGGCCGCCCTCCATGCGCGCGTCCACCCATACCCGGGCCCTGGCCACGCCGTCCGCGCCCAGCCGGTACGACGCGATCCCGAACTGGCATCGGCCGAGGGGGACGCAGCCGGCACACAACGGCGGGCGCGACGAGACCATCGGGATCCCCTTATCGTCGTCGGATCGTACTCTGTAAAACAATCGAGATCGGTTGGCACTATGAATGGGGCAGCTGCGGTGACCGAGTCAGCAAAGGAGCCGAGCGCGAAGGCCGAGCGTCTCAGCGAGGACCAGATCGTCGACGCGGCGCTGGCCATCATCCGGGAGTCGGGCGTGGAGGCGCTGTCCATGCGCTCCCTATCGCGCCAGCTCAAGGTCTCGCCGATGGCGGCCTATTACTACGTCCGCGACAAGCAGGGACTGCTCGACCTGGTCGCCAAGCGCGCACTCAGCGAGGTGCGGATCCCCGACAAGTCGGTCGGCCCCTGGTACGTGCGTCTGCAGCTGCTGGTCGACCAGGTCGAGGCGGGGCTTCGGCGCAACCAGGGCATCGCTGAGGTCCTCCTCGGCCGGATTATGTTCTCGCAGCGCTCGGTCATGAACGCGATCATGGAGGTCCTTGAGGAGGCCGGCTTCGAGGGACCGAATGTCGTCAAGGCCTATGCCTTGATTCACACGTACCTGTTCGGCCGGTACCGCGTCGCGATCGAGCACCACGATCTCGAGCCGAGCCAGATCCAGGAGGGTGCAGAGGCGCCCAGCTACGATGACACCGTGCAGCGCATGGCGCCTTTCACCGCCAGCCTCGCGGGCCGCGACTACTACGGCTTCGGGATCGAGACGCTGATCTACGGACTGCGGAGCCAGCTTCGGCGGCAGAGCGTGGCCGAGGTCGCCGACTGAGAGGAGCGCTGTCACCTCAGGCTCAGGATCGGACCGGGTCGCCCGCAGTCGCAACTCGTCGGCAGCACCGAGCCGGGCGTGGCCGCCTGGCCGCCGGCCAGCTGGAACTCCCGGCCGGCGGAGGTGGTGACGGTCAGCGTCCGCGAACCGGGCAGCTGGGCGACGCTGAACTGGGAGCCGTCTACGTGCGCGCCGTCGCCACCGGCGCACGGCAAGGCGAGCGCGGGCCCAACCGCGGCGACCGCCTTCGCCGCGATCCCGCCGCCGGCCAGGATGGGCACCGCCGCCGGCCGCGCGAGCAGGTACGGTACGCCCTTGAGCAAGGCGGCGAGCTCGTCGTTGCGGACGGCCTTCTCGGCGAGCTCCTCGCTCAGGCCGACGATCAGCTTCGGCGGCAGGAAGCGCAGGTACACGCCGAGCCTGCGGTCCTCGTAACCGGCCGGGGAGATATTGCCGATGAACCCGCCGAGGGCGGTGACCGCCGTCTCCACCTGCCGTGACCAGTAGTCACGGCCGGCCGCGACGACGAGGCAGTGATCGCCCCGGCCGATGTCGTAGTCGGCCAGGAGGCCGGCCGCCCAGGCGGTGTCGGCCTCGGCATCGGCCCAGCCGACCGGCATCGGGACCCGGCCCGAGGCGAGGTCCGCCCAGCCGATGCCGGCCAGCGGCCCGCGCGGGAGGGCCAGGTTCGCCGCAAGCGTGTCGAGCAGGTTCACGCGCTCACCACTCTCTTGATCTTGCCGGTGGCCGAGGTGGCCAGCAGCTGGCCGGTCGTCATCAGCTCCAGGTTCGGCTCGATCTTGAGCCCCGCCCAGATAGCCG
>Ga0335075_10010468_pt1 | contig 14071 bp, 11 predicted proteins | sample Lox_Sample_24_FD_206723 | JGI IMG/M metagenome (GOLD analysis project Ga0335075, IMG submission 206723) | Soil microbial communities from Loxahatchee National Wildlife Refuge, Florida, United States - Lox_Sample_2.4 | ecosystem: Environmental > Terrestrial > Soil > Wetlands | place: USA...
ATGCGAACGCGCTGCCTGGCTTCTTCTCGCTGTCGTCGACGCCGGTGAAGATGGAAGACCCGCTCGCGCAGGAATTCGTCTCGTGGCGTGACAAGTGCCAGTCGACGATCCGCTCGACCTACCAGATCCTGTCGCGCGGCACGCCGAACCTCGAAAACGAGACCTGGGTCGAGTCGGCCAACGTGATCAACGGCACCGACACACCGGAGGCCGCCGGCGAGAAGCTGCAGAAGGGGCTGGACAGCTGGTACAAGCCGGCGCAGTAAAAACCATCCGGAGCGCGCCAGCCTCTGCCGCGCTCCACCGATTTCGCATAGCATAAGCCCCCTCACCCTGCGGGGCATAGCACGTTGGGTGAGGGGGCTTTTCTGTATCTAGCGAACAAAAGCGACACATGGCCGCCACTCCAATATCGACGAAACGCCCGATCCGCTGGCACATCCTCGTGCTCCTGGCGCCGGCCGTGCTTGTCTACACGGCAGTGATGATCATCCCGCTGTTCGGCACGCTGCAGCTGTCGCTGTTCCGTTCGGTCGAACGTGTGCAGACCTTCGTCGGCTTCGACAATTTCCGTACCCTGTTCGGCGACCCGCGCTGGTCGGTGAATTTCTGGAACGCGCTGTGGAACAACACCTGGTTCTTCATCATCCACATGCTGGTGCAGAACCCGATCGGCATCCTGCTCGCCGCGCTGCTCTCTTCACCCAAGCTGCGCTTCAGCGCCTTCTACCGCACGGCGATTTTCATTCCGACGATCCTCTCTTTCGTCATCGTCGGCTTCGTCTGGAAGCTGATCCTGTCACCGATCTGGGGCGTTGCGCCGAATCTGCTCGACCTGGTCGGGTTGAAAAGCCTGTTCGCGCCGTGGCTCGGCAAGGAAGAATACGCCCTCACCACACTCGGCCTGATCTCGGTCTGGCAGTTCATCGGCATTCCGATGATGCTGATCTACGCCGCGCTGCTATCGATCCCGGATGAAGTTCTCGAGGCCGCCGAGATGGACGGCATCACGGGTGCTGCGCAATTCTGGAAGATCAAGCTGCCGCTCATCCTGCCGTCGATCGGCATCATTTCGATCCTCACCTTCGTCGGCAATTTCAACGCGTTCGACCTGATCTACTCGGCGCAGGGCGCGCTCGCCGGGCCGAATTTCTCGACCGACATTCTCGGTACATTCCTCTACCGCACCTTCTTCGGCTTCCAGCTTCAGCTCGGCGACCCGAACATGGGCGCGGCGATCGCCTCGATGATGTTCTTCATCATCCTGACGGGTGTGTGCATTTATCTCTTCGCCATCCAGACGCGGCTGAGACGGTATCAATTCTGATGAACACCGCGCGATCCTCCCTCCCCCGCACCGCCGCCGCGCATGCGATCCTGCTCGCCTATACGGTGATCGCACTGTTTCCGGTGATGGTGATCATCATCAATTCGTTCAAATCGCGGAACGCGATCTTCCGCTCACCGCTGACGCCACCCGGACCGGAGACCTTCGACCTGATCGGCTACACGACCGTGTTGTCGCAAGGCGATTTCGTTGGCTATTTCGGCAATAGCCTGATCGTCACCGTCGGGTCGCTGTTCTTCGTGCTGCTGTTTGGCGCCATGGCTGCCTTCGCGCTGTCGGAATATCGCTTTCGCGGCAACACGCTGATGGGGCTCTACCTGGCGCTCGGCATCATGATCCCGATCCGCCTCGGCACGGTCGCGATCCTGCAGCTGATGGTCGCGTCAGGGCTCGTCAACACGCTGACGGCGTTGATCCTCGTCTACACCGCGCAGGGCCTACCACTCGCTGTCTTCATCCTCTCCGAATTCATGAAACAGGTGTCCGACGACCTGAAGAATGCCGGTCGCATCGATGGGCTCTCGGAGTACCGCATCTTCTTCCGGCTGGTGCTGCCGCTGGTGCGGCCGGCGATGGCGACAGTCGCAGTCTTCACCATGATCCCGATCTGGAACGACCTCTGGTTCCCGCTGATCCTCGCGCCGTCGGAAGAGACCAAGACCGTCACGCTCGGGGCGCAGATCTTCATCGGCCAGTTCGTGACCAACTGGAACGCGGTGCTGGCGGCGCTGTCGCTCGCCATCCTGCCGGTGCTGGTGCTCTACCTGATCTTCTCGCGCCAGCTTATCCGCGGCATCACCTCGGGAGCCGTAAAGTGATGTCCGTCAGCGAAATCGAAAGGCATTCCGCAGTGACCACCAAACCCCTCCGCGTCGTCGTCGCCGGACTCGGCAATATGGGCAAGAGCCATGCGCTGGCCTATGAAACGAACCCCGGCTTCGAGATCGCCGCGCTTATCAACCGCTCGGATGTGAAGCTGCCAGCCGCGCTGCAGAAGTACGAGATCAAGCGCTCGTTCGAGGACGCGCTGCGCGACGAAAGACCCGACGTCGCGTCGATCAACACCTATTCCGACAGCCATGCCGACTATGCCGTGCGGGCGATGGAAGCCGGCTGCCATGTGTTCGTCGAAAAGCCGCTGGCGACGACACTCGCCGACGCCAAGCGCGTGGTTGCGGCGGCGAAAGCGAACGGGCGCAAGCTCGTCATCGGTTACATCCTGCGCCACCATCCTTCGTGGATTCGCCTGATCCAGGAATCGCGCGCGCTCGGCGGACCTTATGTCTTCCGCATGAACCTCAACCAGCAGTCCTCCGGACACACCTGGGAGACACACAAGCAGCTGATGAAAACAACCTCGCCGATCGTCGACTGCGGCGTGCACTATCTCGATGTGATGTGCCAGATCACCGATGCCAAACCCCTCGAGGTGCGCGGCATGGGCGTGCGGCTCACCGACGAAATCGATCCGGCGATGTACAATTACGGGCACCTGCAGGTGCTGTTCGAGGACGGCTCGGTGGGCTGGTACGAGGCCGGCTGGGGGCCAATGATCTCGGAGACGGCTTTCTTCGTGAAGGACGTAATCTCGCCGAACGGCTGCGTGTCGATCGCGATGAACGAGAGGGCGACGAAATCCGACGATGTCGACGCGCACACCAAGACGAATTTGATCCGCGTGCACAAAGCCGCAACCGGGAAGGATGGCACGTTCACGACACCCGACCTGGATCTTTCCATGGCAAACGAGCCCGGCCATCAAGAACTGTGCGACCGCGAACAGGCATTCCTGCTGAAGGCGATCCGCGAAGACATCGATCTCACGCGGCACATGGACGACGCGGTGAAGTCTCTCGCGGTCTGCCTCGCAGCGGATGAAAGCGTTCGAACGGGGAAGGCGGTGCGGTTGTAATGGGTTCACTCGTCATCCAGGACATCAGAAAATCCTTCGGCAAGGTCGAGGTGCTGAAGGGCATCGATTTCGACGTGAAGGACGGCGAGTTCGTTGTCTTCGTCGGGCCGTCGGGCTGCGGCAAGTCCACGCTGCTGCGCGTGATCGCGGGGCTTGAGGATGCGACGTCCGGCGCGGTCGTCATCGACGGCGAGAACGTCATCAACACACCGCCCGCCAAGCGGGGCATCGCGATGGTGTTCCAGACATACGCGCTCTACCCGCACCTCAACGTGCGCGACAATATGGGCCTCGGCCTCAAGCAGGCCGGGGCGCCGGCGGAGCAGATCGCAAAGCGCATCGCCGCGTCATCCGCCATGCTGTCGCTCGACCCGTATCTGGAACGGCGCCCGGCGGAGCTGTCCGGTGGTCAGCGACAGCGTGTCGCCATCGGCCGCGCGCTGGTGCGCGAGCCGAAGCTTTTCCTGTTCGACGAGCCGCTGTCGAACCTCGATGCGGCACTGCGCGTCAATACGCGGCTGGAGATCGCGCGGCTACATCGCGAGCTGAAGGCGACGATGATCTACGTCACGCACGACCAGGTCGAGGCGATGACGCTGGCCGACAAGATCGTCGTGCTGAATGCTGGGCAGATCGAGCAGATCGGCGCGCCGATGGAGCTTTACAACGCGCCGGCCAATCTATTCGTCGCCGGTTTCATCGGCTCACCGAAGATGAACTTCATTGACGGCGCGCGGCTGGGCGAAACCGCGAAGACGGTGGGCGTGCGGCCCGAGCACATTTCAGTGGATGCCGGCAAAGGCGAATGGAAAGGCACCGTTGTGCATGTCGAGCATCTCGGCGCCGACACGAACCTCTATCTCGATTGCGAAAAGGCCGGCCTCATCACAGTGCGCATCTTCGGTGAATACCGGGCCGAGCCGGGCGCCGTGCTCTTCGCATCGCCTGACGCTACGAAGATGTTCCGATTTAACGAGAGCAGCCGACGGATCGGCTAGGCGCTGACCCTAGCGCGCTTGCGAGCCGGCATGGTCATCGCAACCACGCCTGCCACGACGCAGATCAACCCGACCCAGGCCGAAGAGCTCAGTGCTTCGCCGAGGAACAGCACGCCGATCGCCACACCGATCGGGACGCGCAGATAGGCCTGCGATGTCGTGCCGACCGTTCCGAGCGTGTGGATCAGCCGGAAATAGATCGCGAAGGCAAGCGCAGTCGAGAACACGGACAAAGCGATCAGCGCCGCGATGGATCCGGTGGATGGCGCGAGCGTCCACGGCCGATCGACGACGAGGCTCAGCGGGATGAGCAGCGCCGCGCCGGCCGTCAGCGAGCCGGCCGCGGGAAGCAGCGGATCGAGACCCTTGAAGCCGCGACCAAAGATGACCGCACAGGCGTAGCAGACCGACGCCACGACGATTGCGAGCTGCGGCACGAGATCGCCGCCCAAACCGCCGAGCGCCTCGACGCCGATGATCAGGGAGATGCCTGCAATGCCTGCGGCGACGCCGAACAGTTTTCTCGCCGTCACCGGCTCGTGGCGCGTCACCGCAACCGTAATCAGGAAGGCGAAGATCGGCGTCGTCGAGTTGAGGATGGTGGCAAGGCCGGCATCGACGCGAAGCTCGGCCCAGGCAATCAGCGTGAACGGGATGACGCTGTTGATGCAGGCCTGGATGAGAAAACGTCGCCACGTTTCGGCATCGCGTGGGATCGACAGCCGGCGCCAGAAGATGATCGCCCACAAAATACCGCCGGCGATCAGCGTGCGCGCCGCGATAAAGGTAATCGGCGGGATCGTCTCCACGCCGATCTTGATGAAGGTGTAGGACGCGCCCCAGAGCGTTGAGAGCAGCAGGAGTAGCGCGAGTTCGGTCGGCAGGCTGGTCTTTTCAGCGGTCATCGGATCTGGTCTCGTGTGAGCGTTTCGGCTGCTCACACCTAGCCTGGCATTGGGGCATGATGCTTCGATGCCGGGCGAAGCGTCCTTGCACAAAGTCGATCTGAAGCGACCCCACCCGGCCAGCCTTTGGCTGGCCACCCTCCCCTCAAGGGGGAGGGAGCGCGCCGTGCTTCCTCAGCCGTCCTGGACGCACACCTGCATCTGCGTGCCGAGGCCCTCGATACCGAGCTCGACCTTGTCCTTGGCCTTCAGGAATTTCGGCGGGTTCATGCCCAGGCCGACCCCGGGTGGCGTGCCGGTGGAGATGATGTCGCCGGGCTGCAGCGACATGAACTGGCTGAGGTAGGCGACAAGATATTTGACGCCGTAGACCATCGTCTTGGTCGAGCCGTTCTGCATCATCTTCCCGTTGACCTTCAGCCACATCTTCAGGTCCTGCGGATCGGCGATCTCGTCCTTGGTCACCAGCCATGGGCCGATCGGGCCGAAGGAATCCGCCGACTTGCCCTTGGTCCACTGGCCGTGGCGCTCCTGCTGGAATTCGCGCTCCGAAACATCGTGCGCGACGCAGTAACCGGCGACGTAGTCCATGGCGTCCTTCTCGGAGACGTATTTCGCGGTCTTGCCGATGACGACGGCGAGCTCGACCTCCCAGTCGGTCTTCTTCGACTTCTTGGGGATGAGCAGCGTGTCGTTCGGGCCGGTGATCGCCGATGTCGCCTTCATGAAGATGATCGGCTCCGGCGGCACGGTCGCGCCCGTCTCAGCGGCATGGTCGGAATAGTTCAGCCCGATGCAGATGAACTTGCCGACGCCGGCCACGCAAGGACCGAAGCGCGGATTGCCGCGCACCGCCGGCAGCGTCTTCGGGTCGATCTTGCCGAGCTTCTTCAGCGTTTTCGGGTCGAGCGCCTTGCCCGCAATGTCATCCACGTGACCCGACAGGTCACGGATCTTTCCGTCCGCATTGACCAGACCCGGCTTCTCCTTACCCGCACTGCCGTACCGCACTAGTTTCATAGAATATCCCTCTCCAGCAATTTTACCCGGCGCCGTCATGGCATAGGTCGCGCCGAGCGCCAACATCCTTTACCGGACAATTGTGATCCAGGCATTCCCTCTGCCGTCTCGAATGTGTTTCAATCATCCTGGCAGTGCCCGGGAGGAAACATGTTCGTCGACACGCATCTGCATCTCATCGACCGGTCGCGGCTTTCCTATCCATGGCTGTCGGGAAATGCGGCACTCAACCACGACTTCTCCTATGCGCAATATGCGAAGGAGGCGCTGCGCGCCGGCATCGCCGACGTGCTGCACATGGAGGTGGATGTCGATGAGAAGGATATGGCACGCGAGACCGAGTTCATACGCGCGCAGGCGCAGCAGAAGGGCAATCTGATTCGTGGAGTCACAGCCGCTTGCCGCCCGGAGAATGCGGACTTTCCCACCTATCTTGAAAAATGCCTCACCGACCCGTTCGTCAAGGGTTTTCGGCGTGTGCTGCACGTCATGCCGGACGAGCTGTCAGAAAGCACTCTATTCCGCGAAAACATCAGGCGGCTGAACGGTACTGGCAAACATTTCGATCTCGTTGTGCAACCGCATCAGATTCCGCGCGCCGCGGCGCTCATCGATCTTGCGCCGGACACGCAATTCATCCTCGACCATTGCGGCGTGCCCGACATCAAGGGCCGGGCCGAGCATCCCTGGCGCGAGAACATCGCCGAGATCGCCAAGCGGCCGAATGTGACCGCGAAGATTTCCGGCGTCGTCGCCTATGCCGATCCGGAGAGCTGGACGGCGGAAACACTCCGACCCTGGGTCGAGCATGTGATTGGCTCGTTCGGTTGGGATCGCGTCGTCTGGGGCTCCGACTGGCCGGTCTGCACGCTGGGCGGTGGGCTGCTGCACTGGATCGCGGCAACCTTCGCGCTGACGGCCGGGTGTAGCCTCGACGAGCGCGAACGGCTGTTTTGGCGGAATGCGGATAAGATTTGGAACCTCGGCCTCGCAGCCAAGGCAAAAGCCTAATCCCCGTACGGCACCCAGACGTTCTTCACTTCGATCGCCTTGCGCAGAAAGGTCTCACCGGCAACGTCTTCGGAGCGCCAGTCGACCGATTTGCCGTTGGAGGTCCAGACGCGCTTCAAATTGCCGATCGACTCGACCTCCGCCGCGCGGCAGACATCCGCGTTAGCGACGAGCCACAGCCCGTCGACATCGTCATGTTTGGCAAGCACCGCGGCGAGTTCCGCCGCCTTGCCGGTGACGACGTTGATCGAACCGCCCGGCAGATCGGAGTACTCGATGACCTGATAGAGGTCAGTGGCAAGCAGCGGGTATTTCTCCGACGGCACCGCAACAACCGTATTGCCCATCGCCAGCGCCGGCGCGACCATAGAGACGAAGCCGAGCAGCGGCTGCTCATCGCTGCAGACGATGCCGACGACGCCGACAGGCTCATGCAGCGCCAGCGTCACCGCGCGCGCCGGGGGCTGATGCGCCCTGCCCTCAAACTTGTCGGCCAGTCCGGCGAACTCAAACAGCCGCTCGATCGACAGATCGACCTCGGCGCGCGCGGCTTTCGCCGTCGCGCCGGTGAGCTGCGTCAGCCGCGCGGCGAATTCGTCAGCGCGGATGGAGAGGTTTTCGGCGAGGAAATAGAGTACCTGGCTGCGATTGTAGGCGGTCGCGTCCGGCCACGCCTTGCAGCCACGTGCGGCCGACACCGCGTCGCGGATGTCCTTGCGATTGCCGAGGCCGACTTCGCCCGCCAGCTTGCCTTTTCGATCGGCGACGCCGAGCGAATAATTGCCATCGGGACGAACCTGCTTGCCACCGATGAACAGCTTTGCCGTACGGTCGATCTGCAGACTGCCTTCGGCACGCTCGATCGCCTTGGCGTTCTTCGCCGCCGGCTTGATCGCGGCGCCATACGGCAGCGGCGCCTTCAGATATTCGAACATGCCTTCGCGCCCGCCCTCGCGGCCGAAACCGCTCTCGCGATAGCCGCCGAAGCCGCAGGCGGCGTCGAACATGTTGGTGCCATTGATCCACACCACGCCGGCCTTCAGCTGCGGCGCAACATGTAGCGCGAGGTTGATGTTCTCACTCCACACCGAGGCGGCGAGGCCGTAACGCGTGTTGTTGGCGAGCTCGATGCCCTCTTCGGTATTGCGGAAGGTCATCGCCGCCAGAACCGGGCCGAACACCTCTTCCTGCGCGAGGATGTTGGCCGGCGCCACATTCGTGGCCAACGTCGGCAGAAAATAGTAGCCGGAAGACGGCAGCGCATTGTCCGGCTGCCAGCACTGTGCGCCCTGCTTGGCGCCTTCGGCGACGAGGCCGCTGACACGGTCGAGCTGCGTGCGGTCGACCAGCGGGCCGATGTCGGTGTTCTTGTCGAGCGGCGCTCCGATACGCAGCCGGCCCATGCGCGTCTTCACCTTGGCGATGAAGGCTTCGGCAATGCCTTCCTGCATCAACAGGCGCGAGCCGGCGCAGCAGACCTGACCCTGATTGAACCAGATGCCGTCGACGAGGCCCTCGACCGCCGAGTCGAGATCGGCGTCCTCGAACACCATGAACGCGGATTTGCCGCCGAGTTCCAGCGACAGTTTCTTGCCCGAGCCGGCGGTCGCCTTGCGGATGATCTTGCCGACCTCGGACGAGCCGGTGAAGGCGATCTTGTCGACATCCGGATGATTGACGATCGCCGCACCCGCTTCGGCCGCGCCGTGCACGATATTGACGACGCCTTTCGGCACGCCGGCGCGTTCGCAGATCTCGGCGAACAGCGCGGCGGTCAGGGGCGTGAACTCGGCTGGCTTCAGCACGACGGTGCAGCCGGCGGCGAGCGCGGGCGCGATCTTCCACGCCAGCATCAGCAGCGGGAAATTCCACGGGATAATCTGGCCGACGACACCCGCAGCCTCATAGCCGGGGAACTCACGGTCCAGTGACTGGGCCCAGCCCGCATGATGGATGAAATGGCGGATCGCCAGCGGCACATCGATATCGCGGCTCTCGCGGATCGGCTTGCCATTGTCGATCGATTCCAGCACGGCGAGCAGTCGCTGGTGACGCTGCATGCCGCGGCCGATGGCGTAGAGCACCTTGGCCCGCTCGAAGCCGGATTTCGCGCTCCATTTCGGCAGTGCCTTGCGGGCGGCGCTCACGGCAGCGTCGATGTCGGCTGCGGTGGCTTCCGAAATGTCTGCGAGCTTCTTGCCGGATGACGGTTCGCTGGTGGCAAAGGTCTTGCCGGACGATGCGGCAACCCATGCGCCGTTGATGAAGAGCGCCTTGCCGAAATCCTTCGCGGCGAGCCAGGCATCCGCCTCGTTGCGCGCTTCCGGCGCCGGGCCGTAATCCATGGTGGCGTAACGTTCGAGAATATTCATCATGACCTCCCGGAGGGTCCGCAGTAGCGATCGTTATTGCGTCACGCCATTGCGTGGCGGTGGTTCGCCGAATAGTGACCGGTGAGATGGTGCTCGAGCTGGCGCTCGATGTCGGTCAAAAGGCTCGACGCGCCGAAGCGGAACAGTTCCGGCTCCAGCCATGGCCGGCCAAGTTCTTCCTTCATCAGCACCAGCCAGTCGAGCGAGGCTTTCGCCGTCGAGATGCCGCCGGCCGGCTTGAAGCCGATCAGGAAGCCGGTTTCCTCGAAATAGGCGCGGATGGCGCGCACCATCGACAGGCCAACGGGCAAAGTCGCATTGACGCTTTCCTTGCCGGTCGAGGTCTTGATGAAGTCCGCGCCAGCCATCATCGCGACCATCGAGGCCAGCATGACATTGCGCAGCGTGGCGAGATCGCCGGTGCCGAGGATCACCTTGATGTGCGCTTCGCCGCACGCGGCGCGCATCTCGACGATCTCGTCGTAAAGCTCCTGCCATTTGGCGCCGTAGACCAGCCCGCGCGGAATGACGACGTCGATCTCGTCGGCGCCGTCAGCGACGGACGCTTCGATCTCCTTCAGCCTGGTGCCAAGCGGCGCAAGACCGTGCGGGAAGGCCGTCGAGACGGCGGCGACATGAATGCCGGTGCCCTTCACCGCATCGACGGCGGTCGCGACGAACGGATGATAGACGCAGACGGCGGCGGGGTGGATGTTCGCGCCCTCAATGCCCAGCGCCTTGACGATGTCCGCGCGCAGCGGATTGACGGCCTTGGCACAGAGACGGCGCACGCGCTCGTCCGTGTCATTGCTGTTCAGCGTGGTCAAATCCATGAGCGAGACGGCACGCAGCAACCAGGCGGCCTGCGCATCCTGCTTGACGGAGCGGCGCTTGGTGAGCGTCGCGATGCGGCGCTCCAGCGCAGAGCGATTCACGTTGCGCATGGATTCGAGGAAGCCGAGGTCGAGCTTCATGCCGGGGTTGCGGGCAATGCCGTGGCCGGTCGTCTCGACGGAATTTGCTGCGACGCGGGCCGGAAGCGCTGTGACCTTGGCGGTCACGCGGCCATCGGCGGTGGCTTCAAAGTCGGCTTGCTGGCTCTTGCTGCTCATCCCTTGGCCTCTTCCCGCGACGGTATGTGCTTGGGTTCGAGCACCATACAGTCGAACGCGCTCCTCCACGAGTCCCGCGCCGCCCTTAGCCTAAATTCGCAGCCGGCGCATCAAGATTTTGATCAAACGGTCAAAATTCGGACGATCAGACCTGGCCGAGCACGCGTTCGAAATAAGGATCGCGCGGATAATAGTCCGGGTGGCTGCCGCTGAAGTGCAATTCCGTCATCTGGAGGGCCGACAGACCCTCCACTTTGTATGTGCGGAAACCCGGGCCGCTGCCACCGCTGCGCTGCACAGCAGACAGCCGCAACTGGTTCTTGTCGTCGTAACCAAGGATATAGGGGTCTGCCGTGCGCTGCTTGCCTTCATAGGTGAAGGACAGGACGCGGCGCTTCTGGATGGCCGTGAGGATGGTTTTGACGTCGATCATGACCTCTCCGGTCAGCTTTGGCCGGAGAGTATAACGTCAGGCGCGAGACGGACTAGCCGACGAAAGCGCGTTCGACGACGAAGGCTGCCGGCTTGTGGTTCGAGCCTTCCTCGAAACCCCGTGCCTCTACGAGCTGCTTGACGTCGTTCAGCATCGCCATCGAGCCGCAGATCATGATGCGGTCGGTTTCGGGATCGAGGCCGCCAATGCCAAGATCGGCGAAGATATGACCATCCTCGATGAGACGCGTGATGCGGCCCATACGCGATGTGGTTTCGCGCGTTGTCGTCGAATAGAGCGTAACGCGACCCTGGGTGAGCTCGCCGATCAGCGGATCGTTCTTCAGGCCTTCGAACAGCTCGACGCCGTAGGCGAGCTCGGCCTCGTCACGGCAGGTGTGGGTGAGCACGATTTCTTCGAATTTCTCGAAGGTCTCCGGATCGCGCACCAGGCTGGCGAACGGCGCGATGCCCGTGCCGGTGGAAATCATGAACAGGCGCTTGGCCGGGGTCAGCGCATCGAGAACCAGCGTGCCGGTCGACTTCTGGCGCATCAGCACCGTGTCGCCCGGAACGATCATCTGCAGATGCGAGGTCAGCGGACCATCCGGCACCTTGATCGAGAAGAACTCGATCTCCTCGTCCCAGGACGGGCTGGCGATCGAATAAGCGCGGAACACCGGCTTCTCGGCATTCGGCAGGCCGATCATGACAAACTCGCCCGAACGGAAGCGGAAGCTCTGCGGGCGGGAGATGCGGAAGGAGAAGAGCTTGTCCGTATAATGCTTCACCGACGTGACCGTCTCGGCGAACACGTTGGCCGGGATCGGGAAGCGGGGCGCTTCCTGCTCAACCAGTTTCAGGGCCGAAATATCCTGCATTTTCCTGTCCTTGGTGCCAGCCAATGGCGGTCGCGCGTGCACGCACGTTGCAAAGCCCTGGCCATGGCTGGGAGCTGCTTGTCTGGCTGGATTATTAGTGTACAAATGAGTTTCAGGTCAAGATCAAGGTGGGAAAAGCCTTTCCAAACTGCGGCTTGGCAATGGTCTGGCATTCCGGTTTTCGAGCATGGCGGAGAAAGATCGGTCAGGCGCTGTCGTAGCCGGCATTGACGTCGGCGGCACCTTCACGGACCTGATCCTGATCGATGGCGGCGCCGGCAAGGTGCACATCGCCAAGACGCCGACCACGCCGGAAAACCAGGCGTTCGGCGTTGTCGCAGCGCTCGCCGACACCGGTTACCCGGTCAGCGACATCGACCTGATCGTGCACGGCACGACGACCACTACCAATGCGGTGCTGGAGCGGCGGCTGGCCAAAACCGGCATGATCACGACGCGCGGCTTCCGCGACATCATCGAACTTGGCCGGCGCACGCGGCCGCAGCCCTATGGCATGACCGGCGTGTTCGTGCCGGTGATCCCGCGTAATCTCAGGCAGGAGGTCAGCGAGCGCGTCGAGGCTTCGGGCACTATTCGCACCGCGCTGGACGAAGCGGAGGTGCGCGCGGCGGCCGAGGCGCTGAAGGCGGCCGGCTGCGAGTCGCTGGTCATCCACTTCCTGCACGCTTACGCCAACCCATCGCATGAACGCCGCGCCGCAGAGATCGCGCGCGAGATCTGGCCGAACGACCACATCACCATGGGCCACGCGCTGCTGTCGGAAGCGCGCGAGTTCGAGCGCGGCGTGACGGCGTCGGTGAACGCATCCGTGCGGCCGATCCTGGAGCGCTATATCGGCCGGCTGCGGAGCGAACTCGGAGGCCGCGGCTACAAACGCGACTTCCTGATAATGAACGGCAATGGCGGCATGATCTCCGCCCGTTTCGTCACCGAGGAAGCGGCGAAGACCGTTATGTCCGGCCCCGCGTCCGGCGTCATCGCGGCCGCCTATACGGGAAAACGTGCCGGCTACGCCAACCTCGTCACCTACGACATGGGCGGCACCTCGACCGATGTCGCGCTGATCCGCAATGCAGAGCCGGTCGTCTCGAACGATATCGAAATCGAATATGCGATGCCGATTCACGTGCCGATGGTCGATGTGCACACGGTCGGCGCAGGCGGCGGTTCGATTGCGCGGGTCGACGCGGCCGGGCTGATCCAGGTCGGGCCGCAAAGTGCGGGCGCTTCGCCCGGGCCGATCTGCTATGGCCGTGGCGGCACGGAGCCGACGATCACCGACGCGAACCTCGTGCTCGGCCGGCTGGCGCCACGCAAGCTGCTGGCGGTGAGCGATCCAGTGACGGCCGACGATGTGCGCGCGATCTTCGCCGAGAAGATCGGCGCACCGACAGGCCTCGATGGCGTCGAGGCTGCGGGCGCGGTGCTGCGGCTCGGCAACCTCAAGATGGCCGGCGCAATCCGCATGGTGTCGGTGTCGCGCGGTCACGACCCGCGCGATTTCGCGCTGTTCGCCTTCGGCGGTGCCGGACCACTCCATGCGTCCGCGCTGGCGCGGGAGCTGGGACTGCCAAAGGTGCTGGTGCCGGCACGGCCCGGAATCACCAATGCGCTCGGCTGCGTGGTGGCCGACCTGCGGCATGATTTCGTCAATACGCTGAACCAACCGGTCGCCGCGCTCGACGAAGCGCGCGTGACGGAAGTGCTGGAGGCGCACCGCGCTGAGGGCGAGGCACTGATTGCCAAGGAGGCAGCGACGCCAAAGGAAATCAGATTTCTCCATTCGGCGGACATGCAGTTCGTCGGCCAGACTCATATCCTCAATGTTCGCCTGCCCTCGACGGCGATCGCGAAGGCGGATCTGCAGGCGCTGTTCGACAAATCCTATTTCGAGCGCTTTAAGGTGAAGCTGCCGGAGATCCGCGCCAACCTCGTCAACCTCAACACATCTGTCATCGGCGTGCGTCCCGATGTCGATCTGTCGCGGCTGATCGATCCTGCCGGCCGTGCGGCAACGCTCGACGGCGCGCTGAGTGAACGGCGTCAAGTCTGGTTCGAC
>Ga0335075_10010469_pt1 | contig 14071 bp, 12 predicted proteins | sample Lox_Sample_24_FD_206723 | JGI IMG/M metagenome (GOLD analysis project Ga0335075, IMG submission 206723) | Soil microbial communities from Loxahatchee National Wildlife Refuge, Florida, United States - Lox_Sample_2.4 | ecosystem: Environmental > Terrestrial > Soil > Wetlands | place: USA...
GACGTTCGAGGGGGTCGAGCCAATGGGGCGCGGCCGAGCTAAGGCCAAGCAGGTTAAGGTTGCTCGCCAGCTCAAGTACAACGGCGGCGGCACGGACCTTAACCGGCTGCGGCAGGAGCTGGGCGTCGGAACGGAAGCGCAGAGCGCCGACCACGACGACCCGTATGCCGAGTACGACGAGGACTCTCTCGACGACGACGCCGGCGAAGAGGACGACGTCGACGACGAGGACGACTGGTCGCGCTCGCGATAGCGTGCGAGGACGTGCCGGCCAGCAACCGTTAACACCGGTCGCCCTGGTACCTGCTTCCGCGTCCGCACCACGGCCGCGGAAGCCAGGTGCCGGTGCGGGCATTGCTTTTACGCGCTCGTTACCGGCTCCAGGACGCCCTTGCCGCGTTCGGTCTCCGGAACCGGCACCGGATAGTGCCCGTCGAAGCAGGCATGGCACAGTGACCCGGACCGCTGCTGCGTGGCCGCGATGAGTCCGTCCAGGGACACGTAGCCAAGTGAGTCCGCACCGATCGCCGAGCGGATCTCCTCGACCGAGCAGTGGCCCGCGATCAGTTCGTCGCGGGTAGCGAAGTCGATGCCGTAGAAGCACGGCCACTTCACCGGCGGCGACGCGATACGGACATGCACCTCGAGTGCGCCCGCCTCACGGAGCATCGCCACGATCGCCTGCTGGGTGTTTCCCCGCACGATCGAGTCATCGACGACGACGATCCTGCGGCCCGCGATCACGTCACGCAGCGGGTTGAGCTTCAGCCTGATGCCAAGCTGCCTGATGGTCTGGCTCGGCTGGATGAAGGTCCTGCCGACGTAGGAGTTCTTCACCAGGCCCTGACCGTAGGTGATTCCGCTGGCCTCGGCGTAGCCGATCGCTGCCGGAGTCCCGGACTCCGGCACCGGGATGACCAGGTCCGCCGACGCTGGCCACTCCTCCGCCAGCGTCCGCCCGATCGCGACCCGGGTCGCGTACAGCCCCCGGCCGCTGATGGTCGTGTCCGGCCGGGCCAGGTAGACGTACTCGAACAGGCACACCTTGGGCACGGCCGCCGCGAACCGGCGTGACCGGACGCCCCGCTCATCCAGCGAGATGAACTCGCCCGGCTCGACCTCGCGCACGAAGGAAGCACCGACGATGTCCAGCGCGGCGGTCTCGCTTGCCACCACCCAGCCGCGGTCGAGCCTCCCGATGACCAGCGGGCGGAACCCCTGCGGGTCGCGCGCCGCGTAGAGCGTGTTCTCGTCCATGTAGACGAGCGAGTAGGCGCCGCGCACCAGCGGCAGGATCCGGGCCGAGGCTTCCTCGACCCCTCCGTCGGCCTCGGCACCGCCGGCGATCAACTCGGTGAGCACATCGGTGTCCGAGGTCGCCTGCAATCCGGCGAACCCGCTTTCTGGCGGCAACATAGCGGCCAGTTCCCTGGTGTTCGTCAGGTTGCCGTTGTGCCCGAGGGCGATCGACACCGTCGGCGTCGACCGGAAGGTCGGCTGCGCGTTCGCCCAGACCGGGGCACCAGTCGTCGAGTAACGGCAGTGCGCTACCGCGATATCGCCGCGCAGCGCGGTGAGCGACGGTTCATCGAAGACCTGGGCGACCAGGCCCATCTCCTTGTGCACGACGATCCGTCTGCCATCGCTGACCGCGATGCCTGCCGACTCCTGCCCCCGGTGCTGCAGCGCGTGCAGCCCGTAGTAAGCGAGTTTGGCTACGTCTTCACCGGGAGACCAGACGCCAAAGACGCCGCAGGCGTCTCTCGGCGGGCGGTCGTTCGGATCGAGATCATGCGTAAGGCGCCCGTCTGGCTTAGCCACCCCACCAGTCTATTTGGTCAGGTCAGCGGAAGGAACGCGGAGAGATCCGAGCGTGCCCCGCTTGCCCGGACCGCCCCGGTCTGTACCGCTTCATCCCATCCGAGCCGCCCGGTGGCGAGCTTGAACCAGGTCTCGGGATCGGTCTCCACCACGTTGGGAGGTGTCCCTCGCGTGTGGCGCGGTCCGGCCACCGCCTGCACCGCTGCGACCGGTACCACTCTCACTTCCACCGAACGTCCCGGGCTTACCCGCTCAAGCTCATGCAACAGAAACCGGGCAGCAGACCGAAGGGCGCCCCGCTCGGGCTCGGCCCCTGAGTCAAGCGCGGCGGCAACGACGGCCACACTGGCCTCTCCCTGGGGGTCAGGCTTACGCGCCGGCATGACCACAACCTCTCTTGTCCTGCCAACGATATGGTCGACGACCGTGCGGCGGCAGATGAGAGGGGCCCGTGGTGCCAACGAGGCACGTGCGTCCACCGCCGCGCCACCGATCATGCCCGTCCAGGCCGCGAACGTGGATACTTCGCGCTGTATGGAAATTCCGCGTGCGTGGGGCACGCGGAATTTCCATCGGACGCTAAGTTTCCAAGATCTTCGGCGGCTAGCCGAAGATGGCCGGGAGGGTGCCGGACCAGACCTGCTTCAGCTCGGTCACCGGGACCTGGAACACGCCCTCGGCCGTCAGCGTGTCACCGGAGGCTATCCCGAGGACCGTGGCGGGGACGTCGTGCTCCTGACACAGAGCGGCGAACTCCCTCTCCCGGCCGACGGCGACCGAGACGAGGGCACGGCCAGCGGACTCGCTGAACAGCGCGGTGAACGGATCACCGGACAGCACGACCGCGCAACCGCGGCCGCCGTGCAGGCAGGCCTCGGCGAGGGCGATCGCCAGGCCGCCGTCGGACAGGTCGTGCGCGCTGGCCAGCACGCCCGCCGACGCCGCGGCGACGACGAGGGCCGCGAGCCTGCGCTCGGCGTCAAGGTCGACGGCGGGCGGACGGCCGCCGAGATGCTGGTGCGCGACCTCGGCCCACGCGGACCCGCCGAACTCAGGCTCCGTGCGGCCGAGCAGCACCACCTCGGCGCCCTCGACGGCGAAGCCGGCGCCGAGCCGTTTCGTCACGTCGTCGTGGACACCCAGGACGCCGATCACCGGGGTGGGGTGGATCGCGGTGGCGCCGGTCTGGTTGTAGAGGCTGACGTTGCCGCCGGTGACGGGGATGCCAAGGTGCTTGCAGCCATCGCCGAGGCCGCGGACCGCCTCGGCGAGCTGCCACATGACGGCCGGGTCCTCCGGTGAGCCGAAGTTGAGGCAGTTCGTGACGGCGACCGGCACGGCGCCCGTCATGGCGACGTTCCGGTATGCCTCGGCCAGCGCGAGCTGGGTGCCCTGGTACGGGTCAAGCGTGCAGTACCGGCCGTTGCCGTCGGTGGCGAGCGCGATGCCGAGGCCGGTCTCCTCGCCCACCCGGATCAGGCCGCCGTCCTGCGGCATGGCGAGCACGGTGTTGCCGCGCACCAGGCTGTCGTACTGCTGGGTGACCCAGCGCTTGTCGGCCAGGCCGGGTGAGCCGAGCAAGGTGAGCAGGGTGTCCCTGAGCGCGGCGCCGTCCGCCGGCCTGGCCAGCCCGTCTGGGCCGTTGGCCTGCAGCGCGTCCTGTGTGCCGGGTCGGGCGAGCGGACGCTGGTAGACCGGGCCGTCGGCCGCGGTCCGCGGCGGGATCTTGACGACCGTGCCGCCGCGCCAGGTCATGGTCAGCGTGTCATCCGCGGTGACCTCGCCGATGACCGTGGCCTCGACGTCCCACTTACGGCAGATGGCCATGAACGCTTCGACGTGCTCCGGCCGGACGACCGCCATCATCCGTTCCTGCGACTCGCTCATCAGGATCTCGGCAGGCGTGAGGTTCGGGTCGCGCAGCGGGATCGCGTCCATGTCGACGAACATGCCGCCGTCTCCGCCCGCGGACAGCTCGGTCGTCGCGCAGGCGACGCCGGCCGCGCCGAGGTCCTGGATACCTTCGATCAGGTCGGCCGCGTACAGCTCAAGGCAGCACTCGACGAGGAGCTTCTCCATGAACGGGTCGCCGACCTGAACCGAGGGCCTCTTCGAGGCCCTCCCGCCATCCTCGCCGCCAGCGCTCCCTGGTTCGGCTCCGCCAAACGTGGCGCTGGCCAGCACCGACGCACCGCCGACGCCGTCGGGCCCGGTCCGTGAGCCGAACAGCACCACCTTGTTGCCGGTGCCGGTCGCGACCGCGGACTTCAGGTCGTCGTGCTTCATCAGCCCGACGCACAGCGCGTTGACGAGCGGGTTTCCCACGTAGCAGGGGTCGAAGGAGAGCTCGCCGCCGATGTTCGGCAGGCCGAGGCAGTTGCCGTAGAAAGAGATGCCGGAAACGACGCCAGGCAGCACCCGGGCGGTGTCGTGGGCGTCGGCCGGGCCGAAGCGCAGCGCGTCCATCACCGCGACCGGCCGGGCGCCCATCGCGAGGATGTCTCGCACGATGCCGCCGATGCCGGTCGCCGCGCCCTGGTGGGGCTCGACGAACGACGGGTGGTTATGGCTCTCGATCTTGAACGTGACCGCGTACCCCTGGCCGATGTCCACCACGCCCGCGTTCGCGCCGATGCCGGCCAGCAGGTACCTGGCCTGGTCCTTGGTGGGCGCGAGGTTGCGCAGGTGCACCTTGGACGACTTGTACGAGCAGTGCTCGCTCCACATCACCGAGTACAGTGCCAGTTCGGCGGCGGTCGGGCGGCGGCGGAGGATGTCGCGGATCTTCTGGTACTCGTCCGCGGTGAGGCCGAGTTCTTTGTAGGGCTGCTGAACCTCGGGGGTCCGCGCCGCGACTTCGACGGTGTCCTTGTCGCTCACAGCCGCGCTCCCGCTGCGGTACCGGTGCCGGCGAAGGCGGCGACCACTGAGGTGAAGAACCCGAGCCCGTCCGCCGACGGCCCGGTCAGCGGGTCGACGGCGTGCTCTGGGTGCGGCATCAGGCCGAAGACGTTGCCGTCTTCGTTGCATATCCCCGCGATGTCCCTGCTTGACCCGTTCGGCGCGCCGTCGGTGTAGCGCACGACAACCCGTCCGGTCCGCTCAAGCTCGTCGAGGGTGGCCTCGTCGGCCACGAAGGCGCCCTCGCCGTTCTTAACCGGCACGACGAGGTGCTGGCCGTCCGCGAGCGCGCCCGTCCACGGGGTCCGCGCGTTAACCACGGTCAGCCGCACGTCGGCGTGGATGAAGCGCAGGCCCGCGTTCCTGGCGAGCGCGCCGGGCAGCAGGTGCGCCTCGCAGAGGATCTGGAAGCCGTTGCAGATGCCGAGTACCGGCAGTCCCGCCCGGGCCGCGGGGATCAGTTCGGTCATCACCGGGGAGAACCGGGCGATCGCGCCGCAGCGCAGGTAGTCGCCGTAGGAGAAGCCGCCGGGGAGGATGACCGCGTCCACGCCGCGCAGGTCGTGGTCCGCGTGCCAGAGCGGAACCGGCTCCGCTCCCGCGTACCGCACCGCGCGCGCCGCGTCGATGTCGTCCAGTGATCCAGGGAACGTGACAACGCCTATCCGCACGCTGGAAAGCCTACCTGACGTGCACAGACGCAACGCACATCGTGACCGGCGCGGGCCGGCCGAGCGGAGCGCGCCGGTCACGCGGTGCGACCCGGCGGCCCTTCCCAGTGCAGACGCTTGTCGAGCACCACATGGGTGCCCTGGCCCGGCGAGGAGCGCAGCGTCACCGCGTCGACGCAGGCCCGCATGATCGCGAAGCCCCGCCCGGACTCAGCGAGGTTCGCGTAGTCGCCCGTGTCATGCTCAACCGCTCCGAGTTCGCCGGTCACGTGGCCGACGGCGCCCACGGTGCCGCGGCGGAGCCAGCCGCCCCGCGTCCGGCAGCCCTGCCCGGCGTCGGTGACCTCAACCCGGCAGCCGACCCTGTCCACCGTCGCCGCCACTGTGTAGGCGGGCGCGGACTGTCCGGCGTGCAGCACCACGTTGGTGCACGCCTCGGTGGCGGCAAGCAGGATGTCGGCGACGGAGTCTTCGCTGACGCCGATCTCGCGCAACGTGTCGCCCAGGACACGGCGCATCACGGGAACGCTGAGCAGTTCCCGTTCGAACACGAGGCAGAATCGGACCTTAGGCCGAGTCACTCGCATCGTTCTCACATGAGCAGAGATATCCCACGACACGCCGTCGTAACCAAATACGTCGGGTGCGGGTGTGGCTGCTCAGCCCGCGGTACGCAGGGAGAATTCCTCGATCACGGGGTTGGCGAGCAGTTCCCGCGCCAGTTCCTCGACCGCGGCGAGTGCCGGGCCGTCGGCCGGCCCGTCGAGTTCAAGCTCAAAGCGCTTTCCCTGGCGGACACCGGTCACGCTCGCGAAGCCCAGCCGGTGCGATGCGCTGAGCACGGCCTCGCCCTGCGGATCATGAATCTCTGGCTTGAGCATGACGTCGACAATCACTCTGGCCACGCATCCTCCCATGGAAATCAGGGCATATAACGTTAAGTGCGATCACTATGCACGTCACAGCTGGCACCCCCGGAGACCCCGGGGTACCCCTCCCGACGGTACGGGGTCGTCCCCCGGGAGAATACAGTCCGGCCGTCGATGGCGATCCCACCGCACGGCCACGACGAGAAGGAGTGGCACGTGACTACCGAGACCATCCAGCTCCTCACTCCTGAGGGCGAGCGGGTCGACCATCCCGAGTACTCGGCCGACGGCGCGGACATCAGGGGGATGTACCGCGACATGGTGCTGGTCCGGCGGATCGACAGCGAGGCGATCGCGCTTCAGCGCCAGGGGGAGCTTGGCCTGTGGGCCTCCCTGCTCGGCCAGGAAGCGGCGCAGATCGGATCTGCCCGCGCCCTTTCTCCGCAGGACATGGCGTTCCCCTCCTACCGCGAGCACGGAGTCGCCTGGTGCCGGGGCCTCGACCCGCTCCGGCTGCTCGAGATGTTCCGCGGCGTCAACAACGGCGCCTGGGACCCGGAGGAGCACAAGTTTCACCTTTACACGATCGTCATCGGCGACCAGACGCTGCATGCCACCGGGTACGCGATGGGCATCCAGCGGGACGGCTCCGAGGACGAGGCGGTGATCACCTACTTCGGCGACGGCGCGATCAGCCAGGGGGATGTGAGCGAGGCCTTCGCCTGGGCGTCGGTCTTCAACGCCCCGATGGTCTTCTTCTGCCAGAACAACCAGTTCGCAATCTCGGCACCGCCAGAGCGGCAGAGCCGCAACCCGATCTACCAGCGGGCGAGCGGCTTCGGGTTCCCCGGGATCCGGGTCGACGGTAACGACGTCCTGGCCTGCTACGCGGTCACCCGGCACGCGCTGCGCGCCGCCCGCGAGGGCCAGGGACCGATGCTCATCGAGGCCTTCACCTACCGTATGGGCGCGCACACCACCACCGACGACCCGACCAGGTACCGGCTCGCGAGCGAACTCGAGGCCTGGCGGCTGCGGGACCCGATCGAGCGCGTCCGGTCCTACCTGGCCCGCACCGGCGAGGCGGACAGCAGCTTCTTCGAGCAGGTCGCCGCGGAGGCGGACGAACTGGCCGCCAAGCTGCGCGCCGCCTGCCTCGCGCTGCCCGATCCGCCGCCGCTCGCGCTGTTCGACCACGTCTACGCGGGCGAGAACGCGATCCTCGAGGCCGAGCGCGAGCAGTACGCGGCTTACCTGGCGGGGTTCGACGAGGACGGAGCCGGGCGATGAGCAAGATCACCCTGTCCCGCGCGCTGAACGAGGGGCTGCGGCGGGCGCTCGAGGCTGACCCCAAGGTAATGATCATGGGGGAGGATGTCGGCAGGCTCGGCGGTGTCTTCCGGGTGACCGACGGACTGCAGAAGGACTTCGGGGAGCACCGCGTGGTGGATACCCCGCTGGCGGAGTCGGGCATCGTCGGCACCGCGATCGGCCTGGCGCTGCGCGGGTACCGGCCGGTCTGCGAGATCCAGTTCGACGGCTTCGTCTACCCCGCGACCGACCAGATCGTCAGCCAGCTCGCCAAGATGCGCTACCGGTCGCGCGGCAACGTCACGCTCCCGGTCGTAATCCGCATCCCGTTCGGCGGCGGAATCGGCGCCGTCGAGCACCACAGCGAATCGCCGGAGGTCTTCTTCGCGCACACGGCGGGGCTCCGGGTCGTCGCCTGCGCTGACCCGGCGGACGCCTTCGCCATGATCCAGATGGCGATCGCCTCCGACGACCCGGTGATCTTCTTCGAGCCCAAGCGGCGGTACTGGGACAAGGCCGAGGTCGACACGACCGCGCCGCTGACCGAGGCGCTCCCTCTCGACAAGGCGCGCACGGTCCACGCGGGGAACGACGTGACCCTGCTCAGCTACGGGCCGCTGGTGCGTACCTGCCTGGAGGCGGCACTGGCGGCCGCCGAGGACGGCCGCTCCATTGAGGTGATCGACCTGCGGTCGCTGTCGCCGCTCGACATGGCCACGATCACGGCGTCGGTCGCCCGTACCGGCCGCTGCGTCATCGCGCATGAGGCGCCCGTCTACGCGGGTCTGGGGGCCGAGATCGCGGCCAGGGTGACCGAGCAGTGCTTCTACCACCTGGAAGCCCCGGTGCTGCGGGCCGGCGGGTTCGCCATCCCGTACCCGCCCGCCCGGGCGGAGGACCACTACCTGCCCGACCTGGACCGCATCCTGCACGCGGTAGACCAGACGTTCGCCTACTGACCTGGGGAGACCAGAATGCGCAAGGAGTTCAGGCTGCCCGACGTCGGAGAGGGCCTCACCGAGGCGGACATCGTCTCCTGGCACGTCAAGCCGGGGGACGCGGTGACGGTCAATCAGATCATCGTCGATATCGAGACGGCGAAGGCGGTCGTCGAGCTGCCAAGCCCGTTCGCGGGCAGCGTCAGCGCCCTGCTCGTCGAAGAAGGCCAGACGGTTGACGTGGGCACGCCGATCATCGAGATCGAGGTGCCGAGCGCGGAGGATGCCGAGCCCGCGCCAGAACCGGAGCCCGCGCCCAGGGAAACACCGCCGGAGTCGAAGGCACCGCAATCCCGCGAGCCGGTGCTTGTCGGCTACGGCGTCAAGCCGGGGTCGACAAGCCGACGGCCAAGGAAGAGGCCGCCGACGCGGCCCGGCTCCTACCCGGTCACCCCGTCCGGGCCGCCGACGGGCGGGCCGGCCGGAGGTCCGACGTTCCCCGCCGGGCTCCAGCTGCCCCCTGGCGTTCCCGTTCCGCCGCAAACTCCGCTGCCCGCCCAGGGGCCTGCCCCGCAGGGGCGGGCGCGGGCCCTGGCGAAGCCGCCGGTGCGCCGCCTGGCCAGGGACCTGGGCGTCGACCTCGGCGGGCTTACCGGCAGTGGCCCCGAAGGTTCAGTCACCAGGGAAGATGTGGAGCGCGCGGCCAGTGCCGGCCGCGATCGTCCGGCTTCCGCCGCAGCGGAACCAGGCGGCGAGTACCCCGCCGAGGCCGGCCTTGGCGCGCGGGGGGTTTCCCCCGCCGAGGAGCGGATTCCGGTGCGCGGGGTGCGCAAGCACACCGCGGCGGCGATGGTGGCCAGCGCGTTCACCGCGCCGCACGTGACCGAGTTCCTTCAGGTAGACGTGACGGAGACGATGGCCGCCGTGCGGCGCGCGCGCGACCTTCCCGAGTTCGCCGGGATCAAGGTGTCGCCGCTGGTCTTCGTGGCCAAGGCGCTGCTCGTCGGGGTGCGGCGGCACCCCGTGATCAACTCCTCCTGGGACGAGGACGCGCAGGAGATCGTCGTCAAGCGGCCGGTCAACCTCGGGATCGCGGTCGCGGCCGACCGGGGCCTGCTCGTACCGAACGTGAAGGGCGCGGACACCCTGCCGCTGGCCGGCCTCGCCGGGGCGATCGACGAACTCGCGGCGACGGCGCGGGCCGGCAAGACGACGCCGGCCGACCTGGCCGGCGGGACCATCACGATCACGAACGTCGGCGTGTTCGGCGTCGACGCCGGCACGCCGATCCTGATGCCCGGCGAAGCAGCGATCCTCGCTTTCGGACAGGTGCGCGACCTGCCCTGGGTGGTGGCCGGCGAGCTCGCCGTGCGGAAGGTGACCACGCTGTCGCTGTCGTTCGACCACCGGATCGTTGACGGAGAACTAGGCTCTGCGGTGCTCAGGGACGTAGGCTCAATGCTTGAAGACCCGCTGCGGATGCTCGCGTGGTCCTAGATAGGAGTCAGGATGTCGCTCAGGAAGTTCCGCGACGCGCTGATCGTGATGGGCGCTTTCCTCGCGGTGATCTGGGTCCTTCAGGTGGTGAACTGGGCGGACGGGTACCGGCTTGACACGGAGTTCGGCATCCTGCCCGAGCACGTGAGCCGGCTCGGGGATATCTTCACCGCGCCGTTCCTGCACTTCTCCTGGCAGCATATCGAGGGCAACTCGGTGCCGCTGTTCGTGCTGGGCGTGCTGGCCGCCTACCGGTCCATCGCCCGGTTCCTGCTCGCCTCGCTCATCATCGCCGTGACGAGCGGGCTCGCGGTGTGGCTCTTCCAGCCGAGCAACGAGCTGACGGTCGGTGCCTCGGGACTCATATTCGGGTACTTCGGATACGTCCTGGTGCGCGGATTCTTCGACAGGAACCTCATTGACATCGGCGTCGGTCTCGTGGCGGGCGTGCTCTACTGGACGATCCTCGAGGTCGCGATCCCCGGCACGCCCGGAGTGAGCTGGATCGGCCACATCGGCGGGCTGGTCGGCGGGGTGCTCGCGGCGTGGGCGCTGCGGACCCCGGCTCAGCAGCGCCGGCCCGTGCCCGCGAACCCGGGCGGCAAGTCGGTCGACGACATGCTGCGCGAACTCAAGCAAGGGTCCTGAAGAATTCCGCCGTTTTGAAGTTCCGGGTTCTACGACTGCGCCGTAAGGGCAAAGAGAGCGGCAAGGGCAGAAAGAAAGGGGCTCTTGGCGCATGATTCGTCACACCGTGCTGTTCAAGTGGACCCCGGAGGCCACCGAAGAGCAGAAGGACCAAGCCGAGGCCGAAGTGGCGAAGCTGCCGACGATGGTCCACTCGATACGGGAGTTCGTCTCCGGGCCTGACGTGGGCATCAACGAGGGGAACTACGACTTCGCGGTGACCGTGGACTTCGACAACGAGGCGGACTTCGTCGCGTACCGGGACGACCCGGGGCACCGCGAGATGATCCGGCGGTACATCACGCCGATCCTGGCCCAGCGGGCCGCGGTCCAGTTCTTCTACTGACCGCCTGCCCTCAGGGGCACCACGGATCAAGAGTCAGATCGAACCGACAGGAGAAGAGGAACGGATCGCGCTGACCCAGCACCGCGAGCCATGGCTCGCATCGGGATCAGCCGGATCCGTTCCTCGGTACCTGCTTTCTGGCTGCTTAGAACGCGCCCTCGGGGATCGCCATCAGGTCGTTGCTGGTCTCCTCGATGATCCGCCGGTCGCTCTCCAGGCGCGGCAGCACCGTGGTGACGAAGAACCGGGCGACGGCGACCTTGCCCGTGTAGAAGTCGCGGTCGGACTCGGTGAGCGTCTCCGCGATGTCGAGCGCGCGCCCGGCCACCTCGGCCTGCCTGGCGAGCAGCCAGGCGACGATCAGGTCACCGAAGGCGAGGAGCAGGCGGACGGACTGCTGGCCGATCTTGTAGATCTCTTCCGGCTGCTCGAGCGAGCCAAGCAGGAAGCCGGTCATCGCGTTGAACATGGCCTCGACGTGCGTGATGCCGTCGGCGATGGCCGCCCGCTCGGCCTTGAGCCGGCCATCGGCGTCGTCGACCGCGGCGAAGGACGCGACCTCGGCAAGCAGCGCCTTGAGCGCGGCGCCGTGGTCGCGCATCACCTTGCGGAAGAAGAAGTCAAGCGACTGGATGGCCGTGGTGCCCTCGTAGAGCGAATCGATCTTCGAGTCCCTGATGTACTGCTCGATCGGGTAGTCCTGCAGGAAGCCCGAGCCGCCCAGGGTCTGCAGGGACAGCGCGAGCATCTCGTACGCGCGCTCCGCGCCGAGGCCTTTGACCACCGGGAGCAGGAGATCGTTGCGCGCCGCCGCGCCCGGGTCCGTCTCACTGTTGTGGGCGGCGAGCTGGCCGGCGTCCTGCTGCGTGGCCGTGTAGAGCACCAGCGCCCGCATGCCCTCCGCGTAGGCCTTCTGCAGCATGAGCATGCGGCGCACGTCCGGGTGATGGATGATCGTCACGCGGGGCGAGGTCTTGTCGTTCTGTGTGGACAGATCCGGACCCTGCACGCGGTTCCTGGCGTACTCAAGGGCGTTCAGGTAGCCGGTGGAGAGGGTCTCGATCGCCTTGCTGCCGACCAGCATCCGCGCGTGCTCGATGATCATGAACATCTGCCTGATGCCGTCATGGACCCCGCCGACCAGGGTCCCGACCGCCGGACGGTCCGGATCGCCGCCGAAGGTCAGTTCGCAGGTCGTGCTGACCTTCAGGCCCATCTTGTGCTCAACGTTCGTGACCTTGACCCCGTTACGCTCGCCGAGCGAGCCGTCGGAGTTGACGAGGTACTTCGGCACCAGGAACATGGACAGCCCCTTGGTGCCCGGGCCCGCGCCCTCGGGCCTGGCGAGCACAAGGTGGAAGATGTTCTCCGCCATGTCGTGCTCAGCGCCGGTAATGAACCGCTTGACGCCCTCGATGTGCCAGGTCCCGTCGGGCTGCTCGACGGCCTTGGTCCGCCCCGCGCCGACGTCGGAGCCGGCATCCGGCTCGGTCAGCACCATCGTCGCGCCCCACCCGCGCTCGACGGCGAGCTCCGCGAAGCGCCTTTGCTCGGGAGTTCCGATGTGCCACAGGATCGTGGCGAAGGTCGGGCCGTTGTAGTACATCCACAAGCCCGGGTTGGCCCCGAGGATAAAGCTGGCGATCGCCCACTGGAGCGACCTGGGGACCACGGTACCCCCAAGCTCCGGCGCCGCCGTCAGCCGCCACCACTCCGCTTCCATGAGCGCGCTGAATGACTTCTTCACGGACTCGGGCATCGTCACGGTGCCCGTAGCGGGGTCGAAGGCCGGCGGGTTGCGGTCCCCGTCCACGAACGACGCGGCGACCGGCCCGAGGGCGAGCCTGTTGACCTCGGCGAGCATGTCCCGCGCCGTTTCCTCGTCTATCTCGGCAAACGGCCCGGTGCCCAGGACTTCCTGCCGACCGAACAGTTCGAACAGGTTGAACTCGATGTCCCGGAGATTGCTCTTGTAGTGGCTCATGTAACACTCCGCGTGATCGCTGCCCTCGATGTATGTTACTCGCCAGTCATGTTACTCGCCAGTAGCAAAATGGAACAGTTTTCTGCGGCCCCCTCTGCGCGGCATCCGCGATGCGTTCTCGCTGGCAGGCGACACATTGGGCAAAGCGGGTCACATCAGACACGAAGTGTCATGAGCCGGTAACAGAACCCCGTCGTTCTTCACCTGTTTCAGCGCTTTTGGGGCCTCCATGCACAGCTTGGGGCTAGGCTTCCCACTCGTGACGGATGTTCGCGACCCCTCGGCAGGCCTCCCGAAGCGGCAGCCTAGCGACGGCGTGCCCTCCCGGCAGCCTGGCGGGGGGCTGCCCACCCGACAGTCTTCGATGGCGGACATGCCCGCCGGGACCCAGAACCAGGACCGGGCCAGCGGCTTCGGTGCCGGCCCGCGCGCCCGCGGGCCCGAACTGCCCAGCCGGGGCGCTGAGCTGCCTAGCTGGGGTGCGGACCTCCCTGGCCGCGGACCCGAGCTGGCCGGCCGGGCACCCGAGATGCCGGGCCGTGGTACCGCGCTGCCTCCTCGCGGTCTTGATCGTGGCGGGGAGGCGTTCCCAGTGCGCCAGCCGGCCATGCGGCCACCACGGCCGAGCGGCCGGCACCGTCGTCCCGTCCCGGTCAGCCTGCCGCAGAGCGCCCCGGCCCTCGTGCTCGGCGTGCCCGGCAGGGACACCGACCTCAGCGACGGCCCTGTCGCGGAACTGGCCGCCGTGCTCCGGGTGGACAACCCGGCGGTCGAGGTGCGCGCCGCGCGCATTGACGGCGGCGGCTTCGACGATCCGTCCGACCTGCGCGCGGTGCTCGTCGACGCGGCCGCGCGGCGGCCCGACGGCGGGCCGTGCGCCGTCGTGATCCCGCTGATCGCCACGGTCAACCCGCCGGTTACCCGCAGGCTGCGCGAGGCCGTGGCGGCCAGCGGTACGAACGCCATCGTCAGCGGCTTCATCAACTCCAACGCGATGATCGCCGAGGTGCTGCACATCCGGCTGGCCGAGGCCGGCCTCGCCCGCG
>Ga0335075_10010470_pt1 | contig 14070 bp, 16 predicted proteins | sample Lox_Sample_24_FD_206723 | JGI IMG/M metagenome (GOLD analysis project Ga0335075, IMG submission 206723) | Soil microbial communities from Loxahatchee National Wildlife Refuge, Florida, United States - Lox_Sample_2.4 | ecosystem: Environmental > Terrestrial > Soil > Wetlands | place: USA...
ACGCGTGCGGCTTGACCGACACCCGGTCCTCCGGCCGCAGATGCAGGAACCACAGCGCGGTCATGATCGACACCATCGACGCCGATGACGCCTGATGCCCGCCGACCTTCAGCCCCGACGGATTCGGCCGCACCCGGTTCGCGTGGTGGACGATTGCCGCCGAAAGCCACAGCACCCGGTCTTCCACCGTGTGCAGCACGTCGTAGTCGCCATCAGTCCGGGGCCCGCCGATCACCGGGGTACTCATCGCCGCCCTCCTACCCACTGCGCATATGCCTGCCGCCAGACAAGCATTAGATCAATTCATGCGCAACATACGGCAAAGAAACTGATCATAATGCGCTATCTTGCCGGAAGGCCGATCGAAGGAGAGGGACATAATGCCCAACGCCATGCGCATCGACGCCACTGACGCCCGGATCCTTCTCGAGCTGGTCAAGCATCCGCGGGCGACCACGATCGCCGTGGCCGACCAAGTCGGCATCGCACGCAATACCGCCCACGCCCGCCTGGCCCGGCTGGAGCAGGACGGGACGCTCGGCTCCTTCGAGCACCGGGTCAGCCCCGAGGCCCTCGGCTACCCCCTGACCGCATTCGTCACTGCCCAGGTCACCCAGCGCAGGCTCGACGAGGTCGCCGCCGCCCTCGCCGCAATCCCAGAAGTCCTCCAGGTCCACGGCATCTCGGGCCCGACAGACCTGCTCATCCACGTCGTCGCCACCAACGCCGACGACCTGTACCGCATCGCCGGGCAGATCCTGGCCGTCCCCGGCATCGAACGCTCCAGCACCGCATTGGTCATGCGCCAGCTCGTCGGCTACCGCATCACGCCGCTACTCCACCGCGCAGCCCGGCCCTGAGCGATTGGCCGCCCGGAGCTCGGCGTGGTCATCGGGCCCACCTCTTACGCGTCCGCAGTGCGAACTCGACGTACCAGTCCAGCACGGCCGGCCGGTCGACGGTAGCGGGGTCCACTGCCTTCCCCGCCTCCACGCCCTGGAGCAGGCGTTTAACCGGCACCTCGAGCTTCTTGCCGGTGAGCGTGCGCGGTACACCGAGCTGACCCGGGAGATCCACAGGCTCACTACCGAGCTGCACCGACGCGTGATCGGCAACTGACCCGCCCGGCACAGGCCTACGGCGACTCGGCGAGAGCGCGCTTACGTTAGGGGGCAGGATCGAGCCGGCCTGCAGGCCGGATTCCGCCAGGCCCCCGCGGTGTCGTGTAAGGCTCACGACACGCTTGACACCGGTTTCGACGGTTCTTCCAGCGCTGACTTCGCCCTCGCACAGGTCGATCAGTTTGCCGGAGCTAGCGGAAGCCGCGCGTCTTCTGAGATGGGAACAGGATGGGAACACCAGTGCCGTGCACGAGCGATCCCGTTCCGTCCCCGCCGGTCCCGCTAGATCTCGGATGACCTGGGCGACGACAGAGCTGAGTATGCTAACTGCACCGTCGTCCTGGCTGGCGCCGGTCTTCGAAACCAGAGAGCGGCGTGCCGCGTCGCTGGCGGGTTCGGTTACCGTCCGCCTCCGCGTCCGGTGACCGCGCCCTCGTGTGGGTCCAGCCCGCGACCCCGCGCCGGGATCGCCGTGCGCGAGTTCATCCGCGGCGGCCCCGCTCGAGCCTTACGAGCAGTTCCGCTACCTCACCCATGGACGTGGCCACGTGCCGTGGCGCCGGGCCGCCGGCCGGCGCGTCGTGTCCCGGCCGGGCAAGACGGATCACGTCCAGACCCGCCTCCACGCTCCCGCGCACGTCGCGCGCCGAGGTCGCGACGTGCACGTGCCGTCCGCCGCGGGCGGCCTCGCGCGCACGGCGGTAGATGACGGGTGCGGGCTTGTAGGCGCGCAGGCGCTCGGAGGTGAGCACGTACTCGTCGTCGACGAGCGGGGCCACCTGGGTTCGGGCGAAAACGGCGTCATCGACGTTGGACAGAATACCGACGTGGTACAGGCCGCCCAGCGAACGCAGCCCGTCCGCCACGTCGGGCCACGCCGGCCAGCTGCCGACCGAGTCCAGCAGCACGGCCGCGTCCTGGCGCGGGTCGCCGGCCAGGCCGAGTTCGGCGAGCGTGCCGGCCAGGGCATCGGTACTGATCTGCCAGAACGGGCGCCACCTGGTCACCTCGCGCTGGAGTTGCTTGTTGCGCCGGTCCCAGTCGTCGTACACGTCGGTGCCCCGCCACGACCAGCCGCGCTGCCGGCCCAAGGCGTCGAGGACCGCACCGGCCCCCGTGCGGGAGTCCAGCAGCGCGCTGAACAGGTCGAAGGTCACAAGCACCGGACGTCCTTGGTCGTGGCGACGGCCAGCCCGGTTCCCCAGCCGGCCGGGGGTTCGGAGGTTGCCCACGCGGGCTGTGCTCAATGCCGACGATTCTTCCAGCACTGACTTCGCCCGTGCACAGGCCGGTCAATTCGATGTCCGGTGTCTCGGCCGCATCGACGCCCTTGTCCCGCCGGGGACGGAACTCAACCCGGCGGCCGACAACTACGCCGCCGAGCCTCCCGCCATCCGCCGCGATGAAGTTCGTCGCCGGCAGCAGTACCGCCAGCATGTCATCGGCAGCCTGCACGCCAGTCCTTAGGCGTGAGTCCAGCACTAGGCGCGACCTGCGGAACGCGGCGCTGCCGAAAGCACATAACCGTCATTGTTTTCGGCGCATCGAAGACCGGAGAGGTAGGCAGCATGGGGAGCCAAACAGGGAGCCAAGATTCAGACCGGGGAGCCAAAAGGGGAGCCAACAGTCACCGCCACCGGGCAACACCAGGCCACGATCAGCCCAAATAAGAGCAGCTCAACAGCTTGCCGAGCGACATCAGGCGGCACGCGGCGACACCTCGCCGGTGCCTTCTAAGCAGCGGGTCGCTGTATGGATGGTCCTCTGCGGCGAGGACGCCCTGACCCATATGCACGCGGGCTGGGAGCCACACAGTCCGGCCAGTTGTATGGTTTGCCCGTTACGCCTAATTTGTCCGGTGATGCAGCGAAATCTTTACCTTATCGGATCCGCAGGTTGCCGGGACTTCCCTACACAGGAGACCTGGCTTTTGTACTGTGCAGCGGGAAACGGTTAGCGGGCTGTCCCCGCGTACGGGAATTCCCTTGCATTACGGGATTAGGGGGACGACTGGTCAGGTGGGCAGTTTCTGCTGCTACAGGCTGCGCGACACGCTGAGGGGAGTCACGCCGGAGGATCTCGATGACTATATCGATGACGAATCAGAGCCTCAGGTTTACGGGCCTCTGGACTTCGGCGGCTTTACTGCCAAGCTTTACGTGAGCCAGAGCGATCCGCATAGTCCCTCATGGGAGGGATTCATCCGCACCGGTTTCGATACGATCGGGCAGCTGCCCCTGGTGACCTCGTCCGGGGCCGCGGTCGTCGTTGCCCTTCACCCGGAAAACTTGCATTTCGCATTCACCTTCGGGACGCTGGGCCGTTTCCTGCTGAGGCCGGATGCGTGGCAGCGGGGCCACGGGCTGCGGACCGCCCTGAACCTCATATACCCGCGTGACGACGGCGAGAGCTCCGGCAAGCTCGTGGCACTTGAGGCCAAGCGGCCGGGCGGCAACACCATGCGGTCGCGCCGGCAGGCGAGCAAGGCGACGTCGTTCGAGGCGTTCGACGTGGACAAGGTACGGGACCTCATGGGTGGCGCGACTGGCACCCCGTGTGACCGGAAGTGGGGGCACCGGATAACCGGGGGCGATGCCTTCTACTTCGACTCCGACACCGGGTTCGCCGAGCTCGGCAAGCTGTGCCGGGACCTTGAGGAAGCATACGGCCGAGACGATTACACCGATAAGTTCAAGTGGATCGACCGCATCCGCCCGATCCTCGACCCGGCGCTCCTGCAGAAGGTCCAAGAGCACCTCCTCCGCCGACTCGCGGACGGCGACGTCACGGACCTGGGCCTGGCGCCTCCTGAGGTCGTGGACTGGTCGGCCATCGCCGGCTTCCGGTATCACTTCGACCCGCGAAAGATCTGGCGCCCTGAACTGCGTCTTCAGGACTACCTCAACGGCCTTGCCGGCATACCAGGCTGGCCCGAGGCCCCTGACGGGCTGGAGGCCGCCGACTTCCTGCGCCGGCGGCATGTCTTCGCTGTGGACGGGAACGGCCAGACGGCGCACAAGTGGCCTGTCTGGCGCTGCCTGACCGGCGAGTTCGACTTCGATGGAGACACCTACGTCTTCGACGAAGGCGACATATTCGCAGTCTCACCCGACTACCTGAGCGAACTTAACGAGTCGATAGCCGCGGTACGGCTGCGAACCGATATCCCCTGGCCCAAGGTAACGCCAAGCATGAGCGAAGACGAGTTCAACCGGAAGGCTGCCGCGGCAATCGACGCCGCGCTACTGATGGACAAGAAACTTGTCACCGCGGAACTGACAACGCCGATCGAGCTCTGCGACATCCTGAGCGCGGCCGGCGATCTCATCCACGTTAAGCGCCACTTGGCTCCAGCGACCTCAGCCACCTGTTCTCCCAGGGATTCGTTTCCGCCCAGCTGCTCCACGAAGACAAGGCCTTCCGGGCGGCGGCGGACGAGAAGATCCTGTCTCTCACGCCGGATCCGGCGTTCAGGTTCTTCGACACATCCTCGCTGAAAACAGAGGGCTTCGAGATCACCTACGTGATCGTTGCCGCATGGAAGGGTCGTACCCCAGTCACGGCACTCCCGTTCTTCAGCAAGGTCAACCTCGTGCGGACCGTGCAGGAACTGACGAACAAGGGCTTTCAGGTGTCCATAAGCGCAGTCGATACCGGATAGCCACTGCCGTCGGACCGTCCCAGGTCAGAGGTGCCGAGATCTGCGCGGATGGTCACTTCTTCCCGCGCGCGGTGGTCACCCGGCGCTGTAACGCTAGCCCCAGTCTCGAGGATGGCAGCATGGATGCGTCGCTGACTGCATGCCATGCACGTCAGTTTTGTCCGGGGCGGTCGCGGTGACTCTGGTCTCTGCAGGACAGAGCGCTGTGAGCATCTGAGGTAGTTGTGCTGGATCTGCCGAAAACCGGATGCCGTAGTCACTAGATGAGTCACTAACCCTGTGCCCTACTTAGGTCGGATATTCACTCTTGGTTGAGGAGTGGGGCGCAAGACTTGGGAGCAGGTCTCAGGGGGCGGATATGGAGCATGGCTGACCTAGCGCTTTCGCTTCGCGTTCACCATGTCGCTATACGCTTGATCAGGAGTTTGTAAAATAGAGAATCGCAGCTATCCCGAGAACGAATCCGATCGCAGCTGCGATGAGAAAGAACTTTACAAAAAATCTCCAGTCATGCTTTTCCTCAAGGGGAGGATCGGCGTGAAAGCCCGGAATATTCTGGGAATAATAGGAGTCGATTTCTCTTTTCAAGCCTCTAGCCCGCTCGATCGTACGATTGAGAGCATCTATCGAGCTATCCAGGGACCCGGTTGAGGCTTGAATCTTCTCAGCTCCCTCCTTGATATCGCGACCGGCGTATGAGAGCAGATCGGCAGTATCTTCATTGATACTTTCCCCAGCTCGCATGAGGATGTAGGCGACATCCCAGTTAATATGCTGTACCGCGTTCTCCAGAGAGGCGATGACCTCCTTCGAAGCGACGCCCTCAGTGAGAATCTTTCCCACGGCATACGCCAGATCAGGGGCGTGCTTGGCCAGCTTGACAAGCGCGTCTGATGTCCTCTTGTCGAGCACCGTTTCGTATCGATTGTCGCCGAAGTGGTGTCCGGCGTACATGGAACCGGCACCGCGATGAGTCTGTGTACGAACACCGTCATCTACAGACATAACTTGCTGCCCTGGAAGGTGTTGTCACCATAGTGATTTCCGCCGTACACAGGACCAATGCCGTGCTGTTGCTGAGACCCGATTACTATTGCACCAGTCCCGATCGGGAGATAGCTGAGCTTCTCGATTTCCCTAGTTGATTCCGGGTGGACGTCCATGAACGAGGCGAGAATTTGCGTCCATTGTGCGGAGACCTCGGCTGTCGTTTTGCCCTGCTGGGTCACAGCAATCGCGTCATCTTGAAGCGCGTGGAGTGCTGTCGCTCGTTCCTGCTCACTTCCGTGGCGGAAGATCCGAGTGATCTGGGCACGCAGAGCATCGAGTTCGCCGGACATCATGTAGGCGATAATATTTCCTGCAGCCCCAGTTGCCACAGATGTAACTACGTCGTCGAGCATACTTCTCCCCGTAAGCCTCGTTTGATTTGGATCGCAGGAATTTAGCAGCAGATTGGACCGCTCGTCAGCATCGATCCGTCGTTACCAGATTAAGTTGATGCGCCCGCGCTTCGGGGTAGAGACACGCAGGCCTGAAGGAGAAAGTTTGCGATTCTCCACCATGGATGACCTGAATCCCCACAGAAATCTCAGTGTGCTTATTTAAAACCAGTAGCAACAAGAGCAGGCAGTGACAGGCAAACGTACGCGCAGTCAGTTGCTTGGCTTGTCGATGCCCGCCGATCCACTGGCTAGCTAAATGATCTTGAACACCATTTTTTACAATCCTTGATTCATGATGCTCGAAACCGTCAAACCGTCACAAGTGTCCGGCGAACGGGGCAACCTCACACACGCGTGCGACTCTGATGATCATGGCCAGTTCCGCTAGGCCGCGGTGGGCGGTGGAATGTCAGCGGGCCCGTTTACCGTGGGGTTATGGACGCCGCGCCGGTTGTGAGGATGGACGTGCTGTGGCCTGAGCTGGCCGGGCAGCGCCAGGCGTTTGAGGTCGTGGTGACGGTGCCGCGCGGGGATGGCGTCGAGCCGCTGGTGCCGCGGGCGCTTCCGCCGGAGGTACTGGGTTGCTGGTCCGCGGACCAGGGGTGGCGTCGGTGACGGTGCTGACTGCGCGGCCCTCAGGCGCGCTCGCCGCGGCCGAGGCGCTTCTCCCTGAACTGGCCCGGTCCGCGGGGGTGGTCGTCACAGTGCGGGCGTCCGGGGCATCCGGCGCCGCGGCACCGGCTTAGCCTGGCTCGCCTGCTGTCTCCGGGGATGCCCACCAGCCCGGCCGATCGCCGTAGCGGTGGATGATCATGGTGAACTCGCCGTCCTGGGACGGCCGTCCGGGCAGCAGCCCGGTGACGCGGACCCGGAACCGTTTCGTCGGCGCGGGGGTTCCGACGGCATCGTGGTACTGCGGGGTCGTCCAGTCCTCAAGCACCGCCAGCACGGTCCAGGACAGGCCGAGCCCTTCATGGCGGACTACGCAAGGCTTGAGGTGAGGCCCGAGTTCAACGATCGCCGGTCCTTCCACCAGGGCCTTCGACGCGGTGGCGGGTCGTCGGCGGTCCGCAGATACGGGTCCGGGTACTGTTCGGCCAGATCCAACCGCCCCACTGCGGGGTTGCCCCCGGTATGGCCGTCGCTGGAACGGCCAGCGGCGTCAAATCCCGCTTTCGCGTACACCGCATAGACCGTGGCACGGTAGGCCAGCGCGCGTTCCCGCCGGGCACGGGCGTCGGCTAGGACGGTCCTGCCGTCCACGCCGGCCGCAGCGTTCTCGCGACGCAGCACGTCCGATATGGCGTCCGGGCCGTCCCCGGCACGGTCGATCCCTGGAATGCCGCGCCGCGTTTCCAGCCATGCCGGACCAGGGCCCAGGCACCGCCCAATGACTCGCGTCCAATCTCGCATGCATCCAATAACGGCACATGGCTCACCCTGGTTCAGCTACGGCTGACCGCCGTGGCTTCAGCGTCCCTCCGAAGACCAGCGGAATCTGTACGCGCCTGATAATCCTCCCGAACGTCTGGCGATGGCTCACCATCGACGCGCAACCTATTCCCAGGTGATTGAAGTGCTCGAAGTGACCTCAGAGGAGCCATCCTGGCGACCGCCTACGCCGATGCCGGCGACCTCGAGCAGGCGTACACGGCCGCCACGGAGGCAATGGCGCTCGCTCAGGGGCTGGGGTCACGGCGGGTGGCTGGCCAGATCGAGTTGGTGCACCGTAGGCTTGGCAGGTGGCGGCAGGAGCCTGCCGTGGCCAGCCTGCGAGGGAGCTTGAAGGTGCTTGTCGATTCGTTCTGGCCGGAACGAGCGGCGAGTTGACGTACCCGCTCCTGCCCACGGCGACATCGGCGGATGAGAGAGCCAGGGGCGCGAAGTGCGCGATCCTTCCGCTCGGAAGCTTCGAGCAGCACGGCGATTACCTACCACTGATCACCGATACCGTCGTCGCGACAGTGATAGCGCAGGAACTCGCGAATACGTACTCTCTGCTCCGGCTTCCCCCGGTCACCATCTCCTGCTCCCATGAGCACAGCGCGTGGGCCGGAACGGTAAGCATCTCCGCGACCACCCTTTATTCTCTGATCGGCGACATCTATTCTTCCGTCGCGAGTTCCGGCCTGACCTCACTGGTCATTCTCAACGGCCACGGCGGTAACTACGTGCTGGGCAACGTGGTTCAGGAGGGAAGCGCCCAGGGAAAGCGGATGGCTCTCTTCCCAGCCCCTGCAGACTGGGCGGCAGCCCGACAGTCGGGACGGCTCGTTTCGTCCGGCCACGAGGACATGCACGCCGGAGAGATTGAGACGTCCATCTTGCTGCACGCCCACCCAGAGCTTGTCAGGGACGGCTACGAGGCAGCCGACTGGGTTGCCGATGACAGGCGGCACCTGCTGACGACCGGGATGGGAGAGTACACCCGGAGCGGAGTCATCGGCCGGCCATCGCTGGGGTCCGCGGAGAAGGGGAAGGCAGTCCTGGCCTCCCTGGTCGACAGCTTCGCAGCCGTGCTGGAGATCCTGCTGGGGGACGGCTGATTTGACCGTTGGGGGCTGCGGCTTGGCGCGCGGGAGCGCTACCCGACTCGGCGATTTCGCGGGTTAGAACATGCCAGAGATAGTCGTAGACCCTTATCTTTTATCTCACCGTGATATATCACCGTGATATTGGTTTGCCTGTTTCTCTTCGCTTACCGTCATAGTCACGACGACCTCCGGAAGCGAAAGGGAGGACTCTACTGACAGGCAACGCTAACCCGCTGATGACTACAGCGGGCACGAATGAAACCCATCGTTGCGCGGTACGGGTCATCCGCCCCGAGCCGCGGACGACTGGCACTCGCCAGGTGCCGCCATCGGGCAACGGTCCTATCCGGCACTGGCCATGACGCTTCTGCCACACCCCGAAGATTCTTCCGGCTGCGAACCGGAAGTCACCCGGCAGGGTCGACGTGACACCGACCAGTTGATCAGCATCGGTGACATCCGCACGCTGTTCAAGCTCGGTCGCACCGCTGCCTACGAGTTGACTCGTCGGCCGGAATTCCCCGCCCCCGTTCAGATCTCCCGTGGTTGCCTTCGCTGGTGGGTCAGCGAGGTGAACGCGTATGCGGACACCCTCCAGCGCGAAGGAGCGCTATCTAGGGCTCGCCGGACAACAACTCGGCAGGCAGATTTTGCTGCTGCGCCGCCCCGGCGGATAACCGGGACCGTGCGGGCTGCCCGCGCCCATAGAGAGCCGTCGTGACCATCCCCGCCGCGCCGGACCAGGCGCCAGACCGCCCGGTTATTGAACTGGAGTGTGGGATCGCGGTGTACCCGGCGCGATGCGAGGGTGGCCGGTGGCGCGCGGTGTGGTACGAGGACGGCCAGCGGCAGCAGTGTGAGGCGGCATCTGAGGAGAGGCTGGCCGTCAAGCTAGAGAAGGTGACCGAGCGCCTGGAGGCCGACGCGCCGAACATACGGCGGCCGGGCGCGGACCTGATAGCCCATTACCTGGACCCTGATCGGCTGCCCGTTCAGGCGCGGTGGTCGCGCAAGCACGCCCATACCCAGGCGCGGCTGTGCCAGCGGTTCGCCGTCCCGGTCATCGCCGCGGTGACTTGCCAGGACATCAAAGCTGGGCACATGCAGAAGATCGTCAACGCCGCCCCGACCGCGGGCGAGGGAGACCGGGTCCGGGGGATGGTCTCCGCGCTCGTCACGGCGGGAATCGACGCCGGGTACCTGGTGAATTCCCGGCTGGCGAAGGTGCACTGGCAGGCCACAGGTCGTCCCCTGCCCGCGCCCGAGGTTACCGTCGCGGGAGAGTCTGCGCTTTGGGTCGACCCCGCCGAGATCCCATCCGACGACGACGTGCGCAAGCTCGGCCTGGCTCTGGCCGACGGGGTTCGCGGGGACCGCGACGGGCTGATGGTCGAAACCGCTGCCTACAGCGGGCTGCGGTGGGGCGAGTTGGTCGCGCTGACCGTCGCGCAGGTTTATACGGCGGGGCGGGAGATCAGCGTGGATCGCAAGGTGGTCGAGGTCGCCGGGCAACTGTTCATCGAGGCGCCGAAAGGTCGCAAGCGCCGGAAGACGATCTACCCGCGGCGCACCCCATCCGGCTACCCGCTCGCGGAACGACTCGCCGCGCGGATCGAGGAAGCCGGCGCGGAGCAGGAAGCCGGCGCTAACCCGCTCGGCCTGGTCTTCCCCTCCCCCGCAGGCAGGCACTGGCGCTCGTCCAACTTCAGTCGTCGCGTCTTGGCACCCGCCTACCTGGCGGTCGGCTGGCGCGACGTGGATGGCAACGGGAGGTGGACCTGGCATTCGTTGCGGCATGTGTTCTGCACCACCGCGCTGTTCACCTGGAAGCTCGACGCCACCGACGTGTCCCGGATGGCCGGGCACGCCAACTACCGCACCACCCTCGACATGTACGTCGGTGCCACCGCAGGCGTTCTGGACCGCGCTCGAGCAGCCACCGAATAACCAAGCTCAGCAGCCGGGAGTGGTGATGCACCCACAGCAAGGGCGGGTCGCGCGTGCTTTCTGTTCATCTCCGCCACGCTCACGATGGCGCGCATCGACGGATCACCGTCGGCCGCCAAGTCTGCCGCGAACATGACCACATCGCCCTCGCCGAGCGGATTCACATGCGGCGTGATCATCATGTGTAGGAGCCCTAAACGTATTTGAGATCAATCGCATCTACGTGGCGTCAGCTGGTGCTCCCATCGAGTGAAGAGGGGCTCATCTACCGTGTACCTGTGGCTACCCATAGTGATGTGGGGTGTGATAAAGCTGTTGTATGTGGCTATCAACTGGCGCGCACGCATCGCCTATGAGCGAGCGCGCGCAGCGGCAGTTGTTGATGTTATCCGCGCAGTTCCCGCTGGCTCGATCGTCCAGGATAGTCGCTCCGATGGAACGATGCTCTGCGTCGGAGATCGATCCTGTGACGAACTACCTGCCGCGACGCTCATGCGATACCCGGGGGGCAGCCTTGCTGAGCATAGACGAGGAGGCTGAGTTCTGGCTGTTCTACCGGAAGACCTCGGAAGTCCTGTTCCGCAAGGCGTATCGGATGTGCCGCGGCAATAAGGCTGACGCGGATGACGCACATCAGCGGGCCTATCTGAAGTTCCTAGAACACTGGCCCCAGGTCAGCGGTTTGTCTGACCGGCAGCGTGTCGCCTGGCTCGCAACAACCCTGACAAGAGAAGTACTGCAGATTTGGCGCGAGCCGCACCGTTACCGGGAAGCCGAGCCTCATGACGAGTCCGGACACCATCCGAGCGTGTCAGCTGACCATGCGGACGCGGTCTATGCAGCCGACCGCTACCACAAGGTTTGTCGGGCGATCGCCCTGATGGAGGGGCGCCCACGCGAAGTGATCGCCATGCACTGCCTTGCTGGATACGAGATCTCCGAGGTCGCGGAAATGCTCGAGATCGATCAGGGGACAGTTCGGGTACACCTGCACTCAGGACGCGAACGTCTGCGAACAATCCTAGCGCGGGAGGAGGATCTACCTGATGGCCAAGCCTGATGGGGCAGACACGCCCGGAGAGCAGGAGTGGCCGCTCCTCTCGCTGCTCCGTGAGTCCGGCGATGACCTTGAGGCAACATCCCCTGCCTTCGACATCGCCGCAAGCGCCGCCCGGCTTAATGGCGCAGCCTCGGCACAGGGACTCCTCTCCTCAGGCAACCCATTGGACATGGCCCAGACAGCAACGGGCGCCAGTCTCGAAGAAGAGGCTCGCTTCGACCTGGAAGCGGGCATCTCCCAGCTCAAGGACGCAGCCCATGCTCGCGGCCTCTTGTCCAGTAGCGCCTCAGAAGCATTCGATGCGGAAGCATTTCTCGCTCTCGTGAGCAGAAAGGAGGTGCTGTCGTACAGCAGCACACAGACTCAGAGCGGTACGCGGGAAAAGTTCCCAGACGCCCAGAGCCGTCCAGACTTTCAGCACGAACTGCTAGCCATCCGGGAGGATCCTGAAGTTAGAAGTCTCGCGCTCCGGCGGGCAAAGAATCCTGAGATTGCTGAGGAAGCACTGCAAACTGCTTATCTCGCCGTTTCCCGGATACCGAACCCAGATCCCATCGAAAACCTACGGACTTACTTCTGCGCCGTGCTTCTCCGTGAGATCTACCGGGAACTCGGCCAACGGCGGCTGGAGGCCCCAGTTGACTTCACCGCCTCCGATGATGTGCGCCAAGGCCGACCGGTGATCAACTCGCCCGCGCCGCGACCGCTCTCTGAGGAAGTCCAGACCCGCTTGCTTGGCCAGGGATGGCTAGGCGCCTTCCGCGCACGGCCAGAGCTGGCGGCCAAGGTGCCCAGCCGGTCGCCTGATCCCGCGCGCTATCAACGGCTCATAGTCAAGGTCGCCGAAAACATGCTTAGAGTCATCTTGAAAGAGAATGCCGACATCGACCCCGACATCAACGAAGCACTCCGCGGCGGGTACGCGGAATGGTTCGCCGCGCCCACTTCCAGCATGAACATCCGACACCAGCGGCTGCTGCGGGCCAGATCCGACGTCTCCGCCCTGCTAAGGACCATTGTCGAGCGGCGTGATCTCACTTCCTGACCGCTGTCGCCGGGCGGACGCGGTGCCAGCGTATGAGAACCGTCGGATGCAATAGCTACTTCACGAAGTGCGGGTGCTGTGCGTGCGCGCGGGTAGCGCCGCCGAACTGGGCGGGCGGAGGTCTCGGACAGATGCAGGGCTGTCGCCTTCAGGTCAGTACTAATCAGGTGGCTGGTTCTTCTGCCACCAAGGCAGTTCTGACTGCTCACTGGGCCAGGTCGGTTGCGGCTCCGGGGCTGTGAGGTCGTTATTCGGTGGCAGCGCGGGCGCGATCGAGGACGCCGGCGGTGGAGCCGACGTACATGTCGAGGGTGATCCGGTAGTTGGCGTGCCCAGCCATGCGGGACACGTCGGTGGGGTCGAGCTTCCAGGTGAACAGCGCGGTGGTGCAGAACACGTGCCGCAGGCTGTGCCAAGTCCATCTCCCGTTGCCGCCTGCGTCGCGCCATCCCGCCGCCCGATAGGCCGGGGCCAGGGCACGCCGGCTGAAGTTGGAGGAGCGCCAGTACCCACCCCTGGGGGACGGGAAGACGAGCCCGAGAGGGTTGGTCCCGGCTACCTGCTCGGCGCGGGCGGCCTCGACGCGGGCGGCGAGCTTTTCGGCGAGCGAGTAGCCGGCCGGGGTGCGCCGCGGGTAGACCGTCTTGCGGTGCTTGCGGTTCTTCGGCGCCTCGAGGAACAGCTGCCCGGCGACCTCGACGACCTTGCGGTCGACGCCGATAACACGGGCGCCCTGGTCGACCTGGGAGACGGTCAGGGCTATCAGCTCACCCCAGCGCAGGCCGCTGTAGGCGGCGGTCTGGGCCATCAACTCGTACCTGTCCCCGTGCACCCCAGCCGCCAGGGCCTGGCCCAGCTTTCTGATGTCCTCGTCGGAGGGGATCTCGGCGGGGTCGACCCACTGGACCGACTCCCCCGCGACGCTGACCGCGGGCGCGGGCAAGGCACGGCCGCCGGCCTGCCAGTGCACCTTCGCCAGCCGTGAGTTGACCAGGTACCCGGCGTCGATCCCCGCCGTGACGAGCGCGGAGACCATCCCCCGGACCCGGTCGCCCTCCCCCGCGGTCGGGGCGGCGTTGACGATCCGCTGCATGTGGCTCGCCTTGATGTCCTCACTGGGGCACCTTGCCTGACTACACGGGGATTCGGCGGGATAAAACCTGTTGCGGGGCTGCTGGGACGCTCGCCAGTATGTGTGACGCCAGCGGCTTATGTTGCTGGTGCACCCGAGGTGCCGTCGTTCACCGCCATGATGTC
>Ga0335075_10010471_pt1 | contig 14070 bp, 12 predicted proteins | sample Lox_Sample_24_FD_206723 | JGI IMG/M metagenome (GOLD analysis project Ga0335075, IMG submission 206723) | Soil microbial communities from Loxahatchee National Wildlife Refuge, Florida, United States - Lox_Sample_2.4 | ecosystem: Environmental > Terrestrial > Soil > Wetlands | place: USA...
TGCTGTCCGTTATCGAGGTGCCCAGTCTGAACGTGAAGCGCGGCCGCTGGGCAGGGGAGCAGATCCTGGCCGGCCGCTCCTCGCCCAGCGCAGTGTTCTGCGGCAACGACTTGCTAGCCCTTGGAGTGCTGCAAGCGGCGATCCGGGCCGGCGTTCGGGTGCCGCAGGATCTGGCCATCGTCGGCTACGACGACATCGACTTCGCGGCTGCGGCTGGGGTGCCGCTGACCTCGGTCCACCAGCCGAGCTACGAGATGGGCCGGGCGGCGGCAAAGCTGCTGCTCAATGAGGCGCGCACCGAGGAAGGCCACCGGCACGAGCAGATCCGGTTCGAGCCCGAGCTAATCGAGCGGGCCTCCGGCTGACGCGCCGTCGGAGTTCGCTGCAGCAGGGACTAAGGGCGGGTCACGGTAATCACGCCGTTGGGTGGGCCAATGCGTTCGGGCGGCGGATGGGCTGGTCGGCGCGCTCCACACGGGCCAGTAGTGCCGGCTAATAACGTTTCAGAAACCTCTTTGAAACTCTTGACCGCTGTTCCCAAGAGACCTACGGTTCTAGCAACCAGTTATTAAACGTTTCAGAGTCGTCGGCCGCGTGGGACGAGACCAACGACCTGGACACCAGCGGGCTCGGCGCCGCACCTGCGGCTGGCAGGCACATCGGCGGGTGCGACAGCGGAACGACGGGTTAAATCGTTCTATTGTCACGACCGCTCCTAGCTGCCCAGCCAGGGTCGCGCGCTCGTCTTCCTAGCGTGGAGGTAGCAATGAAGTTGGAGTCTCGCGGTCCGGTCCGCCGGGCCGGGCTCGCGCTGCTCGCTCTCGGTCTTGCCGTGTCGGCAGCCGCGTGCTCATCAGCGTCCGGCGACACATCAGGCTCAAGTTCCACGGGGACCGTTAATCTCTCCTCGTTCGAGTCGGTAGTCAGCAAGGCAGAACAACCCTGGACAACCTGGGAGGGGCCGACCACCCCCGTCACCCCGCCGCAGCATGAGAAGCTCGCGCTTGTCACCTGTTCCGGCACCGTGAACGGCTGTGTCGTGCCGGCTGAGGCCGCCCAGAAAGCGGCGAAGAGCCTTGGCTGGCAGACCACCATGTACGACGGCAACGGCGACCCCGTCACCCAGGACCAGGTAGTCACCCAAGCGGTGAACAGCGGCGCCACCGCCATCCTGCTCTCGGGGATCGACCCGTCGGTCATCCAGAGCGGGCTCGCCGCTGCGGCAGCGAAGAAGATCCCGGTCGGATCGATGACCGAGGGCATCGCCGCCGGTGACGGCGTGGCCTTCGACGTCGGCGCCAACTACGTGACCACCGGTGATGTCGCTGGGTCCTGGATCGTCGCGGCGTCGAAGGGCAAAGCTGTCGTGCTGCCCACCAACGACAAGGAATTCAAGAGCACGGTGGAACTGGTGGACGGCGCGATCGACACCGTCAAGAAGTGCTCGACCTGCAAGGTCCTGCCCACGGACTATTTCGTGTCCAGCGACATCGGCAACGGCCTCGGCCAACAGGTGGCCGGAAACCTGCAGCGTAACCCGACGGTGAACTACGTTATCGGCGCCTATGACCCGGCCGTTGCCGACATGGTGCCGGCTATCCAGAACGCCGGCCTCGCGAGCCGTGTCCAAATCATCTCGGATGTCGGTGACCCGCAGAACCTGGGCTATATCAAGGACGGTAACGTCCAGGCGGCGGACTTGGTCTTCGACAACACTTACGTGGGCTACGCGGCCGTGGATCAGATTATCCGGCTTCTCGCGCACAAGCCGCTGTGGAAGGATCCGGGTGTCACCGACCCGCGGTTCATCTATAACGAGAACGTGCCCTACCACCTGATCACCAAGTCCAACGTGGGCAACCCGAACACGCCGTGGACCGAGTCGGTGAACACAGTCGCTCAGTTCGACAAGCTGTGGGGCGTCAAGTAGGTGGCACATCCGGCATCCCACCAGCCGGAGGCCCCGGCCGGTGACCGGCTCGATGCCACCGGCATCACGGTCAGCTTCAGCGGCGTGCAGGTGCTGCGCGGAGTCCGCCTCCGCGCAGCACCCGGCGAGATCGTCGGCCTGCTGGGGGCCAACGGCTCTGGCAAGTCGACGATGGTCAAGGTCCTCTCCGGCGTCTACCAGGCTGAGGCCGGCTCCTGCCTTACGCTCAACGGCGAGAAGGCGGATCCCGGATATGGTCCCCTGACCGCACGGGCTCTGGGGGTCCGCGTCAGCCATCAGGAGTCGCCGCTCATCGGATCGATGACCGTGGCGGACATGCTGGCCATGCAGGCCGGCTTCCCCACCCAGGGCGGATTCATCCGGCAGCGTCGGCTCATGGACCAGGCCGCGGCGATCCTGCGAGCGCAAGGCGTGGCGGTGGCACCCGATCGGCTGGCCGGCTCGCTGAGCGCCGGCGAACGGGCCATGGTTTCGCTCGCACTGGCTCTCCGCGACGTGGACCCGCAGCGCGCGATACTGATCCTCGATGAGGCGACCGCGGCGCTTTCCACTCCCGACGCTGGGCGGTTTCTGCGACGGGCCAAAGCGGCGGCGGACTCCGGCGTTGCGGTCATCATGGTCACCCACCGCCTCGCTGAGGTCCGGGAGTTCTGCAGCCGGGTGGTGGTGCTTCGGGACGGCGAGGTGGCGCTGGAGTCACCGGCGGCGGAGTTGGACGAGCGGGCCGTGCTGCGGGTCATGGTCGGTGGCGCTGACAGAGTCGGACACGGCACTGTCTCGCTCGCAGGCGGCCGGGCCGCGAGCGGCGCAGGCGCTGCGCGGCTCGAGGCGCGGAGCCTGCGCGGGGCCGCGGTCCGCGAGGCGGACCTGGCGCTGGCGGCCGGCGAGATCGTCGGGGTGACTGGCCGGGCCGACAGCGGTGCCTCTGACCTGCTGCGCCTGGTCGCGGGCGTAGAGCCTCGTACAGGCGGGACGGTCACCGTGGGCGGCGCGGCAATCGCCGGCCGCGGTCCTCGCGATGCGGTGCAGCGCGGAGTGGTGTACCTGTCTCCGGACCGGCTCATCGAGGGCGGCGTCGCCACCATGACCGTAGCCGAGAACCTCACCCTGCCCCGCGGCGAGCGGTACTGGCTGCGCCGCCGCGCGGAAGCGGCGGACGTGGCCAAAGTGATCGGCATGCTGGACGTGCGGCCGCCCCGGCCGGACGCGATGTTCGGCACCCTCAGCGGCGGTAATCAGCAAAAGGTCCTGCTCGGCCGCTGGCTGCTGCTGGATCCGACGGTGTTGCTGCTGGACGACCCGACGGCTGGCATCGACCCGAACACCCGGGACCTCCTCTTCAAGCTGCTCGGCGAGTTGGCTGCCGCTGGCGTCAGCGTGCTCATCCGCTCCACCGAGCCGGAGCAGCTGGCCCGGCTATGCGGGCGCGTGCTGGTGATGCAGGAGGGCCGCATCGCGACCGTACTGGAGGGCGAGATGGTGACAACGGAGGAGATCGGCCTTGCAACCTACGCTTGACCAAATCGGGCAGCCGGGCCGGCCAGCGAGCGAACCTGGCGATGCTCGCACTAGGGCCGCGGCTGTCACGCCGGGCCTGCTCCGGCGGGCCGGAAACCTTACCATCCGGCACTCGATCCTCGCGCTGATCATCGTGGCGTGCGTGATCTTCTCGGTGCTCGAGCCAAGCACATTCCCGACGACCGCGAACCTGCAGAGCGTTGCGCTCGGCCAGGCGGTCAGCGCGCTCCTTGCGCTGGCCGTGCTGATCCCAGTGGTGGTCGGCGAATTCGACCTGTCCGCAGGCTACGTGCTCGGCTTCAGCGCGGTGCTGGCCGCCGCGCTTGGCGGCGAGGCCGGCTTGAGCGGAGCGCTGACTCTGATCGTGGTGCTGCTGGTCGGCGCCGCCATCGGGTCGGTCAGTGGGATCCTGGTTGCCAGGTTCCGGGTCAACTCACTGATCGCCACGCTCGGCATGGGGCTGGCCGTCAGCGGGCTCAGCGTCGGGGTAAGCGGCGGACAGACGCTGTCGTCCAACATTCCTACGCTCTTCGCCACCGTGGCCCGCACCTCGGTACTCGGCCTGCAAACGGCGGTCTGGCTGGTTATCGGTGTCGCCCTGGTGCTCTATCTGCTCCTGGTCCGGACCCCGCTGGGCCGCAAAATGTACGCCACAGGCGGCAACGCGCGCGTCGCCAGGATGGTCGGCATCCGCACCCGGCTGCTGAAGATCGGAGCGTTCGCCGCCGCCGGGCTGCTCGCGGCGCTGGCCGGTACCCTCCAGCTGGGCATGTCCGGCGCGGCGGACCCGTCGTTCGGCAGCAGCCTGTTGCTGCCCGCCTTCGCCGCGGTGTTCCTCGGCTCGACCACAGTGCGCCCAGGGCACTTCAACGTATGGGGGACGCTGTTGTCTATCGTCCTGCTCGCGGTCGGCTTCTCCGGGCTGAGCCTGATGGGGGTGCCGTTCTGGGCCCAGCCCGTTTTCGATGGCGCTGCCCTGGTCATCGGCGTGCTGCTGTCCCGTTCGGAGACGCGGGCTCAGCTGAGCGCGGCGTGAGCCGCAGGCAAGAAACTCATGAGAGAAATGAAGTGAGGGCGATGATCCAGACGCCAGCCGACGCACGTTATCGCGTTACCGCGGTGCGGTTCGGGACATTGACAGTAGACGCGTCCGGGCTAGTGCTCGGCCGCGATCCAGGCCGCAGCGTGGACATCCCGGTGTGGGGGGCCGCAGTCGAGGGGCCGGGCGTGAAGCTGCTGATTGACACCGGCATCAAAGACCCAGCGTGGGTATCCGACCGGCTCGGCCCGTGCCGTCAGGACCGCGGCGAGACTGTCGTCGGCGCGCTGGACCTGCTCGGCTGGCGGCCCGCAGACGTGGACATCGTCATCAACACCCACCTGCATTATGACCACTGCGGCGGCAACTCGTGGTTCCCTGGTGCACCGATCTACGTGTCAGCCGTCGAGTGGGAGGCCGCTCATCGGCCGTTGCCCACCCAGTCGGTGCTCTATGAGCCGCATGACTGGCTCGACGGGCCCCTGAACGTCTTCAACTATCAGATAATCAGCGGCGACTACGTCGAAGTGCTGCCAGGGATCAAGATCATCCAGACTCCGGGACACTCGGCGGGCCACCAGTCGGTACTGGTCCGCACCGATGAGGGGACCCTGTGCGTGGCCGGGGACGCGGTGAACGGCGAGGAAAACTTCACCCTGCGCGCACCAGGCGGCGTTCTTGTGTCGGTGCCAGACGCATTGGCCTCAATCGAGAAGATCCGCCGTAACAGCGAGCGCGTGCTGATGAGCCACGACGGGCGGGTCAGCGTGGGCCAGTCGGCCGGCTTCCCGGCCGTGCCCACCGCCGACCAAGCGACCGTAGCCTGCTGCTAATACCCAGGCCCGCGCTCGTCACGCGAGTAGTCAGTTCAGGTCGTAGCCCCCTGTAAGGCAACGACGGATTTCAACGACTTTGGTTACCTATAAGAAAGGCGGGTTTGGTGATCGTTAGTGAAACGATCCGTCAGACTGGGCGGCGGCGTGTCTGCTTCACGCTGCGGGTGCGCCCGGACCGGCTGGACGAGTACCGCGCACGCCACGGGGATGTCTGGCCGGAGATGCGGGCTGCGCTGAGCGCGGCTGGATGGCACAACTATTCACTGTTCCTGCGCGACGATGGCCTGCTCATCGGCTACCTGGAAACCGATGACTTCAGCCAGGCAAAGCAAGAGATGGCCGCCCGCGAGGTAAATGCCCGCTGGCAGGAGAGCGTCCGCGAACTGTTCGAGGACCTCGGTGGCACCGACCCCGATCAGGCCATCACACCCCTGCCCGAGATCTTTCACCTGGCATGAAAAGGCCTGTTCCCCACAAGCTAAAGCGTCCCTAGCCCGCACTGTTTTCCTGGAAAGCGCAGAAATGAATGACACCCGTTCGGTGAAGGCGGCGCTGCACGCACAGCGGATCGAGACGCCATCATGGGGTTTCGGCAACTCCGGCACCCGGTTCAAGGTGTTCCCGCAGCAGGGAATCCCGCGTACTCCGCAGGAGAAAGTGGATGACGCGGCGGCCGTGCACCGCTTCACCGGTGTGGCTCCCACGGTGGCGCTCCATATCCCCTGGGACCGGGTGGACAACTACGCCGACCTGGCCCGGTACGCCCAGCAGCAGGGGATCGGCCTGGGCACGATCAACGCCAACGTGTTCCAGGACAACGACTACATGCTTGGCAGCGTCACCAATCCCGACCCGGCGATCCGGCGCAAAGCCATCGACCACCTCTTCGAGTGCCTCGCCATCATGGACGCCACAGGCTCGCGGGACCTGAAGCTGTGGTTCTCCGACGGCACGAACTACCCTGGCCAGGACAACATCCGCGACCGCCAGGACCGGCTGGCTGAGGCGCTGCACCAAGTGTACGAACGGCTGGCCGGGGAGCAGCGGATCCTTCTGGAGTACAAGCTGTTCGAGCCGGCCTTTTACATGACCGACGTGCCCGACTGGGGTACGTCATTCGCGCACTGCGTGGAACTCGGCCCGCGTGCGCAGGTAGTGATCGACACCGGCCACCACGCGCCCGGCACCAACATCGAGTTCATCGTGGCGTTCCTGATCCGGGCCAGTCGCCTGGGCGGGTTCGACTTCAACAGCCGGTTCTACGCCGACGACGACTTGATGGCCGGCGCCGCTGACCCGTTCCAGCTCTTCCGGATCATGCATGAGGTCGTCCAAGGCGGAGCGCTGGACCCTACTGCGGGTGTGGCGTTCATGCTGGACCAGTGCCATAACATCGAGCCCAAGGTTCCCGCCATGATCCGCTCCGTAATGAACGTCCAGGAGGCCACGGCCAAGGCCCTGCTGGTTGACACGGACGCGCTGGCGGCCGCCCAGCGCGACGGCGATGTGCTCGGCGCCAACGCGGTGATGATGGATGCCTACAACACTGACGTCCGGGCGCTACTTGCCGAAGTGCGCACAGAACAGGGGCTCGACCCGGATCCCATCGCGGCATACCGCCGCTCTGGTTACGCCGAGAAGATCGTGGCGGCGCGGGCACATGGCGAGCCTGCTGGCTGGGGTGCCTGACCGGCCTTCGCGGGAGTGTTGGCCGGGCCGGCCGCCTCCTTCACTTGCGGTAATACGTAGCAACGGCGGCGAACCCGCTCATTGCCGAAGCGCATGCCATGCCAAACGATGCCGAGTGCGTGGACCAGCCTGAGCGCGGCAGCATGCCCGGTCTCGTCGCGCTGCGTGGCGGGCGGTGAGCATGAAGATGCTGCCAGCCAAACCCGTGGGCTGCTACTCATCTGGTCGAAGAACAAGTGGACGGCAGGCCCGGAGGCCGGCGGCTGCGAAGCTGTACGGCAAGTCCGTTCGGGTTGTCAGCCCACACGTCGTGATTGATGAGATCGAGCCAGGTTACCGCCGGGCGCTCCTGGTATCTCCAGCCCGTCGATGACCGACGTGACGCTAGGTTTGTTAAGCCTCTACCAATCCGGTCCTGGCCATGCTGCCGTGCTCGCCCGGATGATGAGTCTGGTCTGCTGCACGATCCGGTGCTTGGGCTGGCGATCACCCTTGATCCGGGCGAACAGCCGTTCGCCCGCCACGCGGCCCATGGCCAGTGGCGACTGCGCGACCACGCTCAGCGGCGGGTCGACCATGACTGTCCAGTCGGTATCGTCAAAACCCAGCAGCGAGAGATGCTCGGGCACCTTGATGCCCTCAGCCTTGACCGCGAGGAAGATTCGCCGGGTCGACTCGTTGTCGGTCGCGAACACCGCGGTGGGCTGCCACGCCGAGCTGAGTAGTGCACGGGCGGCCGCATCTGCGCCGCCGGCCCGATCGGCGGCGATCAGCGTGATCGCTTCGGAGGTGACCGGGGCGCCGCGGTCGGCCAGCGCCCGCAGGTAGCCGCGGATGCGCTCGACCGACGGTCGGTCTGCGCCGAGGACTGTCCAGGAGCCGTCGGCGGCCGCGCGTATCTCGGGTTGCTCGCTCGCGCTGACTGAGGCGAGCAGGCCGATCCTCTCGTGGCCGAGGTCAAGCAGATGCGTGACCGCGGCGTACGCGGCCGTTTCGTTGTCGGCTACCACGCTGTCGAAGTCCAGCTGTGGCAAGTCCCGGTCGAGCAGCACGACCGGCACGCCTTGTTCCCGGGCGTCCATTAGATGGTCGATGTGGGTCATCGAGGACGGCGCGACCACGAGACCCTCGACTTGCTTGTCGAGCAGCGTCCGCACGGCGAGCTGCTCGAGGTCAAGTCGTTCGTCGCTGTTGGTGAGGATGGTCTCGTAGCCCTCCCGGTGGGCGACGTCGCAGATGCCCCGCATGGCTTCGGCAAAGTACGGATCAGCGATGTCAGAGCCGACAAAACCGATGCTGCGCGTGCTGCCGGAACGCATGCTGCGGGCGACGACATTGGGGGAGTAGCCGAGTTCGCGCGCGGCCGCCTCCACTCGCTCGCGGGTCTGCTCGCCGACGTAGCCGTACCCGCCGAGGGCTCGGCCGGCGGTCGCGACCGAGACGCCGGCCGTGCGGGCCACGTCGGCAACGGTCGGTCGGCGGTTTCGGCCATGATCCACTAGTTCCTGCCCCCTCGCCAGTGTCCGCGGCAGAGGGCGGGCAGTCGGTGCGATGTCAGAAGTCCACCCGCTCTCCCAGCTGCCGTGCGGTCGCCAGCTCGACCGCCGCCCAGGCCAGAGACGCGTCCTGGATCCCGAGCCCGGTGCAGTGGAACAAGACGACCTCGGCCTCGGCTTTGCGCCCAGCCGCGCGGCCAGCGATGACCTCGCCAATGGCCGAGACATGCGCCGGAACGCCTCGCTCACGCGCCTCGACCAGTATGCCGCAGCGCGCGGCGGCCTTGACCGGATCGTCGGCCGTTATCAGGTCCGCGCGCCTGGTGGCAGCGAGGTCGAGCTCGCGCCGGTCCGGCTCGTAGCTGCCGACGGTCAGAACCGTCGAACCGTCTGGCAGCCAGGCGCCGCCGACGACGGGGGTCCGGCTGGTCGTCGCGGTCACGACGATGTCGGACTCCGCTGCGAGCTCCTCCGCCGAGTTCGCCGCGGAGGCGGTGATGATGAGCTCGGTCTCCAGCTGCGCCGCGAGCCGGGCACTTTCTTCGACCGACAGCCCGTGCACGCTGATTGCGGTCAGGTCCCTGACCGCGCTGATCATGCGGGCTGCCTCTCGGGCCTGCACGCCGGCGCCGACGAGGCCGAGCCGCCTGGCGTCCGGGCGGGCGAGCACGTCAGCGGCCGCGGCGACCCCCGCGCCGGTCCGCAAGGCCGTCACGGTTCCCCCGTTGAGGCAGGCCAGCGGCTCGCCGGTAGCCGGGTCCAGCACCATGACGACCGCCTGCACAGATGGCAGCCCGCGCGCCGCGTTACCGCCGACCTGCATGCCGAATTTGCAGGTAACGCCGGTGCGTCCGGCGATCGCGCCGGTGTGCGCGAAGGTCAGCGATCCGTCGGCGTCCCAGGACGACGTCACGCCGGAAGCAGCCACCCGGCCGTCGGCCACTGCCAGGTAGGCCGCGCGCTGCGACTCGATCGCGACGCGCGGCGTCAGCACCGACCGGATGTCGGCGTCACTCAGGACCAGCAAGCTCATATCCGGGTCACAACGATCCCGGTCGCGATGATCCGGTCACGACACCCGGGCCAGGAAGGACCGGGTGCGCTGATGCTGCGGGTTGCTGAGGACCTCCGCCGGGCTGCCCGACTCCACGATGTCCCCGGCGTCCATGAAGATGACTTTGTCGGCGACCTCGCGCGCGAAGTTCATCTCGTGGGTGACGACGATCATCGTCATGCCGTCGCCCGCGAGGTCCTTCATGACCGCGAGCACCTCTCCCACCAGTTCCGGGTCCAGAGCGGAGGTCGGTTCGTCGAAGAGCATGAGCTTAGGTTGCATGGCCAGCGACCGGGCGATCGCCACTCGCTGCTGCTGGCCGCCGGACAGCTGATCGGGGTAGGCATTGGCTTTGTCGGCGAGGCCGACCCGGGCGAGCAGCGCGTGCGCTTCGCTGGTCGCGATCGCTTTCGGGGTGCGCTTCACCACGACCGGGGCTTCGATGATATTGGCCAGCACGGTCTTGTGCGCGAACAAGTTGAAGCTCTGGAACACCATGCCGATGTCGCGCCGTTGCTCGGCTAGGTCGCGGGGGTGCATCTCGCGGAGCCGGGTGCCGTGGACCGTCACGCCGACCGGCCGCCCGGCGACGTAGATCATGCCGCCGTCGATCTTCTCGAGCCGGTTGATGCAGCGCAGCATCGTGGTCTTCCCGGAACCGGACGGGCCGATGATGCAGCAGACGTCCCCGGCTGAGACCTCGAAGCTGATGCCGTTGAGTACCGCAGTGTTACGGAAGGACTTGCGCACACGGTCAACGAACACCAGCGGATCCCCGTCGAGGCCAGGGTCGGCGACGCCGCGGCCGGTCACGACAGTGCCTTCGGTGCCGGGCCCGGCCAGGCGGGCAGCAGCCGCCAGCGGGAGCCTGCCTGGTAGGCGGTGGTCCGGCCGGAGTCGCGGTGACCGCGGCGGAGCCTGGTCTCGATCACATGCTCGATGACGGTCAGGATGGTCGTCAGCACCAGGTACCAGAGGGTGGCCACCAGCAGCATCGGGATCGTCTGGTACGTGCGGGCGTAGATCTCCTGGGCAGAGTAGAGCAGGTCGGGCAGCGCTAGCACGCTGACGAGCGAGGTGAACTTCAGCATGGAGATGGTGTCGTTGCCGATGGGCGGGATGACAATGCGCAGGGCCTGCGGCAGCACGATGCGGCGCATCGCCTGGCCGCCGGTCATGCCGAGCGAATGGGCCGCTTCGACCTGTCCGCGCGGCACGGCCTGGATGCCTGCCCTGATCATCTCGGCCGCGTAGGCGCTCTCGGTGAAGGCCAGGCCGAGGAGCGCTGCGGTGAACGGGGTGATGAGGCTGTTGGTCTGCCAGGAAATGAAGCTGGGCCCGTAGGGCACGCCGACGGAGACTGACTGGACCAGGGACGCGAGGTTGTACCAGAAGATGAGCTGCACGAGCGGCGGTACTCCGCGGAAGAACCAGATCCAGGCCCAGCTGATTTGCTGAAGCAGCACATTGGCGGACAGCCGCATGACCGCTACCACGATGCCGATGATGAGTCCTGCCACCATCGCCAGGACGGTCAGTTCCAGGGTGAGCAGGACGCCCGACAGGATGTAATGCGAGAACAGGTAGTGCCCGACGACGTTCCACTGCAGGTTCGCGTTGGTGACCAGCATGTGCACGAACATGGACGCGAGCAGCAGAGCGATCGCCGTGCCGATCCATTGCCGCGGCTTGGGCGTCCGGACGATGTCCTTGGCATCGAGTTGACGCACCGGCTTACCCGCGTCGGGCCTGGTTAGATCCGGGTGCATCAGGGTGTCCTTCCTCCAGGTCGGTGCGGGCGCGCTGGCCGCGTTGGTCGGCGCGCCCGCACCTGTTAGCTGCCGCTCAGTGCGGATCGGGGTCGCTCTGCGTGGCGAGCATCCCCTTGCTCACTAGGCCGCCGATGCCCCACTTCTTCATGATCTGCTGGTACACGCCGTCGTTGAGGAGCTGCTGGAGCGCATCCGCGAGAGAGTTACCCAGCTTGTCACCCTTACGGACTCCGATGCAGTTATAGACGGGATTGACCACCAGGCTGGACAGAGCCATCTTCGGCTGCTGCTTGACCATGTAGCCGAGGTCAGCCGAGCCGCCAGCGGTGAGCTGGGCCCGGCCGGAAAGGACGGCCAGCTCTGCCGCCGTCTGGGTGGTGTACTGGTCGAGCGTGATCGCCTTCATGCCCTTGGAGGTGCAGACGGTCTTGCTCTCCGCTAGCAGGTACTGGTAGTCGAACGCCCCGGTGAGTACGGCCACGCTGTGCCCGCAGAGCTGGCTCAGCGAGGTGATGTCCAGGTGGCTGGTCTTGAGCGACGCGTAGGTCTCGCCGTCGCTGCGCTCGGGGATGAAGCTCAGCACCTGCAGCCGCTGCGGCGTGATGCCGAAGGAGGCGAACCCGGCGTCGAACCGGCCGTTCTGGATGCCGGGCAGGACTGCATCGAAGCTTGTCGGTGTGTAGGTGAACTTGAGGTTGAGTACGGCGGCCATAGCGTGTGCCAGGTCGACGCTCCAGCCGGTGAGCTGGCCGTTCTGCAGGAACTCGTCCGGCGGCCAGTCGTTGAACACTGCCACCTTGACGCCGTTGGTGCGGTACTGCGAGGGCACCGCGTTGTGCAGGGCGACGTCGTCCTTGACGCCGGGATAGGTTGCAACGATCTTGGCCGTGGTCCCGGTCGAGCCGGACGAGTTGCCCGACGAGCCGCAGGCGGCCACCGAGGCCGCGAGGGCCATCGCCAGTACGCCCGCAGCCGGGCGCCATCTCCGCGTCGTGCCGTGCCAAGCCTGGCGCACCGCAGTTTCTTCGCGGACAGTAGTACCTGGCATGCTTTCACCTCATTCTTCAGGGCGGGGGATCGAACTCTGGATCGGTACGGCGGCAACGGGTTCCTCGTGACCGCCGCAGCAGGTGGACATGTGCACCCCGTGGCCGAAAGCTCCCCAGCTCGCACATATCCGGGCAGCCGCGCGGGCGCTCGCATCCAGGAGCGCCGGCAATGGTTCGGCCCGGATCAGGCCGTAGAGGGTCCGGCCGATGAACGAATCGCCCGCACCGAGCGAGTCGATCACCACGGAAGACTCGGCGCTCACGCTGACGCTGACCTCGCCGTCGAAGAGCGTGGCGCCGTTGCTGCCCCGGGTCACCAGGACATAGGCCGGCCCGCGGGACGCCGCCCACCGCGCGAGCTCGTCACAGTCCCGGTCGTCGAGCCCGGCCGCGGAAAACTCCGCGACGTGCACGAACGGCAGCAGGTCATCGGCATATCCGTCATTTCTGTGGTCGCTGAAGTCGAACGACACCCGGCCGCGGCGGGCCAGTTCGGGGAGCACTTCCTCCAGTCCGCTGCAATAGGTGGAGTGGATGACGCTCGCCGTGGCCGCGAACGCGAGGTCATCCTCTGTCGGGCGGAACAGCGCGACCCCGCGCCGCGGCGGCCCGAAGAGCCGCTCGCCATCCGCGTGCATAACCTGACAGCACGCGGTCGGCCCTGGGACGACGCTTAGCCGCCGGGTGTCGACGTGTTCGGCTGCGAGTGAGTCCGCGAGCAACTGTCCGCGCGAGTCGTCGCCGATGGCCCCGATGTAGCCGCTACTACCGCCAGACCGCGCAACCGCGACAGCGACGTTCACCGCGTTCCCGCCCGGAAACACCTGGCGGATGGTCAGGTAGCAGTCGCTGATGTTGTCGCCGATTGCGATGACATCCATCTAGTAATCGATCTTCCACATGTAGCGCCGGTCCGTCAGCGGGCGGCCGGTCCAGGACGCGAAGTGCTCGGCGATCCGGTTGAGTACGGTGCTGCCAAGTACCAGGTCGGCGATCAGCGGGCGGTTCTCCGGGTCGACCCCTGGAAGTTCCAGCGTGCTGGAGTCGAGGATCCAGAGCTTTTGCGTGTACTGGCGCAGGAAGCGCTCGGCCCGCTCGGCCATCGGGCGCGTCACGTCATCACCCTTGAGCAGGATCACCGGGACGTCATCGGTGACAACTTCGAACGGGCCATGCAGGAACTCGCCCGCGCTAATCGCGGCGGCGTTGAGTGTCTGCATTTCCTGCAGGTAGCACATTGCCAGCGTCTGGGCGGCACCCTCCAGCGGGCCGCTGCCCAGGACGTAGATCATGTTCTCGGTGTGCAACGCATGAGCGAGGTCGCTGAGCCAGCTGTCCCATTCCACATGTGCGCGGGCGAAAGCTGGGGGCGACTGCCCCAGCGCGGCCGTGGCCTGCTTGTACTCAGCGTCGCTGATGCTGTCCAGCGCCTTCAGTAGCGACCAGCCGAGCTGTGCCAGCACGATCTGCTTTGCCTCGACGCCCTGATGCGGCACGACGTGCTGGCACGCGGTAGCGACGATGCTCGCGTCGTCCTGCGTGATGCCGATGACCGTTGCGCCCGCCGCACCGGCCATGCGCGCCGCCGCCGCCGTCTCCCTGGTCGCGCCGTGGGTGCTGCTGACGATCACCAGCGATGCAGGCCCGAGTATGGCCGGTCGGCGCA
>Ga0335075_10010472_pt1 | contig 14070 bp, 14 predicted proteins | sample Lox_Sample_24_FD_206723 | JGI IMG/M metagenome (GOLD analysis project Ga0335075, IMG submission 206723) | Soil microbial communities from Loxahatchee National Wildlife Refuge, Florida, United States - Lox_Sample_2.4 | ecosystem: Environmental > Terrestrial > Soil > Wetlands | place: USA...
GGAGCGTCTGGGGCGGCCTGGCCGCCGTCACCGCCTGCTACGGGGCGGCCGTGGGCGCGAACCTGTTCATTCCGCGCCTGGCGCCCGCCCATCCGCTCGGCCAGGTATCCCTGCGGGAGATCCTCAGTGATTTCAACAAGGCGCTCAAGGTACTGATCCGCACCCCCGATACGCGGTTTTCCATGACCGGCACCAGCCTTTTCTGGGGCACGGGTTCCACCATGCGCTTCCTGCTGGTTGCCTGGGTGCCCGTGGCGCTGGGCATCACGAGCAACAGCATGCCCGCCTACCTCAATGCCATGGTGGCGGTCGGCATCGTGCTGGGTGCGGCGCTGGCTGCGAAATTCATCTCCTTGGACCGCGCCGACCGCGTCCTTCCGGCGGGTGTCCTCATTGGCGCGGGCGTGTGCATCCTTGCCGGCACGACCCATGTGCCCGCGGCCTTCGTGGTGATGACCCTGGTGGGCGCCTGCGGCGGCTACCTCATCGTGCCCCTGAATGCGCTGCTGCAGGAGTCGGGGCACCGCAGCGTCGGTGCCGGCCATGCCATCGCGGTGCAGAATCTGGCGGAAAACGGCGCCATGCTGCTCATGATCGGGCTCTATACTCTGGCAGTGCGTGCCGGCATGCCGATCGTGCATATTGCCGCGCTCTTCGGCGTCGGACTGTCGCTCGCGATCGCCGCCTTGTGGGTCTACCGCCGGCGCAGCCGCTACCGTCTGGCGGTGGCCTGACGCCATCCTCGTCCTGCTGATCATTACCGCCCTGTGCATGGGCGCAGAGGCGACCCCCAGCCTCGCGTCCGGCCACGAGGGCGCGCTGTCCGCCGCACTACTGGTCCTGCAGGCCGCTTTCGTTCTTGAAATCGCCCTGTCCCTGATGCCGGCCGTGGGCGCTCTCGGAATCATTTCGCGGCTCATCAGGCTCGCGCGGCTGGTGCGGATCGTGTCCGTCTCCGGCGCCCTGCGCAACTTCGCCAGTGGCCGCATCCGCGGCATCGCGGCAGTCATCTCGGCGGCGCTGCTGCTCGGGCTGCTGGGGTACGTCATGGCACTGGCGGGCTTCTACCTGTTTGCCGCCTCCGGGCCCGGACACTGGGCGTCCCTTGCGGGGGCCCTCAGAACCGTTGCCGCCCTGCTCGTTTTTCGGGAGGGGCTTGCGGCCTTCACCGGCGTCGCATCCGGTGCGCTGTGGTCGTACCTCGTCATTCTGTACCTGGGTGAACTTGCGATCGTCCTGGAGCTGCTCAGCCCTGTGCTTCGTCGTCGACCGGACCATGTTTCTCGTGAGAGCAGTGCACACATCGGGAAACGTCGTCGATCTGAGTTCGATCAATGGCCGGTGCAGCTGTGGCAGGCGCTGCCACTATGACTGCACCAAGTTCCGGGCCCAGGTCAGTTTCAATACCGCGCAGGCGCCTGCCGCCCTTTGGGTCAGCGCCGGTTCGGCGCATGGGTACGACTGCCCGGTGACCCAGGCGCGCTATGTCGTCGGCGATCCGGTTCCAGTTGCCTATAACCCTCGCCGACCGACCGAGGCGTACCGCGACAGCCTGGGCGATATCTGGGGCGCTCCGCTGACGACCCTGTTATTCCAGATCTTCACGCTGATCGGCAGCTTCAGCCAGCGGCGGCACGGCTACTGAATCGTGCCCGCAGCTCGGCCCGGACCTCGCGCCGCACACCGAGCACATCGGTGCCCGCCACGATGTCCGCGCCGCCATCACAAAGTGCCGCGATCGCGTGCATGCGGCGCTGCAGGGGCGCCGCATCCGCGGGCGGGAGCCTGCCGATCGCGACATCAAGAATCCACAGCAGTTCGTGCAGCATCCGATAGCGGGGGTAGAGCGCGAACATGCGTTGCGCGATCGCGGGCGAACTCCGCCAGCAAGCGCCCTTGAACAGGGACTGGGTGACCCAGGTGCCCGCGCCATGACAATCGAAGGCGCGGCAGGCCGGGAAGCCGCGGGCCGCCAGCTCTCCATGTATATGGCAGCGGTCGTCACCGGCGAGATGGCGGCACGGCCGGTGTGCGGGCTTGTCGAACCCGAATCCCTGGTCCGCATCGAACGGTGGCACGACGCAGCACAGCGCGCAGCAGCGGGCACAGTCGGTCTGCAGTCTGGGATTCACGGTAATCTCCTGTTCCGGCCAGAGGGCCAAAACGACGAGGCCTCCGGTCGCGGACGACCGAAGGCCCCCTTGTGGAGTCACCAAATGTGGCTGCCAGCCTAAGCGCTGGGCAGTTGTCGCGTCAATGGGATACCGCGAAATGATACCCGACGTTTCCACCATCGCTTTCCTGGGCCTGGGCAGGATGGGCGCCGGCATGGCTGCGCGAATCCTGGCCGCCGGCCACAGGCTGCACGTCTACAACCGCACTGCCGGCCGCGCGGCCACCCTGCTGGATCACGGCGCCCGGGTATTCCCGACTCCGGGCGCGGCCTGCGCCGGCGCGGACGCCATCATTTCGATGGTCAGCGATGACGCCGCCTCCCGGGCGATCTGGTGCGGCCCCGATGGCGCCCTGACCGCAGTCGCGCCGGGCGCACTCGCCATCGAATGTTCGACGCTCTCTCACGCCTGGGTGATGGAGCTTGCGGCGCAGGCCGGATCGCGTGGCCTGCGCTACGTCGATGCGCCGGTGACCGGGCTGCCGGATGCCGCGATCGCCGGGACGCTCACGCTGCTGGTGGGTGCCGAGGCGGCCGACCTCACCGCGGTGCGCACGCTGCTCGCAAGCTTCGCGCGGGACGTCATCCACTTCGGCGGGGTGGGCAGCGGCACGGCATACAAGCTCATCATCAACCTGCTCGGTGCCGTGCAGATCGCTTCGGTGGCCGAAAGCATCGCCATCGCCGAACGTGCCGGCCTCGATCTGCGGCAGGTGACGCAGGCCATTGCCAGCGGCCAAGCGGCAAGCCCCCAGGTGGTGCGCAACAGCCGCCGGATGCTCGCGGGTGACTACCGGACGCTACGCCCTCGGGTTTGCGGCACAGCTGGGCATCGGCAGTCCCTTTGGAGCACAGGCCGAGCGCGCCTTCACGACACTACTGGCGATGGACCTCCAGGATGCGAATGAAAGCGCGATCCTGGAGGTCGCAAGGCAGCAGCTGCCGGCTCAGTGATTCTGCGAGGTCGGCACCGGCTTGCCGGTGACCGGGTTCGGGTAGTGGAACGGCAGCTCCTCGAAGGCCGGGAACGGCTTGTAGTTGACCGAGGGCGGGCGGTCCGGCGGCAGGGTCCTGCTGGGGCCCGGGGCGGGCAGTGCGCCATGCGCCCAGCCGCCCTTCTCGTAGTCGGCGAGGAACGTCAGGTACAGATGATCCGACTTGATGCGCCAGACCCCGTTTTCCTTCACGTACTGGTTCTCGCGCGTGCCGCCGGCTATATAGGCGTTGACGCCATACTTGCCGAGGAACGACAACTCGCGGATCCGCGCGAATGCAGTGTGGCCATCGTCGGCGATGTGGATGACGGGCTGGTAGAAGGCGTGGTCGCTCACCTCGCCCTGATGCAGGCCCTGAGGTCCGAAGGCGTCCTCGAGACTCGCGCGGATGTGCGCCCGGCCCACGTAGACGCCGCGCTGCGCCAGCTCGAGGGTACCCTGGTCGGCAAACAGGGCTGTCGCAGAGTCCCACTGCCACTTGTCCAGGTAGAAGCCATACGCATTCTGCAGGTTTTGGATCTCCTGGGTGTCCTGCAGCCGGGTCAGCGTCCGGCTCAGGGCGGTAAGCTCGGCCGCCTGGTCCGTGGCTGCCGACTGCGGCGCGGCCGCCACGGGCTGGCGCGGGTACACCGGCTTACCCGTCACCGGATTTTCGTAGTGCAGCGGCGCCACCAGCGTGCCGGGGTACATGTCGTAGACGACCGTCGGCGGCCGGTCCGGCGGCAGTGCCTTTTCGGGGCGCGTGTTGGGCCTGGCGTACTGTGCCCACCCCTGCTCCAGGGTCGAGTACATCACGAAATAGGCGTGCAGCTTGTGGATGCGCCACACGCCGTTCACCTTGCGATATTCGTTCTCATACACGGCATCGCCGATCACGCTGCCGTCGTTGAGCCCGCCGGTGAATATCAGGGCCCGCCAGCGACCCTTGGCCTGCGTGCCATCGGGCGAGACATCGACGATGGGCTGCAGCTGGGTATGGTCGTAGAGCCTGCCGTCCTCGGGTTTGCCCAGGAACTGCAGGTACTGCAGGATCCGGGCCCGCCCGACGAACACGCCGCGGCCGCCGATCTCGAGCGTCCCGTCCTCGGTGTACAGATCCGCAATCTGCTGCCACAGGTTCTTGTCGACGTAGTAGCCATACGTGCGCTGCAGGATCTCGATCTGGCGCTGATCCTCCAGACGGTCCACCTGCCACTTCAGGTGCGCGATGCGTTCTGCGGCGGCGGCGGCCGAGAGTTTCTCGGCGGCTACCGGTGCCGGATTCAGTGGCCGGATGGCCTCGGGGCCCGCATAGTGATAGGGCGGCAGGGACACGGCCGGCCAGGGGGAATAGACGAAGGAACTGGGCCGGTCGGGCGCCGGCAGTTTGCGGTCCGCCACATTGCTCTGGGTCATTTTCGTCTTCCAGCCGCCCTGCTCGGGCACCGTGAAGGTTTCGACCCAGTGGATCCTGCTGATCTTCCAGACGCCGTGGTCCTTGCGGTATTCGTTCTCGTAGGGCCCGGTCTGCCAGCGGGCGTACTGATGGTACTGGCCGAGCAGCACGATGGCACGCCAGCGGCCCTTGGCGCTCTGGCCGTCCGGCGCGATCGTGATGACCGGCTGCATCTGTACGTGCTCGCGCAACTGCTGGGGTTGCAGGCCCCGCTTGCCGTAACCGATCGCGTACAGCAGTTCACGCGCGTGCGCCTTGCCCACGAACACGCCCGCCGGGCCGTATTCGAGCGTGGCATCGTCGGTGAGCAGATCGACGATGTTGTCCCAGTCCGAGCGGTCCAGGTAGTAGCCGTAGGCCCGCTGCAGGCGCTTGACGGCTTCGATGTCCGCGAGCTGCGTCGCCTGCCGTTCGAGCTGCTCGAGGTTGGCCGTGGCGCCGCCCTCGTGCGGTCGGTCCGCGGAAGTCTGCGCCTGGACCATCTGTCCCGTCATGCCTGCCGCTCCCAGCAGCAGCGCTGCCCATCCCAATCGACCCATGTTGTCCCCCTTGCGTTCAAATCTGGTTCGCAGCTGCTGCGGATGATTCCAGCAATGCCCGGATGCGCGCCAGATCGCCCGGCGTATTCACGTCCACCCCCGGACGCGATGAGGCGATCGCGACCCTGATCTGCAGGCCGTTGGCGAGCGCGCGCAGCTGTTCGAGTTTCTCACGTGTCTCCAGTTCCGCCGGCGGCAATTGCGAAATGCGCAGCAGCGAGGCCACGCGGTAGGCATACAGGCCGATGTGGCGCAGCGCACCCACGTGGGCATGCGGCCCGGGAGCATCACCGACCGCGCCGTCCCGGTCCCAGGGTATCGGGGCCCGCGAGAACAGCAGCGCCCGCCCATCGGCGGCCAGCACGACCTTGACGGCATTGGGGTCCAGGAACTCCGCGGCCGATGTGATCGGGGCGGCGAGCGTCGCGACATCGGCATCCGCATGGTCCTGCAGCAGCCGCGCCACCTGGCCGATCAGCGCCGGCGGCATCAGGGGCTCGTCGGACTGCAGATTGACGATGACGTCGGTTGGCCCCCATCCGAGCGTGCGCGACGCCTCGGCAATGCGGTCGGTGCCGGAAACGTGGCTGCTGGCGGTCATGACGCACTCCACGCCCGCCTCCGCGGCGCAGCTGCGGATGCGCTCGTCGTCGGTGGCCACCACCACCTGCGCGGCGCCGGAGGCCCGCGCCCGTTCGCACACCCACTGCAGCATGGGGCGCCCGGCGATCGGCAGCAGCACCTTGCCGGGCAGCCGGCTGGAATCGAAGCGCGCGGGAATGACGACGCGGAACATGCGCGCGCTAGCGCTCCAGCAGCGGATCGTCGGCGGCCAGCGGCCGGGCCTCTTCCTCCAGCATCACCGGCACACCGTCCCGGATGGGATAGCTCAGGCGGTCCAGGCGGCAGACCAGCACCTGTTCGCCGCGCCGGTACTGCAGCGGCCCCTTGCACACGGGACAGGCCATGATGTCGAGAAGTCGGGTGTCCATGGGCTCACACTTTAGCGCAGCGGCTGCTCACTGCCACCAGCAGGCTGTGCGCATCCTCGAGGGAAAACTGCGCGGTGACCGGCACACAGGCCAGGCGGTCGCTGGCAAAGGCCGCGCAGCGCACGGCGTCCTTTTCGGTCATCAGGATGGGCAGTTCGCCGGGCAGGTCCAGGTCGCGTGCCGAAAACGGATGATGGTCGGCGAAGGGGTGCGGCACCACCTCCAGTCCGTAGGATTCGAGCAGCCGGAAAAAGCGCCGCGGATTGCCGATGCCGGCGACCGCATGCACGCGCACCCCCTGCAGGTCCTCGAGCCGCTGTCCCCACAGCGCTGCGCCCGCGCCGCCGCCGCCCCCCTGTGCCGCCAGCTCATCGGCCAGGGTGGCACCGCCGCGCGTCGAGCGGACCGGCTCGATCGCGGACGGCACCAGGCGCATGGACAGGGGCGTCGGGGCCCCGACGCGCAGCAGCGTCTCGAGCAGCCCCGCCCGGGGTTCGCCGTTGAGGATGACGGCATCGACGCCACCCAGCCGCGCTGCGGGCTCGCGCAGCGGACCGGCCGGCAACAGCCGGCCATTGCCCAGGCCCCGCGCGCCATCGATGACGGCGATCTCGAAATTGCGCGCCAGCGGCAGGTGCTGCAGGCCGTCATCGCAGAGGATGATGTCGGCACCCAGTTCGACCAGCCGCTGCGCCGCGGCGACCCGGTCCGGGTCCACCACCACGGGCACGGCGGTGCGCCGCTGCAGCAGCACCGGCTCATCGCCGAAGGCGCGCCAGTCCGCGCTGCCATGGACCTGTTGCGTACCGGGTCGTATGGCGCCGTACCCGCGCGAGGCGATGCCGACCTTGCGCCCGAGCGCCCCCAGCTGCCAGGCAAGCCAGGCGACCACCGGCGTCTTGCCGGTGCCACCGACGGACAGATTGCCGACGACGACCACCGGCGCGCGCGCCGTGATCGATGGGCGCCGGCCGGAGGTATAGGCTGCGCGACGCGCGGCGACCATGCGGCCGTAGAGCCAGGAGAAGGGTCCGAGCGCGGTTGCGCCCACGGCGCCGTCGTACCAGATCCGGTTCAGACGGTCCTGTGCCGACATCGCGACCGCGCCCGTTCAGCTGTTGAACTGCATGGCGTGCAGCTGCGCGTACAGTCCACCCTGCGCCAGCAGCTGCGCGTGCGTGCCGCTTTCGGCGATCCGGCCACCCTCGAGCACGATGATCCGGTCCGCCTGTTCCACGGTGGACAGGCGATGGGCGATGACGAAGGTCGTGCGGTTGCGTACCAGCTGCGCCAGCGCCGCCTGGATGTGCCGCTCCGCCTCGGTGTCCAGCGCGGAAGTCGCCTCGTCCAGGATGAGGATCGGCGCATCCTTCAGCAGCGCACGCGCAATGGCGATGCGCTGCCGCTGGCCGCCGGAGAGCAGCACGCCGCGGTCGCCGACCATGGTGTCCAGGCCCGCGGGCAGGCCCCGGGTGAATTCCAGCACGTGCGCGGCCTCGGCGGCGCGTTCCACGGCCTGCGGGTCCGCCGCGCGTCCGAAGGCGATGTTGTTGCGGATCGTGTCATCGAACAGCACCACTTCCTGGCTCACGACCGCGATCTGTTCACGCAGCGAGTGCAGCGTGTATTCGCGTATGTCGTGGCCATCGATGCGCACGGCGCCCTGCAGCACGTCGTGGAAGCGCGGCAGCAGGCTCACCAGGGTCGACTTGCCGCTGCCCGAGCGGCCCACGATCGCCAGCCGCTGGCCCGCGGGTACCGCGAGCGTCACGTCGTGCAACGCCGGGCCCTTGCCGCGCTCGTAGGAAAACTCGACGTTGTCGAACTGCACATCCCCGCGGACGCGCGTCGCGACCACCGTGCCGGTCTCGGACTCGCCCGGCTCGTCGATGACCTCGAACAGACTCTGGGCCGCGGCGATGCCCTGCTGCAGCTGTCCGGTCACCCCGATGAACTGCTGCAGGGGTTGGGAGATGGTGGCCAGGGCGACGATGAACATCACCAGGTCGCCCATGCTCATGCGGCCATGCACGGCCGCGGAGATCGCCAGGCCCAGCACCAGCGCAAGTCCCAGTGAGTTGATGGTCAGCACGATGGGGTTGGAGAGGCCCTTGGTGAGGATCAGGCGCATGTTCGAGCGTCGATTGTGCTCGTTGACGGCGCCGAACTGCCGCCCGAGGTGCGCCTCGGCGTTGTAGATCTTGATCAGCCGCGGGGCCTCGAAGCTTTCCTTGGCGACCCGGGTGACATCGCCCATCGAGTCCTGGATGCGCCGCGCGTAGCGCCGGAAATAACGGTTGATGCGCGAGACCAGCCAGGCCAGCAGCGGTCCCATCACCAGCGCCAGCAGCGTCAGGCGCCAGCTCACGTACAGCGCCAGCGCCAGCTGGCTCAGGATCTGCGCGAGGCTGCGCACCATCATGACCACCGAGTCGGTCGTGGTCTGGCCGATCTGCTCGACGTTGTAGGTGAGCCGCGACAACAGGTTGCCGCTGGAGTTCCTGTCGAAGAAGGCGATCGGCAGCCGCTGCACGGCGTCGAACACCTGCTGGCGCAGATTGGTGACGACCCGCCGCGCGACGTAGCCGGTGAAATAGGTCTGGGTGAAATCCCCGAGGCTGCGGATGGCGATGACGCCGACGATCGCCAGCGGCAGCCACACGATGGTGCGCGGATCGGCGTGCTCGAGCGTGCCGTCGGTGAAGCGCTTGGCGTAATAGGAGAAGCTCGCCATGGCACCGGCGTACAGCAGGCCGCCGCACATGCCGAGCGCAAAGGCGCCGCGATAGGGTCTGACGTAACGCAGCAGACGCAGGTAGACGCGCAGCGGGCTCATGCCGCCCACGGCGGCGGTCATTTCGTGTCTGCTGCCGGCGCGACATCCTGCCGCACCGTGGCGATGTTCAGCTCCGCGAATCCCAGTCGGGCCAGTACGTCCATGGCGGTGATCACGGACTGGTGCGTGGTGCGCGCATCGGCGCGCAACGTCACCCGCATGCTGCGATCCGCACCGGCCTCCTTCAGCAGCGCCGCGCGCAGCGTGTCGGGACTCGAATTGATCAGTTCATGGCCGTTGACGAGATAGCTGCCCTGCTGGGTGACGGACACCACCAGCGGCTGCGCGGGCGGCTTGCCGGCGGGCAGATCCCGCGCCTGCGGTAGATGGATCCGGATGCGGCCCTCGTCCACCAGCGAGCTCGACAGCATGAAGAACACGACCATCATCAACACCACGTCGATGAGGGAGACCAGGTTGATCTCCGGATCCTCCACGCGCCGCGGACGCAGGTTCATCGGGCGCCCGTGCCGGAGACCGCGACGGGCCTGATGGCGGCCTCGGGGGCGGCGCGCTCCAGGATGGCATTCTCGCGGCCGGCCCCTTCCACCACGTCGGCGAGCTTGATGGCATCCTTTTCCATCTCCACCACGAACCGCTCGACGCGGCCGCGCAGGTAGCGGTAGCTGATCAGGGCCGGAATGGCGACGCACAGGCCGGCGGCGGTGGCGATCAGCGCCTCGGCGATGCCGCCGGAAAGCATGCGCGGGTCGCCCGCCGCGCCCGCCTGCAGGGCGTTGAAGGACTTGATGATGCCGGTCACGGTGCCCAGCAGGCCCAGCAGCGGCGAGATGCTGGCGATCGTGCCCAGGGTGTTGAGGAACCGCTCCAGATCGTGCACCACGTGGCGGCCGGCGTCCTCCAGCCGCTCCATCATGATCTCGCGGCTGCGGTGCCGGTGTGCCAGTCCGGCCGCCAGAACCCGGCCCAGGGGCGAGTTCTGCTCCAGGGCCGCGATCACCTTCTCATTGACCTGGTCGGCCTCCACCAGCTGCCGGACCCGGCGCACCAGGTCGCGCGGCAGCACCCGGCTCTCCTGCAGCGTCCACAGACGCTCGAGAATGATGGCCGCCGCCACCACCGAGCACAGGACGATCGGCCACATGAACGGACCACCGGCCCGTACGATTTCCCACATCCGATTGCATCCCTCGCCCGGCAGACAAATTCGGCGTCACATCATACCGGAGCGCTCCCCGGGCTCAAGGCGGCTCTGCTAGAGTCGCGACCCGATGCCTCGTCGGTGGATCAAGAAATTCGCGCCCCATCCGCACGTGCTCCTGGAGCGCTGGCCGCTGCGGGTTTTCGGGCCCCGGCTGTCGGATCCGAAGCTGTGGACGCTGCACCGCCGGGGCGTGACCGCCGGCTTCGGGGCGGGCCTGGCGATATGTTTCATGCCCCTGCCCGTGCACCTGCCGCTGGCGACCCTGGTCGGGGTGACCTGGCGCATCAATATCCCGACCATCATCGCCACCACCCTGCTGGTCAACCCCCTGACGATGGTTCCCATCTACTACTGCGCCTACCGCGTCGGGGCGGCCGTGAGCGGGGAGCCCGTGCACCGATTCGGGTTCCGCCTGAGCTGGGACTGGCTGCAACACGGACTGGGTCCGGTCTGGAGACCGTTCCTGATCGGCTGCCTGGTGTGCGCCGTCATCTGCGGCATCGCCGGCTGGCTGACCCTCGAGTTCATCTGGCGCCGGCAGGTGCTGCATCGGCGGCGCATCCGCCAATGCCAGCGCCCGGGGCCCATGTGAGGCGCGGCTAGGCCGGATTGCGGCCCGTTTCGAGCAGCACGCCCCGCTCGATGGTGAGGGTCCGGTCCATGCGCGCGGCCAGCCTCGGATCATGGGTCACGACGACCAGGCTGGTCTGGCGCTCGCGGTTCAGCTCCAGCATCAGGGCAAAGATCTGCTCGGCGTTGACGCCATCGAGATTGCCCGTCGGTTCATCGGCCAGTACCACGGCCGGCTGCGTCACCAGCGCCCGGGCCACCGCCGCGCGCTGGCGCTCGCCGCCCGACAGCTGATGCGGCCGATGGGTCAGCCGCTGCCCCAGCCCGACCCGCTCGAGGATCTCGCGCGACCGGCGGCGCGCCTCGGGCACCGCCATCCGCCGCACCAGCAGCGGCATGGCCACATTCTCCAGGGCCGAGAACTCCGGCAGCAGATGATGGAACTGGTAGACGAAGCCCAGGGAGCGATTGCGCAGCAACCCGCGCTCGCGTTCCGCCATGGCATGGATGTCGCGCCCGCCGACCAGTACCTTCCCCGAGGTGGGCCGGTCCAGGCCGCCCAGGATCTGCAGCAGCGTGGTCTTCCCCGACCCCGAGGCACCGACTATCGCCAGCCGTTCGCCCGCGGCGATGGTCAGGCTCGCCCCGGCCAGCACTTCCAGGACCTCGGGGCCCTGCCGGAAGGTCTTGTGCAGGTCCAGCGCCTGCAGGGCCGCCTCAGTCATGGCGCAGCGCCTCCGCCGGTGCGGTCCGGGAGGCCCGCCAGGCCGGGTACAGGGTGGCGAGGGCACACAATGCAAATGCCACCGCACAGACCTTCATGACATCGGGGACCTCGACGTAGGCAGGCAGATCACTCATGTTGTAGACGCTGGCATCCAGGAAGTGGGTGTGCAGCAGGTGCTCGAGGTCATGGACCCAATTCTCCAGGTTGTGCGCCACCAGCACGCCGAGCGCCGCGCCGAGCAGTGTACCCGTGCATCCGATCAGCACGCCCTGGATGGCGAAAGTCAGCAGCATGTTCGCAGGTCCGGCCCCCAGGGTGCGCAGGATGGCGATGTCGGACTGCTTCTCCTTCACGATCATGACCAGCGTCGCAATGATGTTGAAGGCCGCCACGGCGACGATCAGCAGCAGGATCACGAACAGGATCGATTTCATGACGGTGATCGAGCGGAAGAAACTCTCGTGGCTGCGCGTCCAGTCGCTCACGTAGAAGCCACCCCCGAGACTGATGGCCACATCGCGGACCACGGCCGGTGCCCGCCAGGGATCGCGGATGCTCAGGCGCAATCCCGACACGTCATCGCCCATCCGGTAGATGCGGGCGGCGTCGTGCAGGTCGATCAGCGCCAGCGCCCGGTCGTACTCGTACATGCCGGAGCTGAAGATGCCGGTGACGGTGAAACGCCGCATGCGCGGCTGCAGGCCGCTGGGCGTGGCGGTGGCCTCGGGCGCGATCAGCACCAGCGCATCCCCCACCTTCGCATCCAGGGCCGCGGCCAGCGCCGAGCCGAGCACGATGTGGTACTGGCCCGGCACCAGCCCATCGATGCTGCCGGCCGTGAACTTCTGCGCGAGCCCGTCCGCCTTGCGCTCGAGATCCGGTGCGACGCCGCGGATCTGTGCGCCCAACACATGCTGACCGTGTTGCAGCATGGCCTGCGCATCGATGAAAGGCACGGCCGCCAGGACTTCGTGGTTCTGCAGCGCCTTGGCGCTCGCGGCCGGCCAGTTGGCGAACCTGCCCTCCAGCCCCGTGACGGTCGCATGCCCCGTGACACTGAGGATGCGGCTGCGCAATTCCCGTTCGAAGCCGTTCATGACGGAGAGCACGACGATCAGCACGGCGACCCCGAGCATCAGGCCCAGGACCGACATGGCGGCGACGAAGGAAATGAAGCCCTGGCGCCGCGCGCCGCTCAGGTAGCGCGTGCCGATCAGCCACTCGTAGCGGCTACTCATAGCGTAGCGGCTACTCATAGCGCAGCGCCTCTGCCGGCGGCACCCGCGCGGCGCGCAGGGCCGGATACAGCGTTGCCAGCAGCGTCAGCGCCAGGGCCGCCGCGGCGATCCACAGTACGTTGCCGGCATGCAGATCGGTGGGAATGGTGGTGACCGCATAGACCTGCGGATCGAACAGGTGAAATCCCAGCGTGCGCTCGAGGAACGGCTCGACGCTGTCCATGTTCAGCGTCAGCAGTACCCCCAGCGTCACGCCCAGCGCGACGCCGACCCAGCCGATGACCAGCCCCTGGGTCATGAACACGCCCATCACCGCGCGCGGGGAGGCGCCGAGCGTGCGCAGGATGGCGATGTCGGTGCGCTTGTCGGTCACGGTCATGACCAGCATCGCGACGATGTTGAACGCCGCCACCGCCACGATCAGCAGCAGGATCAGCGACATCATGGTCTTCTCGATCCGGATGGCGCGGAAATAGCTGGCGTTGTCCTCGGTCCAGTCGATGATCCGCAGGTCCTTCGGCAGCAGGCCGCGCAGCGCCACGCTCATGGCAGGCGCCCGCAGCGCATCGGTGTAGCGCAGCCGCAGGCCCATGTCGCTGGCGGCCGCGCCCATGGCGCGCACGTCGGCGATGTTCGCCAGCAGCAGCGCGCTGTCCTGTTCCTGCGCACCGGCATCGAAATCGCCGGCCGAGTGCACCTGGCGCAGTTTGGGCGTGGGCGTACCATCGGCGGCAACCACGGGAACCAGCAGCGTCAGCGCATCGCCCCGGGCGATGCCGAGCTGGCGCGCGATGACATCGCCGACCAGCACCCGGTCCTCCCCGGCCACCAGCTCCCTGAGACTGCCCTCGTGCAGCACCCGGGCGATGTCGCTCACGGAGCCTTCCGCGGCCGGATCGACGCCCCGCAGCACGACCGGGAGCATGTCCGGCTGATGGACCGCGAGGGCCTGCACTTCCACATAGGGCGCGACCCCGACGACGCCGGGTTGCCGGCGCAGCTGCGCCGCGACCGCGTCCCACCGGGCCTGCCCCGGCGCCGGGGCGCCGGGCACGGCGACCACGCGGGCGTGGGCGCTCAGCGCCAGTAGCTGGTCGCGCAGCTCCCCTTCGAAGCCATTCATCACCGAGAGGATCACGATCAGCGCGGCCACCCCCAGCCCGACACCGAGCAGCGAGACCCAGGTGATGAAGGACACGAAGAACTTGTGGGTGCGGGCGCGCACGTAGCGCAGCCCGACGAAGGGCGCAAAGGGGTGAAACACGCGGCGCATTTAACCACACCCGGTCGGGCGGTGATCTGCGTCACAGTTCCGGGGTGCCTCACGGGTACGGCGGCTTTGACAGATTGCGCCCGGTGCTATAGTTGCCGGGTCGGTTACGGAGCTGTCATGAAAAGCC
>Ga0335075_10010474_pt1 | contig 14068 bp, 13 predicted proteins | sample Lox_Sample_24_FD_206723 | JGI IMG/M metagenome (GOLD analysis project Ga0335075, IMG submission 206723) | Soil microbial communities from Loxahatchee National Wildlife Refuge, Florida, United States - Lox_Sample_2.4 | ecosystem: Environmental > Terrestrial > Soil > Wetlands | place: USA...
GCGGTGCGGCCGATCTAGGTTCTCATTCTTGCTGTCCGGGACACCGCCGTGACGTGGGCTTTGTCTGGGATTCTCGGCGAGTTGCCCGGCGGTCCTTCTCGCCGTTCTGTCCTTTTCCTCAGATGCCCGTCGTATTGTCTCCTTGCCGGGGAACAGGGAGGTGGTCTCGGTCAGGATCAGCAGCAGGCGGGCTGCTGGATGTCGGCGAGGAGTGCCTGTCCGGGGGCGGGGACGCAGCAGGTGGAGCTGGGGGCCTTGCCGAGTGTGTCGGCGTCGCCCTTGACCGTGTAGATCTCCCAGGGCTCCTGGCCGGGGCCGGTGACCCATACCTTGTCCTGGACGGCGTAGCAGCAGGCGGTGTGTTCCTCGGTGGCGGTGGCCAGTCCTTCGGCGGCCAGGCGGCTGGTGGCGGCGGTTACCTCGTCGGTCGTTTCGACTTCTACGCCCAGGTGGTCCATGCGGGTGGGCTCGCCTGTGGTGCCCTCGATGAGGACGAGCTTGAGCGGGGGTTCGGTGATGGCGAAGTTGGCGTAGCCGGGGCGGCGCTTGGCGGGCTCGGCCCCGAACAGCTTGGAGTAGAAGGCGATCGAGCCTTCGAGGTCGGCAACGCGTAGCGCGAGCTGCACACGGGACATGGTGCGTTCCTTCCTGGCGGCCGGCGGCCTGCCTGACTTGATTAGAGAGTTTTTTAATCAGCTCCCGCCGACAGTTTGCGCTCCTGCCGGAAGATGTGTCAAATTAAAGACATGTCTAAGCAAGACGTGGTGAGCGGGGAAGCCGCCGACTCCGGGGACTGCTGCCCGCCGGGAGGCAGCGGCGCTGAGTGCTGCGCGCCGCTGGCCTGCGAGCCGTTGCCGGAGGCCGGGGCGCAGGAGCTGGCCCTGTTGTTCAAGGCGGTGGCCGACCCGGTGCGGCTGCGGCTGCTGTCGCTGATCGCCTGTCATCCGGGTGGCGAGTCGTGCGTGTGCGACCTGCTCGACGCCTTCGACATGACGCCGCCGTCGGTCAGCTACCACCTGAAGATCCTTCGTGAAGCCGGGTTGCTCAGCTCGGAACGGCGCGGCACCTGGGTTTACTACCGGGTCAACCCGGACGTGATGGCCCGCATGTCGGCGGTGCTCGTCCCGCAGCCCGCCGCGCTGGCGGCCCGGTAGCCGTGGCCACCCTGGTGCGGCGTCTGCTCTCCGAGTTCATCGGCACGGGCTTGCTGGTGGCGGTCGTGGTCGGCTCGGGGATCATGGCGGTTCGCCTGTCGCCAGGCCAGCTCGGGCTTGAACTGCTGGAGGATACGCTGGCGACGGTGGCGGGCCTGGCGGTGCTCATCGTGGTATTCGCCCCGGTGTCGGGCGCGCACCTCAACCCGGTGGTGACGGCGGCGGACTGGCTGCTCGCCCGCCGGTCGGGGGCCGGGGTGTCCGGCAGGGATGCGCTCGCCTACATGGTGGCGCAGACTGGCGGCGCGATCGGAGGCTCTGTGCTGGCGAACCTGATGTTCGCCCTGCCTGCCGTCTCGGAGTCGCGCACGGCTCGCTCGGCTCCGCACCTGTGGCTCGGCGAGCTGGTCGCCACGGCGGGCCTGGTCCTGGTGGTCTTCGCGCTGGCCCGGTCGGGCCGGGCCGTGCTTGCCCCGGTCGTGGTCGCCGGGTGGATCGGGGCGGCGTACTGGGCCACGTCGTCTACGTCGTTCGCTAACCCGGCGGTCACCATCGGCCGGGCGTTCAGTGGCACGTTCGCCGGGATCGCGCCGGGATCGGTGCCGGGATTTGTCCTCGCGCAACTGGTCGGCGGCGCAGTGGGCGTGGCCCTGGTCTTGGTCTTCTACCCGGCCCGGCCAGCGGCGCCCGCCGAGCCTGCGGCGGGCGCAAGTGAGACGGCGGCGGCCGGGGCAGTCTCGCCCGCCGGGAACTGAGGAGGCGGCAAAGATGGCAGACGTTCCCGAGGTGCTGTTCATGTGCACCCACAACGCAGGCCGGTCTCAGATGGCAGCGGCACTGCTCGCCCGCAAGGGCGGCGACGCGGTGCGGGTCACCTCGGCCGGGTCGGAACCAGCCAGCCAGGTCAACCCGGCCGTGGCGGCGGCGATGGCCGAGATCGGGGTGGACATCTCGCGGGAGATACCCAAGCCGCTCGCGGCCGGGCAGGCCGAGGCCGCGGACATCGTGATCTCGATGGGCTGCGGGGATGCCTGCCCGGTGTTCCCCGGCAAGCGTTACCTGGTGTGGGAGCTGCCCGACCCGGCCGGGCTGAGCGTCGAGCAGGTCCGCCCGATCCGCGACGACATCGTAAGCCGGGTTCAAGCGCTGCTCGAAGAACTAGAGATCAGCTGATCCCGGCGACAGTGCCGCGGCGCTCGATGAGCACCGTGTCACGCCACCGGCCGTGGTGGCAGCCGATCCGCTCGCGGGTGCCGACCGCGCGGAATCCGGCCCGCTCGTGCAGTCGCAGGCTGGCGGTGTTCTCGGGGAACACGCCGCGAGGCTGATCATCTCGGGTGACCCGTCCAGACCGTAGGCCCGGCCAGACGGCGGACGGGAAGCAACTCACGCACGCGTCGTTGACTCGGCTCTTGACGGTGGACTCCTCGATGGACAGCCGGCTGCGGATATAAGGAAACCCTCGAGGGAACAACCAGCATCCGCATCTACGGCCAGCCCACCGACGCCATACTCGAAATGCTCAGGGGGGCCGCCGGCGCCGGCGTGCCGATCACGATCCTGCCCGAGCACCTCGGCGGCTTCACCCGCTCGTGACCGCCACGTTCGATCGCGTCCAGCGCTGTCGTCGTCCCGCGGTGATCGATGCGCGTACCGCATCAATCATTGCCCAATAAGCGGTTGACCGGGACAGGACCCGCAGGCTGAAATGGTGCGCGTGGTCGGGGATTCCGATCCGCTGGTGCCCGGGAGGTGCGTGGCGATGCGCCGCGGTCTGGCGTTCTGGCTGATGGGCGGGCTGCTTGGAATCCTGATGGTGGCGGCCGGGGCGCCGTCGCCGCTATACCCCGTTTACCAGCAGAAATGGGGCTTCTCTGCCATCACCCTGACCGCGGTGTTCGCGGTCTACGCGATAGCGCTGCTGATCGCGTTCCTCGTGGCGGGGCGGCTGTCGGATCACCTCGGCCGCAAGCCGATGATCATCGCGGCGCTGGTCGTGTACGCGGCGGCGCTTGCCTGCTTCGCGGTGGCCGACTCGGTTGGTTGGCTCTACGCCGGGCGGGTGGTCCAGGGCGTCGCGACCGGCCTGGCGACCGGCGCGGTCAGCGCGTCGCTGGTGGACCTCGCCCCGCCCGCTAATCCGCGCCTCGCGCCGCTGGTCAACAGCGCCGCCCCGACGATGGGGCTGGCCATCGGGGCGCTGGGCTCGAGCCTGCTGGTGACGTACGCGCCCGACCCGATGCGGCTGGTCTACTGGATACTGCTCGGCCTGATCGTGGCCGGGCTGGCCGGGATCCTGCTCGTCGCCGAGCCCGGAGAGCGCCGGCCCGGAGCCCTGGCGTCCCTGCGCCCCCAGGTCGGCGTGCCCGGCGAGGCGAAGCGGGCGTTCGTGGCGGGCCTGCCCGCGCTGGTCGCCGTGTGGGCGCTTGGCGGGCTTTACCAGGCGCTCGGCCCGTCGCTGGCTGCCAGCTTGCTCCACTCCGCGAACGCGGTGCCCGGCGGCGCGGTGATCTTCCTGCTCACGGGGGTCGGTGCGATCTCGACGATCGCCACGCGCACGAGCCAGCCGGCGAACGTCATGCGCTACGGCTGCCTGCTGCTGGCGGTTGGCGCGCTCGCCACGGTCGCGGCGATCGCCGCGGGGAGCGCCGCCGGGTTCTTCGTCGCCACCGCGTTCGCGGGCGTCGGGTTCGGCCTGGCGTTCTTGGGCGTGTTCCGCTCGCTCACCGCGCTGGCGCCGCCCACCGGCCGGGCGGGGCTGATCACGGCCATCTACATCGTGTCCTACCTGGCGTTCGGCGTCCCCGTGATCATTGCCGGGGTCGCGGTCGGCCACGTCGGGCTGCGCACCACCGCGATCGCCTACGGTGCGGTGGTCGCCGCGCTCGCGGCGGTGGTGGCCGCGGAGGCGGCGCGGTCCGCCCGGCGCGGGCGGCCCGTCATGACGGTCGCGGGCGAGGTGCCGCTGCCGCCGGGACCGTGCTGTCCGCCCGCGATTCCGCGGTCGGCCGGGCGTCCCGTCCAAGATCAGGAGAGCGTGGTCCTCCCCAGCGGCGTCGATTAGCCGCCGCCCGCGCGGGACGCGGGTCGCGGCCCGGCCGGGTGCGGCGCAGCCCGGGGATCAGGGCCACGGTCACGGCGAGCGACGCGCACCCGAAGGCGCCGATGGCGGCCGACGCGCCGGCCGGGCCGCCACCGAGCCGGCCGGCCAGCAGGCCGGCGAGCACCGCCGCGACGCCTTGCATCGCCATCGTCCCCGTCGAGTAGAGCCCGAGCACCTGGCCGCGCACGCCGGCGTCGGTGTGGGCGAGCAGCCGTTCTTGCAGCGGCAGGCTGGCCGCGTACCCGGCGGACGCGAGGAAGCTGAGGGCGAGCGCCGCCGCCAGCGGCGGGTGCAGCAGGAACGCCACGTACGGGGCCGCCAGCAGGAACCGCAGCGGCTCGATGAGCCAGGTCCGCGCCTGGGCGGGCAGCACGCGGCCGACGAGGATGTCGCCGGCCAGCATGCCGGCCGCCGCGACGGCCAGCAGGTAGCCCGCCTCGTGCCCGCCGAACGGCACGAACAGCGACTCGCAGCCGACCACCAGGCCGTTGGGCACGCAGCCGGCGATGAAGACCGGGCGGAGCAGCGGCGACCCGAGCAGCGCGCGGTTGACCGCGCGGGAGCGGCGGACCAGCGACTGGCCGGCGACGCGCGGCGGGTGGTTGGCCACGCCGGCCAACACCACGAGGACGGCGCACCCCGACGCCGCGGCGGCCAGGAGGAACAGCCCTGGCGTGGTCAGGGCCACCAGCAGCAGGCCGCCGAGCCCGTACCCGGCGACCTGCATGCCGCCGACCGCGACGTTGAGCGTCGCTCGCCCGAATACGTAGCTGTCACGCGGGAGGATGTCCGACACCAGCGCCAGCATGGCGCCGCCGGTCGCGGCCATCGCGATCCACGGCAGGGCGAGGAACGCGAACCGCGCGCCCCACGGCATCCCCGGCACCGCCTGCAGCAGGTCGGCCGCGCAGGTGACCGCCGCGACGGCCACCAGCGCCCGCCGCGGCCGCAGCATGTCCGACGCGGATGCGGTCAGCCAGGAGGCGGCCAGCCGGACCAGCGGCCCGCCGAACATGGAGAGCCCGGTGAGCGCGGCGTTACCGGTCGCGGCGTACGTGACGGTGCCGAGGGCCAGGCTCCCCGCCGCCGCGGCCGCGTTGGTCAGGCACTGGGCGATGAAGACCGCGCGGAACTCGGTGACGGCGAACAGTTCACGGTAGGTACGCACCCGGTGAGTCTGCGTCAGGCGGGCGCAGGGGCGCTAATCTTTCGCGTGTACGCGAAATGTCAGGCGCCGACAGTGGCGGCACCGGAGGTGGCCATGGGAACCTGGCAGGTGACGTCGGACCTGCTGGCGAAGGCGCGGTTCGCCGTTTCGCCGAAGGCGGAGGTCGTCTCGGCGCTTCAGGCGCTGGTCAAGCCGTCCGACCCGGCGGCGCGGGCGTACCGCGCGGCACACCACGTCGCCTTCGAGGCGATGCTCGACGAGCGGCCGGCCCGCCGGGACCTGCTTGCGTGCAGTAACCGGCCGCGGCAGGGCAGCCAGCCGGGCTGGATCGCCAGCTACCTCGCGTCGCCGCCCACGGTGCCGGACGCCACCTTCGCGAGCGAACTCGCCGACGTGGCCGCGACGTCGGCCGAGGCGCTGCGCGCCGACCTGCGTGAGACGGTGCAAGGGCCGCTGCCACGCTCGCTTGAGACGGGTGACGTGACGCGGGAAGCCGTATTCGTTCTGGAGTGGATATGGACGCGCGCCGTCGCGACGGACTGGCCGCGGCGGGAGCGGCTGCTGCGCGCCGACATCGTGGCGCGGACCGGGCAACTGGCCAGGCACGGGTGGGCCGCCGTGCTGCGTGACCTTGGCAAGGGCCGGGAGTGGGCGGGCGACGGTCAGTTGCGGATCAACCGCTTCGACCGGCCGACGCGGGTGCTTTCCGCCGAGGCCGAGCTGTCGTTCATCCCCGTCACGGGGAACGCGAACTGGGTCGGCTGGACCGAGCCGGTCAGGTACGCGATCTACTACCCGGTCGCCGGGCGGCTCGCCCCGAGCGACGCCGGCCGCCGCGCAGGCCTTGGGCGGCTAGTCGGCGCGAACCGCGCGGCGCTGCTGCACCTGCTCGACCAGCCGCTCGGCACCACGCACCTGGCCGCGTCCTGCGGCCTGCCGGTCGGCGCGGTCGGCAACCACCTGCGGGTCCTGCTCGACGCGGGCGCCGTCGCCCGCCGCCGCTCCGGCCGCAACGTTCTTTACTGGCGTACCGCGCTCGGGGAGTCCCTTGTCGCCGCCGATGGCGGCTGAGAATTCAGCGCTTACGGTAAGGCCTTTACCAAAGGCCTTTCTTGGGAAAAGACATGCATACCCCGGGAGGGTTATGCGAATACCGCCCCCGGGTTTACCGGATACCGGAGGGGGGTTATTCCGAACACTTCGCCGAGGCTTCCGAATCGAAATTTTCTGGCAGCACGGGAACTACCGGTGCGTCGCTACGCACTATTTGGACGCAATGTACGGCGTGTGTGTCAGAAAGAAAGGACCAGCTTCGGCGATGGATGATGTCGAGTTGACCGCGAGTCCAGCCAGCGTCACGGCGACGATGTCGGGCCCGGCGGCCGGATCGAGCGCGCCGGCTCGGCCGCGCGCGTGGCGCCTGCCGGCCGGGATCGCCTTGCTCGGGCTGCTGACCGCGGCGCCGATCTACGCGTGGATCGCGGTGCTCCAGTCGCAGGGCCACAGCGCGGCGGCGCTCTCCATGCCGTCGATGAACATGAACCGCATGGGCGTGTTCTGGGCCTTCCCGGTGTTGCAGGCCAGCGGTCTCGCCGCGCTGCTGTGGGCGTACGCCGGCGTGGCGCTCGGCCTGGCCGAGTCGGGGCGGACGATGCGCTGGCTGCCGCTGCGCAGGCGCGACCTGGACCGGCTGCACCGGTACATCTCGCTGCTCGTGATCGGGCTGATCGTCGTCCACCTGATCGCCACGGTCTTCGACGCGATGGGCGACAGCCTGATGACGGTGCTCGTGCCGCAGCAGGAGAGCTGGACCGCGGCCCGCTGGGCCTACGACCTTGGGATCTTCGCGTTCTACCTCGCCCTCCTGCTGGGCCCGACCTACTACCTGCGCCGGTTCATCGGCACGCGCGCATGGCGCTTCGCGCACCGCTTCGTCGTGGTCGTCTACGTCCTGTCGGTGTGGCACACGCTGATCATCGGTGCCGACGTCCAGCACTACGGATGGATGCGGCCCGCGCTCTGGCTGGCGCAGGTGCCGCTGCTCGCCCTGCTCTGCTACCGGCTCATCGCGCCGGCGGCCCGCAGCCGCGGCCCGGCCGGCGCCGCCACGCGCTACGGCGTCGCCGTGGCCAGCGCGGGCGCCGTGATCGCCATCGTCACGATCGTGGCGGCCGGTCACATTGACACCGTGGTGCAGAGCATCCAGTAAAGCAATTACCCGCCGTCACCATGTCTTGACCGTTTGACGTTAAGCACGTTGAATGGATGAGGGGCCGCAGATAGGGAGTCGGCCATGCGGGACCTGCCTCTTGTCGGCGACGAGTTCGCCGGGTACCGGCTGATCGCGGTCCTTGGACGCGGCGGCATGAGCACCGTCTACCAGGCGGAGAACCCGCGCCTCGGCAATGTGATCGCGCTCAAGGTGATGGCGCCAGAACTGGCCGGCGATGATGTTTTCCGTGCCCGTTTCCTCGAGGAATCGAGGATCGCCGCGAGGCTGAATCACCCGAATGTCGTCCCCATTCACGACTCCGGGTCCAGCGACGGGCTGCTTTACATCGCGATGCGCTACGTGCTTGGCACGGACCTGCGGCAGATGATCAAGAAGCGCGGGCGGCTGCCGCAGGAAACGGCGATCTTCCTGCTGAGCCAGGCGGCCCGGGCCCTCGACACGGCCCACCGCCACGGCCTGGTGCACCGTGACGTCAAGCCGGGCAACCTGCTCATCGAGCAGGCCAGCGACGGCACGGACCCGGACCACGTTTACCTCACGGACTTCGGGATCAGCAAGCACGTCGCGGAGCGCACCGGGCTGACCGCCACCGGGCAGTTCATGGGCACGGTGGATTACATCGCGCCCGAGCAGATCCGCGGCCTGCCGGTGCTCGGCCTGGCCGACCAGTACTCGCTGGGCTGTGTGCTCTATGAGTGCCTGACCGGCCGGGTGCCGTTCGAGCGAGACATGGACGCGGCGATCATCTGGGCGCACGTCGAGGAACAGCCGGTGCCGCCGACCACCCTGCGTCCCGACCTACCGCCCGCGGTCGACGAGGTGTTCGCCCGGGTGCTCGCCAAGCAGCCGGGCGAGCGGTACGAGACGTGCCGCGAGTTCATGGCCGCGGCCCGCGACGCGCTTGGGCCGCTGGCCGAGCCGCCCGCCGGCGTCGGCGCGCATCCGCCCTACCTAGCCGCGCCCCAGCCGCAGCAGGGGTATCCGGCGGAGATCGCCCACGAGGCGGCTCGCGGGCACGGTGGGGAGACCGAGAGTGCCCCGGGGCTGGCGGACTGGGCCGGGAACGACAGGGAAGGCTGGCGCAGGGACTCCGTGCCCGGGCCCGGCGCGGGTACGGCGCTCGGCGGAGCCGGCGGCGCGCCGCCCGCCGGGCGCCCGCCCCGTGCGGGCCGGAGCCGGGCCCGCCGTCGCCGCCCTGGCCGAACCGGCAGGTGGCTGGCGCTCTACGTGGCGCTCGTGCTGGCCGTGGCGGCCGGGGTCGGCGTGGCGGTGGCCAAGGTGACGGGCGGCGGAACCGACAGCGTCACGCTGTCAGGGAACGGGACGACCGCGAGCGCGAGCGCCAGTCCCTCCGCGAGCGCGAGCGCCAGCGCTAGTCCCTCCGCGAGCGCCAGCGTCAGCCCGACCGCGAGCACGAACATGGGCGTGCAGGTCGGCGCGGGCGAGTCCGGGCCGGACACGCTCGCCGGAGTGCTCACGGCGGCGAACAACAGCGTGGAGGGCAAGGGGCTGCTCCCGGCCGCGAAGTGCGGCCAGTACCGGCAGAACCCGGACGGCGCGATCGTGTGCACGGCACCAGTCGCCGGCGTGACCGAGGTCTTCTACCAGAACTACTCCTCGCTGACCGCCCTCTACGACGCGTACGAGGCGCAGATAGCCGAACTCGACGGCGGCACCTTCCGGCAGAACACCGGTACCTGCGGCGACGGCGCCGTGTCGTACGCGGAGTTCGGCTGGAACCAGGAAGAGGGACACCCGCATAACTTCACGGTCGCGCAGATGGCCGCGGGCCGGGTAGCCCAGATATTCGCCGGGGGCAGGATGGCCTGTTTCGCGACTCACACGCCGCAGGGCGTGTCGCAGGACATCGTATGGACCATCGACAACGGCCCGGCGATGGGCGTCGCGATCGGTAGCGGGTCACCGAGGGCGGTGTACCAGCTCTGGGCATCCCTGCATCACGCCGTCCTGTTCCGCGGTACCGAGATGTGCGGCACCGCCGAGCGGATGAACATGAGCGACATTCCGACCGGGAACCTCAAGGTCATCCCCGTCTGCCCGCCGGGCGTCGAGGCGGTGCCGGCGTCACCCTCGCCGTGACGGGCAGGCCCCGGCGGATTCCGCGTCGCGGGCTCAGGCGAGCGCGTGCCCCCGGCCGGGCAGCAGCGGGAACGACCGCTGGGCGCGCGGCGGGACGATGTAGTTGCCGCGGCGCAGGACGAAGATGAACTCGTTGATGCCGTTGTTCACCGTGTCGGTGATGGACGGGTTCTGTAGCTGTGCGCTGGTGGCGTTCATCGCGGTGCGGGTGGCGACAAGGTCGGCGATCGTGGCCTGGAGCGAGACGAAGTGCAGGCCGGCGAGGCCGCCGTCGGTGGTGTCGAAGTCGCGGCGCAGGATGACCGGGCTGCCGCCGCGGCGGGCGCACGCCGAGGTCTGGGCGTGGCCGATGACGCCGTAGCGGGTGATCGCCTGGGGCAGCAGGTTCGGGTCGCTCTCCGCGTCGGTGGTGAACTCGCTGGCCTGGTGGGGGGTGACCTGGGGCGCGTACATCCGGGCCACGCGCTCTGCCTGGGACAGCTGCGCGTACCAGGTGTCAAGCCGCAGCCTGAGGTAGCTGACGTGCATGGTGGTGCCGCCGGCGAACGCGCCGCCGTGGATCGTCACGGCGTCCTCGCTTGCCTGGTTGCGGCGCAGGCCCGACTTGAACCCCATGAACAGCGGCGACCCGGCGGGGACCGGGTGGCCGGCCGGGATGCCGTTGACGTCCTGGCGCCCGGCGGGGAGTCCGGTTCCGACGAACCCGGTCCTCGACTGCCGCAGGCGCAGCCCGCTCGAGACGTCAAGCCACCCGTCGGCCCGCGCGCGGGGGAGGGGCGTGCCGCGGGTGAGCGCGGCCTCGACCGCGGCGAGCCGCGACTCGTCGTCGCAGGCGAGGTGCAGGCACAGGTGGTAGTCGTCGATCGCGGGCTGCTCGAAGTCGGACAGCGCGGTCGCGGGCGGCACGGGCGACGCGACCCTGAGCACGTCCGTGAAGTAGCCGGGACCCCAGGCCGCGGTGAACAGCAGGCCGGACGGCCGCCACGGGTACGCGCGCTCCAGCGTGCGCAGTGCGGACTCGAGCAGCCGCGCGTAGCCCGGCGTGGGGTCGCCGGCGACGTCGAAGAACAGCAGCCGGTCAAACCTCGGGGCAACCGGGTTGCCGTCGGTGTCGGCCGCGAGGTACGCCTCCCAGGCGTGCTGCCGCGCGGGCAGCCCGCCGGGCTGCGGGCCGAGCGGCACGTCAGGGACCGGCGACCGGCCGGGGGCGAGCCCGGCGGCCATCCCGGCCGCCGCCCCGCCGCCCGCGACGGCGACCGCCCCGGCGCCGAGCAGCAGGCGGCGCCGGGTCAGCCGGGCGAGGCGTCGGGGCAGCGCCCGCGCGCCGGTCACGACGGCTGGTGCCAGTGGAAGGTGAAGGTCACCGTGTGCGGTTTCAGCCACACGTCCTGGTACTCGACGTGGCGCGCGGACACCGGCGGCGAGATGAGCAGGGTCAGCTGGTAGGTGCCAGAACCGGGCAGGACGACGTCGTTGCCGTAGTGCGGGCCCATGTACCGGGAGATCATCGGCCACAGGCTCTCGTCGAACGGGGTCTTGCTGCCTTCCTTGATGGTGCCCCACACGCTGGCGTAGGGGATCACGACATTGGTCTGCGCGTCGTTGAGCAGCACCATCAGGTGGAAGCTGACGTTCTTCGGCGGCTTGACCAGTTGCATCGTGGTGCCGTTGTAGATGTCGAACGGCACCGGCGTCATCGCGTCCGCGGTGATCTTCATACCCTGCCAGACGGCGGTGCCGAGCACCTGGGTCGGTACCGGGGTGATGCCGGTGTCGCCGGCCGCCGCCGCCTCGCTGCTCGCGGCCGCGGCGCCGGCCGCGTCCGGCGTGGCGGGCATGCTCATCCCGCTCATCCCGCTCATCCCGCTCATCGCGTCGGGGCTCGCGCCGGACTTGGCGGCGCTGCCCGCGGTGCCGCACCCGGCGGCCAGGACGGCGGCCAGGACGGTGGCTACGGCGACCGGCACGGCGCGCCGCAGCGGGCCGTGCGGCCGGTGGAGTGTGAACATCGTTCCTCTCAGGGTGGTTGATTTAGGCGGGGGACTTCGCCGCGCTGGCGAGCGCGGCGCGCACGTGCTTGTCCAGGGCGGCGGTGGACGGCCACCCGGAGGTGGACACCTCCCAGGACCAGATGACCTTGCCGGCCGGGGACGTCAGCACGAACCAGGGCTCGCCCTGCACCCCGTAGCCGTCGGCTACCTGCCCGTCGCCGTCGATCCCGACCGGGTAGGAAAGCGGCTGCGGCAGCGTATTGAGGAAGTTCGGCAGCGCCGACGCCGACGGCTCGACGCTGCCCTCGTCGATGGCGGTCAGCCCGGGCAGGCCTGCCGCGCCGGCCGCGGCCTGGTAGGCGTTGAGCCCGTCGAGCTGGCCGCCGAGGCTGGTGATCTCCTGGTCCCAGGTCGCGAAGAACAGGTAGAGCCGGGCGCGGGTGCCCTGGCCGGGCTGGCCGGGGCCGAGGCCGACGTATCCGCCGCCGGCTTCAGGAACGGTCGTCGCCGTGGCCGGGCTGATTCCGCCGATCTGCGCGTACGACAGGTGCGAGTTCACCGCCGGGTGGCTCGGCAGCAGGCTGGCGACCTCGTCGGCCAGGAGCTGGCCGAGCTGGCCGACGGCGGAGTAGGCCTGCTGGGTGAGGTACAGCTTGGCCAGCCTGCCCTGCTGGTCGATCACGAAGATGGCGGGCTCGTGGTCGGTCTGGCCCTGGCTGATCGTCACGCCGACGCTGTAGGCCTTCCAGACGCTCTGCAGTTGCGACAGCGATCCGGTCAGGTAGCGCCACTGGTAGAGCATCCCGTGCAGTTGCGAATACGAAAGCAGGTCCTCGACCGAGATCGCCTTCGGGTTGGCGTCGATGCCGAGCAGCTGAACCTGTGAGCTCGCCGCGCCGAGCATCGACTTGGCGTCGACGAGCGCCGCGGTGGTCAGCGGGCAGATCGTGGTGCACTCGGCGTCGTTGAACGCGAGGATCACCACCTTGCCGCGGAAAGAGCTCAGCGACACGGGCTGGCCGAACTGGTCGGTCAGCGTGAATCCGGGCGCGGCGGCGGACAGGTTCAACCCCGGGTCGAGGTCGGGGTTGGCCGTGAGCGCGCTGGCCTGCGCGGTGCTGCCCCGCGTGGCGCCGCCCGACGGCTGGATCACCGCGTGCGCCACGATCGCCAGCGCCACCGCCACCACGAATCCGCCCGCGAGCCAGGTGCCGGAGACGGGCGGCCTTCGCCACCCCGCCACCCGCCGCGCAAGCCGCTGGAGGAGTTCAGGCGGCCGCGGCGCCGGCCGCCGGCGTCCACCGCGCCACAGGAGCCAGCCGCCCGCGACGCCCGCGATCAGCAGCGCGAGCGCGATTCCCACGATCAGCGGTGCCTCGTCGCCTGCCCCGGGTGCGGCCGGCGGCTGGCCAGCGGGTTGTGCTCCCTGCCCGGTGCCGCCGCCCGCGGCGGTGCCGGTGCCGCCGCTCGCCCCGCTTGGCTCCGCCGGGAGCTTGGTGCCGGCGGCCAGGGCGAGCGCCCGCACCGCGTTCCCGGCGGCGGTGGCCAGGCCGGCTCCCCCCGGGCCGATGCGCACCCCGTCGAGCACCCGGTAGGCGGCGCTCGCGGAGTGCCCCTGCCAGTTGAACCCGAACCCGTTCGGCATCACGATGAGCAGTCGTTGCGCGTAGGCAAGCGACAGTTCGGTACCGAGGAAGCTGGCGTAGGCGGCCGGCTTGCGCCACAGGGCCGTGATCGCGCCGAGGTCGTCGGGCTGCGAGACGATCGCCACCCTGATCGGGAAGCCCTCCTTGTCCGCGGAGCTGAGCAGGTTCCCCAGGGCCAGCTGCTGCTGCACCGACACGTTCGCATCGGCGGCGACGAACAGGTTCTGATAGACCAGCACGTCGCTGCCGGGATCGCCGTCGGCCCTGGCGGTGGTGGCCAGCGCGGCGAGCGCGACCACGGCGAGCAGCGCCGCCAGGAAAGCGCGCCTGACCGTCATGGTGCCGCCGGGCCGCCGCGGTGGCAGCACGGGCGGCTTGCGAGGTGGCCTGGCACCGGGGACGCGAAGGCAACCTCGTGAGAATCTTTACTTTTCACGGGATACAAGTGGCGTCTGGGGCGGCGAAAGTTCCCGGCTAGTCTGATCGGGTTGCCCGCCCGGGCCCGGCGAGTACGGAACGGAGGTGGCGCGACGCGCATCGCAGTCGCTCGCCGTCCCGCCGGCGCCGCCCGGCGCGCCGTCAGGGCGGCGTGGATCACCCAGCTCGCCGTGTCCCCGGCCACCGGGCAGGCGTGCGGGCCGGCGAACCCCGCCGCGGTCACGGCGACGCCGGC
>Ga0335075_10010475_pt1 | contig 14068 bp, 10 predicted proteins | sample Lox_Sample_24_FD_206723 | JGI IMG/M metagenome (GOLD analysis project Ga0335075, IMG submission 206723) | Soil microbial communities from Loxahatchee National Wildlife Refuge, Florida, United States - Lox_Sample_2.4 | ecosystem: Environmental > Terrestrial > Soil > Wetlands | place: USA...
CGCCCGCTTGAGTTCCGTCTGCACCGACGAGACGATGCGGCGGAGTTCGTTGGCGATTTCGTTGCGCAACCCGGCAAGCTCGGTGTCGATTGCCTGCCGCTGCGGGTGCCGCGGTCCCAGATTGACACCAAGCCGGTCCGCCTCGCGTTTCAGCGACGCATATTGCGACCTGAGCTCGACCATCACGTTGGAGCTGATCTCTTCCGGCAGCACCCCGCCGATCGCCGCGTCGACATTGGCCGATCGCGTTGAAGCGGCCTTCGCGTTGAGCTCGATCGTACGAGCGCGCGCAGTCGCGAGCTGGTCGTTGAGCTTCAGCAATTCCTCGTCACCGATCAGCCGCCCTTGCGCGTCGATCAGATCGTGCTCGGCCTTGAAGGTCTCCACCTTGCGCTCCGCGTCCTCGACGCCTTTTCGCAGATCGTCGAGTTGCGCGGTCAGCTCGCCCGCAGCCCGCGCGGCCGTCGCGGATTGAAGCTTTCCGTAAGTTTCTAGGAAGACGTCCGTCACCGTGTTGGCGATCAGCGCCGACTTCTCCGGATCCTCCGTCTTCGCCGCGATGACGACCACGAATGTCCTGCCGCCGCGCTCGACCGACAGAGCTTCGGCGAGATTTTCGACCGCCAGCGTATAGCGGCGGCCGTCTCCGCCGCCCGCCCCAGCGCCCGAAGAGATCAGCGCACGCAACGCGCTGATGATCGTCCTGATACCAAAGCTCTCGCGCGTGCCGTTGAACTCGGGGTCTTCGTAAAGCTTGAGCTTTTCCACGACCGCGTTTAGCACCGCGCCCGACGTAATCACGCGCACCTGGTTTTCGACGATCGCCAGCGTCGCGTCGGATGGAAGCCCGCCTTCGGTCAGATTGCGATCGACGAGCTGCAGGTCGCGCGGATCGACGAGCAGTTCGGCGGCCGACTCGTATTTCTTCGGCGTCGACAGCGCGAGCGCTGCGGCGATCAGCGCGCCGAGGATCGTCGTCGTCACGATCAGCGCCTTCGAATTGAAGACGCCCATGATCACCTTGGTCGGGTCGATCAGCGGTCGCCAGATCTGGTCGCCATTGTTCGCGGCGTCTGCCGTAGCATGAGTCCGCGCCTCCGCTTCAGCGCGGCGCGCCGCAGGCTCCACAGGCTGGCGGATCGTCGGTCGGTAAGCCTCGCGGGCGGTAGCCGCCCTGGCGGCCGGACGCGGTTCCGGCTCGGGCGCGGCTGCGGTTCGCCCGGAGAACCACCCGGCGATCCGCTCGCCAAGCCCCGGTTTCACATCCGCAACAGCCGCAGGCTCTCGCCGCGTCGATGCAGTCGCCTCGGCTCTCGCCTCTCCGTTCGTCGCCAGCGCGGCCAGCAGCTTGTTCGGCGCTGCCTCGCGGCGCGAGCGCGCAAGCCTGTGCAGCGCGGCGGGATCAAGATCTTCGTCGATGTCCCTGGAGAGCGATGAACCCTGCCCCGCCGGGCGGCGACCGGCCGACGGACCCAGCGACAAAAGGGATCGCTGCGGCTTTTCCTCGTCCGGGGAATCGGCGTCGAACATCGCTTTCCAATGCTTCGCGGGCGTTCCGCGCACTCGGACGCCCAATCGTTAACCCACGCTAAACAGGCATGGGAAACAAAACGTTAACCTGCGACCGAAACGGCCTGTTTTCTGCCCGGTCGCGTCACACCCGCCGTTAAACTATGCGGCGTAAGACTTGCGCCTCATGGCAGAGTTCAGCGAAACCCAGCATTCCCGCCGTTTCGCGCGCCTTCACACGTTCGTGTCGGAGCGCCGCGAGCTCGCCGGCGCGTATCTGACGGCCATCAGCGGCTCCGCCGGGCGGCTGGTTTTCTCGCTGCTCTATTTTGTCGCGCTGGCCAATGCCCTCACTATTGCCGAGTTCGGCCTGTTCGCCACCGCCTCGGCGGCCGGCGTCATGCTGTCGCGCATCCTGGCCTTCGGCTTCGTCTCGGCGGTCTATCGCGCCGCGACGGTCCGGCCGCGCCTGATCGGCGTGTTCACCGCGGGCTTCCTGTTCCTATCGGCCCTGTCGCTGCCGGTCCTGGCGATCGCCTCATGGCTGACCTTCGCGATCTTCTTCGCTGGCGAGATGCCGGCAAGCGCCTTCGCCGCCGTCGTCTTCGCCGAAGCGCTGCTGTGGCGGCCGACCGAACTCGCCGTCATCGTCAACAATGGCATGGGCCGGTTCGGCCGCGCCGCGATCCTGGTGATCCTCGGCACTGTGCTGCGCGCTGCGGCTGCCGTTGCGTTCATCTTCATGCCGGAGCGCACGCTTGCCGTCTGGGTGTGGCTTTACATCGCCGCCAACGCGGCGGCGCTCATCATAGCCATCGCGTTCTTCTACCCCCGCTACCCCCGCGTGCCGCTGAAGCTGAAAATCCACGTCTATTGGGCGCGTCTGCCGGACTCGCTTTACGTCGCCGGCGCGGAGGTTCTGTTCTATCTCCAGATGGAACTCGACAAGCTCTTGGTGCTTGCCCTCGGCGGCCCAAAACTCGCCGGCATCTATGCCATCATCATGCGGCTGGTGGACTTGACCGCCATCCCCATCCGCACCTTTACGATGATGCTGGTTCAGCGGCTGATGCGGGCGCCTGAAATGCTGTCGCGGCTGGCTGTAAAAACAGGCATCGAAGCGGGCGTGTTTATTGTCTCGACCATAGCGCTGCTCGCTCTCGCGCTGATCCTTTATGTCTACCCGACCTTGCTCGGCGACAACGTCGCCGAAGCCGCGCCGCTGATCGGCCTGGCGCTCTTCATTCCCGGCCTGCGCAATCTCGTCGAATACCAGGCCGAGCTTCTCTTCGCCCGCGGCCAGACGTTTGTTCGCGCGGTCAACCTCGCGCTGCTGGCTGGATTGAAAGCGGCGCTGCTCACCTGGCTACTCGGCCGGACACTCGACGTACCCGATCTCGTACTGTCGCTGAACTGGGTGTTTGCGCTGCTTTATCTCGCGTCGGCCGTGCTGACCTACATCGCGCTTCGGCGCCCGGCGAAAACCTTCTAGGCGCGTATCGAGAGATTCGGGTCAGGCCGCGAGCAGCCGCCTGATCCGCCCCAAATCCGTGCCGATGAACGACTGCATGCCGATCGCGACCTGCGACGGCGTCATGCCGTCGATGAAGTCTCTGATCTCCGCATCGCTCAGCGCGGTGCCCGTCCAGTGGACGCGGCACAAGTCATGGCCATCATGGAAATGGCCACGGCCGTCCAAAATCTCGTCGGCAAAGCGGCCATAGAGCATGCACTCCGAGAACTTGCGATCAGCCGCCACGGCCTCGACCCAATGCCGGCCATGCACCTTTTCGACCCGCGCGCACATCGCCGTCACCGCGTCGCGCCGCCAGGCGATCAGTGTCGCGATATAGTCGTGCGGCGAGATTTCGGGCGCATCGATCCCGAGCGCGCGGCCGGCGTTGCGCGACCAAATGAGATGATCGTCCGGCACGTCCCCCGTCAGCGCATCGTCGCGGCGGAAGAGCCTCAAATCGCCGCCACGCCAGAACACGCCGCAGTCGAACGGTTTCAGGAACACTACATCGGAGTCGATGTAGACCAGCGCATCCTCGCTCGCCTTGGCGGCGATGCCGATCCGGCGCAACTGCTGCACGTGCCAGCCGCGTAGCGGCGGCGTCCGTGTGCTGAACCAGACGCGGCGTTTGAAGAAGCTCGTCGGGTCCGACATCGACCACAGCCAGGACGGCAGGAGCTCACGCTCGTCGATGACGATCCGGCGCGCTGTTTCTAATTTCCTGAACAGCGCGACATCGTGGTGTGCCACGAGAATGTAGTGCCTGTCGAAACCGGTGACGTGTTCGTCGATCGTCTCGCAGAGCAGCCGGCAGCGCTCGAAATCGGGCGCGTAGCTCGCCGTCACCAGCGCAGATGTTGGCTTCCCCGGCATGCCTACGCCTTCGCCTTCTCAGCGCGCGACAGTCTCAGCTTCTGGCGAAAGACGCGCCAGAGGAATACCGGGTTGCCCAGAATGTAGCGCCGCCAGAGACGGCCGGGTTCGATCACAAGGCGGAAAACCCATTCCATCCTGAGTTTGCGCACGATCAGCGGGGCGCGCGGCACCGAGCCGCTCATGAAGTCGAGGAGCGCGCCGACCGCGACCGGCAGCGTGCAGAAATCGGAATTGAGATTGCGCGCGATCCACAGTTCCTGCCGCGGCACGCCCATCGCGACCAGCACGATGTCGGGTTTCAAAGCCGTGATACGCTTCAGGATGTGCGGTTCCTCTACCGCGGAGAAGTAGCCGTCGTGGATCACCTCGAAACGGTGCTGCGGCGCAAGCTCGGTCAGCTTCGCCGCGGCGCGCTCGGCGTTGACGCGTTTGGCGCCAAGCAGGCCAATGGTGAGCGGGCGCTTTTCCGCGACCAGCAGCGCCGGAATGAAATCGGTGCCGTTCAGATTGGCCGGAAACGGCTCGCCGTAGAGCAGCTTCGACGCCATGTCGACGCCGATCCCGTCCGGCAGCACGAGGAAATCGTCGAGGGCACGCGCGAACTCGGCATCGGTGCAGGCGATGTTGGCATTGTGCGCGTTGAGGAAGCTCACCTTGGTGAAGCGTTTTTCAGCGAGCAGGCGTCCGAGCAGATCGAGCGCTGCATCCCAGCCGAGTGTCGCCACCGCGATGCCGAGGATGTTGCGCGATTGCGGCAGACCCGCCGGAGGCTGGATGTTATGCATGTTCATGCGTAGGCCTTCTCGGCCTGAAACCCAAGCGCATCGAGACCCTTGCGGATCTGCCGGTCGAGCGCCTCGATTTGTGCGTGATGGAAAGCCCGCCCATCAACATCCGCCACTCTTTCGGATGCGTAACGCACCAGCGCCTCGGCAAATTCCTGCGGATCGTCGGTCACGGTGCAATTCTCAGGCTTGTACTCGATGCCGCGCAGCGAGCGCGTCGTCGCGACCGACGGCAACCCGTTCTCGAACGTCTCGATCGTCTTCAACTGCACGCCGGTTCCAGCGCGGCTGATCAGTGGCACGACTGCGCCGCCGCGTACGAATTCGTTCGCGTCCGGCACCCGCCCGACGAACTCGACGCCTGGATGGTCCGACGTCACGCCGGCCGGCACACGTCCCGCGATCCTGATGCGGAAGCTCTTGGGCAGGTACGGCACGACCGCGCCCAGGAACCAGTCGAGGCCGATGCGGTTCGGCTGCCAGGTCCATGTGCCGATCAGCGCGGCATCGCATTCGATCGCGCGCGGTGACGGCGCCGACGGCGGCGCCGTCCGGGTGACCAGCGGCAGCACCGCCGACCTCGTGTCACCCTCGACGCGGAGCGCGACGCGATCGCCTTCGGCCAGCGTGAAGACAAACCGCGCCTTGCGGCACAGCCGCGCCTCGAGCCCCTTCAGGAGGCGCGCCTCGCGCAGATAGAGCGACCGCTGGAAAGCCGAGTCGGCGGCGGCCGCATTCTCTTCGGCCGAGCGGAACTCCACATTGTGCGCGACGAAGATGGACGGCTTGTCGAACAGCGCCTCGAACGCGCCGGCGAATTGCACTGCGTTGATCACAAACCCGTCGAACGGCCCAATCTTGGCCAGTTCCTGCCGGATCGCCTGCAAGGGCGCTGCGCGCAGCTTCACCGACGAGAATGTCAGCCCCTCGCTCACCGCCTTCGCCAGCCACTTCAACTTCTGTAGTGAAGACGCCGTCTCGGTACGCACGTCGAGCTCGCCAAGCACGATGGTGTTTTCGGGATCGGCAGCCTGTTTGCCGGGCCAGGTGAAACCCAGCACCGTGACGCGCACACCGGCCCGTTTCAGCGCGTCCAGAATCACGGCGTTGGCTATCTCATAGCCGGTCGCCGGCTCTCCGTCCGGTACGAGCGATGTCGCGAAAACCAGATGCATTCTGCCTGTCCTGTTACCGAAAGCGATAACAGACCCCGATAAAAGCTTGATTAAGTGACGGCGATCTACCGCAATCCGCAGTTGTCTTCGACGCTCGCCGGAAGCGAACCGCCCAAGGTGATTAACGAAACCTAAACGAAGCCATGCGCTAGGTCGGGCAGGCTTTTACGGCGGCGCGCCTGATGATTCCCGCTCCTTCCTCGATTTCCGTGGTCTCACGGTCTCCCGGCCTCGCGCCCGAGGCGATTGAAGTCGTGGTTACCGTGCCGACCTTCCGCCGCCCCAACCAGATTCTCGACACGCTCCGTTCTCTCGGCGCCCAGCGCACGCAGCGCAGCTTTGCGGTGATCGTGATGGAAAATGACGCTGAGCGCCGCGAGGGTGCCGCCGCGGCAGCACCCCTGTTCGACCAGGGCGAGGCGACCGGCCTGGTGATTATTGCGCATGAACGCGGCAATTGCAGCGCCTACAATGCTGGCTGGGAAACGGCGCTCATTCAATTCCCGCACTTCCGCTACCTGCTCGTCATCGACGATGACGAACTCGCCGATCCGGACTGGCTGGAGAGGATGTGCACTGCCAGCGAGACGTTTGGCGCCGACATCGTCGGCGGCCCCCAGATACCGCTCTTCGGCGAAGCCGCCGGCCACAGGCTCACCGCGCACCCCGTCTTCGCGCTGCCCTATCAGACCAGCGGTCCGGTTCCCGCGCTCTATTCGTCCGGCAATCTGCTGATCGCCCGCCACGTCCTGAACCGCATGGGGCCGCCCTTCCTCGACCTGCGCTTCAACTTCATGGGCGGCGGCGATTCCGATTTCCTGAGTCGTGCGGCGCAGGCCGGTTTCACGCTTGCCTGGTGCGCCGAGGCGCCGGTGCGCGAAACCGTGCCGTCGCGCCGGCTGGAACTGGACTGGATTCGCGCGCGCAGTCTGCGCAACGGCGTCATCTCGACGCTGGTCGAGAAGAAGAAGCGCGCCGGCTCACCGCTCGGCACGCTGCGCGTTTTTGCCAAAAGCCTCGCTTTGCTCGCCGCATCGCCCTTTCGCGCGGCGCTGCGTATCATCCAGAGCGGCTCGTTCGCGATCGGCATCTATCCCGTCCATGTCGCGCTCGGCCGCGTGCTTGCCGAGTTCGGATATATGAATGAGCAATACCGGCAGCCTGAGAAGAACTGAGTTCGCCGTCGCGGACCGGACGCTGGCGCAGGTCGCGACCGTCGCCGCGACCATCATGTTCACGCTGGTCATCGTCTCGTTCCGGCCATTCTCGCCGAGCGGCGCCGGCCTCCCCGGCGAAGTGCCGGAGGGCGGCGACATCGTCAATCAGCTCGGCTTCGGCTCGCTCGGCGCGGCAGCGATCTTTGCGCTTTTCACACTGGTCGACCGGCGTGTACTGACCGCACTTCTCAGCCCCTGGTGGCTCCTGTTGCTCGCCTTTTTCGGCCTATCGATTCTGCACGCAACCGATCCCTCATCGGCCCTGCGCACCGCCTCCTTCACGCTGATCGGCATCATGACGATGGCCACGGTCCTTGTTTTGCCACGCGATGCGGACTCCTTTTCCAAAGTCATCGCCGTCTCGGGTTTCATCGTGGTCGGCCTCTCGATGATCGGCCTTTTTGTGTTCCCGAATGAAGCGATCCACACTGCGGATTCGCTCGAGCCCGAGCACGCCGGGTTCTGGCGCGGTGTGTTCACGCACAAGAACATCGCCGGCCCAGTCATGGCCTGCTTCTCCTTCGCCGGCATCTATCTCTTTCGCCGCGGCTGGCGCACTTCCGGCATCCTCCTCTTCACCCTAGCCATGATTTTCATGGCGAACACCGGATCGAAAACCACTGCCGGCCTCGTGCCCGCGTCGATCCTGGTGGTGGTCCTGCCAGGGCTGATCGGTATGCGGCTTGCCACGCCGCTGCTGTTCCTGCTCGCGGTGATCGGCACTGGGCTGGGTACGCTCGGCATCGTTTTCATCGAGCCGATCAAGCACCTCGCCAACGAGTTCGTGCCCGGCCTCGACTACACCGGCCGCACTGCCCTCTGGGAATTCGCCGGCGAGATGCTCGCAAAGCAGCCTTGGACTGGCTACGGTTACGAGAGCTTCTGGAGCACGCCGCTGCTCACCGATTCCGAGCAGCCCTTCGACCGCGACTGGGATATTCGCGGCATCGTGCACGGCCACAATGGCTATCTCGACATCGCGGTCATCATGGGGCTGCCGGCGCTGGTGGTCGCCTGCTGGACCTTCCTGATCGAGCCGGTGCGCGACTATATGAAGATCCCGCTGCGCAAGGAGAATGTCTGGCTGGGCGATTTCTTCATGATGATCGCGCTCTTCACCGCGCTCAACGCCTTCCTCGAAAGCTTCTTCTTCCGCCGCGCCGATCCTGTCTGGATGTTTTTCGTCTTCGCCATCTTCGGGCTGCGGCTGGTCGCGCGACTTCCGGTCCGAAGTTCTTCCGCGAATTGACGCCTTTCATCACCCGCCACCTCCGTCTATTGGGATCGCTACTGCATATCCAGTGTAGAGCGTCCTTGCGCGTCCAATAGGACGCGCGGCGCTCTCGGCGAGGTTCCGATGACGACAAAAGTACTGCTCGCCGGTTGCGGCAATATGGGTTTCGCCATGCTTCAGGGCTGGCTGAAGTCGGGCTTGGTGAAAGGGCCTAAAACCTTCATCGTCGAACCCGTCGCCGAGCTTCGCCAGCGCGCCGCCGATCTCGGCAGCGATGTCGCCGCCGACGCCCGCGATCTGCCCGCGTCGCTCAAGCCCGAACTCGTCATCGTTGCCGTCAAACCGCAGGTGATCCGCGAGGTCGTGCCGCACTACAAGCGCTTCGTCGCGACGGGTGCAACGTTCCTGTCCATCGCGGCTGGCACCAAAATCGCGACGTTCGAAGACCTGCTCGGCGCTCAGGCGCCGATCGTGCGCTGCATGCCGAACACGCCGGCGTCCATCGGCAAAGGTATGATGGTGACGTTCGCCAACGGGCATGTGCGCGCCGCCGCGATGGATTTCATCAACAGGCTGCTCGCCGCCAGCGGCGCGGTCGCCGCCATTCCGACCGAAGACCTGATGGACGCGGTGACGGCGGTGTCCGGCTCCGGTCCGGCTTACGTGTTCCACTTCATCGAGGCGCTGACCGCGGCCGGCGAGAAAGCCGGCCTGCCCGCTTCGACCGCCAGACTGCTCGCCATGCAGACTGTCTCAGGCGCCGGCGCGCTTGCCGCGGAGAGCGGCGAAGAACCCGGCAAACTTCGCGAGCAGGTGACCAGCCCCAACGGGACGACGGCCGCTGCGCTTGCCGTACTGATGGGCGAGGACCGGTTGAAGAACCTCGTCACCGATGCGGTGGAAGCCGCGCGGCTGAGGTCGGTTGAGTTGGGGAAGTAGGTTCAGCTTAAGAAAGGATTTTGGATGCGAAGTTTGCTATCCACAATCATGCCGTTCTGCATGTCCTCCGAATAGAGAACGGTGCAGTCGGCGTCGATGGCAGCCGCAACGATCATCCCATCGTAAACTGATAACTGATATCGCCGCGCCAGACGAATACCGTCGTCGTGAATCTGCTCGGTCAGCGGAATCACGTGCAGCCAGTTCCGGAACGCAGCGACGAACTCGACCGTCTCGTCCCAGTCCATCCGCATCTTCCGTCGAGCCACGCTGGCAATCTCGCTCAAAACCTGAACGCTGATCGTACCGTTCGCTCGGATCAGCGCTTCGACGCGCGCCCGCTTTTTCCCCTCGTCTGCTGCTGCGTAGAGAAGAACATTGGAATCGAAGAAGACGCTTGGCATTACCGGGCGTTCGCTTCCTCGCGATCGAACTTGAAGTCCGCCGGGAGCATTCCTTGGAACTTCCTCAACCGCCGTATCACATCATCTGCGGTCGGCTTGCGCTCCATGCCGAGTCGCGTGGAATCGACAGCGTGAATTTGAATCTCGTCGCCTTCCTTCAACTGAAGGGCTTCGACGACCGCGCTGGGCAGCCTCACGGCGAGGCTGTTTCCCCATTTGGCGACTTTCATGGCAAAACCTCGATGATATACATCTCAGCAATGTATATCATTTGGGCGCTGAGCGCAAGGTTTCAGGCTATCTTAGCTGCGCCAGCAGCGTTTGCGCCTCGGCCAGATTGGCGGTCGAAAGCTCGACGAGCTGATCGAGCTTGTGTTCCTTGAATATCGCCAGGGCGCTGGTGCAGACGCCGACCGCTTCCTCGGCCATCGCCTTGTCGGACTTGGCCGCGCCGAGGTCGGTCAACACGTCGCAGAGGCTGTCTTCGGTGAAGGCGACATCCGGCACCGCCGCGATCTGCTTCTGTATCGCGACGGCCTCGCGCAGCACAGGCACCGCTTCCTCGAAGCGTGCCGGATTCTTTTCGACCCGGCCGAGCAGCGTCAGATTGTAGCCGATCTCGTTCTTCAGGCTTGCCCAGCGTTTCGGGTCCGCATTCTTGTCGACGTTCGCGGCGAGTTCGCGGTTGATCTCGACGGCCTCCGCATACACCGCGATATCCGGCGCGCGCTCGCCGATCAGCGACAGCACGCGCGCGAGGTCGCCCTGCAGCCGCTCCCAAAGCGCGGCGTTCTTCTCGCGCGTGCGCACTGATTTCAGCGAACGGAAGGTATCCGCCGAACGCTTCAACACCACGACGTCGTTCTGGTAATAGCCGAGGTTGGAAAGCGTGTTCGCCAGGTTGTTCTGGTTGCGCGCCCATTCGTCTTCGCTCTCGCGCGTCACCACTGTCAGCGCCGCTTCATAGGCCGCCGCCGCTTTGGTGAGCAGCGGCACGTCGCCGCTCGCCGTGCCCGACATGAAGTACGAATTGCCGAGTTCGCCCTGAAACTGTGCCCAGCGCTCGCGGTCGGTGTCCGCATAAACGCCGATCGCCTTCTCCTGCGCTTCGGCCGCTTTCAAATAGAGCGCCGCATCGCCCGTCACACCGGCCGAATAGTAATATGCATTGGCGAGGTCGCCCTGGAGCTGCGCCCAGGACTGCGGATCGCTGTCCTTCGCGTAGAAAGGCAATGCAGCTTCGAGCGGCGCGATCGCTTCGGGGAAGAGTGCGCCTTCGCCCGATTTGTCGCCGAGCACGACAAGCACGTGCCCGAGACCCCAGTTGGTCGAGGCGACCCGGTCGGGCTCATCGAACGCCGCCTGCACCTCAAGCGCGGCCTTGTAGCTCGTCACCGAGCGCTGCAGCGCTTCGACGCCACCGTCGAGCTTGCCGTGCATCATCAGCGCGTAGCCCAGCCGGTACATCGTCCGACCCCATTCGACCGGCGATGTGTCGCGGCTTCTCACCGCCAGCGCCGCATCATAGGCCGCGATTGCCTGCGTGAGGATCGCGCTGTCGCTCGTGCGATCGCCCCAGGTCGACAGCGTGTTACCGAGGTTGAAGGCAAGCGTCGCGTGGTCGAGCGGCGCGCCGTCGGCCGTGTAGACCTCCAGCGCCTTGCGATAGTGTTCGACGGCCTTGGCCAGCGCCTCCGTGCCGCTCTCCTTGTCGCCCATGGTCGCGTAGACCGAGCCGAGATTCATCTGGATCGAGGCCCAGTCGAGCGGCACCTGCTCGCGTCTGTATTCGGTCAGTGCAGCCTCATAGGCAGCGATCGACAACCGCAGCGCCTCGCCCGTCGGATCGGTCTCGCCGATGCGGTGCAGCGCGTTGCCGAGCGTCATCTGGCCGTTGGCCCAGTTCACCGGCGCGCGGTCGCGCGTCCACACGGTCAGCGCATCCTCAGCCGCGACCCTGGCGCTCTGATAAGCCTCTGTGTCCTTGCTCACCTCGCCGATCGAGAGCCAGGCCGAGCTCATATTGTTGCGGATCGTCGCCCACTGCGCCGGCACGCGCTCCTTGGTCAGTTCCAGCAGCGCCTGTTCGTATGCCTCGATGGAGTCCTTCATGACCGCTTCGTCGCGCTGGCGCGCACCAAGTCGTGAGTAGACCGCGCCGAGATTGACGTGGCTCTGCGCCCAGTCGAGCGGCGCGACCTCGCGGCGGTATTCCGTCAACGCCTGCTTCTGCGCCTCGATCGAGGCAAGAAAGCTCCCGGTGCCAGCCTCACGCTCGCCGAGTTCAGACAGCAGCACGCCCAGATTGTTCTGCGTCGCCGCCCATTCGAGCGGGTTCTTCTTCGATGCCTGTACGTCGAGCGCGGCGCGGAACATGCCCACCGCTTTCTCCAGCAGCGCCGTGCCGTTCTCGCGCTGGCCGAGCCGCCAGTAGACCGTACCGAGATTGCTGGTGGTCGAGGCCCAGTCGTCAGGCCGCGCTTCGCGCGTATAGACCGTCAGCGCCGCTTCATATGCAGCCACGGCCTTGTCAAGATTCTCGCGGCCGGCCTCGCGCTCGCCGAGAGTCGAGAGTGTCGCGGCGAGATTGTTCTGGACAACCGCCCAGCGCTCCGGATCGCTTTCTTTCGAGACGAGCCGCAGGCTCTCGTCATACGCCGCGATGGCCTGAAGTAGGAATTTGTTGTCGCCGGAATAGCTGCCATGGTCGCCAAGCGCGGCCGCCTGCCGGCTCTTGTAATAGAGCGCCTCGCTGTCGTCCCACTTCTCGACCTGCTCGAACGCCTTGCCGTAATCCTCCGCGGCCTTCAGGAAATCGAAGGCCAGCGCATAGGTCTTGGCGCTGTCGGCAAACACTTCGGCGAACTCCAGCCGCCGCGCCTTGATGTCGGCCTCCGCCTGGTCGACCGTCTTCGACAGCTCGCCGACGCGCGCTTTCGCCTGTTCGTGGAACTTCTTCGCCGCTTCCAGAGCGCCGTCGTTCAGCGCGTCGGCGGCGAGTTTGGAGAGGCGTACGATCTCTTCGTCGGTGCTTTTCAGCGCTGCCTGCTCGGCCAGGATTTCCTTGAGCTTCTCCGTCTGGCTGCGCAGCAGCCGGTCAAGTTCCGCCGCATCGGCCGGCTTCTCCGCGCCGAGCGTCTTCAGCATCGCGTAGAGCGCGTCCATCGGCACGCCGCCGTCGCGCGCGATCGTCTCGATCTGCCGGCGCTCCGGATCGGGAAGTGCGGCGATCGTCACCAGAAGCTGCCGGCGTTCGCCGAGAATCTCGCCCTCGGCGCCCCCGACCGCCTGCGCGTCGCCGCCGAAATAGATCAGCTTGCGCAAGCTTTCATTGACCCACGGCCGCTGCGCACCGCCGGTCTTCAAATAAACCTCCTCGCCAATCATCCGGAGCACAAGGCCGAACTCGTCGCCGTTCATCGCGCCGAGATGGCGCAGGATCGCCGCCGCGTACGGGCTGTTGCCACCCGGTTCGCCGTCGAGCGCCACCTTGCCCGGCTCCGCCGCAAAGCCGATCACCTGGCCGAACGTCTCGATGTCGGACGAAGGTTCGTTGCCCTTCAGCGCGACGACGCCGCGCGTCTCGCCGAGACCGCCAGCGGCGATCGGCAGCGCCGCGCCGCCCTCTTCGAGCGTCAGCGTCGTGCCGGCCGGAAACGGATTGCTGCGGCACGCGTCGAGCAGCACGATCGTCACCGGCACCGTCTTCTTCAACTCGTCGAGAACCCTGGTCAGCGACATAAGGCTTTCGCTCGCATTTTCGAGCGAAGATAGATCGGCATCGACCGGCACCAGAAAATTCTCGCCACCAGCCTCGATGCCGTGGCCTGAATAATAGATGATGGCGACGTCGGCGCCCTCGGCGTCCTCGACAAAACCTTCGAGGTCGCGCCCCAGCCGCTTGGCGTCGCGATTGTCCGCCATATCGGTCTCGAAGCCCAGTTCGTCGAGCAGTTCCTCGATGACCCGCGCGTCGTTTTCCGGATTGGGCAGTACGGAGATGTGCTCGTATTCCGACTGGCCGATGACCAGCGCAATGCCGCGCAGCTCCTTCGAGTCCTCAGCCCAGGCGCTTTCGGCAACCATGAAGACGGCGAGAAACGCAAGCGCGGCGCCCGTGCGCCGCCAGCCAAACCCCAGTGCGATCAGCCCGAACCGCATCGTTCAACCCACGAAACCCGAAAGTGCGGATCATACTACCTCCGATGGCGGCTTCATGGCCACCGAATGGCTGAGGGACGGCCGAAACGGGGATTCAGCTTGCCAGGCGCGGAACGCTTTCGCGGTGGACGAAGGCTTCGATGCTACGCTCGAACTGCGTGAGGAAATAGGCGGCCAGGTCCGGTTCGTTCAGTGGCTTGGCGAAGTAGAAGCCCTGCAGGTCGCTGCAGGCGATGTCGCGCAGGAATTCCA
>Ga0335075_10010477_pt1 | contig 14066 bp, 9 predicted proteins | sample Lox_Sample_24_FD_206723 | JGI IMG/M metagenome (GOLD analysis project Ga0335075, IMG submission 206723) | Soil microbial communities from Loxahatchee National Wildlife Refuge, Florida, United States - Lox_Sample_2.4 | ecosystem: Environmental > Terrestrial > Soil > Wetlands | place: USA: Florida...
AATTGTCCCTCGTGGAACAACTTTGCCCCGGGTAGAGTCGCTACCATCACCATAAGAGCGCGCAGCTTTGCGGGTGAAAGCGTCGCGGCAGCCCTGGGCTCATCGTGGTTCTCGATAAAACGAAGGAGTCTGCCCTGGTAAGCGAGATCGGCGGTGAGATGGAGACGGACGCTCTCCGCGTCGCTGTTTTCGAGCCGGTCATAAAGCTTCTTGTCATAGCAGAAATCGAAGCCCTCCTGCTGGAGCTCCCACTCCAGGCCCCAGTAGGCCTCGGCGAGGAAGAGAAATCCGGGATGTGTGTTCCTGGTGGCGGAAATCACGTCTTCCCAGTATTCCGTTGCGGGCCGGGAATTTGTACGGGAGCCCCATGTCCGCTCGAAGATGGGATTCATGACTAGCATTGCCATGTCGCAACGCACCCCATCGCATTGCCGGGCGATGCCGGAGATAGTCTCCATCACGGCCTTGCGCAAGCCCGGCTCAAAAGCATTCAACTGCAAAACGTCTGGCCACGCTGGAAAGAACGGGTCGCGTCCACAAGCAAAAGCGGTTCCGTCAATATCAATAAAGGACGAAGGATCATTCCTCGCATCTTCGCTGTTTCCCCGGATGAAGTATTCGGGGTGTTCATGGACCCAGGGATGATCTGGTGCGACATGATTTGGGACCCAATCGAGCAATAGCTTCATGCCGCGGCTGGCCAGCTCGGTACGAGCCATGGCAAGCGCTTCAGGCCCCCCTAGGTGCTGGTCAACAATGTAGCGGCGCACGCAATAGGGTGATCCCACGTTGTCGTCCGGGTGAAAATCAGGAAGGGCTCTCCGAAATTCTTCAAGTAAGGCCAAGTTTCGATTTGCAATCGCGATGCCCGCGGGACTTCGTTCCCACACACCCATCAACCACACGGCATCGAAACCGTACGCCACGAGGGCATCCCACTCGGGTGAGGGAACCGCTGCCAGGTCGACAGCCTTTCCGTATTTTCTGCTCAAGTCAGATAGCCAGACCCAGGTGTTGATCTCATACACCATCGGGTAGCGGGGCCACGGCGAGACGCCGTGCGGTGCGAAGTTTCGTTCCGCTATCGCTGCAGTCATCAAAGCTTCTCCTTGGCACGGCTACGTCGCGAACCGCCCATTGTCGGCGCCCACATGCGCTCAGCAACCTCACTTCTCGTCGCGCCATTCCTCACCCATCGCAACCCAGGGTCTGCTGTTTTGCGAAAAAGTGGTGGCCGCCTGCGCATGATTCTGGGCGACACCAAATTTGATTCCCGCCAAGCCAAGAGTGGCCCAAACTTGTCGTTGCTCAAAACGAGCGCGTTCTGCGAAAAGTTGAACCTCGGCTCTGGCTTGAAGGTGTCCCCGCGTTGGCTCTCCTCGAATCCCTGCCAGATGCTTAATCGGAAAGTTCAGATGAACGGTGGTCACGCCACGGCAACCCGGAAGGTGTTTTTCAACCAGCAGGCGATGGCAGGACCATTGAGTGGCTACACTATAGAATGAACAGACCGAACTCGCTTGAGGCGCCATGACGACAATCCTGATAAGGGATTTATTTCTCGGAATCGCAGCCGTCCCATTCATCTACTTCACGCTTGTCATCGTCAGCACGGTGCGGTTTTTTCTCGCGTCCAGCTCCGACGAGCGGGCAGGCTTCCAACCGCCGGTTAGCAATTTGAAGCCCGTACGCGGACTTGACCCCGACGCCTACGAAAACTTCGCGAGCTTCTGCCAGCAGGATTATCCGAATTACGAGATTTTATTCTGCGTGAGTGATACCACCGAGCCTGCATTGCCGGTGTTACAGCAGCTGGTTCGAAACTTCCCTGACCGCCAGATCCGCATCGTGATTGGTTCCGGCCGGGAGGCTGCGAACGACAAGGTTGCCAAATTGGCGCGCCTTACAGATGAAGCCGCATATGAACACCTGGTGATCAGTGACAGCGATGTGCGCGTGCAGCCTGATTATCTAAGTAAATTGATGGCTCCTCTGGCCAATCCGAGGGTAGGCGCTGTTACCTGTTTCTACGTGCCTGTGGAACAGAAGCACTGGGTGGATGAGTTACAGGAAATTGGCATGCTGTCCGACTTTTACCCCGGCATTCTGGTGGCCGAGCAACTGGAGGGCGTGAAGTTCGCGCTAGGGCCAACCATTGCCACGACTCGCACCCGGCTGCAGGCTTTCGGAGGATATGCGGCCATCGAGAACCGGCCGGCCGATGATCTTCTGGTAGGGCGATTGATCGCCGATCAGGGGTTCGAAGTCAGACTGCTGCGTTATTCGATCGCGACGGTTCCAGACTACGGATCGCTGGGAGAGTTGTTCTACAAGCGTCTCCGCTGGATGACGGTCATGCGCCACATGCGCCCGTGGGGGCACGTGGGACTCATCTTCACCTTGGGGCTGCCTTGGGTCCTGGCTGCGGTTGCGATGCGTCCTACCGTCGCTGTTGCCGCTATCTATCTCGGCGGATATTTGGCGTTTCGCGCTGCGATGACGGCGTTGGTGGGCGCATGGGGCCTCAAGCAGAGCGGTGTATGGGGCAAGCTGATCCTGATCCCCTTCTGGGATGCCTTTGCCACCGTCATCTGGCTGGCAAGTTTTACCCGCAGGTCAATCCGCTGGCGCGGGCAGGACTACCTGATCCGCGACGGCGAGCTGGTGCCCGCCGCTGCGACCGAACCAGTTTCCAAAGCCAAAGTTCCGCTCACTCCCTAAGCTGTTTCCTTGACCAGGAGGGATTGCTTGCTGCCGAGATGGCGCTCGTTCCGCGCGTGGCGCCAGTTCACCTGGGGGGCGAACAGGGCGGGATCAATGCGGTCTCGATAACGCAGCGCGATGTTGATGAGCGAATCGACGAGTGAATCAGAGAGCATGTGCGGCGCCAGGCCGAGATCGACCAGCTTGGAATGCTTAGCGTTGTAATAATGCGACTCGGCTTCGACACGCGGGTCGGGAAGATGATCGATTTCCACTTGCAATCCCATCTTGGCGCCGACTGTTTTCACGATCTCAGCCAGTTCAAGGACTGAGAATTGCTCCGTGAACTGATTGAACACGCGGAACTCGCCGGGCGCAGCCGGGTGGAGGCACGCAAGCTCGACACAGCGTACTGTATCGCGAATATCAAGAAAACCCCGCGTTTGTCCGCCCCGTCCATAGACGGTAAGCGGAGAGCCGATCGCCGCCTGTGCGCAAAAGCGATTGAGAACCGTCCCAAAGACCTCGTCGTAATCGAAGCGGTTAATCAGCGCTTCATCCAGGGTCACTTCATCGGTAATGGTGCCATATACCACGCCTTGATTGAGGTCGGTTGCGCGCAATCCCCAGGCCTTGCAGGCGAACATGATGTTGTGGCTGTCGTGGACCTTCGAAAGGTGATAGAAGGAGCCAGGCTGCTTGGGAAACGGGAGCGTATCCTTTCGGCCGTTATGCTCGATGGTGATGAAGCCCTCTTCGATATCGATGTTGGGGGTTCCGTACTCGCCCATCGTTCCCAGCTTCACGATGTGGCAGTCCGGCTGTAGCTCCTGAATGGCGAACAGCAGATTCAGTGTGCCCACGACGTTGTTCACCTGGGTGAACGTCGCATGCTTGTGATCGATCATCGAGTACGGCGCCGACCGCTGTTCCGCAAAGTGCACCACGGCCTCCGGCCGGACGCTCTTGATGGTGGAAGACAGAAAGTCGTAATCCGATACATCGCCGACAAAGACATCGATATTTTTGCCTGTGAACTGACTCCAAACGCTGAGCCGCTCGGCTAAGGGACGGATCGGTGTGAGCGTCTGCACGCCTAGTTCGTAGTCCCATTGACGGCGCGCGAAATTGTCGATAATCGCGACCGAGTGTCCTTTCGCCGCAAGATACAAAGAGGTGGCCCAGCCACAATATCCATCACCACCCAGGACGGCAATCCGCATGTTTTCTCCAAATCAGCTTAAGAGTAAATTTCAGGTACAAATTGTGAAAAGAGCCCGGTCCTGCCAGCAAAACTTCGATTTAAGGGCTGCCCGCTGCAATTGGATGGTTGGTGAGCAGGATCTTTTCTCCGCTTACATCCACGGTATTGAGCTGCCCGCTGCCTACTAATGATTCCAAATGAGGAACTGCGGATGTCTTGGCCACAATGTAATATCGCTGCGGTTTGAGCCAAATGTCCCGGAACTGATTGTCGTTAATAAAGACGTTCGGAACGTCCGGCGCGTATGAGCCATAGACTAAATTCATAAATCTTCCATTGAGCAGCAGCGCGGTTCTATCCGTGTAAAAGAACACCGAAGAGAACCAATAGTAGTGGTGGTCGATAATAAGTCCTCCGGAGGGCGACCGTTCGAGTGCGGTGACCAGCGGTCGGGACGAGAGGTATGGATCAAATGTGACCATCGCCAGTCGAGCGGCCTGAAAGAAGACGACCATCATCAGGCCCAGCGTCAGATATACTCCGCGGGCCGCTGTGCGCACGGTGCCGATCGCGCCGACCAGGAATGCAAGCGCGGCCAGGGCCAGCGGAAAACGCAGGTAGGCGAAGGAGTCGAGGGTCAGGTCTTCCATATGACCGAGCGAGAGCTTGTAGGCTTTCGGATGAGGGATAAGCGCGTTGGAGATGTCACCCGGCGTGGGGACGTGCCGCACCGCAATAAGGATGGCAATGGCCGCCAAAGCAGCAGCGGCGCATATCACGGTCAAGGCCCGGGTTCCCCACCGCACCGCCCGGCCATTCATAGCGATGGCCGAACCCACCAGCAGCGCCATGGCCGGGTAGCAAGGCATCGAGTAGTACTCCTGCGTGGTGGAAAAGGTAAAGAACACCATCACAAATCCGATCCAGCAGAGCGCCAGCAGCCTGGTCCTCCCGGCGCGGTCGACGGGGCGATAAGAAAGCCGAATCGTGGCGGGAAGATAGACGCTCCAGGGAAATATCCAGATCAGATTGAAGAGCCAGAAATAGAGGCGGGGAACGGTGTTGTAGTCCCGCGGATAGCGAAGGTTCAGGAAGCGAAGCAGTTGCTCATTGATGAAGAAAAACCAAAGAAAACCGTGGTACTGGCCCGGAATGCTCTTCATCGTGAAGGCGAAGTAGGGCGGATTGCGCAGCGTAGCCAGGACGTGCCACGGCGCGGCAATCAACAGGACGATCAGCGTCCCGCTGAAGGGACGAAGCCGCCGCCAGACAGACGCTGAAAAGAGCTGCCGCGTGCACGCGAGATAGACGATCACCGCTCCGATGGGGAAGACGATGGCGATCAGGCTCTTGAGCAGCAGGCCCACGCCCAGGCTTGCCGCGAGCACGGCCGCCCACGCTCGCGGGTGCCGCTCTTCGGGGTCGAGAACCCGGAGAAAAGCCCATAAGGCCAGGGCAATCGTGAGGGTTTGCATCGCGTCGGGAAAGAGCGCCCGCGTAAACAGCCACAAACCGATGCAGGTGGCCATGCACAAGCCCGCGTAGAAACCTGCGCGTTTCCCGAAGGCCCAGATTCCGAAGGCCGCGGTGAGCCAGCACAAACCTATGGCGGAGAAAGCGACCGGGATACGCGCGGCCCAGTCGTGCACGCCAAAGACCTTGTAGGAACAGGCGATCATCCAGTAAAGCAGCGGAGGCTTTTCAAGGTACGCGACCCCGTCCAGACGCGCGGTGACCCAATCGCCCGACGTCAGCATATTTCGGGCGATCTGCGCCTGCACCGCATCCACATCGTCCATCAGCGATGGAGGCGAGAGGATGCAGCCAAGATAAACCGCCGCAGCGAAGAGGATGACAACCAGCAAAACCTGCCGGCTGCTTACCCTTCGACCGCGAGCGTGAGTTTCCTCGGCTTCGGAGACGGTGCTGACTGAATATTCCATCGTTTCATCCACAAAAAAAGAATCATCAGGCCCCAGAGGTGGTAGCCGACGTTGATTCGCTTGTTCAGGTGAAGTTGCAGATAGTTTCGAATCGTGTCAAAGCGGAACAATTCAGAGTAGTCCGCTTCCGCGGAGGTTATCGTTTCCACCATCATCGATTGCAAGGGCCCGCGCAGCCATTCATGCGCGGGGATATCGAAGCCGATCTTTTTGCGCCGCACAATAGCATTGGGCAGCTTGGGATTCATCAGCTCCTTGAGCAGATACTTCTGGGTTTTGCCACGAACTTTGAGGCTGGTTGAAAGGGTGGCGGCAAATTCCACGATGCGATGGTCCAGGAAAGGAGGACGAACCTCGATTGCATGGGCCATGCTCATGCGGTCGGATTTCACCAGGATGTCATCGGGAAGATAGTATTCCTGGTCGAATTCGAGAAAAGGCGCGATCCCATCTCCGGGGAGATTTTCCTGAAGGCGAGCCAGCACGGCGGTCATCGCGCCGGACAGCGGTACGGAAAGAAGAGCCGCCTTCTCAGCCTCAGAAAATGTTCCATTCCAGTAGACATGGGATCGTTCCGGCGGCATCAGGGTGCCCTCGAACAGCCGCTTCAGCTTGTATTCCAAGCTGATCTTTTCGTTTGAAACCGGCCACAGTCTGAGGCTTCGGAGAACGGTTCTGATCACCGGTTTGGGCAGATGTTGAATCTGCCTTGCGATGCGGTTCGCGCGATAGGTGAGATAGCCTCCGAAAATCTCGTCGGCGCCTTCGCCGCTGAGAGCGACCGTTGTGCGTGTCTTGCAGAGTCGCGAAAGAAACCAGACCGGTAAAGCTCCGGCGTCCGCGCTCGGTTCGTCGGAGTAATACGCAAAATTCTCGATCGCGCCTTCCAGATCCTGCTCCGGGCTCAAATCCAGTTGCTCGTGATCCGTTCCGTAATGCGTAACTGCCTGTTTGATATATTTTGTTTCGTCAAAGCTGCGGCCGTTAAAAGCAATTGAGAAGGTGCGGAGCCGAGTGGTCGATGCCTGGGCCGCGTAATGCAGGATCGTCGATGAATCCAGGCCACCGCTAAGCCAGATTCCCGAGGGCACGTCCGCTATCAGATGTTCTCGAACCGATGAGTCCAGGAGGGAATCGAGTTCGGCTTTTGCGTCCTCGAGCGAAATTGGCCGCGGCGTTATCGCGGGGATGGTCCAATACGTCCGCCGCATAGTTCGCCCTTCCCGCCATTCAAGCCACTGGCCGGGTGCAAGCTTTTCAACTCCCGCAACCAGGGTCCATGGTGAAGGAACGTAGTTCATCGAGAGATAACAATCCAGCCCTTCCAGGCTTAACTCCCGGTCGATCTCGGGGTGAATGAGAATTCCCTTTAGCTCGGAGGCAAAGAAGATATCCTCTCCCCGCTCCGCGATGTAGAGCGGTTTGATGCCGAGGCGGTCCCGAGCCAATACGAGCCGCTGTCCGGCGTCACTCCAGATCGCAACGGCGAACATGCCGCGAAGCCGTGAAAAGCAATCGGTGTCCCATTCGAGAAAGGCCTGGAGCACGGTCTCCGTGTCGCAGTGGGTCTGGAAGCGGCGCCCCAGCGATTCGAGCTCACGGCGGATGGCGAGGTGATTGTAGACCTCGCCATTGAAGACGATGACGGCATCGCCATCATCAGAAAAGATGGGCTGGTTGCCCGCGGCGAGGTCAACGATCTTCAGGCGGGTTGCACCGAGCGAGCACAGCCGGGAACGAAATACGCCCTGCTGGTCCGGTCCGCGATGAATCAGGGTATCGGTCGCATTTTGGATGCGGTCGCGCTTGGGGCGCCAATTCCTCGTTGTGAACCCAACTATGCCGCACAAATGTGGTATGCCTCTTTTCGTGGGGAAAACAAGGGCTTGGCGCATCGCCCTACCCTCACAGCTTACGCCATAGACGATAGACTTAAGTTCCAGTGTGAGAGTTTCATCCTCGCACGAAATCGGATCAGGCGATCCTTACTCTGGTTATAAAATTCAGTCATGCTAGAGCCGGCGATGCGCTCTTTGTCAATCTGATGACGCCTTTGAAAGACTCCAACCTTAAAACTTACCTCTTGATCGCCATCATGGTGATCGCGGGACCGCTCGGCAATGTTTTGCTGGGCAAGGGCATGAAGCAGGTGGGCAATGAACTGAGCCTGTGGCCTCCCTCGCACCTGCTGCACTCCGGTCTTGCCATCTTCACATGTCCGACGATCTGGCTGGGAATCGCCTCGCTGCTCTGTTTTTTCGTCGCGTATATGCTGGCGCTCTCCTGGGCCGACTACAGCTATGTCCAGCCTGCTTCGTCGCTCGCGTATGGCGTGGTGGCCCTGCTCGGCTATTGGATGCTGGGAGAGAAGATTTCACCCCTGCGCTGGGCCGGGATAGCCCTGATTTCCCTGGGTGTTTTTGTGGTCGGCCGTACTAATCCTCGCACCGCGGAGCACGTGTAGTTTGGTACAGGCAATCCTGTTTACGCTGATCGTGGTTGCCGGGACAGGCGGTGAGCTCTGCGTCTCCCGGGCGATGAAGGAAGTCGGGGGCGCGATCAGCTTTCATCCAAGAGCTATTGTCAGGATCATCCTGAGAGCCTTGCGCGTGCCGTGGATGTGGGTGGGAGTGGGCATGATGGCCGTGGCTTTCTTCTCCCTGCTCGGCGCGCTCTCGCGAATGAATGTCAGCTTTGTCGTGCCGGTCACGGCGCTCAGCTATATTGCCGGCGCGCTCGGGGGATTGACATTTCTGGGCGAGCGGGTGAGTCCTCAGCGCTGGCTTGGCGTCTTCTTTGTGGCGGTTGGCGTCTTACTTGTGTTCCTAGGCAATCGATGAAGCGACCGCCGAGGTAAAAATGACCGCATCCCCAGTCCTGGTCAGAGAACGAAGAATATTCGGGGATATCTTTCACCTCGCCGTCGATACCTTCCGGGCCAACCGCTCCCGGTTTCTTCTTACATCTCTGGGCACGATCATGGGCACGGTTTCGCTGATCTGGGTGGTGACCATCAGTCTCACCGGTGAAAACTACGTCGTCGCAGCGATCCAGAACATCGGCTCTAATCTGATCTGGGTTGAATATTCGGGCCTCGCTGATCCCGCCGTTGGCGCGAAAAACGACTTTCTCACCGTAGAAGACATGGAAGCCGTGGAGCAACAGGTTCCCGGGGTCGTGTCCGCTACGCCGGTTGTGAATCTCCATGTTCCTTATTCGACCGGTGGGGGAACGGAGCTCAGTCTGCTGATCCTCGGCGTCAACCCCCAATACCAGAAGATACGCCGCCTGCGCCTGTTGTCGGGCCGATTCATGGATGAGCAGGACGTCCGGCTGGCCAGTAAGGCAGCCCTGGTAACCGAGCACTTTGCACTGACCCAGTTCGGAAGCCTGGACGACGCCCTGGGAAAAGATATCACCCTTTCCGGGATCCCCTTCCAGATCATCGGTACCTTCGCCGAGGGCTTCAATACATATGGTCAGTCGGAGATCGTCGACGACACAGTTCTGATCCCTTATAAAGTCGCGCGCTTCCTCACAGGCAGCGACGCAATCAATCAGATATACCTCTCCGCCGCCGACATCGGCAGTGTTCCCGAGGTCAGCAGGGAGACTCTCCGCGTCATCCGGTCACGGCACCGGCCGGAAGCTGTCTACGAGGTCGGAAACCTGACCCAGGTCCTTGGCGTGGCAAGAAGCACGGTGTATGCCATCAGCATCCTACTGCTCTTATTCTCGCTGGTTACCCTACTGGTGGGCGGCATGGGGATCATGAACATCATGCTGGCAACCGTCACGTCGCGAACCCGGGAGATTGGAATCCGGAAGGCCCTGGGCGCAACGCGCGGCCAGATTCGCCTTCAGTTTCTGATGGAGTCGACCCTCATCTCGATGGGCGGGGGACTAGCCGGCACGATTCTCGGTATCGGCCTGCCCCTGGCCATCGGCATTGGCTTCGGAACGGTACCCGCTGTCCGCGCAGCCGGCTTCGACCCGGTTGAGTCCCTCAAAGCTGAATAGAAAAATCTGGTAAATCCTGTCGCGGCAGACTTAGAACAGCAGCTTTAGCGAGAATTGGATCTGGCGTGAGGTCCCCGCTGTTTTGCTGATCTCGCCGAAGCCTGATCCTTTGATGGTGTTGGCGGGCAATCCCATGTCGACGATGTTGAAGAGGTTGAAGAACTCGGATCGAAACTGGACGATGAAGAGTTCGCCGCCGTTTGCGCGGGTACCCACGGGAGTGTCCTTGATCAGCGAAAAATCATAGTCGTAATACGCCGGCCCTCGGAAGGTGTCTCTTCCCAGCGATCCGAAGTAACCCTGGTTTGGCCCCGTGCCTCCAGGCAGGTTGATGGGGATGGAAAAGTAGGATGCGTTGTCGGTGCCCAGGCCGAAGTAATCTTCGCGGGTCTTGCGCGCGGTCGAGAGATGGGGCTTGGCGATCTGGTTGGGACGATCGACCCCGTTGGAGCCGGCGGCCGTCTGCTGGATGCCCGAATAAATCGTGAAAGGCAGGCCGCTGCTGATCGTGGAGATACTGAGCAGCTCCCATCCAGCGGTGACCTTCCGATTGACGGGTTGCAGGAACCCGACCTTCTCCAGTTGAAGATCCTGGGCCAGGCTCATCGTGAATGCGTGAGCGACATCAAAGCTGGATGGTCCTTTCTCCGCATGGGTATCGAAGGGGTTTTGCGGCAGAGGGCTGCTCACGGCTCCGGTCTGGTTCCCGTTGGGTGAGACACCGCTGGTATCGTCCAGCGATTTTGACCAGGTGTAGCTGACCTGGACGCCGGGGCCGTTGTGCGGAACCGTTCCGGCGAGCGAAGCCTGCAACGCATGATAGCTGGAGTGCGACGTATCGGTGATGACCTGCTCCGTGCCAAAGCCGCCGATGGGATTTCCATTGCTGTCGAAGACGGTGTAGGGAGCAAAACCGGGCCCGGCTCCCGAATAGCCGTTGGGGTAGGCGATGCGTGGGAGCCTGACCGAAGCTGTTCCGACATAGGCCGCGTCCGCGGTGAGCTTGCCGAACTGCCGTTCGGCGCCGAGCGTCCAGGTCTGCAGATAGCCGTTACCGAAGCGGCGATCGATACCGGTGAGGTTGATCGGGGTGAGCTGTGATCCGGGTGAGAGCGCGGCTAAATCTTTCTGGAAGCGATCGACGTCAAGCACCGTATTCGCGGGGACGGTGGTCGTTTTGCCGCTGGCGAAGACATTCTGACCGGACGGAGTATAGAACGGCGGAATTTGACCCGAGCTGATCTGAAAACCATAGGGAATCAGTCCGCCCGGAGCCGCGGTGAGATGCGGGTAAATTACAAATGGCGTCGCCCCGGTAAGGAAGTTGTCTTGCCAGATATTTGGGGGGATGGTCGTGATGCCTCCCCCGACATGAAGGTGCAATGTGTCTGTGGCCCGCCAGTCGAGCTGTACACGCGGCCCGATGCCGGTCCAGTTGAAGCGGTAGCCTGGCTGGGGGTTGTCGACATACTCCTGTTGCGAGCCATTCATCAGGAAGCCGGAGGTGCGGCGCGCGCGTTCGGTGATTGGCGAATACAGTTCGTAGCGAATGCCGTAGTCGAGGACGAAGCGATCGGACATCTTCCAGGTGTCCTGGATGTAGAGGGCGCCTGCGTTACGAGAAATTGCCGCGGGTCCAATGTGATCGCCGCCCGACGAATAAGACGGCGCGACCGCTGTTGTATATACGAAGGCGCTGCCGGTAAGCAGCGCGCTGAGCGTGTCTGGCAGCGGGTCGCCGGGACGAATGTTGTGGGTTCCGCTTTGCGACGGAATGGCAACCGGCGAATAAGCCGTGCCTCCGCCGAAGTCGTATTCGCCATTGGGGCTGATGCCGAAGTAAGTGGTGTCGCGGTTGAGCCGAACTTCTCCACCAGCCTTGATGACATGGCGCTCAGTGGTGACGGTGAAGTTCTGCCTCGCTTGAAAGAGGTTTCCATAGGCGGACATGACGGAGCCCCCGGCAGTGTTGAATCCCTCAAACAATCCATCGTCGAACTTGACCGCAGGGTCGGTATGGTTCGGAGTTGGAAACTGCGGTGTGGTGCGGGTAAAGCTGATGGAGCTCTCGAAGGCGAAGCGGGGCGAGACGGTGCGGGTGTAGGTGAGCACGCCGTTGCGCTGATGATCGACGTAAATTACGCCGAAGCTGGGGTCGATGGTGGTCTGGTCAGGATTTGTCGTCGGACCGAAGAGATTATTGAAGTTGAATCGGGCCATGAGCTGCGACTTGTCGGACAGCTGCTGGTCGAGGCGCAGGGAGAATTGGTTCGCGTTGGTCACGACCTTGGACGAGACCGCGTAGGTGTTCGCTCCGTAGGAGCCGGTGGGATTGTTCGGCAACGGGTAGCGGGCGAGGATGCGCGCGATGGCGGGGTCGGGAGTGATGATCAAGGTGTCGCCGGGATAGGCCGTGGTGTCGAGACCGGCGCGCTGATCTGCCGTGGGCACGGGAAGCACCTGGGTGGTCCCCAGCACCTGGCGGAAGCCCTGGTACTGCCCAAAATAAAATGTCTTGCCGCGGCCGTCGTAGAGATGGGGGAGAATTACCGGGCCTCCATTGGTGAATCCGAATTCATTGCGGCGAAAGGGCGGGATTCGCCCCGGGTCAGCGATCGACGGATGATCGAAGTAATTGCGGGCGTCGAGGGAAGAGTTTCTGAGGAACTCGAAGATCGATCCATGGAAGCCGCTGCGTCCGGAACGGGTGATGATGTTCGTGAAGCCCGCAGCGCCCCGGCCGATTTCGGCGGGCATCCAGCCGGATGTCGATTTGATTTCCTCAACGGCATCGACGTTGAAGTTGCTGAAGGTCGCGCCGCCCATTTCCGGATCGCTGGTATCGGCGCCGTCCATCGCGAATGTGGCTTCGACTCCGCGCTGGCCGTTGATGGCGAACTGCTGGGTGAAGTTCGTCTGGCCATTTGCATCGGTCATGGTGCCGGCGGCCAGGAGCAGCAGCTGGCTGAAATCACGCTTGTTGAGCGGAATGGCGCTGACGGTCTGGCTGGAAAGCTGCTCGCCTCCGGTTCCGGTGGCGGCTGTAACCCTCTGTTCAAATGTGAGCGACACCGTTCCTTGTGAGGAAAGAGTGACGACTGCTGGGGCCGAGTCAGAGGTGAGATCGAGCGGCGTTGCGTAGCTGTGACCAGCGCCGGCGACGACGACCGCTAGCTGATAGCTGCCCGGGGGCAGGTTCGGAAACCGGAATCCTCCGTCGGCCGCGGTCTCAGCCACCAGCTCGCCATGACCTCCAATCAGGTGAATGCTCGCCGCCTGGATCGGAGAGCCGTCCGCATCATGCAGGACGCCCTGCCAGGAGCGGGTAGAGAGCTTCTGCCCTTGCATGCTGAAGGAGAGCAATAGAAAAAGGAGGAGAAATAAGGCCGGCTTACGCATCAGCGGCAATTATATTGATGCCGCGTTCCGGGACGGCCCTTTCCCGGCATTCTCGTCCCAACATTCGGCGCCGCCCTGTTTTCCAGCGCGCTGGACGGAACGAGAATCGGATTGCGCGGCGCTACTGCACGACGGAGTGGAAGAGCGGTGACTGCAGCAGGCTGGAGAACTGGCTGTCCGAGGCGGCGAAGCTGACCTGCAGGTTGCCCGCGGTCGAGTCGATGGTGGTCTCGTCGATGGCCTGCTTTTCGATGGCCGTACCGCTTACCTTCTTGTACATGGCGGCCGCATTGAGCAGGGAAGACATGGTCGCCGCGGTAAAGGTGTCCGGGGTGGAGACGGTGAGGTTGAACTTGACGCCGTTGTCGAAGTTCATGGTGTAGGTGGAACCGAGGAGCCGCTTTTTGATCGATTCATAGTCGGCGAGCTGGCTGGCTTCGCCGAGCAGCCCGCGCATCATGAACTGCGTGCCCTTCTGATCCATGATGCTCCACAGCGGCTGGGAGTCCACCGTGGACATCTGCTGCAGCATGTCGGGATTGCTGAGCACATTCGGGGCGTAGCCGTCGCGCGCATCGAGCGCTGGCTTGATGGACTCGGTCGATCCAAAAACCATGGTGGTGGGATTGAGGAAGGTGACCATCATGCCGCTGGCGCCCATCGGATAGAGCTTGTTGTTATGCCACATAGTGGCCTTGATCTTGTTTTTCTTGATGTTGGCCATGATATCCGGGAGAGAGAACTGCCCCTGCGCGATTCCGACGATCTTGGTGTTGTTCTCACCCACCCGATAGGCG
>Ga0335075_10010478_pt1 | contig 14065 bp, 6 predicted proteins | sample Lox_Sample_24_FD_206723 | JGI IMG/M metagenome (GOLD analysis project Ga0335075, IMG submission 206723) | Soil microbial communities from Loxahatchee National Wildlife Refuge, Florida, United States - Lox_Sample_2.4 | ecosystem: Environmental > Terrestrial > Soil > Wetlands | place: USA: Florida...
GTAACAAAATCTCTGGTGAAGATCTACTCCTACGTGGACCTTCATGGCGTACCTCCCTCGGATGGAATATCTGTGCTCAGAGCACGTACCAGGAAGGTACGCCACCCTTTTCATCCCATCTGAGCGAAGCGCCGGGCGGGATCCCTCCAGCGGCGCTCACCGCGTCCCGGCGCGGAGTCGAATGGACCCCCGTATCGAAACGAATTGCATGCGCCACCACAGCCCTCTGCGCGGAGGGAATCGGTGGCGCAGCCACCGATAAAAATCTCTCAAGCGGGCGGTAGTTGCGCGACTTGGGTGTGTCGCCGGCAATCCGGAACCTTCAGCCGCCCCAGACCCGGCATTCACGCCTCAATCGATCGCCCTCGCGCAGCCGCCCCTCCCGTATCCTGATCCCCAGGAGCCTCCCATGAAATCCTTCCTCACCGGCCTCCGTCTGCCCCATATCTCGCAAGCGAGACAGGCGATCCTCGCGCTCCTCTTTGCCTCCACCCTCTGCCTCGCCCAATCCCCCCAATACGTCCCGCCCGCCGACGCCGGTCCCCACGGCTCAGCCCCAGGCATGCAGGTCAAGCTCCTCAGCTCCGGCACCAGCCGCCAAAAGGACTACGCCGTCATCTTTCAGGCCGGCGACGAGCCTTATGCCGGCCTTACCCAGTTCGCCGAGCAATACCACATCCAGTCCGCCCACTTCACCGCCATCGGCGGATTCAGCGACGCCCGCCTCGCCTGGTTCGACCTCCAGAAGAAAGAATTCCGCGTCAACCCCGTCGACCAGCAGGTCGAAGTTGTCTCCCTCATCGGCGACATTGCCCTCCTCAACGGCAAGCCCCAGGTCCACATGCACTGCGTCGTGGCCCTCCCCGACGGCACCACCCGCGGCGGCCACATCCTCGGTGCCCACGTCTCCCCGCTTCTCGAGGTCTTCGTCACCGCCGACCCCACACCCCTCTACAAGCAGCACAATCCCGCCACCGGCCTCACCCTGATCAAGCCCAACGCGGCGCAGTAACCTGGGCTCTCGCCCTCTACGACGCCGCGATCGCCCCGGCCGAACGAACCTGAATCTTTCCTGTTGCCTGGGTGCTCGTGGATTCCCGCGAGCTTTCCGCCACCCGGAAGCGCGACACCATCTGCTGCAGCTCCCCGGAAAGATCGGCCAGCTGCCGGCAGCTGGCCGTGGCCTGGTGCGTCTCCTCCGTGTACTGGCTCACAATCCCGCTGATCGCCGCCGTCGCCGCGCTCACCTCCTCGGTGGCCGTCAGCTGCTGCGCCGCCGCCGCCGCGATCTGGCTCACCATCGATCCCACATGGCTGGCCTGGTCGATGATCTCCCGGAGCGATGTGCCCGCGCTGCCCGTCACCTCCACCCCTCGCGCCACCTCCGTGGTGCCGGCCCGCATGGTTTCCACCACCGCCTGGGTCTCGGTCTGCACGTCGCCGATCATCTCGTTGATCTCCTGCGTCGCGTTCGTCGTCCGCTCCGCCAGCCGCCGCACCTCGCCCGCCACCACCGCAAACCCGCGTCCCTGCTCCCCCGCCCGCGCCGCTTCGATGGCCGCGTTCAGCGCCAGCAGATTCGTCTGCTGCGCGATCTCGTCGATCACCGCCACAATGCGCCCGATCCGCTCCGAGCTCTTGCCCAGCTCCGTCACCTTTTCCTCGGCCTCGTGCACCGTCTGCGATATGCTGCGCATCCGCTCCAGCGCGCCTTCCACAATCTGTCCGCCCGTCCGCGCCTTGTCCTCCGCCTGGTGGGCCGACTCCGCCGCCTGGTGGGCCCGCTCCGATATCTCGTGCACCGTGGCCGCCATCTCCGCCATCGAGCTCGCCACCTGCTGCATCTGCGCCCGCTGATTTTCCGCGCCCTTCGCCGAGTGGTTCGCGTTCTCCACAATGTCGTGGCTCGCCGACGCCACTCTGCCCGCCATGCCTGCCAGCGCCAGTACCACCTCATGCAGGTTGTTCTTCATCGTGTTCAGAGCCTGCGCCGCGGTTCCGCATTCGTCCTGCGACGCGACAGCCAGATCCTCGATCGAGAGATCGTTGGCCTCAATCGCCTGCAGCGCCCGCACCAGCCGCCGCACCGGCTTCGAGATCGACTGCGCGATCAGCCACGCGCACACAATCCCGCTCAGCACCCCGGCCAGCCCCACCAGCAAAATCGTCCGCCGCACCTCGACTTCCACAGCATCGTGCCCCGCCATCGATTGCCGCATCGCCTCATCCGAGGAGTTGTCCAGCTTATCCATCAGGGCCACTGCCTGCGCCAGCCGTGCGTTCAGCGCCGGGCTCAAATCCAGCGCCGCCGCCTGCGCCCTCCTGCCCGCCACCCGCAGTTCCATCGCCGAGCGCCTCGTGGCAAGGTTCTCTTCGTGGGCGCGGTCCAGCTGCTCCAGCCAGTTCCTCTCTTCCGCGCTCAGCCTCATCCCCGACAATTTTCCCGCGCTCTCTCCAAAATGCTCGCTCGCCGCCTCGAAGAGCGTGCGCTGGCCTGCGTCCCCGGTCAGCAGATAGCCGCGTGCCGCCGCCGACTCCTCGGCCAGCGACCATTCCATCTCCATGGTCAGGTTCTGCTTCATCGCTCCGGCGGCAATCCCGTCGGCCTGGTCCGACATGCGAAAGGTCGACTGGTACCCCACAGTCCCCGTGATCGCCCCGATGACCACCACCGCGGCGAACCCCAGCACCAGCCGCAGGCGGATGCTCATTTTCCCCGTCATGCTCTCGTCTCCGTCCTCCCTCGCGCAGACCCCTGCCGCGCGACGAGGTCGAATCCCTGCTGCTGTGGTTATCGGTGTTGCACCGGAAAACATGAAAGGCGCAGTGCCGCATCTCCCCTGCCACGGTCCCCGTTCTGTTGCCGATTCCTCCCGTCCAGACCCCATTCCGCCCCATTCCGCCGCCCGCGGTTCAGCCCCTCTCCTCGCCTTCGCTACGATAGAAGGAAGCGCCTCAGACCGGTTCTCCGCGCGCTCGTGCCCCAATGACCGACTTTTCCCAGCATCCGCTTCGCCGCATCCTTCACCAGCGCATCGCCATCATCGACGGCGCCATGGGCACCACCATCCGCACCTATGGCATGAAGGAAGCCGACATCCGCGGCGATCGCTTCCGCGACTCCAAAAAGGATCTCCTCAACAACGGCGACCTCTTCACCCTCACCCAGCCGAAGATGATCGGCGACATCCATCGCCGCTTCCTCGAGGCCGGCGCCGACATCATCGAGACCAACACCTTCGGCGCCACCTCCATCGCCCTCAGCGAGTTCTTCGTCGACGATCCCCGCGAGCACGGCGGCCGCAAAGATCCCGCCTTCTACCAGAACATCGTCGACGACCGCTTCCTCAGCGATCTCGCCTGGGAGATCAACGAGCAGTCCGCGCGCCAGTGCCGCGAATGGGCCGACCGCATCGCCAACGCGACCGGCCGCCAGCGCTTTGTCGCCGGGTCCATCGGCCCGCTCACCGTCTCGCTCTCCAATTCTCCCGACGCCGACGACCCCGGCTTCCGCGTCGTCACCTTCGACCAGGTCCGGGCCGCCTACACGCAGCAGGTCCGCGCCCTCATCGCCGGCGGCTCCGACCTCCTCCTCGTCGAAACCATCTTCGACGCCCTCAACGCCAAAGCCGCCCTCGTCGCCATCCGCGACGTCTTCGACGAAGACAGTCTCACTGCGGCCAACAAAGAGCTCCCCATCATGATCTCTGCCGCCGTCGGACGCGGCGGCGAAACCATGATCTCCGCCCAGACCGTCGCCGCCTTCTGGAACGCGGTCGAGCACGCGCACCCGTTCTCCGTCGGCCTCAACTGCTCGCTCGGCCCCGACCTCATGTATCCGTTTTTGGAGGAGCTCTCCGAAAAGGCCGGCACCGCCATCTCCTGCTACCCAAATGCGGGCCTGCCCAATCCGCTCTCGCCCACCGGATTCGATCTCGAGCCCGCCGACATGGCCCGCCGCTTCACCGAGTTCGCCCACGGCGGCCTCGTCAACATCGCCGGCGGCTGCTGCGGCAATACCCCCGAGCACATCGCCGCCATCGCCAAAGCCATGGAGCACCAGCCTCCGCGCCCCCTGCACGACAGGGAACAGGGCCCAGGGAACGGAGGGCGAGAAGCGGTCAGCGATCAGCGATCAGCGATCATCGTCCAGTCGACTGGGGACTCATCACGAACCGCTGGCGACTCGCAACCGGCAACTGGGGACTTGGGACTGAGGACTGGGGACCCGCAACGGACAACCGGGGACTTAGGACTGACAACTGGCGCCTCGCAACCGGCAACTGGGGACCGGGGACTGGCAACTGGGGACTTGCCACCGGCCACTGGGGACCGGGGACTGGCAACTTGGGACTTTCTCCCATTGCGCCTCTCCGGCTCCCGTCCCTTCACCCAGCAGCAAAACGTCTTCATCATGATCGGCGAGCGCACCAACGTCGCCGGCTCACCGCGCTTCGCAAAGTTCGTCAAGGAAGGGAAGTACGAAGAGGCCGTCTCCATCGCGCGCCAGCAGGTCTCCAGCGGCGCCAACGTCCTCGACATCTGCATGGACGAGGGCATGATCGACGGCGTCGCCGCCATGACCCGCTTCCTCCAGCTCCTCGCCAGCGAGCCCGAAGTCGCCGCCGTCCCCTTCATGATCGACTCCTCCAGGTGGGAGGTCATCGAGGCCGGCCTGAAGTGCATGCAGGGCAAGGGCATCGTCAATTCCATCTCCCTCAAGGAAGGCGAAGCGATATTCCGCGAGCACGCCCGCACCATCCTTAAATATGGAGCCGCCGCCGTCGTCATGGCCTTCGACGAGCAGGGCCAGGCCGCGACCTTCGAGGACAAGATCCGCATCGCCCAGCGCGCCTACCGCATCCTCGTCGACTCGCTCGGCTTCCCGCCCGAAGACATCATCTTCGACCCCAACATCCTCACCGTCGCCACCGGCATGGAGGAGCACAACAACTACGCCGTCGATTTCATCCGCGCCACACGCTGGATCAAGTCGAATCTCCCTCACGCCAAAGTCTCCGGCGGCGTTTCCAACATCTCCTTCAGCTTCCGCGGCAACAACAAGGTTCGCGAAGCCATGCACGCGGCCTTTCTCTACCACGCCATCGCCGCCGGCCTCGACATGGGCATCGTCAACGCCGGCCAGCTCGAAATCTACGAGGAAATCGAGCCTGAGCTCAAGACCCTCGTCGAAGATGTCCTGCTCAACCGCCGCCCCGACGCGACCGAGCGCCTCGTTGCCTTCGGCGAATCCCTCAAAGCCGCCGGCGCCGATTCCACCGCGACCGAAAAGCAGGCCGAAGAGTGGCGCAGCGGCACCGTCGAGCAGCGCCTCAGCCACGCCCTCGTCAAAGGCATCGACGCGTACATCGAAGCCGACACCGAAGAAGCCCGCCAGAAGCTCGGCCGCCCCCTCGCCGTCATCGAAGGCCCGCTCATGGACGGCATGGGCGTCGTCGGCGATCTCTTCGGTGCCGGCAAAATGTTCCTGCCCCAGGTCGTCAAATCCGCGCGCGTCATGAAGAAGGCCGTCGCCTGGCTCACGCCTTTCATGGAAGCCGAAAAAGCCGCGCTCGCCGCCGCCGGCCAGGAAGTCCGCACTCAGGGCAAGATCGTCCTCGCCACCGTCAAAGGCGATGTCCACGACATCGGCAAGAACATCGTCGGCGTCGTCCTCGCCTGCAACAATTACGAGGTCATCGACATGGGCGTGATGGTTCCCGCCGAAAAAATCCTCGAGCGCGCCCGCCAGGAAAACGCCGACGTCATCGGCCTCAGCGGCCTCATCACCCCCTCGCTCGACGAAATGGTTCACGTCGCCCGCGAGATGGAGCGCCTCCACTTCAAGGTCCCGCTCCTCATCGGCGGAGCCACCACCAGCCGCGCCCACACCGCCATCAAAATCGCGCCCCACTACAGCGAGCCCGTCGTCCACGTCATCGATGCCAGCCGCGCCGTCCCCGTCGCCACCAGCCTGCTCAGCGCCGAGAACAAGCCCGCCTTCGTCACTCAGCTCAGCCTCGAATACGCCGCCGTCCGCAAGTCCCACGCCGCGCCCGCGCAGCCCACCGTCCCCATCGCCGAAGCCCGCGCCCGCCGCACTCCCATCGCGTGGCGCGCCCAGGACATCGCCTCGCCGTCCTTCACCGGCGTCCGCGTCCTCGACAATTTCCCCCTCGCCGAACTGCGCGAATACATCGACTGGAGCCCGCTCTTCCACACCTGGGAGCTTAAGGGCGTCTACCCGCGCATCCTCGACGACGAAAAGCAGGGTGAGCAGGCGCGCCAGCTCTTCGCCGACGCTCAGGCCCTCCTCGATCGCATCGTCAGCGAAAATCTCCTCACCGCCCGCGGCGTCTACGGATTCTTCCCCGCCCACGCCGCCGGCGACGACGTCGAGCTCTACACCGACCCCTCGCGCTCCGCCGTCCTCGAAACCCTCCACTTCCTTCGCCAGCAGGCCAACCGCGAAGGCTCCGAGCCCTGCCGCTCGCTCTCTGACTTCATCGCCCCGCGCGAAACCGGCCTGCCCGATACCATCGGCGCCTTTGCCGTCACCAGCGGCATCGGCCTCCAGGAATTAGCCCAGCGCTTCAAGTCCCGGCACGACGATTACAACGCCATCATGGCCGAAGCCCTCGCCGACCGCCTCGCCGAGGCCTTCGCCGAGTGCCTCCACCAGCGCGCGCGCCGCGACTGGGGCTACGGCTGCTGCGAGCGCCTCTCCAACGACGACCTCATCCAGGAAAAGTACCGCGGCATCCGCCCCGCGCCCGGCTATCCCGCCTGCCCCGATCACACCGAGAAGGGAACGCTCTGGCGTCTGCTCGACGTCGAAGCCAGCACCGGCATCCGCCTCACCGAGTCTTACGCGATGTGGCCAGGCTCCAGCGTCAGCGGCTTCTACTTCGCCCATCCCGAGTCGCGCTACTTCGCCGTCGGCAAAATCGGCCGCGACCAGGTCATCGACTACGCCCGGCGCAAAGGCATCTCTCTCCCCGAAGCCGAGCGCTGGCTCGCCCCCAACCTCAACTACGATCCCGCCGCCTGATCGGGTGGCCGACGATCGGGTGCCCCACCCTTGTCGCCGCGGGTGGCCCATTCAAGCCCGCTTTTGGCTTGAGTGGGGTAGCTGGCAACCGGCAACCGGCCACCGGCACAGGTTGGTCGCGACTCAGATGCCGGATTCTATAGAAAATCTGTCATCCTCAGCGAGCCTTCCGCATTTGTTGCGCGCGTGTTTTTCGCGCGCAACGATCATTCAGCCGCGAGTCGAACGGACCTGCATTTTCGTTCCAATTGCATAGCCACGCGGGTGGCCGACTCAAGCCCGCTGTTGGCTTGAGTGGGGTAGCTGCGCTACACGCTAACCCGCTAACCCCTACTTAATGATCACCACATTCATACTCCAAGGCTGCAGCACCAGCGTGGTCGGCAGGTTCTGCGCGCCCAGGTCCGTCGTCGTCGGAGCAGCCCACACCGCCGTGCTGTAATCGTGCGTCGAATCGTACGTGCACGGATACGGCGTAAACGTCGACACCGAATCCGCCTGGCAATTCACGTTCGTGTAGTCGTAGATCTCCTTGTCGTAGGTGATCACCTGCATGTCCGTCGTCGACGACGTCGTCGACAGCGTGATCTCCACAGGCTCCGCCGTCGTCGCGTTCAGGTTGAACAGCACCAGCGCCGTCCCGCCCGAGTGCGTCGCCGAGTAGGCGCGCACGTCCGTCGTATCGCCGCTCACCGTCGCCGTCAGCACGTTCTCGCCGTTCACCGCCACGTTGCTGAACAGCTGGAACGCCCGCGCCGTCGGGCTCAGCGTACCCGCCGCCCCATCGCCCGGACACGCGGAGTCAATCGTCGGCCCGGCCGAGAAGATGCTCTCCGCCCCCCACGTATTCTGCCAGCCGTACTGGCCGGCCTCGTTGTTGCCCGCGCCAAAGCAGTTATCGAATGAGTCCCACCACGTCAGCCGCGAAACGCCGTCATTCATCGCCTCGCCCAGGATTTGCCCCGCAAAAAGTCCCTGCGTGATCGACCAGCTCTGCGTCCCGGGGTTGCCGCTGTTGCCGCCGACCTCGCCGGCGTAGATCGGCGTATTCGCCGTGCCGTAAGTCGTCAGCTCCTGCTTGAGCGTGTTGATGTTCTGCGTGAATTGCGGCCCGTAGACATACACCAGGTCGTAGTCGCTGCTCACATTGCCGTACTGCGGATAGTAGTGATACTCCACGAAATCGTACGATCCCTTCGCATCCGCCATCACCGTGCTGTCCCAGCCGCTCGAGCTGCCATCCGCGTCCGTTACCACCCCTACCAGCGTCGTTGGGCTTGCCGCCTTAATCAGGGCGTAGTAGCCGGTCGTCCCGATCACCGCGTCCGCGTACGTCGTCGGATCGTGCGCGTTTGCGTGCAGGTCGGTCTCCCAGCTTCCGTACTCCTCATTGCCGACGGTCATATGGCTGGCCGCATGCCCATCCGTCACCGCTGCCGCCGCCCACGCTGCCGCTTCGTTCGGATCGCCCCCTCCGGTGCAGGCCTCATTGGTGCCGTAATCCGCCGTCAGCGCCAGATCGAAACTGCCGCCCTCGGGAATCGCGCTCTCGAACTGCGCAAACGTGCTGTAGCCGGCCCAGGCTTCGCTGTTCGCGGTGCATGAGGTGGTCGAGCTGCACGTGCACTGGTAGGGCGTCACCAGCGAGCTGCTCCCCGTCTGGTATCCCCAGTGGTAGCCGTCCGACCACGACCCGCCCGGCCACCGGACTGCCGCCATGCCCGCTCCGCCGGAGTCGTTGCTGCCCACCGGCCCCAGCGCAGTATTCACCGTGCTCGCGTTCCCCACCACGTCGTACCACGCCTCCAGATTCACTCCCAGAATCTGGTTCGTCGTCGCCGGTCCCACGCTCGACTGATCCACCGTCACCGTCGTCACCGCGGTCACCGTAATCGTCGGTGAAGTCCCCGTCGCCGTCCCATAAATGTTCGCGCTGGTCGCGTCCGGCGTGTAGTCCGCCCCCAGCGTGTCGCTCCCGCTCGACAGCGTTCCCGCCGGAATCGTGAACGTCGCGCTCCCGCTCGTCAGCGTGGTCGACGTGCCATCGTACCCGTCGCCCGTCAGCGTCACCGACCCCGTCGGCGTCGGATCCCCGCTCGGCGCGCTCACCGTCACCGTCACGTTGTCGCTCTGCTGGTTATCGATCGTCGTCGAAGTCGGCGTCACCGTCACCGTCGGCGTAATCGTCGCCACGGTCACCCCATGCGTCCCCGTTGCCGGCGTGTAATACACCGCGCCCGGCGTGTCCGGCGTGTACGTCGCCGTCAGCGTGTTCACCCCCACCGCCAGCGATCCAGCCGGGATGGTGATCATAGCGCTCCCGCTCTGGAGCGTCGCACCCGTCGAGGTGTACCCGCTCCCGTTACTCAGCGTCACGGTTCCCGAGGGCGTAGGATCGCCCGCCGGCCCCGCCACCGCCACCGTCACCTCGAGCGATTGCTCCGTGTTGATGCTCGCGCTCGCCGGCGTCACCGTCACCGTCGGCGTCGCGGCGTAGTTCACCGTCACTGTCATGTTCGCGCTCAGCGTCACGTTGCAGATGTTGGCCGAGCTGCCCATGCTCGTGCACCCCGTCCACGATGTGAAGTTGTTCCCGCTCGCCGTCAGCGGCGCGCTCAGCGACAACTGTGTCCCCGCCGCCTGTGTTGAGGTGAACGGCGTCGTTCCCGCCGGCCCCATCAGCGCCGGGGGATAGGTGATGCTGATCCCCACCCCGCTCGACGGATTCACCGAGTCCACCGTCAGCGTGTATTGCGCCCCCTGCGCTGTGTAATTCGCCGTCACCGTTGTGTTGGCGTTCATCGTCACCGTGCAGCTGTTGCCGGTCGCGCTCGTGCATCCCGTCCACGAGCTGAAGGCGAACCCCGGCGGCAACGGCGCCACCAGCGTCACCGTCGTCCCCGCATTGTAGGTCAGCGTGAAGGGCGTCGTCCCGCTCGTCGTCCCGTTGTTGTCGGCGGGCGAATCCGTAACGCTCACCCCGGTCCCCGTCGAGTCCACCGTCAGCGTGTACGTCGTCGGCGCCGCATAGTTCGCCGTCACCGTCGTGTTGCCGCTCAGCGTCAGATTGCAGTCGACGTTCCCCGTCCCGCTCGTGCTCGCGCAGCCGGTCCAGGAGGAGAAGACGTTCCCATTCGGCGCCGTGCTCGGCGCAGTCACCACAAAGGTGGTGCCCGATGCCGCCGTCACCGATCCCGGCGTCGTCACGCCCGCGCTCAGCGTCGAACCGTTCTCCGTTACCCCCACCTGCACCCCGCTGGTCGGGCTCGTGGAGTCGATCGTCAGTGTGTAATTGGTCGGGGGTGGTGTAGTGGTCCCGCCGCTCCCTCCGCAACCCGCCATCAGCACGCCGCTCGCGCACGCCGCCGCCATCGCTAACGCAACTTTTCCTCTGGTCATCCCCAAAGTCCTTCGCTTTCTCGCTTCGAGTGGTTCGGGGTCCGCGCCTGAGCCCCCTGTGCCCTCGCCGGGTCTGCTTCGAAAACGTCACCATGCTACATCGCTAAATCGTTTATGTCTTGTCTTTTCGCCATCCCGCCCCTGCCTTTCGATACCGTTCCCATCCGCCGTCCCGTCTGCCCACCCCGCCGCCTCCCGCCAAGGTGGCATGGACCCCTTTTTCCCAACCGGTGTATCCTGCTGAGAATTTGGCCGCTGCACCGCTTTGGAAATTAGGTATCCCCGAGGCCACAAGCCCAAAGTCGACGCGATCAGCAGGGAGCGGCGGCTCTTTCACCTCCGAACGGGGAGCACTCAAGTTCCTGAAACGCCGTACGCATCAGAACCTCTCCCCCCACGGGGCTCTCTGAAGGGAACACCATGCGCCGGTTCGCCGGGGTGTCGATTGCCTGTGCCATCGGATTGGCGGCCGTTTTCGCTCCGATCCTCCTTTCCGTGCACCTCGCCCGCCAGCAAAGTCTTGATGGCGAGATGACCCGCCTGCGCGGCTACGCCAACGACGTCCTCCGCCGCGCCGATACCACTGCCGATCAGCAGCTCCAGGCCACCATCACCCTTGAAAAAGCGCATCTCCCGCCCTGTTCGCCCCAGGAAGTCGACCTGATGCGCGAAATCGCCGTCACTTCCGACTATCTTCAGGTCGTCGGCCGCGTTTCCGGCGATCAGCTCATCTGCAGCTCTCTCGGCGCCGGCCAGCCTATGCCCCTCGGGCCGGTCAGCTTCTTCGCCAAAGCCGGCACCGGCATCCGCACCGGCGTACGCCTGCCCTTCGCCGGCAACCAGCCTCTGCTGGTGGGCCAAAGCGGCAGCTTCGCCTCCATCATCAGTCCCTCGCTGCCCATCGACGTCGCCACTGAGGGCCCCGACGTCTCCATCGCCCTCTTTCTGTCCTCCTCGGGCAGGTTGATCACCGCCTCCGGCCCCGTGCGCCCCTCATGGCTGACTGCCGGCCGCAGCGCCTCGCGGGCTCAGTTCACCGACAGAAATTTCATCGTGGTCGTCGTCCGCTCCACCCACACCGATCTGGCTGCCGTCGCGGCCGCCCCGCGCTCCGCCGTCGACCGCCGCGTGCGCGCCTTCACCCTCTACTTCGTCCCCATCGGCATGCTCTGCGGACTGGTCCTGGCTGCCGCGGTCTTCTATCTCTCCCGCAGCCGCCTCTCCATGCCCGGCATCCTGCGCGCCGCCGCCCGCCATAACGAGTTCTTCGTCGAGTACCAGCCTGTCATCGATCTCGCCTCTCGCCGCTGTGTCGGCGCCGAGGCCCTCGTGCGCTGGCGCCGCAACGGCGAAGTCATTCGCGCCGAATCCTTCATCCAGGTCGCCGAAGAAACCGGCATCGTCACCCTCATCACCGAGCGCGTCCTTTCCATCGTCGCCGCCGACCTGCCTGCGCTCCTGCGCCGCGACCCGGGCTTCCGCGTCGGCATCAATCTTTCCGCTCCCGACCTTGAATCCCCCGCCACGCTGCCCCAGCTCGAGCGCCTGCTCCACCTCAGCGGCGCCTCGGCCGCCAACATCGTCATCGAGATCACCGAGCGTGGCTTCCTCCAGGGAACACCCGCCCAGGATATCGTGCGCAGCATCGGCGATCAGGGCTTCGACATCGCCATCGACGACTTCGGAACCGGCTACTCCAGCCTTTCCCGCCTCGCCACCCTCCGCCTCAACTTCCTCAAAATCGACAAATCCTTCGTCAACCCCATCGGAACCGGCGGCGTCACCAGCCAGGTCGTCCTCCACATCATCGAGATGGCCCACTCCCTCGGCCTCGAAATCGTTGCCGAAGGTGTCGAAACCGAGGAGCAGGCCCGTTTTCTTCAGGAGCGCGGCGTCCGCCTCGCCCAGGGCTGGCTCTTCGCCCGCGCCATGCCCCTGTCCGCCCTCCTCACTCTCATCGATTCCGCTGCACCCATATCCCCGCCCGCGACCGAACTAACCGCTAACCGCTAACCGCTAACCGCTAACCGCTAACCGCTAACCGCTAACCGCTAACCGCTAGCAGCTAACAGCTAAAAGCTAATAGCTAAAAGCTAATAGCTAACCGCTGCTTCTCAAAAACTGTCAAGCTTTTCGGTTCCATTACGAAAGTGTTCCCCCTGATTCCACGCCCCTTCCACGCCAACATATTTGGCAGGCTGACCGTTCCGGCTTGATATACTGGACTTATAGGGTAAAAAAAAGCAGAGTCTTCTCACCCGTCACGATCGGAAAAGCCTCGCCACTCGGCGAGGCTTTTCTCTTTGCGGGGTTCGGGTGTCCATCCTGAGCGTGACCCAGGGCGGTCGCTCCCCGAACCCTCCACGCGCTCCGTATTCTCTGTGGTGATCCGTGCTCTTTGGTGCAGACATGACCGCCCCAGCCTCAACCTCGACCGCAGTTGCTTCAACCTCGGCCAGGTCCTCGTCAATCTCAGCCATGCTTGCTTCAACCTCGGCCGAGCCGCAATTGACCTCGCATCAATCATCCAGCCATAACTCGGCCGAGCTTGATTCAACCTCGGCCGAGGTTGATTCAAATCTCGGCCGTCTCACAAATGACTCGCAATCAAATGCCTGGCTCCCATCGAAAATCGAGCCGTCGGCTAACTCACTGAATCGAGGTCAGGCGATCCGCGGCAGGGGGAGGGGGTACAACCCATCCCTCAAGCCCATCCCCGCGGGTGGCCCATTCAAGCCCGCCTTTGGCTTGAGTGGGGTAGCTGACAACTGGCAACTGGCAACTGGCAACTGGCAACTGGCAACTGGGGACTGGCAACTGGCAACTAGCGACTGGCGCCGGCGCCCCGTGGCGATGGGGGTCGCCACCACTTCACGCACTCCGCCGTCCCGCGTTAGTCGATCAACCACAGCCCCTCGCATTCACGAAGGAGAAACCGATGCCTACGCTCCAGGAAGAATTCCTCCTCCGCGCCGCCGCCGCCGCGCGCGCCGCCGGACACCTCTATCCCAGCTTCGCCGCCTGCGAAGCCGCCCTCGAATCCGGCTGGGGACACTCCCGGCTCGCCGTCGAAGCCAACAACCTCTTCGGCCAGAAGCAGGCCCACCCGCCGCTTCCCGGCACCGAAACCCTCGCGCTGCCCACGCGCGAGTTCCTCCACGGCGCCTGGGTCCCGGTCCAGGCCAGCTGGGTCAAATTTGCCGACTGGGAATCCTGCTTCCGCGAGCGCATGACGCTGCTGCGCTCCCTCGCCCGCGCCTGGCCGAACTACCGCAAGGCTCTCGCCGCCAAAACCGGCGAGCAGTTCATCGCCGCGGTCTCGCGCACCTGGTCCACCGACCCCGCCCGCGCCGGCAAAGTCCTCGCCGTCTACGACGCCCACCGCGCCGCACTCGCAGCCGCCGCGCCGCCTCCCGCCTCGGCCGAGCTTCAGCATTCGCCTGGCCCATCGGACCAGACAGCACCGGCTCCATCGAACGGCTAACGCACCGGCTCGGCTGAAGGTCGACAGCGGCTGCCCAATTCGAATGGCATTACTGGCTGGACGTTTGCGCCGGCGGAGGCACGGCGCTCAGCGGGATGGTGATGTCCTCCATGTCATCCTGCACCGTGACC